>Ga0208193_1000897_pt1 | contig 13907 bp, 11 predicted proteins | sample June2015DPH_17_2_FD_184716 | JGI IMG/M metagenome (GOLD analysis project Ga0208193, IMG submission 184716) | Peatland microbial communities from SPRUCE experiment site at the Marcell Experimental Forest, Minnesota, USA - June2015DPH_17_10... | ecosystem: Environmental > Terrestrial > Soil >... | reverse complement strand
GCGCCCTCCCGGACGGCTCCATCTGGGATATCTTTCGTGCCGGGTTCAGGCTGCTGAGCGTGCTCGCGCCGGAACGAGTCGACGGCATGGTTGATGCCCTGCTCCAGGACGATCAGGAGGGAGGATGGATGCCGAGGTGGCCAAATCCCTCCTGCACCAACGTCATGCTCAAAGCCAACTGGGGAATATGCTCTCTACTCTTGGTGCCAGTGACGGCCTTTTCAAGGAAGTAACTGCTCAAGGAAGTGACAGCGACAGGTGGAATGATTGCAGTCGAAGATGGAGTGGCCAGTTTGAGGGAAGGAGCGGCGGAAGAAGCCTGCGGCACGGGGTTTCTCGAAACCTGGCGATTTGAAATCGAGAACCTCAGCCTGGAAGTCGCCTTTGAAGCGGCGTGGCCGATGCGGCAAACGCAATCTGCATTCTTCGACCAAAAGGAAAAAAGCCGTGCCGGCGCGAAGGCGCCGGCACGGCCTGGCCGAGTGCGAATTATTCGCGGTGGCCTGGGAACATTCCCATTTTGAAGGTGACCACGAAACTGCGCCCCGAGGAGAGGTTGACCTGGTCCAGCGGCGAAGGGGCAGTCGTTGCAATGTACGCTGAACCATTCACGGCCGTTGGACTGTTGAAGGGGAAAATATCGGTGAAATTCTCGTTGTTGAAGAGGTTGTTAATGCTGAAGCTGACCTTCGACTGGTCGAAGAACGAGGTTTTGTGGAGTGTGTAGTTCAGAAAGAGGTTGACGTTGTTATACGGTGCAACATAGGCCTGATTGTGATAGGTGCCGTTATCATCGTAGTAGCTGCCGACGCGCTTCTCGATGACGCCCAGATCGTATCCGTGCGCCTGATAGGTCAAGCCAAGGCCCTGCGTGTAACCGGGGGTATCGGCCACATTGAGGCCGGAAGGAACGCCGGTTCCCGTATAGTTGGCCTTGCCGACGGTTCCGTTGGTATAGAGGTTCAATCCATAGCCCAGCGAGGCATTGATCTCGGCCTCAAATCCCTGGGTGTAGGAGTCCGGTCCCAGAGAGTACACCTGGAGGCCAAAGTTCGGGGTACCGACGTTGTTGTCAACGTCCTGGTTGTAGTTATTCTGGAATTTCACGCGGAAGAAATCCGCGTCCACAGTAAGACGGCTGGTCTTCACAATGGTGCCGCCCTGATACGTGGTCGCCAGCTGCGGGGTGGGAAATCCAGCGACTTTCTGGCCGCCGCCCGTGACGTCGAAGTCAGCGGTGGGAGGAATCATATCGCCCTTGCCGAACTGGCCGTAGACCGACCAGTTGCTTGCCAGGCGGTAGTTGGCCTGAGCCGAAGGCAAGTTGGCTCCCGAAGCAGAGCCGGAGGTAACAAAGGGCGCGCCCCCCAGGTTGCCCACCACCTTGCCGTTGTCGGCAAACTGCTTGAACGACAAGTTGTAGTAAGCAAATTTGTAGCCGCCGGTGATCGATAGCTTCTTGGTCGCGTGCCATTCGAACTCGGCGAACGGGTTGACGGAGTTGGTCCAGTAGTTCTCGTGGAAGTTGGGCAGGGTGTCTTCCTGGCCGGTGATCGGATCCGAGGGGATCTGAAAGCGATTGCTGGTTGCCCACTCGTACCAGATGCCGGTGCGGAAGACGCCAAACCTCGAAGTCTGGCTGATCGTTGAAGTAGCGCCATACTTGCGATAACTGTTCAGCTTGTTGATCCCACAAGGGTCCTTCGCGCCGCTCGCGTTGTACTGCGCAACGTTGCAATTGGCCTCGGTGATAAATCCGCTGGTGCCGTTGGGGCCGGTGGCCAGCCCGGTCGTATCGTTCGAGCTGTCGTTCGCGTAGAGCTGTGCGTTGTTATAGCTGTAGGTGTAGGGCGTAACATCCACAAGCCAGCCGTGCTTCAACAAGGAGCGAATGGCGCCATACTCGAAGTCGGTGGGAACGGTGTTGGTGTTGTACGCCTGATAAAACGCGCTGGTCGGGTCGTTGTTCTCCATCAGGTAATTCCAGCCGTAGGTGCTGATCTGGGTGCGGTAGGCCGAAACGTTGGGCGCATTGCCGAACAGGCGGACGACACCGCTGAATCCGGTGATGGTTGTGCTGTCGGACGGCCTGTAGAGTACCTTGATATCTCCGGCATTGCGGGAGATATAGTTCAAGGTCTGGAAGCCGTCTGAAGTCATATGGTGCACATCGACGGCGATGCCGATGTTCTTGCGCGGCCCGAGCATGCCGGTGCTGTACTGGCCGTCGACCAGCAGCGTGTTAAACGATCCGTAGGAAACCTGGGGCTGAATGGACTGCACGGAGGGGACCTCAGGAGAGAGCAGATTGATCGATCCGCCGTAGGTCGCCTGTCCGATGGTCGATGCCGAACCAGGGCTGCGATCGAAGTCCACGCCGCCGATCCACGGTCCGGGAAAGAAAGACCAGGAGTGATGGGTGGGATTGTTGCTGTCATTGAAGGGGATCCCATCCCAGGTGATGTTGTAGTCGCCATCCACAAAACCGCGGAAATACATCGTCCCCTGCCCGAGTCCGACGCCGTTGGGGTTGTAGCTGATGGTGCCCGGGGCGATGTTGATGAGTTCGGAAAAATCGGTGGTGGCCGGCGTGAAATTCTTGATGAACTCCTTGCTGATGAATGATTGGGCCGATTCCGAGTCGAGCGAACTCTGTGACAGTGCATGCTGGGCGGCGACCGAGTCGCCCGCGATGGCTTGGACTTCGACGCTGGTCGCCGCCGAACCGATGGCCAACTGAACAGGAATGTTCTGCGTTTGACCATCGGAAATCTGAATGGCCTTGCGGGTCATGGTGGCGAATCCGGTAGCGGTGATGGTCACGTCGTAGGTCCCGGCGGGCAGATGCGCAAGGGTAAACGTGCCCTGATCGCCCGAGGTTGCAGCCTGCTCGTAGTGCGTGGCTTCATTCCTGGCGATCACCGGCACCTTCTGTAACGCGCGTCCACCGGGGTCGGTCACCGTTCCAGTGATTGATCCGCCGGCGGCTTTCTGCGCTGCCAGCGAAACGGGCATGGCGGCGGTAAACAGCAGTACGGCACTGACAATCAGCGTGGCGCTACCCCGCCTTGAGAAAAACTGCATGATTCCTCCATTTGGTTGGCCTGTCTGCGGCAACCTAGGCAAAACCTATTGGAGGGAGGTCAATATCGTGTTACAACCCGGGGTCAGCGCCTCCAACGGGCGCCGGCCGCCCTGAGCCTGGTTTCTCCGAGGAGAGAGCTCGGAGCCCGACGGGCGCGCATAATTTGTGTGATTTGAGGGGTTTACAGATCCACCGGAAGTTCGCCTGAAGGCCGACCTCATGGGCGCGGCGGCCAAAAACTCTGCCTCAAGAGGCTTCGACCGCGCGTCGAGTTTTCTGAATTTTCTTAAGAGGGATTTCAGGTTTTCCGTCGCCATTTTGCCTGCGGCGGCCGAGATTTTTGACTTCGGCAACTCGGGACCGGCCGCGCCCGATACCGGCCCGGTTCCTCCACCCGGCTTGCCCTCAGCCTCAGTGCAGCGCCTGCGATGGGGCGGCAGAAACTCGTTCGAGCGACCGGGTGCGCTGCTCCGGGGTCATCAGGGCAAATCGCACTTTGAACACCGAGCCGCGCAGCGGAACGCTGGTCACGGTCAACTCGGCACGATGCGCGTCCGCAATCCAGCGCGCAATCGCCAGCCCCAGGCCGCAACCCGCCTGGGTTTTTCTCTCCCGCAGATCCGCCTGATAGAACCGGTCGAAGATCTGTTCCCGTACATCGCGCGACATGCCGATGCCGGTATCCCTGACTGTGACCACGGCGTCATGGCCGTTGCAGGCCACTTCGGCGTGAATCTCGCCGTGCTCCGGTGTGTACTTGATCGCATTGTCCAGAAGGATGCCGAGCAGCCGCTGGAGCAGCAGCTTGTCGCCTTCGATCATGACTGGCTCGCTCGGAAGATTCCAGTCCAGCAGAATACTGCTTGATTCGGCCAGGTCTTCGACGCGTCTGCATCCGCTCAGGACGAGGTCGCAGAGATCAATGCGCTGGAAGGAAACTTCATGCATGAAGTTATCGCTTCGCGACAGGGAGAGCAGTGCGTCGAGCAGCGTCGCCGCGGTGCGGCATTCGGTTACGATGCGGTCCAGGTCATGGCGATACTCTTGCTCGCTGCGGTGGCGATGCAAGGCAAGCTGCGCGGTCGCCAGCATGACAGTAATCGAGGTGCGCAGGTCGTGCGAAACGTCGGTCGACAGTTGGCTCAGCCGCGAGATGGCCCCTTCCAGTCTGTCCAGCAACTGATTCCACGCTTCGGCCAGTTGCCTGACTTCATCTTTCGCCTTCGGTACCGGCAGTCGCGCGGAGAGATTGCCCACCCCTATGCCCACGGCGGCCTTGGTCATGCGATCGACCGGCTCCATCGCCCGGCGGCTCAGGAAGTAGCCGAAGAGGGAAGAAAGAATAAGAATCCCCGGCAGAAGAAACAGCAGCGTGTTGCGGTAGGTTCTGAGCACGTCGAACTCTTCATCGAGCGAGCCGCCAAGATAGAGGCTGGAGGGCATCCCGTCGAGCATAATCGCGTGACACATGACCATCGCCGGACCGCCGTCGAGGCTGACCAGGTGAAAGACCCTCTGCCTGCAACCTGCCGAATCCGGAAAGGCCCACGCGGTATCCTTCGGATCGGCAGGAAACAACAGGGTGTGGTCCGGCCTGCGGAGTTGAAACAGATTTCCTTCATGCGTGACCAGCGCATAGTTGCTGAGTTGCTCGGCAAGGGCTGCCTTGATGTGCTGCGCCTTATTATCTTCAAGCAGGCGCAGGAGTCGGTCCTCGCGCCCCAGCAGGTGAGTCTTTTTCTCCTGCAACAAGGCATACTCCAGCGCGCCATAGGAAGTAATGCCGAACAGAAGCGCGCCTGCAAAGGTTACCAGCAGGTACCACAGCGTGAGTTTGGCCCGGATCGAAAGTGCATGCATGTCAATCGACAACAAATGTATATCCCGTGCCATGAATTGTACGAATCAATGGCCGACCTTCCGATCCGTTCTCCAGCTTGTTGCGCAAACTGTGGATGTAAACGTCGAGTGTATTTTCCTTGATCTCCGCCGCGTGGCCCCAACCCGCCTCGATCAGTTCCTCTCGCGAAGTCACCAGCCCGCTGCGGCGCATGAGCGCTTCGAGCAGTTCCACCTGCTTAGAGGTAAGATGGATCTGTTTTCCGTCCCGGATGGCGATACGGCGCCCGCGGTCGAGACGGACGCCTCCGGACTCGAGGACAGGAGGCGTCTGAGCCAGCCCACGCCGAGCAATCGCACTCACGCGGGCAAGCAGGATCTCAAACAGAAATGGCTTCACCAGGTAGTCGTCTGCGCCCAGATCGAAGGCTTCGAGCACCTTGGGCACGGCGTCGACGGCCGTCAGCACCAGAATCGGGGTTTTGCAGCGGCGCGAGCGCACTTTCTCGAGCACGGCAAATCCGTCCATACCGGGAAGAAGGATATCGAGCAACGCAGCGTCGTATTCCCCCTCGAGCATCATCTCGGCGCCTTCGGCCCCGTTGTATGACACGGAGACGCGGTGACCATCTTCTTTCAGCCCGCGCTCCACGAGTTCGGAGATACGTTTGTCATCTTCGATGAGCAATACATTCATAACAGATGAAGCAAAGACTATCGTTTTTTGGTTTCTAAAAGATGAAAATCTCGCAAATAACCTTGGGACGATCATGATTTCTGAAAAAATGAATCCTAGCATCGAGCCTCAAAGACACCGAACCTTGGCAATGGCTCGGGGATCGGCTCATACCCCATAAAAGACGCCCTATTTGTTTTGTGTCCTTGACCGTTTTGTGTCCGAGGGGCCCTTAGGCGCTAGGGAGCGGACTGCGTTCGTAGGGGCACATAAGAATGACATAGAGTTGAGCCATTTCGACTGCTCCTCAGTCTTTGTGCCAGGGCTTGCTTCGGAGAGATGATAGCGAAGATTCGCCAGGAAGGGGCAGGCAGCGACAGCAGCCATCTTTCGTCTGAGAGTGATTTCTGGGGAGCGATACGTGGTATCCGATGTTCGCCGAGTGACATTGCCGTCTTTGCCTCAGCAGAATGCAGGCTCAACCATAGCGTTACGAACTCTCCTACAAAAGCGGAGGTGAAAGCAATTTCTCTACAGTCTCCCTTTTCACGCGAATTCAGCGAAGTCGAACAGAAGCGTTACCTGGCCAAGCATGGTGGGCCGAGCTTAGTCGTGAACTTCCATCCATTCCACGTAGCTCCCGATTTGGGTGCCAAGCCGGCTTGCAGGGATTTTATCGACGGTTGACGGCCTGACAAAGTAGTGTTCGAGCCCGACATTCTCCATTCGGAAATAGCCGATGGAAAATAATCATGCACTTGGTTGCGCCAAACCGAGATTGAGACTGTGGCGTCACCTTCCGAGTCTCCGATAACACACCCGAAACTGGAATAAGGGCCAATATCAGACCTCAATGAGTGAGTTGACCAGCTTAACCGGCCACCTCGATAGAATTCGTGCCGACCAGCTGACTCTCTTTTATTTCATTCACGGTGTGACTCTGTTCGGATTTTTTCACCTATCAATCGAAGCGGCTCAAACTGACTTGGGAAGTCTCGCGAGCTTCCCGCGAAGGAAGTCGTCGAGAGACGAACGAGAGCGACGGCTAAGGGTCAACCTGGTTTTGTCGCGCAGGATGACACTGTAGTCGCCTCCCAGCAGCGGCGCAATCTCGCTGATCTCATTCACGTTGACGATGGTGGAACGATGAATGCGAATGAAGAGGTTGCTATTGAGACGCTGCTGAAAGTTGTTCATGGTATCGCGAATGTAATGGGTCTCTCGCTCGAGATGCAGACGGAGGTAGTCGCGCTCCGCTTCGACCCACTTCAAGTCCGACATCTTCAGGAAGAGAAGGCGACCCGCTGATTTGATGAGCAGCAACTGCGATAACTCTGGCCGGGAAGCTGGGGCAGGTGGTGGTGACTGATGAAGCCGTATTTCCGTTCTAAGCTGAATGTGAGCCTTTGCCCGGGCCAGGACTTCGAAAAAACGTGTCCGCCTGTAGGGTTTGAGCAGGTAGTCGAGGGCCTGTGCCTCAAAAGCGGGGATGGCATACTCGCGATGTGCGGTCACAAACACAACCGTGGGCAGAACCGCGCAATCGGCAATATCCTCAAGAACTCCGAATCCGTCGGCTCCGGGAATTTGCACGTCAAGAAAAAGCAACGCCGGCATGAAATTCCGAATCATTTCCGCGGCGCGCAGTCCATCGCCGCATTCGCCGAGAATCTTTATCTCGGGATCGTCCTCGATCAGAGAACGCAACCGCCGGCGAGCTGCCGGTTCGTCATCGACGATGAGTACGGAGATTTCCATGGGCGCCGTCAGGCTCCGCGTCCTGCGCCTTCGGCATTGGCGGCAGCGGTGAAGGGGATCTTTAACTCCACGTCAAAACCCGACGGCGAATTATTGAAGTCGAGAGCGGCGCGGTCGCCATACAGCTTTTCCAGGCGAGCGCGGGTATTGCTCAAGCCGATGCCCGTGTTCTCGATTTTCCCCCGCGTCCCAGGGCCATTATCGGAGATTCGCAGTTTGAGAGTGCCATTGCCGTTTCTCGACTCGATTCTCAATACGCCGGCCCCTACGCGTTTGGAGATACCGTGGCGAAATGCATTTTCGATGAGCGGCTGAAGAATCAGATGGGGAACACGCGCTTCGAGGGTGCATGGATCGATTTTGATTTCGACCGTCAGCGTGTCCGGGAAGCGGAAGCGTTGAATGTTGAGATACAACTCGATGGCTTTCATCTCCTCTCGAAGCGTTATCTCATGTGAAGACTGAGATTCCAGACTCATGCGCAGCAGCGCGCCCAGATCGCCGATCATGTCGTCCGCGCTGTCAACGTCCGTGTGAATGAGCGACGAAATCAGGTTCAACGTATTGAAGAGAAAATGCGGCTGCAACTGACTTCTGAGCACTTCCAACTCGGCGTTCGCCAATTGCCCTTCGAGCTGGGCTGCGCGCAACCGGGCGTCGCGTGCGCCGAAGTAGTAGTCAAGCCCGTAGAAGATACCGACGATGACCCAATACATCCAGAGGTTCCATGCCAGGCTCTGCCAGAAAAGGATGTTAAGAAAGTGGAATGAGAACCGCGGCATGTTCGCGGGGTCCCCGCTTGCATCGGTGAAAGGAATCCAAATGGCTGCGATGAGCAGCAGAGTCAGGACGGCGAATACGCTGTGGGCCGGTATCCAGAACGCGGGCCTCAGACCAAGACGCCGGATGCGTTCGCAGAACAACAGGATCGGCGGTGTGAACAGCGTCCAGATTGTGTAGGTGATGATCGGGAAGCGCGCAGCGTCGCGCCAAGTAACGGACTGGCCCGTCATGGTCGGGTAAACGTAATTGTTGATCGTCAGCAGTGCAGCAAAGTAGCACCAGGCGCCAGTGATGACGGCTAGGCGCCGGCCGCTGCTCCATCGACTGGATCTAGACCTGTTCACGGCTCCATCTTAGCGCATTCGGTTTTCTTCCTTGGACGTTGAGGCGCGCTTGGGGCATCAGACGGGGCGAATTCCAACGGAATTCCCGCCTTTCGTCGCGGTTCTGCTGCCGTCCGTCGCAAATGCGCTCGATTTCCGGAAAGATTCGACGATAGTCGATTCGCAGCAGAAGAAGGAGAATTCTTATGGCGAACAAGACTGTGAATAATCTCGGGATATCGCTGGGATTATTTGGGACCATGTTAATTCCTACGACCATCTTTGCCCAGGAGGCTCAATCCGGGAACAGGCTCGCGATTGTGCGCCCGATGCCTTTAACCACCGCGAGAGCGAATGCGCAAGCCCGGACAAACGACCTGGCACAAGCAGATGCGCCGTCCTACACGTACACGCTGATCAGCTATCCAGGCACCCTGATGACGCAAGGTGTTGGTATGAACCCGGGAGCAATCCATTTACCTGACGAAAAACCGGGCATAGAGATTGTTGGAGCGGAGTTCTTTCCCGACGGAACTTCTCAGACGGGCTTTCGCGCGCATATTTCTGAAACGCACGGTGCTACTGATGAGAGCTACAGACTGTTGAACGATCCTCAGAGTCCATCACCGCAGCAACCGCAGCAGACCTATAGCGTGAATGATCTCGGCCAGACTGTCGGCGACTATTTCGACGCGGCGGGTGTATTTCACAGCTATGAGGTGGACTGCAATGATCAACGGAGTTGCGGTCAATTCAAGGCCTTGGACGTGCCATTTGCCGGAGCCACGGGAACCTACTCGCCGGCAATCAACAATGCAGGCTTGATTGTCGGTTCATGGTCCGATAGCGCCGGAAACCAACATGGCTACACACTGATCGCAGGTAAATTCGAGCCATTCGACGTCCCGGGCGCGAACAAAGCTGAGAATCAGTTCTTGTTGCTCTACTACGGAATCAATAGTGAAGGAGATATAGTTGGCACCTTCTTCGACGCAAGCTTCAATACCCATGGCTTCCTGCGCAAAGGAAAGACCTATACTACGATCGACTTCCCGGGTGCAGCATCCACATTCGTCACCGGAATCAACGACGCAGGCGACATCGTTGGGGCATACTGCCCGACAAGCGAATGTTTGACGACGGGTGCGGGCGAGCAGGGATTTTTGCTGAGAGATGGGGTGTACATTACGGTCACGATCCTCACGCCGTCCCCCCAGTCGGGGAGCCCGATACCCGAGTCTTTCGTGGGACTGGTCGCGATCAACAATGAAGGTGTGCTGATGGGAACCTATAATGATGCAGCCGGACTGCTTTATACGTTCCTGGCCACGCCAGCGCAGTAGATGATCCCCGGAAGAGATTGACACAACACTGGACAGGCTCGGAATGTGCCCTGTCCAGTGCTCACTTACATTCGATTGGCGGCGAAGAACGCGATTCACACCAACAGAAAAGTAGTTTGGTGCCATGTGGTTCTCAGCCAGTGCTAATCGCCAACGCACTCAGCGAGTGACTACCGCGTACTGTTGGGAATCTCAACTTTCCCGAATTGCGGGCGACTTCCCCAACTGCGCCCTTGTTGGGTTTGGGGTCTCGTGCATCCGTCTTGTGCCCCTTCGGAAACTAGGTCACATGCTGCCTTGCGGCGTTTTGTGGCCGTCCGCCACAAAACGGTCAATGACACAAAATGCAGATCTCCTCGTGCACACAATAACAGGCTGCTGAGAACTGCGCCTCACCCGAGCTCCGTCGAGCCCTTGGACTGCGCAAACAACGGTCTGGGATGCCTCTGGGAGACACACGCCTGATTGCCTGGTAGCGAACGTTTCTCGTAGAGTTAATGACAGCTGGGTGCGAATCCAGAGGAAATTGACATGCCGATAGCAGCTCCTATCGTGGAGTGGAACTGAAAACCGAGACGTCACGGCTTTCAAAGCGGGACAAAACCGACCAAAAGACAGAGAGGCGATTTTTTATGAGAGTTTTGCTTGGATTAATGCTGACTGGCTTGGCTGCGGCGCCGGCGCTATGCGCCCAGGCGCCCTCTTCTCCCGTTGCGCCGCCCGCCGCCGCGACAGCCAATCCCGTCGTATGGAGCGCGAACCAGATATTCGGGCGCGAGGCGAAGTACGTCGTTGCCGCTGCCGACCTGATGCCAGCCGAGAAGTACAGCTACCACCCGACGCCGGACCAGTGGACGTTCGCAAAGATCGTTTCCCACATTGCGCAATCCAATGGAGGCCTGTGCGGGCTGATCTCGGGCGCGCCCGCGCCGGCGGCGGTGAAAGCGAGTGAAACCGCATCGAAGGCTGACTTGATGTCGGCGCTTCAGGCATCTGTCGACTTCTGCGGCCAGGTGCTCGGCAATCTGCAGGACGCCAAACTTGGCGACACCATCACCTTCTTCCGAGGGGCCCAGGTGCCGCGGGCCAGGGCGCTTTTGGAACTCACTGCCGACCTGCCGGACCACTACTCGCAGATGGCCAGCTACCTGCGCTCAAACGGAATGCTACCCCCGTCGGCTGCGCCCAAGAAATAACCGGAGGAAATGAGTGAGTGGGTGCCCGGCCGAGATACCATGCTGGTGAACTACCCGCGCCCCTAAAGGGACGCGGCTTCTGTCGGTACGAGGAAGCTGAGTTCACCAGACTAAGTATTCAGAAACGGATACTACGATGTGGTAGGTGATGACACACACGGTTAACGCATCAGACCGTTGAATAATTGTCGCTCAAAAGTTAAGTAGGGCTGAGGGAAAGGCCCGGTGCTTTGAGCATGAAAACCCACTATATCATTGTCGAGATGACGACGGATTCTATCCCTGGTAACAGGGGATGGATACGCACTACCCGCCCTTCGGGGCGGAGTTCTTACAGGAAAGGAGGGCATTAGAAGATGCTCGTTTATGTGCAAAACATCGATAAGCAGCCGCTGATGCCCACCAGCCCTGCAAAAGCAAGAATACTGCTCAAGATCGGAAGGGCAAAAGTGGTTCACACTACACCCTTTACCATCCGGCTCACGTACGTGGTAGCAAACCACGTCCAACCACTCACGCACGGCGTCGATACTGGTAGCACCACAATCGGGAGCGCTGTTACCGACAACGACGAAAACGTTGTTTACACGGCGGAAGTCCAACTCCGCAACGACATCGCGAAAAAGATGGAACGGCGGAAAGAGTACCGCCGCAACCGTCGCAACCGGAAGACCCGCTACCGGAGACCAAAGTGGGCGAAACTCAAGGCTCGTAAAGATAAGGACACCGGCACATGGAAGAAGCCGGGCCGTCCGCGTAAATCCTGGCTCTCTCCCACGATGGTGAGCAAATTTCATGCTCATCAGAAGGAGATTGCGTTGGTTAGCTCGATCCTGCCTATCGCGAAGCTCGTTCTCGAGACCGGCACCTTCGATCCACACGCTCTCAAGAATCCTGCCGTATTGACGAACCCCACGTTGTACCAGCTAGGCATCAACTACGGATTTGCCAACACCAAGCCTACGTCCTTAACAGGGACAACTACACCTGCCAGAATTGCAGTGGCAAGTCGAAAGACAAACTGCTTGACGTCCACCATATCGTCTTCAAAACGAACGGCGGGTCGGACGAAGAGAAGAACCTTGTCGTTCTCTGCAAAACCTGCCACGTTGATCTCCACAATGGGAAGTTCACGCTGAAACTGACCGGCAAGAAGAAAGGCAAACTGAGGCACGCCACCCAGATGAACTCCATCCGGGTGCAACTACTCAAGCGCCTGCCAGAAGCGGAAGAGACCTTCGGGTATATAACGAAGGAACATAGGCAGCTGTACGGATTCGAGAAGTCACACACCATTGATGCCGTCTTTATCGCCTCACAAGGCCGGCGGCCGGTATTCAAAACAGACAACGTGCTTCTCAGAAAATGCGTCTCGGCCGGTGATTACCAGCAGTTCAAGGGCGCGCGGTCGGAAAAGCGGATCCCTACTGGAAAAGTCATGGGATTCCGCAAATTCGACGCTGTCCTCTACCGCGGCGAACGCTACTTCGTCAAGGGAAAATTCTTTACTGGCTACGCCTACCTTATGGACATAACAGGAGAGAGAGTTGACCTAAAACCCATCCCAAAGATGGAAGCAATGAAACGCATCACTGCGAGGAAGTCATGGATTACCGCACTCAAAACCATAACAAAAGCCTGATGATGAGCCACATCATCCTCGTTTGCAAATATCGCAAACAACTCCTTGTTCGTTTCGGCGAACAAGTCAAGCAACTCATGCGTAGCATTGCAGACGAGAAAGGCTTCAAGATCGAGGAGATAGAAGCGGATAAAGACCGCATCCATCTCCTCGTTCGTTACTCGCCAAAGTATTCTGCATTGCAGATTGTGCGGCTGCTCAAGCAAATCTCCACGTTCAGACTCTGGAGAACGAACGGAAATTACCAGTTTCTCAAACGGCACTTCTGGAAAGAGCAAACCTTCTGGAGCGACGGCTACTTCACTTGATCAATCGGGAACGCAAGCAAGAACACCATCCTCAAGTATATCCAGAACCAAGGATGAAAACGGCGCGCTATACCTCCACCCTGAAGGGTGCAGGTTTGGCGCGCGAATACTGCTATCAAAGAATGATTTTGGGTGTCTCAGGTCTCGAGTTTGAGACCGGGGATCACCAGGCCGGCCGCACCCCTTGCTCCTGCGGGGCGGCCCATGCCAAATCGGCTACTCACGCTTCGAGGGTCGGATGCCAGGCGCGATTCCTGCTTGCTTTGGCGATTGACTTCTAACTCGAAAAATTCTTGATCCCGGCGTCGCGCCAAACAACGCGGGAAGGGGTGTGGGTGATCGAGCGGTTTGACGATGCTTCTGGAGCTAGGCACAGTTGTGCGCGCGCATCTCATCGCCCGGCCAAGCATCTTGAAGTCCGCAAGTTGTCGCCTGCCAGCCTCCAAGGCAAGCTCGCGCTGCTTTCCTCGCGTTTTGAATCTCTCTGCGAGCGCAGTTCGATCATGGGCAACCCTTGGGACGGCGTCAAGCAGCGGATGAGGAACTACAACCAGGGCTTTCTTGGCTGGCCTGGGCGAGCTCAAGCCGGAGAGCTGCTCGGGGTCCCACTCCACGAACACGCTGAAAGGTGCACGCGACCGGCGGATCCTCGCTGCCCTGCGCTTGATCGCGGCTTCGGCCGGGAGAGCGCTCGAGACTCTGTGTGCGATATCGGGGCACACGTCAAACCCGACGCCTGAAATGCCTTCGCTCCTGCCAGGCGACTCCGATCAGAACCAGCAAAGCGGCCCCGCTCGCCAGTCGTCCCGCAATCACATCCGGCGTAGTCGTCCAATCCGCGGTCAAGGTAACCGGCCCCTCTGGAACCTCAGCCGCGATCAGCCCATCGTCGCGCGGGTCGGCCTGCTCTGCCGGCTTGCCATTCACTTGAATCTGCCAGGCCGGAAAGCTGAG
>Ga0208193_1000895_pt1 | contig 13943 bp, 11 predicted proteins | sample June2015DPH_17_2_FD_184716 | JGI IMG/M metagenome (GOLD analysis project Ga0208193, IMG submission 184716) | Peatland microbial communities from SPRUCE experiment site at the Marcell Experimental Forest, Minnesota, USA - June2015DPH_17_10... | ecosystem: Environmental > Terrestrial > Soil >... | reverse complement strand
CTGCCGGTTTGATCCTTGATCCATCCCATCGCAAAAGGTCCGGCAAATCCTGCGAGGTTCCCGATCGAATTGATGGCCGCGATCCCGGCTGCCGCACTTGCGCCGGACAGGAAGGCGGTCGGCAACGTCCAGAACACCGGCAGGCTGGCGAAGATACCGAAGCCGGCCACGCAGAACGAAATCATCTTCAATGTCGGGTCGTCGAGCGCGGTGGAGGCCGCGATGCCGGCTGCTGCGATCAGCAGCGGAAAGGCAGCATGGAATCGCCGTTCGGCCTTGCGGTCCGAACGTCTGCCCCACCACACCATGGCGATCACGCCGACGAGATAGGGCGTGGCCGAGACCACCGTGGTGAGAAAAGTGGAGAGGCCGAAGGCCTTGACGATCTGCGGCAGGAAGAAACTCAAGCCATAATTCATCGCCACCGCGCCGAAATAGACCAGACTCAGTCCCAGTACGCGCGGATTGAACAGCGACTCCACGACGGAGTAGTTGTGCACCGCCTGACGCTGACGCTGTTCAAGCGTCAGTCGTTCGGCAAGCCAGCCCCGCTCGTCCGGCGCGAGCCAGGTCGCGTCGGCGGGCCGATCGGTGAGGTAGAAGAAGACCACCCCGGCGAGGATAATGGCGGGCACGGCTTCGATGATGAACAGCCACTGCCAGCCGGTGAGCCCGAGGCCGCCCTGCAAATAAAGCAGCAAGCCCGAGACCGGTCCTCCGATCACGGTGGAAAGCGGGATGGCGGCCATGAAGTAGCCGACGATGCGCGCGCGATATTCCGCGGGGAACCACAGGGTCAGATAGAAGATGATACCGGGAAAGAAGCCGGCTTCCGCTGCGCCAAGCAGCACCCGGACCAGATAGAAACTGTGCTCGTTGCTGAGTCCGGTGGCGCGGCCGATGGCGGGAATGAACGCCATGGCGCCGGACAGGATGCCCCAGCTCAGCATGATCCGTGCAATCCATTTGCGTGCGCCAAATCGCTCAAGCAACAGGTTGGATGGAACCTCGAAGATGAAGTAGGCGATGAAGAAGATGCCGGCGCCGAAGCCGAACGCGGTTTGCGACAATCCAAGGTCCTGGTTCATCGTCAGCGCGGCAAAGCCGACGTTCACCCGATCTAGATATGCGACGAAGTAACAGAGGATAAGGAACGGCACGAGCCGCCTCGAGACTTTGGCGATGGTACGGGTTTCGACGGTGTCCATGTGATTGCGATCCAACTTTTTTTCCACCAGCCGACAGGTGAGCGGCTTCGAGCGGGCGCAGCCTCTCACATTTCACCGCGCAAATGAACTGAACTCTATTGTGCAGTGCGCTAGCCTGGTGACATGCGCGATATGTTCCATGCGGCCCTGATTTCATCCAAATGCGATGCGCGCTCACCCATGCGCGATACCAAGGTTCCCGGGCGCCGGCTGTCGTCAATTCGAGTTGTGCAGACCTCGTCGAATCAGCGTTCGGCCGTCGACCGGCAGCTTCTCCTGATCAGAATCGCCAAGTTCAGAATCGTACTGACACCGCCGCAAAATCGGCATTTGATGCTTGGGGGCAGGCGGGCAGGAGACGTGAAATGGAAATGAATGACCTCGTTCGCTATCGTGCCATGGAATCCCTGTGCCGGCAGAGCGCGGTGTTTAGCCCGCTGCAGAGCTGGCGATTATTGGCTGAAGCCGAGATGTGGCATCATAGGGCGCAGGAGGAAATCGCCTCGCGCTTTATCGAATGCAATCGCACCCCGCCGATCGCCGCGGTTGCCCGTGCAGCGTCCGGGTCCCGCGCAGACGATGAAAGCCGGTTGCTGACAGGTTGAACTCTGCGGAATTGGTCCGGCATGGTCGCGCCGGAGAAGCGCGGAGCCAGACGATCCGCAGCGGAGAGGGCCCAACTAACCCGCCAGTTCCGAATACCGCGTGGTCGGGATCTCGGCATCGATCGGTTTTTCCCCGCCAACGACGTTGGGCTTGCGCAGCCAGACGTAGATCTGGGCCGCGATCAGCAGCACGCAGATCGCGAGAAAGAAGGCACTGATCGGACGCTCGACGAAGGTCATGAGATCGCCGCGGGAGATCAGCAGGCTGCGTCGGAAATTCTCCTCGAAGCGCGGTCCCAGCACGAAGCCGAGCAGGATCGGCGCGGGGTGGAAATCAAGACGCAGCAGGACGTAGCCTGCCACGCCTATGAACACGGTTTCGCCGACCTGGAACATGTCGTTGTTGGCGGCATAGACACCGATGCAGACGAAGAACATCGCGCTCGGATAGAGATAGCGGTACGGAATGCTCAGGAGCTTCACCCAAAGACCGATCATCGGCACGTTGAGGACGACCAGCAGGATGTTTCCGATCCAGAAGCTGGCGATCAGGCCCCAGAAGATGTCCGCATGCTGGCTGATAAGCTGCGGGCCGGGAACGATGCCGTGAATGATCAGCGCGCCGAGCAGCAACGCCATGACGGTGTCGCCGGGAATGCCGAGACTCATGGTGGGGATGAAGTCGCCCTGCACCGAGGAATGCGTCGAGGCCTCGGGGCATGCGACACCCTCGATCGCTCCGCGGCCGAAGCGCTCCGGCGTCTTCGATATCCTCTTCTCGGTTGCGTAGGATACAAAGGAGGCGATGGTCGGTCCGGTACCCGGAATCAGCGCACAGAGGCTGCCGAGCAGGGTGCCGCGGATCATCGGCCAGAATGCCAGTTTGAGATCCGCCTTCGACGGAAACAGGTCGGAGATTCCGACCTTGGCGTACTTCATGTCGACGGTTTCGGTATTGTTGATGCTGTTCAGGAACTCGGCGATGCCGAACATCCCGAGCGCGAGCGCGATGATTTCGACGCCGTCGTAGAGTTCGGTAACGCCGAAGGTGAAGCGCGGCTGTCCGGTCTCGATGTCCGATCCGACGATGCCGACCAGCAGGCCGAGAACCGTCATCGCGATGCCCTTGAGCGGCGATCCCTTCGCCAGCGTCGAGCCCGCGAGCAGCCCCACCAGCATCAGCGTCGATACTTCGGCCGGCCCGAATTCGAGCGCCACCTTGACCAGGAACGGGGCCAGGAAAATCATCTCGGTGATGCCGAACGATGCGCCGACAAAGGCGGCGATGATGGTGATGCCCAGCGCCGTGCCGCCCTTGCCCTGTTTGGTCAGCGGAAATCCGTCCAGACAGGTCACGGCGTGAGGCGGGTGACACGGCAGATTGAGCAGAATAGAGCAGATGGCTCCGCCATATTGGGCGCCGTAATAGACGCCGGACAGCATCAGGATCGCCGGCACCGGCTGCATCCCGAAGGTCAGCGGGAGCAGAATCGAGATCGTCGCGACCGGCCCCATTCCCGGCAGCACGCCGACCAGGTTGCCGACCAGCACACCGAGCAGGCAATACATCAGATTATGTGGCTCGAGCGCCACGCCGAAGCCGTACCAGAGATCGGTAATCGCCGTCGAAATCACAGATTGACCCCGCGCAGCAGCGGGAACGGAATGCGCAGCAGGTAATGAAACAGGAGCACGCCGAACAGCGTGACGCCGGCCGCCAGCATGGCCGACGATTTGCAGGTGGCCGTGTTGTCTCCGAGCGCGCAAACGAAGACGCAGGCGAACACCGCCGGGATCATGCCGCCGTACTGCCCGAGGATGATGAACAGGACTGGGCCGCCGAGAATGCAGAACCAGCCGAACCATTGCGGATTCTCCGGCAGGAACTTGTTGTCGCCGGTATCCGGTGATCCCAGGGCGGTGCCTGCGATCAGGACGCCGAGAAACGCCAACACGATACCCAGCATGACCGGCATGAATCCCGGTCCCATTTTGGCAAGGCTGCCGACCTTGTAGCCGCTGCCGGTCACGGCCGCGCCCACTCCGAGCAGAAGCATCAAGCCACCGGCATAATAATCGCGCTTCAGCATAAATCTCTCTCGCACGGCGGATCTCTGCGATGGCCCTTGGCACCGACCCTACCCGCAGGGGACGGCGGCTGTCGAGATTGGCCGCCGCAATCCGGGATCGGTCGCGCTGCGGCCATGGTGACGCCGTCCGTGCTTTCTGCTCTTGATGCGGTGCCGGATCGACTGCGGCGATCACGCTGAATTCACGATGAGGCCGGCAATCTCGCTTTTGCGGCCGGTTGCCAAGGATCTTCGCCCATGGTCATGACAAGGCAGAGAGGCACAAATGACTGCGGTAATCTATAAATTTGAACCTTCCTGCGAGAGCGGACCCATTGACGAAACGGAACGGCTTTTCTCGGCTCTAGGGCGGTATACCAGCGCGGAGCTTCTCGAACTTCTCTATGTTGGCGAGGAGCCCGGGTTTTTCGAATTGATGCGCGGGCTGTTCGGGCTCTCCGACGAGAGCAGGTCGATACTGCAGGACTTCCTCGCAGCCATGCCCCCGCAGTCAATGACGGTGACGATCGACTCGGCTGGAAGGTGCATTCTTGCTCCCAGGAATCTTACTCCGAAGAATTGTCCTGTCAGGAATTTTCCTGCCAAGGATTTTCCTGCCGGGAAGCTTCATTCAATAGAAAATCCTGAAGGAAAATCCTGATCACGGGGATTGCGACCCGGCTCACCCGCGGCCTCCAGAGCCGTGCGGGCCTTGAGCGGTACCGAGATGGGGTTTAGCCGCTGGCGAGAACAACGCGCCTTTCGCGCTGCACCGCTTCGGAAATGAACTCGCCGATCCATCCGCAACGCCTGGCCTCGATGTGCCATGCCATGGCCTCGACGGAGGATGGCGCCGGGTCGGGAATGTCCTTGCGCACTTCTCTGCCGTCCTGCCAGCCGCAACTGTGCGAATAGCGGGCCTTGGAGGCGAGGGTGATCGTCTCTCGCTGCTGCAGCAACGCGTATCCGTCGGCCGGGAAGAAAGTGCCGGCAAGCTCGATCGGAAAAGGCAGCTGGCGCACCAGCAAGAAGGTGCTGGCGGCATCTTTCTCTGATTCGGAGACCAGCACGCCGAACAGGCTATGGATCGGGGCAATTGCATCGGGCGCCACAACTCCGCCAGATCCCTGGATGGCGCCGGCCGTTGCGATCGACAGGTATTCACCGTCGGGACCCCAGCGGCAGGCGATCAGCCACTCGCGGCTGCGGCCGCGGATGATCGTTGGCTTTGCATAGTCCGACTGGGCAATATCGGCCGCCATGGCGACGACAAAGGCTTTAGCGAGCATATATTCCTCCGAGGCAGAACCGCCGGTGCTTTGGTTCGCCGGATTATGCCGGCCGGCCGTGAGGCCACCGTGATCAGGACGGTAACCCGATGCCCAATCTGTTTGCGCGCGCCGCTTCATTGCTGCTCGGCGATAGTCGTGAAGACGCCAGCGACCCCGATGCACTGCTTCTTTTGGAGCTGCTTGGCTACGCCGAGTTTTCGGCCGGCAAATCCTCCGCCGAGGCCCATCACCGCGCCCGCCTGTTGATGCTGGCGTCCCGATTCGTCCGGGTCTTCGAGCTGGACGCGCCTGAGGCTCCCGGTCTGGTCTGCTTTGGCGCCGAAATCGATCCGGCGATGGCAGACCCCTTGCATGCCGGCGATCCGATCGTCAGCGTTTCCGGCGTAGGTCCTTCGCCGCAGGAGGCATTTCAGGGATGTGTTGGCGAAGGCATCGAATATCTGTCCCAATTGCAGACCGGCAAAGATGTGCTCGAATTGCCCGGTCCCAACGATCCGGCTGCCGGGTATGGTCCGGGGACACGGCAGTTCCTCGCCACGTTCTCGGCTTGCCGCCTGAGTCCCGATGCTGAACTTTCATGGCACCGCGCCATGCGACTTGGTGATCGTCGCGAGGCGTTGCTGCCGGCGGATCTGTGCCTGCGCCGGCCGCTGAACCAGCGCGAGATCAGACCGCCGTTCCCCCTCAGTACCGGATCGGCCGCCGGTACGTCCTGGAGCGCGGCGGCGTTGCACGGGCTGCTTGAGGCGATCGAACGGGACGCGGCCAGCCTGTGGTGGTGGGGTGGCAACCGCGGCCGATTGATCCCGCGTCAGGATGAGGCCGACATCGCGGCCCATGCCCTGCTGGCGCGGTTGCGGCAAAACGCTTCGGCGCGGCGGAGCTGGTTGCTCGATATAACGACGGATATCGGCGTGCCCAGCGTTGCAGCGGTGTCCTGCGAGGCGGACGGCTTTGGTCTTGCTTTTGGCCTGGCCGCGCGGCCGACACTCACGGCCGCGGCCTGTGCCGCCGTTCTGGAAATGTGCCAGGGCGAGCTCGCCTATGCGGTGGTTGAAGCGAAGTGCCGAGAGCGCGGCGAAGCCGCGCTCAACGCGCGAGACCGTGTTCATCGGCGGCGGGCCACCACGGTCAACGCAGATCGGTGCCTGCTGCTGCACCCGGTGGCGGAGCCGGTGGAGCATCTCGCTATCGACTCCACCGAGGCAAACGCCGTGCTGCGGCTCATCACGACACGTCTGGAGCGATTCGGCATCGAGACCTTTACACTCAACCTCACGCGTGCACATTTTGGCATTCCGGCGGCACGCGTCATTGCGCCTGGCCTCCAGCCTGAGCCTTCCGAGATCGTCATGCCGCGGCTTGCCGACATGATGGCGCGAACCGGTGGCGGCGCAATCTATACCGGCGGGGTCGCTTTGATATAGATTGTCCGGGCTGCAAACCCGGACTGGTATCTGTGGATGCAAGAAGCTGCGCGCGTTCGAAGGTTGGCTGCAGGCGAGTCCGTGACCGCGCCGGCAAGCGCCGCGCGCCTTTCGGTGTCGTTGGTGGGCCGTCTTGTCGTCAGATTCAAGGGCCGGTTGATCGAGCTTCGAACCCAGAAAGCCGGCGCCGTTCTCGGCTATCTTGCGCTCACCGAGGCGAAGCACGAAAGCCGTGAACGGCTGGTCGGACTGTTGTGGAGCCGATCAGATGAGGAAAAGGCACGCGCCTCGTTGCGCCAGGTCGTTCGCGAGCTTCGCTCCGCCTTTGAGGATGCCGGATCTCACGGATTTGTCGCTGGCAGACTCGCAATCCATCTCGATCCCGAGCAGCTTGAGGTTGACGTCGAAAGCATCCTCCGCGCGGCGGAAGGCGGCAACGTGCACTCGCTCCTGCTCAATACGCCGCGCCTCGACGATCGGATCCTCGAAGGTATGGACGATCTCGATCCTTCATTTCGGGTCTGGGTTCTGGCCAAACGCCAAACGATCCATGACAGGCTGATGCGAAGCCTCAATGCCGGTCTGGTGGGAAGCGATGTCGCCGTCGATGTCAAAAAGCAGATGGCGACCGCCATCGTCAATCTCGATCCAACCCACGAAGAGGGTTGCTGCCATCTGATGCGGGTGCGTGCCGAGGAAGGCGACGTGGCGGGAGCGCTCCGCATTTACAAGGCACTTTGGGATTTACTGGACCGGGATTACGGCATGGAGCCGTCACCGGTCACCGAAGAACTCGTTGCGAAGATCAAACTCGGAGCTTTCGAACAGCCGCTGGCGCTCGGGGCGGTCGATGAGCGCGCGTCGCGGGTGAACCGGCGAAACATCGAGCGCGCGGTGCCGCGGGCCGCGGTGGTCAAAGCACCCGCCAAGACCTGCCTTGTGCTGCGGGCATTTGCAATGCACGGCATCGACAGCGATCATGCCTACCTCGTTCAGGGTTTTCACCAACATCTGGCGGCCTCGCTGGTACGTTTCCGCGAATGGAGCGTGGTCGATCGCGCACCCACCCCTCTTGCGCCGTCCGCGCCGGATTCGGCCGCGCAATACTGTATCGAAACCACCGCCTATCAAGCTGGTCCTGAAATCAACATCGTGATGGTGCTGAGAGACGACACGACCGGCATTTATGTCTGGAGCGAAAGCTTTCGCCTCGGCCTCGGCAACTGGTTCGAGGCGCAACAGCGCATCATCCGGCGGATCGCGACATCGCTGAACGTGCAGCTAACGACCGAACGGCTGATGCGGCTGGCGGGCGAGCCGGACGTCTCGCTGGATATTCACGACCGTTGGCTTCGCGGCCAGAGTTTGATGTTCAAATTCGATGCCGAAAGCTGGCAGCGCGCGGTCACCATCTTTCGCGATGCCATCCGGGAAAATCCAGCCTTCTCGCCTTGCTACAGCAGCCTCGTGCAAATGAACAACATCGAGCATTTCGTTCATCCGGGGATCTTCCGCGATCGCGACAAGGCGAAAGCGACGCTTGAGCTTGCGAAGAAGGCCGTTCAACTGGATCCGGTCGATTCCCGGGCGCATCTCTGCCATGGCTGGTCTTATGTGATGGCGCACCGGGAGGCCGAAGCGGGGTCGCACATGGACCTCGCCTGCGAACTCAACGACAATGATCCATGGACACTGTTGTCCAGCGCGGCCTATAGCGGATTTTGCGGGTCAATCGAACAGGCCCGATCGCGGGCGCACCGGTCGCTGGCCCTTTCGCTGGCGCCCTCGTATCTCGAATGGGCCTATCACGGCATCATCCGCTTCCTGTGCGGCGATTATGCTGGCGCGTTGGAGACGTTTGATCGCGCGCAAGGTGTCTTAAAGACCATGCCTGCCTGGCGGGCCGCGGCACTGTTCCATCTCGGGGAGGCGGTCATGGCGCGTGAGGAAGCTCAGCGGTTCATGAACGGAATACGTTCGTTCTGGGTTGGGTCATCGCTTCCAACCGACGAGGTCATTACGCACTGGCTGTTGCAGGCCCACCCCATCAGCATCGCCTCCCGCTGGGAAGCCCTGCGCCAAGGCCTGGACGGCGCAGGGTTTCCCGTTCAGGGCGTTACCCGACTTGCCTGACCAAATGTATGTCAGGCACAGATGCTGATCGTATAGTCGCCGATGCGCTCGGCATGCACCCGGAATTTCTCGTCTTCGGGAATTACCGGATCGATGCCGTTGAACAGGCGTTTGTAGAATGGCGGCAACGGATAGGTTGCGCCGGGCTTGTTGAGCAGTTCTTCGGAATCCGCGATCATGACCTTCGGCGGCAGGCGCACCAATATCGTTTCCTGGTCCGAAGAAACGAACTGGATCTGTTTGAAGCGTTCCGGCACCGTGGCGAACACCTGGGCCTTGGCGAGCTGCTCCTTGAATTCGTCCATGGTGACCGGAAGCGGGTACTCGTTATCATCCTCGAGATAGTTGTTGCCGGTGGCCCAAGTCTTGACCAGCTTGCCCCAGCGCTCGTGGTTCGTCACTTGCAATCTTTCAATCGACATTGCTTCACTCCTCCGGGTTGCGTGAGGCGGAATAAGCCCGACTCACAAAAATGCGGGCACGGCCTGCTTCAGGTCACCGATCTCCGCGGTGAACTCGACCAGTTGATCCATGCGTTCAATTTCGGGTACTTCTGCAAAGACATTCGTCGGAAAATATTCGGCGGAAATTTCAGCGAGTGCGTCGGCGAGCGAATCCGCGCCCCGGCCGGCCGGAATCTCGTGATGTTCAAGCGCAGCGAAGATCACTTCCGATACGATGATCGAGCCCAGCGACCCAAGGCGCAGGCCCTCGGCCTGCGGCTGCGTCATCGCCTCGTACAAGATGAAAAACGGCAGCGGCGGGTCGCTGGCAAGCGTCTCGATGTCTTCCGCGGTCAGTCGGCCGTAAGTCGGCTCGGAAACCAGCCACTGGCGGAGCTGATGGACCCGGTAGCAGCGGTCGGCAAGCAGCCGTGACATGTTGGCGAGGCGCGGCCGCCGGACCGCGATCTCGGCAATCAGCGCATCCACCGACCACAGTCCGGCGAGTGCTGAACCCAGAAGGTCGCGATAGAGCAGGCCGACGCGGTTGGTCTGGTCAAAGGCGGGAAATATCTGGTCGTTGCCCAGTCCGTCGCTGAGAAACGGACCGATGCGCCGGCTGAAATTCGGCCTCGACCCCTTGATTTCGAAGAAGCGCGACCATCGCACGATCCATGTCGCATCGAGCGGCATGTTGACGGGATCGTTGGCCGAAGTCTTTTCCAGGGTCTTGTTGAGATCGTGGGTGGAAAGGTCATTGATCACATATTCCGGCCGGACCATCGCGTGACCGAAACGGAAGGCGCCGTGGGAGAATTCGAGCGGGACCTGCCAACCTGCGCGCTCTCCGATGCCGGGCACGGGTCGATCGATGAAATCCGGGGTCGAACCCGAATAGGCCGCGTAGATCGCCGGATGCACTACCCGCCGCATCAAGTCCTTGCGAATGATGTTGTGATAAATTGATGTCAGTGCGTCGCGCGCGCACAGAAACCGTTTGTAGGCGGCGCCGAGATTGGCGTTGATCCCGGCGGCGGGCTCGCCGCGGCGAACAATGTCGATCAGGCCGTTGTGCAGCAGCGCAAATAGTGCCGTTAGCTGCGACATGATGGCATGATCGTCATTGCGCGGATCCGCGACCAGGGCTTCGGTAAGGGCAACCCGATGCCCCGCGATGCTGCGATCTATCCCTGTGACATTCTCCGCCGGGGTTCGCGCGATATCGCGGAACGGGCAACCGGGCTCAACGCCTTTCTCATCCCACCGCATCCGACCGAGCCGCAGCTTGGTGCGGCGCTCGTCGTTTGGCGCGTCCAGCGCATAGACAAAGGGCGAGCCGACCGGACCGCTCCCGAACAGGGTTTCGAGCTTGAGGGGTGAGCGGCGCGCATTGGCGGTATCGGCCCCAAGCCCGCCGGCAACCGAAAGCGGTATGGCCGAGTGCACGAGATCATGGGCCACAAATTGCAGCAGGTAAGTATACCCCGAAGGAATATGGGGGTTTTCCCAGCGTTCCATCGTTCTGTCGAGGTGGCTGGGCCAATCCAGTTCGGCATCCATCCGCCGCGACAACCGGTTCATCAGGCCGCGAACTCTCGGCAGATGTTGGGGGGCGTCGAGCGGGTCCAGCCCATAAGCCTTGAATCGCTGCGACGCATTCGGCGTACCGAGAAAATGTCGAAACCCCGAAGGCGCTCCGCGACGATGACAATTCACCGGCGCAGCTTCCCAAATCCCCGCTGATGCCCTAGATCCTTTCCGCACGGATGTCTCTCCTTGCTGTCAGGATGCGAGACTGGCGGGCCTGTCGTGAAATTATCGTGATTTGGGCTGCGTAACGTGGCGCCTTACTCCCGAAGCTGTGTACAGCCCTGGCCGAGGAATTAGCTGATGCGCCGCGGATCCATCGCGCCGCGACTTGCATTTGGAGCGCAATCCGCGGGGGCGGGCGAAGCGCGCTGCCGCATTGTTGATCATCTGTCGCTGCCGGCCTGGTCAGGAGACAGAAAGGTCGCGGAAATCTACTTAAGTTTCAGATTCGCGAGGGGTTTGTCGTGCGGTTTCGCTTGCCCGACGCGCAAGCACCGTTAGAATGGCGGAACTGAGCGTGAGAAGGCTGTCGCTTTGACAAGGCGGGCACTTGGAGAGAAACAACTTGCAGAGAAACGATATGACAAGAACACCCCGGTCGCCTGCTCGTTGGTCACTCGGCAGGCTGCTCGGAGCAACCGCGGTGGGGCTGCTGGCGACGGCTTCAGGTCAGGCTTTGGCCGCGGACCCGATCAGGATCGGTGTCATTGCAGAGGCGCAGGCCATTGCCGGCGCGTCGATCCCACAGGCCGTCCAGATGGCGGCCGACGAGATCAACGCGAAGGGCGGGGTCGACGGACGCCAGATCGAAATCGTCACATACGACAACCATAGCTCCTCGGCGGATTCGGTTCGCGCATTCCAGCGCGCGGTCAATGAGGACAAGGTCAACGTCGTCATCGGAAGTTATATCAGTGAAGTTGTGCTGGCGCTCGAACCCTGGGCGGCGCGCCTGAAGACGCCCTTCATCACCCCTGGTGCTGCGTCCAACGAGATCAGCAAGAGCGTTCACAGCGATTACGACAAGAACAAATATACCTTCCATGGCTATCTGACATCGGCGGCGCTCGCGCTGTCGGTCTGCGATGCCGCCAGGGAATTGCTGGTGGACGGAAAACACATGACGACAGCCGTCATCATGAGCGAGGATGCCGCCTGGACCAAGCCGCTCGACATCGGATACGAGGAATGCCTGCCCAAAATCGGGTTGAAGGTGCTCGATCACATCCGCTTCTCGCCCGACACCACCGATTTCACACCGATCTTCAACAAGATTGAAGGCGCAAAGCCCGACGTCATCATCACCGGCATTTCGCATGTCGGTGTGCAGCCGACCGTGCAGTGGAAGAATCAGCAGGTTCCGATTCCGATGCTCGGCATCGCCTCGCAGGCGACCAATGAAACCTTCGGCAAGGACACCAATAACGCCTCGGACGGCGTGCTCTATCAGGGCGTGTCCGGCCCTGACGTCGCGGTAACGCCGAAGTCGGTGCCATTCGCCGACGGTTTCAAGGCGAAGTTCGGCAACTATCCGTCCTATGCCGGCTATACCGCGTATGACGAAGTCTACTTCATTGCCGACGCGGTGAAACGCGCGGGGTCGACCGATGCGGACAAGATGGTCGACGCGCTGGAAAGGACCGACTGGGAAGGCACCATCGGCCGCACCCAGTTCTACGGCAAGGACGATCCGTTCACCCATTCGATCAAATACGGCAAGGGCCTGATCACCGGCTTGATGCTGCAGTGGCAGGATGGCAGGCAGATCAGTGTCTGGCCGAAGGAAGTTGCCAAAGGCCAGTTGAAGTTCCCGAGCTTCATCAAGGTCACGTCGAACTGACCCCTCCAGATCATGCTCCCGGGCGCACCCGGGAGCATTTTCGCATTTGCAGTTTTCCAGAGTGAGGCAGCGGTGCTGCCGCGGCCATCATCAATGCTTGCCTTACAGATTCTGATCGACGGTTTTGCCATCAGTGCGTTGTACGCTTTGGGTGCCACCGGCTTCACGCTGATTTTCGGCGTCTCCGGCGTGCTCAATCTTTCGCACGGCGCCATCATGGTGCTGGCGGCCGTGGCGGCCTGGGCCGCCGCGAGCGTGCTGCATATGAACACCTACGCCGGCGCGCTGATCGGCGTCGCGGTCGCGCTGGTCGCGGCGCTCGTGACCTACTTCGCGGTGGTGCAGCCGATTCAGAAATCGACGCGAATTCCCAACGAGGAAAAGGAAATTTTCGTTCTCACCGGCACGTTGCTGTGGGGGATCATGATCCAGGAGCTGATCGCCTATTTCTTTACCAACAATGCGAAGACCGTGCTTCCGATCGTCGAAGGCGTTGTCGGCATCCTCGGCGTTCGCACACCGAAGAACGAAATCTTTACGGCTCTGGTCTGTTGCCTGGTGATCGGTCTGCTCTGGCTCCTGGTGAACCGGACCAGGACCGGCAAGGCGGTGCTCGCGGCGTCGATGAATCCGCGCGGCGTCACGCTGCTCGGACTGGAGCTCACCAACATCTATGTCGTGGTCTGGGCGATCTATGGCATCCTGGCCGGCATCGCCGGCGTGCTGCTCGGAATGTTTCTCGGCGTCAGCTCCTATAGCGTCGGGCCGCTCACCGCGAGCGCGTTCTCGATCGTGGTGCTGGGCGGCCTCGGCAGCGTTTCCGGCTCCCTGATCGCGGCATTCGTCGTCGGCTATCTCGAAACCCTCACCGCCTATCTGGGCTCGCCCGCGTACCGGACCATTCCGGCATTGCTGTTGCTGGTCGTGGTGATGTACATCCGGCCGCAGGGCCTGCTCGGGAGGCGATGAGCATGTCCGATTTCCTCAAGTCCAGGCTGTTCTGGATCGCGCTCGGCATCGTCGTCATCGCCTCCACGCTGCCGCTCTACGTCTCCGGCTATATTCTCGGCCTGCTCACGGTCGCCTATTACTTCGGCGTATTCGCCATGGCCTGGGATCTGTTGTTCGGCTTCGCCGGCGAGGTGAATTTCGGCCCGACCTTCCTGATCGGGGTCGGCGCCTACACCGCGGGCATTCTCAACAATCAATATGGATGGTCGGTGTATCTGTGCATCGTGCTCGGCGCGTTGGCGTCCGTGATTGCCGGATTTGTGCTGGCGCTTCCGGCCTTGCGGGTGCGCGGGCCCTATTTCGGGCTGACCACGCTGGTCGCGGT
>Ga0208193_1000892_pt1 | contig 13981 bp, 13 predicted proteins | sample June2015DPH_17_2_FD_184716 | JGI IMG/M metagenome (GOLD analysis project Ga0208193, IMG submission 184716) | Peatland microbial communities from SPRUCE experiment site at the Marcell Experimental Forest, Minnesota, USA - June2015DPH_17_10... | ecosystem: Environmental > Terrestrial > Soil >... | reverse complement strand
GACAGCGTCACCAGCAACGCAGAAATTCGCATCTGGGTTCTCGACGGCCTGGCCAACGGGATGCGCCCCTGGTGCAGCAAATTCTCCGCAACCCTCCACGACATGCGGTGGCTCAACGGCGTCGAGGAGATCTATCTCTGGACGGAAAAGAATGAGCGCTATCTGGCGCAGCGCGAGCCCCTGGCGCGCGTCGGCCTTGTCTTCTCGCAGCAAACCGCGTGGTATTACGGTGACGAGCACGCGGACCCTGCCGTCGAGAACTACTCGCTCGGTTGGTATCAGGCGCTGATCGAGTCCCGTATCCCATTTGAGTTGGTGCACGATCATCTTCTTGACCCTGCGCATCTCGCCGCCTACAAGACCCTCATCCTGCCTAACATTGCCGCGCTGAGTGATGCACAATGCGACCAGTTGCGAGCCTTTGTTTCCCGCGGAGGCAGTCTCATCGCCACCCATGAGACAAGCCTCTATGACGAATCAGGCATTCATCGCAAGACTTTTGCTCTTGGCGATCTGTTCGGCGTCGACTGGGCCGGAAAGAAGGATGGCCCCATGCTGAACTCCTACATCAGGCTGGAACATGAAGCCCTGCCGCGCCATATGCTCTTCGCCGGCCTCGAAGATGCGTCGCGCATCGTCAATGGCGTCACCCGCCTTGAGGTGACTCCGCGCGAAGTCTTTGCCGAAGTGCCCTTCACCCTCATCCCCAGCTATCCCGATCTGCCCATGGAAAAGGTCTATCCGCGAACCGCAAGGACCGACATCTCCTGTCTGTATCTGCGCCAGGCCGCGGGACGGGTTGCCTATTTTCCATTCGATATCGATCGAACCTTCTGGGAAATTCTCTCAGTCGACCACCTCAAGTTGCTCCGCAACACCGTGCTCTGGGCCAACAATGAAGCGCCCATCATTGAAGTCGATGGACCTGGGTTCATCGATGTCACAGTTTGGCGCAATGCGGACTCGGTCACCATTCACCTCGTCAACCTCACCAATCCAATGGCGATGAAGGGGCCGTATCGTGATTTCTTTTTCATTGGCCCGCACACGATAAGGCTTAAGCTGCCAGACGATCTCCATGGCAAACAAGCTCGGCTGTTGGTTGCCGGCAAGCCGGTCGACTTGTTGCGTTCCGGCTCGCTGCTGACTCTCAAGGTCCCCTCCATTCTGGATCACGAGGTTGTCGCGATTGATACTTAACCGAACTCTTCGATGTTCAAGCAGACAGCCAAAAGAATTGATGGAACGTGGACGCCGTGCTAAACTCGCGGCTGCGTCATTCAGAAAATAAGTCCCGATCCGTTGTGCGGCCGGCTCATGCAAATCAAGATCAAGCAAACTCTCGATCGCCTGCCCGGCGGCATGATGATGGTGCCGCTTATTGCGGGCGCAATTCTGACCACCATTAGCCCGCATATCGCCGGGTTCTTCGGCTCATTCACGGGTGCCTTGTTCACTGGCGCTATCCCGATTCTGGCCGTCTTCTTCGTCTGCATGGGCAGCACGATCTCGGCGCGCTCACTTCCCCAGGTTGCTCGCCGCGGCGGCGCGCTCATGACTACCAAGATCCTGTTGGGGATCGGAGCCGGCTTCCTTCTCGGCCACCTCCTCGGTGTCGAACCGGTTCATGGGGGCTGGTTCGCGGGTATCTCGGCGCTCGCCGTCGTAGCCGCCATCAACGACACCAACGGCGGACTCTATATTGCGCTCATGAATCAGTTCGGAAACCCCCAGGACGCCGCGTCCTATTCGATCATGTCGCTCGAATCTGGTCCATTCTTCACCATGGTGACACTTGGCGTAGCCGGTCTGTCGAGCTTTCCCTGGCAAACCCTTCTCGGCGCGATTCTTCCCCTGCTGTTTGGAATGCTGCTTGGTAATCTTGATCCGGAACTGCGTATTTTTCTCAGCAGCGCAGTTCCTGTCTTGATTCCCTTCTTTGCCTTTTCCCTCGGTGCAAGCCTCAACCTGAGGCTGGTCTGGGCCGCGGGCCTGCTTGGTCTCGCGTTGGGAGTGACCATTCTTCTGATCTCCGGAGCTGCTCTCCTGGCCGTCGACCGGCTCATCGGCGGAACGGGAACCGCCGGGCTCGCCGCCGCCGCGACTGCCGGAAACGCCGCCGCGGTTCCGGTCCTGGTGGCCGCCGCGAATCACAAATACGCCGCCGCTTCCGGGCCCGCCACGGTACTCGTCGCTGCGAGCATCGTCGTCACTTCCATATGCACACCAGTCATGACCGCTCAATGGCACGCCAGAGTCGGCCGAAAGGCCGCAAGCACGCTACTCGATTCCCGACCGAAGGAGCAGTCTGAATGACCAGGCTGCTCATCATCGCGGACGACCTCTCCGGGGCCGCCGACTGTAGCATCGCATGCGCCGGCCACGGTCTGAATACAATTGTTCAGCTGCACGAGACTGCATTTAATATCGATGTAGACGTGCTCTCGATCGACGGAAATACACGCTCTCTTACGCCAGCGAAGGCTGCCGCTGAAACAGCGCGCCTCGTACGCAGATATCTCAGTAATGAAGACCGTCTGCTTTACAAAAAGCTTGATTCGACCTTGCGCGGCCATGTCGCTGCGGAGTTGGCAGCAGTTCTTGAAGCGCGCCGAAGTCTTGTATCGGACGGCAGGCGGGTCGTTTGCGTCATGGCGCCAGCCTTCCCTGCGTTCGGTAGAACCACTGCAAATGGCCGCCAGCTTGTTGATGGTCGCCCTCTTGAACATGCCGAGATGTGGCAGCGCGAACCAGGCCCCGCGAATTCGAACATTACTGAGATGCTGCGTCAAGCGGGCCTGAGTTGCGCATTGATCGACACCGCATGCGTGCGTTCAGTTCATGGTTTTCTTGAAGATGCCATGACCAGATTCGCCTCTTATACCGACGTCCTGATCTGCGACGCGGAGACCGACGCCGACCTGCGCGCGATTGCCACCGCCTCGATAATTCTCGGGCCACATACCGTGTGGGCAGGCTCCGCCGGACTCGCTTATCAACTGCCCCATGCGGCGCGATCTGCTAGCGTCCCGCTCTCGATTCCTGATGAACCACTCGCCAAAGGTCCCACAATCTTTGTTGTTGGAAGCAGTTCCAGCGCCTCCCGCCAGCAGACACTGTTGCTCGGTGCTGCAGCGGATATGGTCACAATCTGCGTCTCGCAAAACACTCTCATCGCCGGAACAAGATCGCCTGCATGGCTCCAGTATCACGAGCATATGGACAGAGTAATAGCCGCCGGTACTGATATGGTGGTCATGATTGGAGAAGAGCATTCTGTGGAAAATGAAACCGGAAGGTTGCTCAGTGCCGCATTGGCTGACCTCGTTCAACCCTTCGCCGCTCACGCAGGGGCTCTGGTAGCCACAGGAGGTGAAACCGCCCGCTCCGTGCTCGAAGCCTGGGGCATCGCCCGTTTGCGGCTGGTGGGCGAACTTGAAACGGGAGTGCCTATTTCCGTAACCGAGGGTTGGAGCCGCCGTCTGCCTGTATTGACCAAGGCCGGCGCATTCGGAACGTGCGAAACCTTATTGCACTGCCTTGAGTTTCTCCGCAAGGTCGATCGCGCATCCGCAAAGAATTTGGATCAACATTAAGAGTTCTCAAGAAAATGACAAAACCAATTATTGCGATCACCATGGGCGACGCCGCAGGCGTCGGCCCCGAAATCATCATGAAGAGCCTCGCTCATCCAGAGCTGTATGAGCAATGCCGCGCTCTGGTGATCGGCGACGCCGCGCGGCTTCGCGAAGCAGGCCGCATTGTCGGCAGCGCTCTCAAGGTCCGCAGCCTGTCACCGGATGCAACCGATCGCGCCGCCTTTGAATTCGGCGTAGTCGACTGCGTGGATCTGAAATTGATCGCCAAAGATCTACCCTGGGGCCGTCTCTCGGCGCAGGCCGGCCACGCTGCATTTCGATATATTGAAGTGGCTGCACAACTCGCCATCAGCGGCAAAGTTGCGGCCATCTGCACAGCTCCGCTGAACAAGGAAGCGCTTCACCTGGGCGGCCATAAATTTCCCGGTCACACAGAGTTGCTTGCACATCTCACCGGCACCCCAGAAGTCTCCATGATGCTCAGCACGCCCAGGATGCGCGTTCTTCATGTCACAACGCACATCGGCCTGATCGACGCAATCGCCAAGATCGAGCCGAAACTGGTGGAGCGCACAATCGAGCGCGGCTTCATCGCTGTTCAAAAAGCTGGCATTCCGAATCCAAGAATCGGCGTGTGCGGCATCAACCCTCACGCCGGCGAGAACGGCCTTTTCGGTTATGGTGAAGAGGAACAAAAGATCGTTCCTGCCATCGAAGCGTGCCGTGCGCGCGGCTGGAACGTCGAAGGCCCGCTGCCCGCCGACACTCTCTTCTTTCGCGCGCAACGCGGCGACTTCGACCTGGTCATTGCCATGTACCACGATCAGGGCCACGGCCCAGTGAAAGTGCTTGGCTTGGAGTCGGGCGTCAACATCACCATCGGCCTTCCCGTGATCCGCACATCCGTCGATCACGGGACTGCCTTCGATATCGCCGGAACCGGCAACGCCGATGAACGAAGCATGCTTGAGGCGCTTCGACAGGCAGTTCAGCTCGCTCCGCATTAGAGCAACATTGCCTGATGTGAAGGACGATCACTCAGCGAGCAAGCTCCTGCTCACCGACAATGTTGAATTCCTCAGATTGAACGCTCTGCGCGTCATCTCCATCCGGCTGCGATCCGCCTAAATCCCGCTGAAATCACCCTGCCCGAACTGGAATCCTGCCAGACCTTCCTTCATTGCAAGGCTCGTGGTAGAAGTTCAAGCAGGCACGCCAAGGCCGCCGGATCAATCTGAACCGGCGGCTTAATGAGAGGCGAGAGGACCGGTTACGGTATGCGAACCACGGTGCGGATCTGAAACGACGAGCTGTTGGCGAGAACGTAGTTGCCGTCCACCATACGCCATTCGTAACCCCGTGGAGGGGCGCTGAGTTTGTTTTGGCGGTAATCGACCTTATCGCCGCGATCCCAGTCTTCGTGTTTGATTGGTGCACCTTTCTTCCATTCCTTGTGCTCGACGTAAGTGTGGTTGTCGTGATGGTCCTGGGCGAGGGCGACGCCGCCCATAAGGCTTGTGGAAAGGATCGTGAGTGCTAAAACTGAGTGCAGCTTCTTCATTGAGAACTCCTAGCAAGTTTGGATGCACACGAGACAAGTCTTGAGCATCTTCCCGCCATATTCATGCAGGAAGGTTTACATCGGCTGGTCAATATTGGACGTTTTGTTGATATTAACGGGAATGAGCTTTCAGGCAGTCACGATCCAATGGCACTGTTCCTAGGAAAGCGACTGCGCCACGCAACCTCTTGAAATGCTCCTATATGCTAGCACAAAACAGTTGCGATGGGGCGACCTGCAGACTCGAAGGCCAGTCACCAGAACCGTCCACTCATAAGATCCAAAATGATATTCGGTTCCTATCGGACTGCCCGCGCGAGATGACGGACAGCCGGAGTAATGTCTTCGGGCATTTTCAATCGGCTCGTTGGACATGAGCCGCGGCGGACGCGGTGATCTACGCCGATCTCAGGGACTTTAATTGTAGGTATATGATTACAGGGAATTTACATAGAAATGGCGCGTCAGAAAGGCAATATTCATGGCCAGCCAGTATAGCGCCAGCCTAGATTCTGACCTGATGCAGTGAAGCCGATCGTCGCTCACCCGTCAGCGTCCAACGAGCTGCGGCTCTTTAGAAACGCGACCAGTTTCTTCTCCAAGCGACGACCGGAAAGGGCGTCGGACTTGTAGTCCAAACACAGTTTGAGAACGCAAAGGGGGTTTCGATCGGACACCCCAGTGATTGAACTCAGGCGCATTTTGCTTCGCCCAATCGCGGATTTTGACTCGGGACCTTAAATTCCAGCTGAAGCTCCACCGAATCAAACTGATTCCGCCCCGGATGATGTTTGGCTCCGGGCCGGTGAGAGCGGACCGTTTGAGCACTGCATCAACTTTCTACTTTCCCAGATCGAAACGAGAGCCTCTCGGAAACGAGAGCCTTCGTGTCTGGTCTGGTTTAGCCGGTTTTCTCCTGGACGGGCTGCCCAAAATTTGACTCAGGACTCACGAGTCCAAGTCTTGAGCGAACTTTGACCATGAGTTCACTAGGATGGATCGGCTTGGCGAGAACCTCAAAGTTGTACCCCTCATCCTTGGCAATTTCGAGCAGTTGACTCGTAGAGGGAGATCCTGAAAACAGGATGATCTCGCACTCTGGACAGATCTTTTGCATTTTCATAGCCAGCTCTAGCCCTGTAAGCGGGAGCATGACCACATCGGTAATCAGGAGAGCGGGTGGCTTTGCATTTACTGCCTTAATAGCCTTTTGAGGATTCGTGAAATAGAAGACATCATCGAAACCTTCATAGCGCAAGATTCTCGCCAGACTCGACGCAATTACGAGTTCATCGTCAACGACAAAGATGCGGTGCGGGTATCTCGTGTTTGTCATCGACACCTTAATTTACTTGGTATTCAGATGGGCGGATTTTATCAGATGCCAAAGACAATGAGCGGTTTGCATGCCGGTCCACTACCCAAATGCTATCAGCGCGTCCTGACCTGTCTAGCGTCCTGGGAGCCTGCGTCCGGCAACCCCTCCGCAATGTTTGGCATCGTAGCACGAACGCAGAGGTTTAAATGCAGGCCGATGCCAAGTCTCCCCAGATTCTCGAAGTGATCCGTAGCGCGGTAGAGCAAGTAGAGCAATCTAGCGGCGTTGCCCCGGACGATCCTGCCATCGTTGAATTAAAGAACAACGTGGCAAGGGCGATCGGGGAGTTGGAAGTCGCGAAGGCCAAACGACAGGATCAGGATGAATAGCCCCCTTCACCCCTCGAAGCTGGTCGTACACAGCGAATCGTCTTCTTTCCGTTGCCTTGTCTCTCTCTCTTTCGCCGGCGCTCTGACAACTCATTCCCCTGAGAACCGCAGTAGATACCATTTTGGGGAGGTCAAGTGGTCGTCAAACTGGCCTGGGCCGTAGATTGACCCTGCAGGCGCGTAGCCGCAATGCTCATCGCCAGGGCGGCAAGAAGGCGGCGCCGGGTGATTGCATCCATTGAAATCTCCTCGCCAGGGCTGGCATATGCTCCGGCTTTACCGTTAACAGTTCTGACTTCCACTAGGAATCTGCCGAAAATGAGTTCTTTAATGCATGTAAGTTGCTTATAATAAGTAACTTACATAGATTAACAACCTAAAGCTTCCGGCTTTGCCGGAGGCTTTAGGCTGCGAGCCGCTCAAAACGGCTGGCGCGTTCGTTGCTCATGCCAACTTCCTCTTTTGGGCCTTGGGCGTACAAACGATTGTGCCCAACACTCGCATCCCTCAGCAGCAATTCGGACGACTTTCATCGCTGAAAACCCTACAGCGGAGCTCGCGAAGCGATCAATTCCTTGACGTATTCCAAGTCCCCCCCTGGACCCTCGCAAGCAGTCGGGAAGAACGCACACAAAACCCGTCCTTGCCTTTCTCCAGGGTCCTGCAATACGCCGACCGCGCAAACCTCAGGACTCTGAGGCTGGAGAACAGGTCATCCAATACGAGCCGCCGATCCCCGCCCGTCTCGCTTCTGTTCAGTCTATGTTCAGGTTCGTGAGGAAGACCCGCACGATGGGGATTTTGCCGGATGATCCGATCTGCCACGACACGTGCACCGTCCTCCAAGACTTCCCATGTCTCACGATCATCGCATCGTGCTCTGGAACCGCGAATTCTCCATCCTGGTCGAACTCTTCCTCGTCGGACTTCGCATCTTCGTTGTAGCGGTACACGATCAACTTTGCTTTCGTAAGGTCCATCTTGACATCTTCCTCTGACTGCTGGAATTCACAATGAAGCTGTTCCCATTCACTTCCGGAATTGTTTGAATTCGAAATAAGCGAGATTCATGTTCCCGCCGGTCAATATGTGAACGGTAAGAACATTGCTCCCCTTGCTGAGGCGAATCTCGAACAATTTCGCGGCCAGGTTCCAATGGTGCCACTGACGCCAGGCCACGGGGTCCTTAGCGTCATATGTTGTTTGGACCTGCAGGGGTCCGGTGGCATCCTTTCCATTTACATCGACTGATATTGTTCCGCCGCGATTCGATGTGTAAAGAAGATCGGCAGCATAGGTTCCCGCATGCGCCACGTCGACCGTTATGTTGAACCACTCGCCCGGCTCGGTCCAGCCAACATAGGGCAAGTCTCGCGGAGGAACAATCTTGTCGAAGGGATTGTCGTCAATCGGCGTGGGCTTTCGTTCGAACTTCGTATAGGAAGTATCCACTCCCTCATGGACACGAAATTCATTGAGGTAGGTCCCATCGGCCGGATTCAATTCTCCGCTGCCGTGATTCTGCGTGTCGGTATCGTGATACGCAACTGCTTCGCCTCCCAGGTCATAGTATGCGCATAATACCCGGCCCGGTATTTTCTGTGCGCCACCTTGATAGTGGCTGTCGTGATAGGGTACACCAGCATATTGATTCAGAAGTGACTGAGAAGAGGCGGTTGTCAACAACGTCGATACGGCTATGGAGCTAAAAAGCAGCATTCTACGGTTCATTGTCAATCTCCATCAACCCTGAGTGAGTGGTATTCACAACAGTCGGAATTTTTGACTCGCGATTCTCCGCGCACTATGAATGGGTGTACACTCGCACGTAATCCACCAGCATCTGTTGCGGGAATTGAGTGGTCGCATCTGGATCCTTCGGCCACTGTCCACCCACCGCGAGGTTGAGCAGAATGAAGAACGGATGATCGAAAACCCAGCGCTTGGAACTGGGGATGCTGTCCGGCGTCTGAGTCTCGTATAGGTGGTCATCCACGTAAAAGCGGACTGCCGAGGCGTCCCACTCAACTGCGAACACGTGGAAGTTGTCGGCGAATTTCGAGCCGGCTGGCAGGCTATATGCGCCGGTCAGCGGGCTGCCGCCGGAGTAACCTGGGCCATGCATCGAGCCGTGAATTGTTCCGGGTTCGTAGCCGACATTCTCCATGATGTCGATTTCGCCACGCGCCGGCCAGCCCGTGCTCGTGTTGTCATTACCCAGCAACCAGAAGGCCGGCCACATTCCCTGGCCCTGCGGAATCTTGATGCGCGCTTCGAAACGCCCGTATTGCTGTTCGAATTTACTCTTGGTCTGCAGGCGCGCGGAAGTGTACTCGCGCTCAATGCCGTCTGCGCCCGTGAATGACTCGTGACGCGCATTGATCACCAGGGAGCCGTGCTCCTGGTGAATATTTTCAGCGCGCGCCGTGTATTGTTCGAGCTCCTTGTTGCCAAAGCCGTTGCCCCCGGTCACGATCTCCCACTTTGCCGGGTCTGGCGGGGCGCCATCGGGACCGTTGAACTCGTCGCTCCAACTCAGTTTCCAATTCTTCGCAGACGTGTGCAGTGGCGAGGCCACTAAAGCCGGCGCCAGCAGGCCGGATGCGACGATCGTGGTTAAGATGCGGTGCATTTTTATCCTTGAGCGAGGGTTGTTGATGTTGGTCAGGCCACTTATTTCTGGTGTTGATCGACGCATCAGCCGAAAAAGCTGGGTTTGCTTTGCGATTGGTTCTACTTAGAATTCCAGAGCTGCCAGCTGCGCTTCGTTCAACAGGGTAAAGGAGTGAGGTTTTTGAGGGGCGTCATCTGCTTTCAACCGTGCTCCAAAGCAGTGAGCACGAGTTCGCCCCTGGAGAACAACTCTCATCGAGGAAACGGTACAAACACCACGACGCAGCGGTAAGCGCATCGGCAGTCAGGTCGCCGAGTTTCCGCCAGAGGACGGATTCAATGATCAGGCAGGCTATCTCCCCTTTCTCTGAACGCCTCACCTGGGATTCAAGCGAGCGGCTCCATATCCTGAATTCAGCCGACTTTGAACAATTCGATCCCATTCGCTCTGCCAAGATTTCGCGAGTACTTCTTTTCCGTTCCATTGTTCCAATGCTCGAATACCCCGAGGCTGCGGCATCGAACGCCATCGCGTTCCGGATCGTAAACCGTCTTCGAAGGTGGATCGTTTGCCAGAGCTGCTTCCCGCAAGTAGTTGTCCGCATTCGCAATATCCACCAGATCAGGCCACTCTGAAGTTAGAAAATCGAAGCCCACTGAATCGATGGCCACGCCGTCAAGCGACATGAAGATGCTGCTCGGCCACCCATCGTTGAAGGGCGCCATCTTCCACTTGCGACGAGGCGGACCATCCGCATTGTCGCTTCCATAGAGCCCGTCGATGAGAAACAGGATGGTTTTCTCGCCGAGATCCTTATGACCCAGATAATCTACGAATGCGGCATAACTTGGCGAGCCGTCAACGTTATGGCGAAAACCATCGTGCGCGTTCTTGTGCCAGTCCGGATCGATGCTTGTAGCTCCGAACAGATTCTTCGCGCAGAGCGTCACACCGGAGCTAACATGTCCTTTCAATAAGGCCGCATCGATCAGGTAGGCAGCCTCGGTGACGATGGTATCGAGTCCCGAAGCATTGCGGCTGGAAATCGAGAAGGGGATCGCATTGGGCTTGAACTCGGCCTTCAGGCGCCCGTTACCGCCGATATGATCCGCAAACACGACGCCGGGAAACTCGCCGTGAACCTTCTCGTAGAGATTGCCGGGAATAAACCGGCTGGAATCAAAGACGGTGATCGACGATTGCGGCACTTTTCCCGGTCCGGTTAACTGCCGGACGAGCGAAAGGATCACATGGGACGACGAGTTCAGACGATCGATCGTGCCATGGTCCGTAGTATTGTTGAGGTTTGGCTTTATGGCGATCTTCTCGCCGGCCATATACCCTCGGTTGCCGCGACCATGCGTGCGATTGAAATGGTGAAACATCGCGCTCCACGCCTGGGCATCGCTCTTCTGATTTGTAAGACCACGGATGGAGTAGGAGACCATGCGGTCAATCGCAGGCTGGTTGTTGTTGGCGTCCGTCCACCAGGAACCTGTCCCATCCCAAGTCACTGCCGCCGGATCGTGTGCCCATGTAACGCGGCCGGGAACGATACCACGGGGAACACCCAATGGGGAAAGCGGCGGGTCGAATAGTGAGGAACGTAATGCGCTGGTAGCAGCAATCGAAAGGGCAAATTCCCGACGCGTCATTTCCATGGCTGTCGATTTCTCCGTCTTTGAATCATCTGTTCAGACTGCGCCGGTGAAAGGCTCGAGACGCGCAATCATCCCTAAGTTTGTCGTGCTCCACAAGGTCGGAACCGAAGGTTGCCGTCAAGGTCCGACAGATTTCCATCCTTACGCGCCGATCTCCGAAAGGGGGAAGCGTGCGCAGCGGTATGCCTCGAAGGAAAGGCTGAATTCGAATGCGCGTTCGAACGCGGCCACTCCGACTCCCGATGGTTCCGATGGCCCCAATTTCTCAAAAGCGCCGGGCGCTTACTTCTAGTGAACCGAGGCACTAGCAATAGTGAATCGGTTCACTGTTCAAAGAGATTCAAGCTCAAACAGGTGGTTTTTGTCAAGGCAAAACAGATCGGGCCATGATACGCTGGGCTCGAATGCAATCGAAGCTTATGAAAGCAACCCCGTCCCAACGTGTGTCGCACTCCGATTCGGACCGCCGAATCACATTGAGAAAGCTGGCCGAGCAGCTCGGCCTGTCGCGTACGACGATCTCAATGATTCTCAACGATGTCCCCGAAGCGACACGCTTCCCCGAGCAAACTCGGCTGCGGGTCGTCGAATGTGCGAAAAGACTTGGATATCGTCCCAACTATTTCGCTCGTTCGCTTGGGAGCAGGCGCACCTATCTGATCGGAGTCGTGGCGCCCGATTTCGGCAACGGATACGAGGCCGCGCTCCTCAGCGGCTTCGTACGCCGTCTGTTGAACACGGGCTACACTTCCTTTGTTTCCAACCACTTTTGGTCCACATCACTTCTCCAACGGCATGTTGAAACCCTCTGCGACCGAGGCGTCGAGGGCCTGCTGCTGATCGATTCCACGCCGAACGAGTCGCCGGGAATCCCCACCGTGACGATCTGCACCGACCGCTCGCCCCTATGGTGCACCCGGGTTGCCATCGACAACGCCTTTGGCATTTGGGAAGCCATCCATCACCTCACCGGCCTTGGCCACAGAGAGATCGCTTTCATTAAAGGACCTGAGTGGAGCGGCGACACGGACGATCGCTGGAACGCGGTCCTTTCAACCTGTAAGGAGTTTGGTGTTCGAGTCGATTCTCGTCTTACGGTTCAACTAGAGAGACTCGAGCCCACTGGGATGCACCATGCCGAAGAAGGTCGTATCGCTGCGCAGAAGTTGCTCCGTCACGGCAAACGCTTCACCGCGCTCGTTGCCTACAATGACATCTCCGCCCTCGGCGCCATGACAGCGTTACGAGATGCCGGCCACAAAGTGCCTGAAGACGTTTCGGTAATAGGTTTCGACGATATCGAGTTCGCAAGCATCGCAAACCCGTCGCTGACAACCATTCGCCAACCGCTCCGTGAGATGGGTGCGACGGCGGCCGAACTCCTTATCCGCAAGATCGGGAAGAATGAGGTTATAGAAAACATTCGTGTTCGTCCTGAGCTGGTGGTGCGATCGTCCACTTCTCGCCCACCTTCGCTGGCTACCCCAAAAGGGATACGGAAGAGCACGTTGAAGAGTTCTCGCTGAGCGGGAGGTCTTCTCTTTCCTCGGGATGGTTCGCGCAGGTCAAGATCGGATGGAAGAACGGCAAATGTTTTGCAAAAGGCAGACTCCGTGGCAGTTGGTGCAACTTCCTCGCTGCATGAATGTCTCTGATGGCTTCGATCCAGGCCAGGCCGGAACGTCGGGCAGAAACGTTCGGCCGAGGGCCGGGAAACTAATTTGGGAGCGGTGTTCAAGACAGCAATTGGGTCGGCGCAACAAAGAGCGAGGACTTCAACATGCTCTTGCTCACCATCTTCGGAGCCTCCGCACTCATCCTCGCCGCCATCGGCATCTACGGGCTGATGGCCTATTCGGTCGAGCAGCGCACCCAGGAGATGGGTATCCGCAAGGCTCTCGGCGCAGACCGCGCCGCCATCCGCAAGCTCGTCGTCTGGCACGGCATGCGGCTGGCGCTGGTGGGCGTCGCGATTGGTATCGGCGCGGCCTTTGGGCTTACCCGCTTCATTGCCAGCTTTCTGTTCGGCGTCAAGACCTGGGATCCGTTGGAATTTGTAACCGTCCCGATCGTATTAAGCCTGGTCGCGCTCCTCGCCGTCTGGATGCCGGCTACCCGCGCCTCGCGCCTCGATCCCCTCAAGGCACTGCGCATCGAGTGAGCGCGCGCTCTGCCTTCTGAAAGCCGTCCTGGGGTCCGATTACGATTGCCCGATAAGCCTTAGCGTACGGTTTTTCCGTTTCGTGAGCTGGCCCTACCTTGCCGTTTTGTCGACCTTCGCCAGATTAAGGCCTACAAGGTTGGCGCAGTGACTCCATCGCGCTTTTCCAATGAATCACCGACTGCCGCCGTTTTCCCGATTTGCCTCGATGACTGTTCAACTACAGACCAGACGGCCCAATCGCTCAGGCAGTCCCTGTTTACTTTGCCGGTCTTCGACACTGATCGCAACAGCCGCCCTTTGCTGATCTCGACCGTCGCCGTCCGGGCCTCGATTCCCTGCTTCACCCAGATCGGCGCGGCGACGGTCCGGATGCACCGGCCCTTGCCTTCGAGATCGGCCAGCACCCAGCTTCCCTCGCGCTTCTGATTGGTCGCGATATCGAGTTCGGACAGTTCGTTCCGCCGCAGGGCACAGCCAACCAACAGAGCAGGATCACCCCCGGGTAAGGATTCGCGATGATACCGAGCCCGGCATGAGCACCAATTGTTGCCCCCCCCTGAAACGTCCATCCCTGTCGCGTGTCAATCAGTGCGCAGGGCCTCTATGGGATCGACCGATACAATGCGGCGCGCGGGGAAGATAATCGCAATCGTCCCCACCAGCAGAAGAATCCCG
>Ga0208193_1000888_pt1 | contig 14033 bp, 8 predicted proteins | sample June2015DPH_17_2_FD_184716 | JGI IMG/M metagenome (GOLD analysis project Ga0208193, IMG submission 184716) | Peatland microbial communities from SPRUCE experiment site at the Marcell Experimental Forest, Minnesota, USA - June2015DPH_17_10... | ecosystem: Environmental > Terrestrial > Soil >... | reverse complement strand
ATGGCACGGCGAGCGCCATCGTCAAGCAGGGCGGCAAGAGCTGGTACTTCGTCACCGCGGATTACGCCTTCGGCACGCAGTTGCAGGACGCGGCGACGCGCGTCGTGCTCGCCAACGGCGGCAAGGTATTGGGTGCGGTGCGCGCACCACTGGGCACGACCGATTACTCGTCGTTTCTTTTGCAGGCGCAGGCCTCGGGCGCGCAAGTTCTGGGCCTGGCGAACGCCGGGACCGATTTCTCGAACTCGCTCAAGGCGGCCAATGAATTCGGCCTCACCAAGACCATGAAGCCGGCGGCGCTGCTGGCCTTCATCACCGACATACACAGCCTGACGCTGCAGACGGCGCAGGGCCTGTACCTGACGACCGCCTGGTACTGGGATTTGAACGACGAGACGCGCGCGTTCGCCAAGCGCTTCTTCGCCAAGATGAAGAAGGAACCGACCATGGACCAGGTCGCATACTATTCGGCCACGATTCAGTACCTGAGCGCGGTCAAGGCGGTGGGATCGACCAATTCGGATCTGGTCATGGCGCAGCTGAAGAAGGTCAAGATCAACGATGTGTTCACCAAGAACGGATATGTCCGCGCCGACGGCCTGATGGTCCACACCATGTACGTCATGCAGGTGAAGACCCCGGCGGAGTCGAAGTACCCGTGGGATTACTACAAGGTCGTCAAGGTCCTGTCGGGTGAGGAAGCGGACGGGCCGCTCCCCGATGCCACCTGTCCTCTGTCGAAGAAATAATGACGCTGTGTGATTCGTGACGACCGTGTTCGGCGTGCCGCTGCCCGCGGTGCTGGGCCAGCTCATGCTCGGCTTGGTCAATGGCTCGTTCTACGCGCTGCTGAGCTTGGGTCTGGCCGTGATCTTCGGGCTCCTGGGAGTGGTCAATTTCGCGCATGGCGCGTTGTACATGCTCGGCGCCTTTGCCGCCTACATCGGCCTGCAATTCCTCGGGGTGAACTATTGGTGCGCGCTCATTCTCGCACCGCTGGCGGTGGGGCTCTTGGGGGTACTGATCGAGCGCCTGTTTTTGCGGCATTTATACCAGCTCGACCCATTGTACGGCCTGCTGCTGACCTTCGGCATTGCCTCGATCGCGGAGGGAGCCATGCGCGGCCTTTTCGGCGCATCCGGCAACGCTTATCCGGTTCCGCAGCTATTGCAGGGTGGGCTCAACCTCGGTTTCATGGTGCTGCCGATCTATAGAGCCTGGGTGGTCTTTGCTTCGCTGACGGTGTGCGGCACGACGTGGTTCCTGATCGAGCGGACCCGGTTGGGGGCGACGCTGCGCGCGGCGACGGAGAATTCCCGGCTGGTGCAGGCCTTCGGCATCAATGTGCCGCTTCTGGTGACGGCCACCTACGGTGCGGGAGCGGCGCTCGCCGCGCTCGCGGGCGTGCTGGCGGCACCCGTGATTCAGGTGAGTCCCTCGATGGGCTCGTCGCTGGTGATCGTGGTATTTGCGGTCGTGGTCATCGGCGGAATGGGTTCGATCGCCGGCGCCATCGTCAGCGGCCTGGTGCTCGGGCTCATCGAAGGGCTGACCAAGGTCATTTATCCGGAAGCCTCGAACATCGTGGTGTTCGTCATCATGGCGGTGGTGCTCATATGGCGGCCCGCCGGGCTGTTCGGCAAGGAGTAACGGAAGGATGAGCGCCCGCACCGTGATGTATGCCGTTCTCGGCGGCCTGGCGCTGAGCGCGCCATTTCTGGGTCTCTATCCCGTATTTCTGATGAAGCTGCTGTGCTTCGCCATGTTCGCGTGCGCGTTCAATTTGCTGCTCGGCTACACGAAGATGCTGTCCTTCGGCCACGCGGCGTATTTCGGCGCATCGGCCTACGTGACCGGGTGGCTGGCGACAGCGCATGGCTGGGGAACGATCGAGGCCATCCTGGGCGGCGTCGCGGCAGCCGCTTTGCTGGGCCTCGTAATCGGCGCGATCGCGGTGCGCCGCCAGGGGATTTATTTTGCGATGATCACATTGGCGTTGTCGCAGCTGGTGTTCTTCGTGTGTCTGCAGGCGGACTTCACCGGAGGCGAGAACGGCCTTCAGGGCATACCGAGAGGCAGCGTGTTCGGAACGATCGGTCTCGGCCGCGACCTTTGGATGTATTACTTCGTGCTTGCGGTCTTTGCCGCGGTGTATGCGCTCATTCATCGCATCGTCCATTCGCCTTTTGGCCAGATTCTCAAGGCGATCCGCGCCAACGAGCCGCGCGCCGTCTCCCTGGGCTACAAGGTCGACCGCTACAAGCTCGAGGCCTTCGTCCTGTCGGCGAGCCTTGCCGGTCTCGCCGGATCCCTCAAGGCATTGGTTCTGGGGTTCGTCACGCTCTCGGATGTCAGCCAGGGAACATCGGGAGAAGTGATTCTCATGACCTTGCTCGGCGGCAGCGGGACCTTTCTTGGGCCCGCTGCGGGAGCCGTCATCGTCGTCACGCTGCAGGAATACCTTTCCGATCTGGTGGGCGCCTGGGTTTCGGTGATCGTCGGCGCCATCTTCGTGGTGTGCGTGATGACTTTCCGGCTGGGCCTCGTCGGAGAAATTCAACGGCGCTTCGCGCGGCGCGCCGCCGAATTCGCGAGGACGGGGAAGCCGCCCTAGGAGCCTGTCCGAGTAATGATCGCAGTAGGCGCATCATTACTCGGACAGGCTCCTAGGCACATTGAGCCGGCCGGCGGCGATTCGGGCGTCGTCAGACCGTCGTCGCGGGAACGGGCTTGGGAGCGAAGCGTCTCAGCACCCGCGCGAAATCAACCGGCTGTACGGGCTTGCCGATGACGTCGTTCATACCGGCGGAAAGGCAGCGGTCGCAGTCCTCCTGCAGAACGCTGGCCGTGAGTGCGACGATGGGCATCGGTATCAGGCCGGTCTCGTTTTCACGGCGCCGAATTTCCACGGTTGCAGCGAAACCGTCCATCTCGGGCATGTGGCAATCCATGAATACGAGATTGTACGGCAGCCGCGTGGCCATCTGGACCGCCTCAGCGCCGTTGCCGGCGACGTCGACCCGGCAGCCGAGGCGCTCGAGCAGACGTACCGCGACCATCTGATTCACCGAGTTATCTTCCGCAACGAGTACGCGCGTCGGGTGAATCGCCGCCGGGGCGTCCAAGGCCGCCAGCGGCGCCGGTGCGGCAGCGAGCGTCGGCAGCGCAGCCGCCGAAGCAGCCAGCGCCCGGCACATTGCCTCGCGCAACAGGCGCGACCGAACCACCGGCTTGGTGAGGTAGGCGGAAAATCCGCGCTCCAACAACTCTCTGGCGCTGCCGAGCTGCTCGCTGGAGGTCAGGAGTATGAGCTTCAAGCCGGCGAAACGAGGCTCCGCATGCAGCATTTCGCCGAGTTCGGCGCCGTCGACGTCGGGCATCCTGTGGTCGATCAGCGCGACATCGAAGCGCCGGCCTGCGGCCAATGACTGCTCGAGGATCGCGACCGCCTGCCTGCCGCCGTCGGCGCAGGTGCAATCGGCACCCCATCTCTCGAGCTGCGACTGGAGCACGCGCCGATTCATCTCGAGGTCATCGACGATGAGCACGCGCCGCCCCGCGATTGCGTCCCGCTCCGCGATTGCATCCCGCTCCGCGATTGCGTCCCGCTCCGTAACTTCGCCGGGCGCCGCCGCGCTGCCGTCCATTTCCGCTGCTTTGATGGGCACCGTGAACCAGAAGGTCGAGCCGGTGCCGGGTGTGCTGTCCAGCCCGATCTTGCCGCCCATGAGGCCGACGAGCTGGCGGCAGATCGCCAGGCCGAGCCCGGTACCGCCGTAGCGGCGCGTGGTGGATGCATCAGCCTGGATGAATTTTTGGAATAGCCCGGCCTGCGCGGCCTGCGGGATCCCGATCCCGGTATCGTGCACTTGGATGAGCAATTGGCAATCCGCTTGCTCGCCGATCGCCGTCACCTCGATGTGTACGAGGCCGAGAGTCGTGAACTTGATTGCATTGCCGATCAAGTTCACAAGAATCTGCTTCAGCCGTCCCGGATCCGCGACGATGCGCTCCGGCACCGCGGGTCCGATCGAGAGCCCGAGCTCCAGGCGCTTCTCCTCGGCCTTGCCCGCCATCAGGGCCACCACCTCCTCGATCGCATCCGACAGATCGAACGGGATGTTTTCCAAGGTCATTGCGCCGGCCTCGATCTTCGAGAAATCGAGGATGTCGTTGATGATGGCCAGCAGATTCTGCCCCGAGCTCTCGATGGTGCGCACGAACTCGCGTTGCTCCTCGTCGAGCCGCGTGTCGCGCAACAGGTTGGCGAACCCCAGCACGCCGTTCATGGGCGTGCGAATTTCATGGCTCATGGTCGCCATGAACTCGCTTTTTGCGTGATTGGCGCGTTCCGCGGCGTCCTTCGCGGCCTGCAGCGTTTCCCGCGTCTGCTCGGCGGTCCGATCGCGGTCGGAACGTTCACGCTGCAGCCGCCGGATGAGGGGTTCGAAGATGGCCGCCACCAATAGAACGGTGAGGAGGATCTGATCGAGGGCCCATATGAGCAGCGTGCGCTGCTGCGACCTGATTTGCACCGCGAAGCTTTGCGCCAATTCATCGATCCATGTATTGGCGGCCGCGCCATAGGCGGTTTGCAGCGCCGCGAGCCGCTCGAACGAGGCGGCACGATCCGCGGGAGGCGCTTGCACGGCCGCGCGTGCGCCGGCAGCGACGGTGAGCATCTGCGCCTCGAGGGCGTGCAGGTGGCTGCACAGCGCATCCGCTCCGGCGCATACCGGCGAGAGGATACTTGCGGCGTTGGCATGCTGCGCAGTCCAGTTCCGGATCGTCCTGTCGAGGATCTCGGCGCTCGTCGTTTGCGGTGCATAGATGAGCGCAAACGCCGCATGCGCGACTTCGACCGACTGTCCGGGAAGGCGGCCGGCAATGCTTACCATTTCGCCGTGCTGCGCATCGGAGCCGAAAAAGCCATAGACACCATGCACGGTCCACATTCTCGCGGCAAACAGCAGGAGCAGTATTGCCGCGTAGGCGATCCGTATGCGGCGCCCAAACAGGGCGGCGGCGGGGGTGTAAGAGTTTGACATGACTCAACCTGGTATCGGCGGACGGGTTGCTTACTTGACCGGCCCCGGTGGGCTTATACTCGTGGGCATCTATGGACCGCGGGGGTGCTGATGTTCACGAATGATCGCATGGCCGGATCGTCTGCGCTGGCCGTCATGATGATGGCCCTTGCGCCGTTGACGGTCTTCGCAAGCCAGAACTATCAGATCTGGGTGTCGAACGAGAAATCCGGCGATGTCACCGTGATCGACGGCGGCAGCAATCAGGTGCTCGCGACGATCCCGGTGGGCAAGCGTCCGCGCGGCATTCATGCCGGCCCGGACGGCAAAACGGTCTATGTCGCTTTGAGCGGCACCCCCATTTCGGCGCCGCCTCAGCTGGACGCCAAAGGCAATCCGATTTTCAAAAGGGGCAAGGACGACGACGATGATGACGATAACGTCAAGTCGGACAAATCGGCCGATGCGATCGGCGTCGTGGACGTTGCGGGTAGAAAGCTCACGCGCAAGATCAATGCGGGCTCGGACCCGGAGGAGTTCGCACTCAGCAAGGACGGCACCCAATTCTATGTATCGAACGAAGACGTGAAAACCGCCAGCGTCGTCAATATCGCCACGGGAAAAGTGGAGCATATCATTCCGGTCGGTCAGGAGCCGGAGGGCGTGGCCACGGCGCCCGACGGAAAGCGCTTCTACGTGACTTGCGAAGCGGGCGGTGAGGTCTACGCCGTCGACACCGCGGGGTACACGGCCGTCGGCCATTTCAAAGTCAACGTTCGCCCGCGAAGCATGGCGTTTTTGGCCGGGGGAGACATAGGATTCGTTCCGTCGGAATCGACCGGCGAGCTGAACGTCATCGACACGGCGAACCTGAAAGTATCGAAAGTCATTACTTTGCCGCCGGGTTCGCGGCCGATGAGCGTGAAAACGGCATCCGGCGGGAAAGTCTATGTCAGTGCCGGGCGCGCAGGCACGATCTTGGTGCTCGACGGCCGCACCTACGAACTGCTGGCCACCATCAAGGTGGGGACGCGTCCCTGGGGAATAGCGCTCTCGCCCGATGGGAAGTACCTGTACAGCGCCAACGGACCGTCCAACGATGTGTCGGTCGTCGACCTCGCCACCAACAAGGAAACTGCGCGGATCAAGGCCGGAGAAAGTCCCTGGTCCGTCGCCATCGTACCGATCACTTGAGGGGCGGCGCGGATCACTTTCCGACGATGAACACTTCCTGCGTCGTGATGCTGCGCGTGAAGCCGTCCTTGTATGCGCGCGCACGGACGACCGCGGGATCCGTGAGCTTGATGGGCTTTTCATAGCGCATATCGTCGGGTCCCGGCACGCTTCCATCCAGCGTGTATCGAATGTCGGCGCCGGGCTCGCGTTCCGTCATCGATATTTCGACCGGTCCGCTGAAAGTCCCCCCTTGCGGCGACATCGAGGGCGGCTCCAATACCGCGCGCCCGGGCAGGCTCGTGATCCAGTCCTGCAACAGTGCCACGCCCTTGGTGTCGATGGTTTCGCGCGCCACCGGCGGCATCTTGATGTCGCCGGTCGTGTTCACTCGCATGAATGCGATCGAGCGCCAGATGTCGTGCGGCGAAATAATCCTCGGCCTGTCGATTCCTTGATCGATCAACACCGGTCCATTGACCAGCTGCTGCTTTTCGAGGGGAGTGTCGTAGCGGGCATCGAAATAGGCGACCGTCCCTCCCGGCCGATGGCATTGCGAACAGTTCGCGTCCAGGTACGACCGGGCCCGGTCTTGCAGGCTGCGAGTCGTGTCGTCGGCGGCCGCGAGAGTCGGCAGCGCCGCGAGGTCGGCATCGTTCACTTCCGGCGTGAACATTTTCAAGTGGTTCCACGCGCGTATTTCGTTGTCTGCCACACCCGAAGGGAAGTTGAACGAGCGGTTCATCTGCCGCGCCTTGACGCCCAGCACCCCGGAGGTGTTCTTGTTGTGACATTCCACGCAATCCGGCCGGCTCGGGTAGTACCACGTCTGATTGCGGACCTCTCCATCCACCGATTTGATCGGAATCGGCTCGGTCAGGTTCGTACTCAGTAAATCTGCGTCGCTGTTGTCCGGCCGCCACTTGTAAACGACGCCGTACACTCCGCCGGCGCTGTCGCATACCAACAGACGCGTCTCGAGCCGGCGCCGGCCGCGGGGGTCGGCCGCGTCCGTAGGCAATTCGAAAGTCTTGACGAAGACCGTGCCCTTGGGAAATACCCAATCGCCGGTGGGCGAATATTTTATCTTTTCGTCGGGCACCGCGACCCAGCGGGTTTTGACCGCGCCGTCGGACCAGAAAGCCACGACGATATCGTATGGAATCAACCCCGGGGCGGGGACCAGTCTGCGCGTATCGCTGAAGGCGCCCGTCTGGGAAAGCAGCGGTGGAATCTTGCCGCCGGCCAGGTGCGGCATGCGCAAGTAAGGCGCCGGCGCCACTCTCGTGGACATGCCGTACGGGAGGAGACTACTGTCGGCGGCGCCGTTGTGCGTAAACAGCAAGAGAGCCAGCGCCGCTCCGACCAAACGCTGCGCGCTTCGCCGGGCAACGATTCGGATGACTTCGCCGAATTTTGCGCGTTTCATGTGCCTCCGCCGATTATTGTCAAAATCATATCCTACCAGTCCGGCGGATGAGTCCTTACGCGGTAGTAGAGGGCGGAGGCTGGGGTGAGGGGTATCCCGTCCCCTTTCATAAATCTTGATGAAAGGGGACGGGATACCCCTCACCCCAGCCTTCTACCGCTCCTGCCGCGTAAGGACGCATGCGGAAGGATACGATAGGTGGTCGAAAGGGCCGTTCACCCAAGCGGCGTAGAGCGGTTAAACTCCTCAGCCCATTCTGCGGCGGGCCAATCTCAATGAGTCGGGACGATGAAGATCGGATTTTGCATGGCCTGTACTATCATCGCGAAAGCATCGATGAGGAAGTGCTGGTCACGGGCGAACAGGTTCTGTGGCTTGCGATGCACCCATTGCCGGAGGGTGAAGCCTGGAACAAAGACGGTCAGCTGCAAAGCGTCGATGCATCGGCCTTTCCCGCCGACATCCAATCCAAGCTGGTCACCGCGAAGCTGGAGTTGCCGCTCCGCTATCTGCAAATCCGGCGACTGATCAAGTACACGGGCCGCAGCGACGCGACCCTCTCCATCGCCGTGACCTTTGCGGGAGCCGACCGCGCGATCCGCCTGCACACGCGGCGCGGGCGCATGGACTTATGGTATAGGGACCACAAGGACGGCATCCTCGGCATGCTCATTACCGCCGTCGTGTCTTTTCTTACCGCGCTGATCACCGTGTTGCTGATGAGATGATCCCCGGCTGCCGGGCGCCGGCGGGAATGGATCATGCAACATAATCAATGGCCGGCCGGGTGCTGCCTTCGGTGCGGCATGGAAGCAGGACTTGCGTCGAAGATTCCCGGTCCGGCTTGATGTTTACTGGCGAACGTGCTGGAACTCGACGAAAAACCGCCTTTGATCGATGCGCTGCCTGATCTGGTCATGCTGATGCGGCGCGACGGTGTGATCCTGAATCACATGGGCGGGCGCGCCGTGGCTTCAATCAAGCCGCCGGCAAACGCCGCCGGCAAACGCCTGAACTCGGTCTGGCCCGAGCCGCTGGCAGGTATGATCATGCAACTCGCGCGTCGCGCGATCGCTCAGCGCACGACGCTCGAGCTTCCGTTCAAGAACGCGGATCTGAACTACGAGGCGCGCGTCAGCGCTCAGGGGCCGGATCGGGTGATGTGCATCATTCGCGCTGAGCTTCCGGGCGGGGCGCCCGACGATGAACTGGGTCCGGCGGGTCAGCCGCAGCGGCCGCAGTTGGATCGGCGCGGTTTCTTGCGCCGTTTCCAGCAGACTCTGTCGCTGGCCGTGATCAGCGAGAAGCCGGCCGCCGTCGCCGTGATTCATGTGGATGGACTTGGGGACATCGCGCGGGTCGTCGATGCCAGGGTCTCCGAGCAGGTCTTGAGCGCGGCCGTGCAGCGCCTGCCGGCCGAATCCTCGCGCGAATGCGGCGAGGAATTCACCTGGTACCTCGGACAATTGAGTGAATCTCTACTGGCACTCGTTGCCGAAACCACGGATCGCGACGCCATCGAGGCCTGCCTCGCACGGCTTTGCTCCTGCTTGCGCGAGCCGGTTGCCATCGGCGATGCCGCGTTTCACCTGACTCCCTACGCCGGAGTGGCCATCCTCGGCCAGGATGCGACGTCGCCCAAGAGCTTGATCGAGCACGCCCGCGCCGCCGCGACCGAAGCGCGGCGCTGCGGCTCGGCTCAGGCGCACTTTTTCAGCGACAGCTTGAAGCTGCGGTCGCTGGCCCGGCTCGACATTGCGAGGGAATTGCGCGCGGCCATCGTCAATCGAGACATCCGTTTGCGGTACGTCGGCCGGCACGACCTCGCCACAGGCCGCCTGACCACATGGGTGGGATATCTGCGGTGGATCCATCCGCTGCGCGGCGAGGTGCATCCCACCGAGTTCCTGGGTGTGGCCGAGACCACAGGTCTTGCCGCGGCCCTGTCGCTTGCGGTTCTGCAGGGTGTGCGCGAGGACTTCGGCGCGGCGGCACCGCATCTCGACCCGGATGTGCGCCTCTCGTTCGGCGCTCTGCGGCATCACATTCTGCATGATGACTTCGTGGGCGACATCGAGCGTTTTCTGCGGGAAGGCGCCGTCACGGCGGACCGGCTGGAGCTGCGCATATCGGAGCGAACTTTCACCGCGCTCGATCCTTCGGTGTGCAAGTCCCTGGTCGCGCTCGGCGTGCGGCTCGTCGTCGATGAAGTAGGGCGCGGTATGATCTCGATGGACGGCTTGGCGAGAGCCCCCATCTGGGGCTTGCAGCTCGACCGTGCCTGGGTGACGGCCTTGCGAAGCGATGAGGTGGCGCTGAAGGTGTGCCGAGCCGGTATCAGCGCGGCGACGGCGCTGGGCCTGACGGCCATCGCCACAGGGGTCGATGATGCCGAGCAACGCAGTGCGCTGCTCACGCTCGGCTGCGGGCTCGGCAGCGGCGACCTCTACCGTCCCGCGGCACCCGACATAATCCTGCCGGCGAAGGCCGCTCGATCCGCCTGAGGCGAGCCGCTGCCGCCGCGGCAGCGGTATCGGCCGATTTGACACCCCGATTATGTGACCGACCTCACGCTTGCCCGAGCGACGTGCGGGCCTGGCTCGACCGTGCTACGGCGCGTGACGCGATGTAATGCACCGCAGATAAGAACTGTCGTCATCACTTACAGGTGGATTCCGATGCGAGCGCGAGAACTGCTTTCTTCGACGGTAATTTCGTTGATTTCGCTGGCTGCTGCTGCCGCAGCGATGGCCTCTGCAGCGACACCCGCCGAAACGCCGGCCGCGGCGCCGGCAGGTTCGGCCCGCTACATCGTACAGGCGGCGAACCTGCGTTCCGCCCGTCAGGACATTGGACGAGTCGGCGCGAAGGCCCAACAGAACCTTGAGATCATCAACGCCGCCTCGGCATACCTCAATCCCCGGCAGTTGGCGAAGCTGCGAAAAATCTCCGGCGTACATGTTTTCGAAGATCGTTCGCTGACCACCGAGGGGACGGGATTGCTCGGCCTCCTCAGTCCGGTGACCTCACCGGTCGTCACGGCTCTGAGCGCCGTAACCACCCCCTCGGACGGCAACGGTGAGCTTCTACCGACTCTTCTGTACCAGACCAACTACCCTTCGCGGGTCGGCGCCGACACGCTGCAGCAGGCCGGTATTACCGGCAAGGGCGTGACCATCGCGGTGCTGGACTCGGGACTGTGGCAGGACCCCGCGCAGAACTACGCCTCCCGGCTGCTCGCCACGATCAATGTGGTGAACGGCGGCTCGGGCCCCGTCACCGGCGACGCCTATGGGCACGGCACGCATGTGACGTCAATCGCCGCCGGCGGCGCGATGAATCTCTCCGGCAGCTACCTGAGCATTGCTCCGCAGGCCAATGTGGTCGAGGTCCAAGCCTTCGACGGCACGGGCGGCGCGCGCTATGCCGATGTGATCTCGGGCCTGAACTGGATAGTCGCGAACAAAAAGAAGTACAACATCCGAGTTCTCAACCTGTCGTTCGGCGCGACCCCGGAGTCGTATTACTGGAATGATCCGGTCGATCAGGCCGTCATGGCCGCCTGGCAGGCCGGCATCGTGGTCGTGGTCGCGGCGGGCAACGAGGGCCCGACACCGATGACCATCGAAGTCCCGGGTAATGTGCCCTATGTCATCACTACCGGCGCCCTGACCGATAATTACACGCCCTACGACATGACCGATGATCGCCTCGCCTCGTTCTCCTCGGCCGGCCCGACTTTCGAGGGATTCGTGAAGCCTGAAGTGGTGGCGCCCGGCGGCCACATCGTCGCCTCGATGCCGAGCAGCAGTTATCTCGCGAATATCGACCCGGGCTCCATGATTCTGACCGAGCAGATGTTCACCATGTCGGGCACGTCGATGGCGGCGGCAGTGACCACGGGGGTGGTCGCGCTGATGCTGCAATCCGATCCGGCGCTGACTCCCGATCAAGTAAAGTGCCGCCTGCTCGCGTCCGCGGCCCCGGCGGTCTCTTCGAACGGAACGCTCGCCTACAGTGTCTTTCAACAGGGTGCAGGGCTCATCAATGCGGTGTCCGCGGTCAACAGCTCCGCCACCAATTGCGCCAATGTCGGTCTCAATATCAGCGCGGATCTGGCGGGTACCGAGCACTTCGGCGGCCCTGCGAACCAGGCTGCCAACGGCGACTACTACATCATGAACATGGCCGGGCCGACCTGGAGCACAGCGCCGCAGGCGGCTGATGGCTATACCTGGGATCAGGGCTATGCCTTCGATCAGGGCTATAGCTGGAGCCAGGGCTATCTGTGGTCGCAGGGGTATGCCTGGACTCAGGGCTATGTCTGGACCAACAGCTACGCGTGGGCCAGGAGCTACACCTGGGCGCAGAGTTACGCCTGGGCCAGATCGGTCCCCTGGTGGAACTCATCCAAGTCTCCTGCCGGCGTCGCGACGCCCGCGTCCATCGAGAACTGGGTGCCGAACCAGTAAGTTGAATGTGACGCAGGTCGGATAATTCGTGACCGCCATGGCATCGACCGGAAGTCGATCAACGAATCCAGGGACGGCTTCGGGCATCGTACGCCGGTGAATACGAATATCGATGTAAGCGGCCGGTGCCGGCGCCTGCTCGCAGCTTGGCTGTGCCTGGCCTTGGCATCGGTCGGGCAGGCGGTGGCTGATGCGCCTGCGCTCGTGCTCGTACATCTGACGACCTCCGACGGTCTGCCCCAGAGCACCGTCAATGCGACCCTGCAAGACTCGCAGGGTTTCGTATGGTTGGGCACCGAAGATGGCCTCGTACGTTACGACGGCCATGAAATGGTCGGTTATGCCTACTCGCCCAGCGCCCGAGGCGGGCTGCCGGGCAATTTCATCAACCAGATCGCCGAAGACCCGCATCACGATCTGTGGATTGCGGTCAAAGGCGCCGGTCTCGCCCGTTGGAACCGGCCGACGGATAGCTTCACGGTCTACCGCCACGATCCCGAGAATCCGGCCTCGCTCGGCAGCGACGCCGTGCACAATGTGCTCGTGGATGCCCGCGGCCTGATTTGGGTGGGAACCAGCGACGCGGGTATCGACATCCTCGAACCCGCAACCGGCCGCATCGAACATCTGCGCCACGATCCGGCGAATGCGAACTCACTGGCCAACGATCAAATCTACACGCTGATGCTCGACCGGTCCGGAACCGTGTGGGCCGGTACAGGCGCCGGGCTCGATCAATGGCAACCCGAACGCCGTACATTCTTGCACTTCCGCCACAGGGCCGGGGATCTTCACTCCTTCAGCGGCAATCAGGTCTATCAAGTCCTCGAGGACAGAAGCGGCGCTCTATGGGTCGGCACCGACGATGGCGGCCTCAACCAGATGGACCGCAGCGGCCACGTCGTGCGGACCTTCCGGCACGACCCCAACCAACCGGCGTCCCTGAGCAATGACGATGTCCGGGCCCTTCTCGAGGACCGGGCCGGACGTCTCTGGGTCGGGACAGCGGATGGTTTGGATTTGCTGAGCCGAGACACCGCAACGTTCAGCCATTATCGCCACGACGACACCGACGCCGGTTCGCTGCGGGACTCGTTCGTCATGTCGCTGTACGAGGATGCCGGCGGCCAGGTCTGGATCGGCACTCACGACGGCGGCGTCAGTCGCTGGAATCCCCACAGTTGGGAGTTCGGCGGCCGTCGTCCACGCTGGCTCGCCGGCAAGCTGGTCACCGCGTTCGCCGATGCCCCGAACAACAAAGTGTGGATCGCATCTCTGGGCGGCGGCCTGGTCCAGTACGACGGGGACAGCGGTGAAGCGACCGACATCGACACGATTCTCGGCCGGCGCAACGCAGTCGGCGATCAGCGCGTCATGTCGCTGCTCCAGGACCGCCACGGCACATTGTGGATCGGCACCATGATGAGCGGACTCAAGAAGCTCTCTCCCGACGATCATCTTGAATCAATTGCTGTCAAGCGCGGCGATCCACGCAGCCTGAGCGATGGCGGCATCATGACGATTTTCGAAACGCGCAATGGCCAGCTTTGGATCGGGACCCATGAGGGCGGGGCCAACGTGCTCGACCCTGCCACCGGGCTCGTCCGGCAGTTGCCCTTTGCCTCCTCGGCACCCGGCGCCGTCAGCGGCGCCAGCGTCACCGCGGTCGCGGAAGATGCGAACGGAAATTTCTGGATCGGTACCGACGGCGGCGGTCTCGACCTGGCTCGCCCGGACGGAGCCGTCATCAAGGTTTTTCGACACGATCCGAAGGATTCGGCGAGCCTGCCCTCGAACACGGTGTACGCGCTGGATATCGACGTTGAAGGCCGGGTATGGATCGGAACCGACAGCGGCGGCTTGGTGCGGGCCGTAGGCGCCGCCGCCGCTCCCGATTCGATTCGATTCCAAGCCATGTCGCGCGAGGAGGGG
>Ga0208193_1000887_pt1 | contig 14036 bp, 8 predicted proteins | sample June2015DPH_17_2_FD_184716 | JGI IMG/M metagenome (GOLD analysis project Ga0208193, IMG submission 184716) | Peatland microbial communities from SPRUCE experiment site at the Marcell Experimental Forest, Minnesota, USA - June2015DPH_17_10... | ecosystem: Environmental > Terrestrial > Soil >... | reverse complement strand
CGGCCCGCACGACGTGTTCCCGGAACAGTGGCTGCCCTTCCTCAGCATACCGCCGGCGCTCTGCGCGGTGTTCAAGGAGCACCATGCGGAACTCCTGACCGCGGCATGGTGGCGCAACATCTCGGAACATTGCCTCCGCGCCGATTCGGCCGCCTGACCCACTGCCTGCAACTTCCGCGACAGCATTAATCTGCGTTCGCAGCAGTTTCCATTGTACGTCCTACTATCTAAAGGGAGCGACGATGTTCATGAGTGACTATTAGCACTATTTAGGTATAATTCATCGTGAGCAAGCCGCTGGAGTGGGTGGGTTCGTCTTACAAGGATCTAAGCGCTCTGCCCGAGGCTGTGCAGGACACATTCGGCTATGCGTTGGACTTGGCGCAGCGCGGGCTGAAACACGATGACGCAAAGCCCTTTACGCAAGGCGGCGACGGCGTCATGGAATCCGTGGAGGACGATGACGGCAATACCTACCGCGCTATGTACATCGCGAAACTACCGAACGCCGTTTATGTTTTGCACTGCTTCCAAAAGAAGTCGAAATCCGGGAGAGCGACACCGCGGGAGGACGTTGCCTTGATTGAATTGCGCTTGAAAGCGGCGAAGGATCACTCCCAACAAGTAATGGCGAAGCGGACATCGAGAAAATCATGATAATGAAAGATGCGGATACCACCATCCGTTCGGGCAGCCATAATGTCTACGCCGACCTCGGCTATCCGGACGCCCAGGGCATGAAGATCAAAGCGGCGCTGGTCAGCCGCTTGGCGGCCATTCTCAAAGCCCGTCGTTACTCGCAGACGCGGGCAGCCGAGATCACAGGCCTGCCGCAACCGAAGCTATCCGCGATCCTTCGTGGAAAGTTTCGCGGCGTATCCGAGGAGAAGCTGATGCGCTGCCTCACCGCGCTGGGACAAGATGTGAAAATCGTGATCACACCGTCTCGTAAGGGCCGTGTGGGATCTCTGTCGGTTGCGGCCTGAAGCTACGCCCGACGCCCCGAGTCGCACCTCCGGACGACGTGGGTCGACCAATGCTTTCGATGGCCGCTAATTGAAATCGAAGACTGAATGCTAAAAGACATTGACGCATCAACCGATGGCGCCGCCGTCCTGCTTATTCGACTGCGGAAATTCTTCGACGCTCAACAGTACGCCACGGCGCAACGGCTGGTTGACATCGGTCGAGTGTCCAATGTGCGTATTCTGCAAGGCGGGAGAGTGATAACCGGAATTACCGGTGCCGATCCCCAGACACAGCAGGGCGCAGCCGGACACCGGGTCTACATTCAATATCGGAACACAGACGGTCTGAAGATCGAGGGCGAGTGCAGCTGCGGCGAACGCTGCCCGTGTGTCCATGTGGCGGCAGTAGCGATTGCCGCAGCGAAGAGCTCAGCCGGGCCGCCGGCGGACAACCGCCGAATGGGTATCGAACCATTGCCACCGGGGCGGGCGAACGCGTTGGAGCGGCGCGCTCCGATGCCGCAACGGATCTGTTATCTGTTCGTAGGACCAGGAACCGACACCCGCTCCGGCACCGTCGGACTCGATTCCGCCTGCCCCCTTCGCCTGTCCGTCTGGGTTGCCCAAACTCTGGTCGGCGATGCACGCATCCAAGCCGGCGCATGTCCGTACGCCGCGCGAATCTCGGACGGAAATGGAGAATATCCGCGTTATGTCGACGCGCGGGATCGGGAGATAATGCAATCGCTGACGGCTCAGCACATTGACAGCCCGTGGGAATTGAGGGGTGCAACCGGATTCGATCTACTGCAGCGGGCCATCGCTACCGGCCGGGCGTTCTGGCAGACGCTCGATGGTCAAGCGCTGAAGGCTGGTCCCCCGCGTGAGATACTCTTTGCCTGGGAGGCATTGGCGAACGGCGATCAACGGCTGCATTGCCTGACAGCCGGGTCGCTCAATTTCATTCTGGACCTCGAACCCGCAATCTATATTGACGACGCATCCAGCGAAACGGGACTCATCGATCTTCCTCACACCTTGGATCTGCTGCGGCGATGCTGGAATCGGCGGGCCATCTCGCCCGAACAGGCGGCGGCGTTCAATGAATCCATCGAGCGAGAGTCTCACCCCGCCGAGTTTCCAAAACCGCGAATGCTGGCGGTGCAAAAAGAGGCACGGATCAGTTTGCGAGCCAGGCTTATCTTGTCGGCCGGCCCGCAGGCCACGCTGCACTTCGTCTATAACGGGAGGGCAGTGGACGGCAGCTCGCTGAGCGCCGAACAGGACACGGTGCGTCAACTGGACGGCGACGTGGTCTACGAGATCGAGCGCGACCGGGAAACCGAGCGGCACATGCAGGCGCAACTGGAGCGGTTCCTGGCAGACGCTCCAGAGAGCAGCGAAACATGGCTTGGGTTTATGATGAGCGCAGTGCCTGCACTGCAGGCTATGGGCTGGGAAATTACCGCCGACTCGCGCTTCCCGTACCGTATTGCCGCCGCAGGCGATTGGTATACCGATATACAAACTGATCGGCGGCGGCAGGAATGGTTCGATCTGCAGCTCGGCGTCATGGTGGACGGTCATCCAGTCAATTTACTCCCGGCATTGGTTCTCTACCTGCAAGGAGCGGTGGAACCGAATGGCGGGGCCTGCCTTATGGGCGAACACCTGCTCGTGCAACTGGAGGATGGGCGCTATCTGCCGGTGAAAACCGAGAGGATTCGACGCATTGCCGAGACGCTGGTGGAACTTTCCGATCAGCAGGGCCTCGGCAACCAGACCGCCTTGAGGCTGCCGGTGACGCAGGCCAGCCGGCTGGCACAGATCGCACTCGAACCGGACGCGCCGGAATTGCGAACCGATGATCTGTCGCTGCGCACGCTAATCGACGGTCTGAAGAGCTTCTCGGGCATCCAGCCCTTGCCCGCCCCGGCACATTTTCAGGGGCAGCTGCGGCCTTATCAGCAGGAGGGCTTGGGATGGCTGCAGTTCCTGCGCCGGTATCGCCTGGGAGGCATACTGGCCGACGACATGGGGTTGGGGAAAACCGTCCAGACGCTGGCCCATCTCGCACTGGAAAAAGAGCATGGACGTCTGCGCAAACCCTCCCTGATCGTGGCGCCCGTCAGTGTTCTCGGCAATTGGCAACGGGAAATCGGCCGCCTCGCGCCGCAATTGACATCATTGACGCTGCACGGAACCAAGCGCAAGGAACTGTTCGAGAAGATAAACCTCACCGATATCGTCATCGTCGGCTATCCGCTGCTGCTGCTCGACGGCGAGATGCTGCTGGCCCGTGAGTTCTGCTTTCTCATCCTCGATGAAGCTCAAATGATCAAGAATCCGCGCGCCAAGGTATCGCAGATGGCGCGGGCGCTGCGCGCAGAACACCGGCTGTGTCTGACCGGAACGCCTATGGAGAATCATCTGGGCGAACTGTGGTCGCTGTTTGATTTCGTGCAACCCGGCTTGTTGGGCCCGCAGAAGCAGTTCCAGCACCATTACCGCACCCCCATCGAGAAGAACGGTGACGGAAATCGCGCTCGAGCACTCAGTCGTCGCATCGAGCCTTTTCTTCTGCGGCGCTCCAAGGATGCCGTGGCGCGGGATCTCCCGCCTAAAATGCAGATCATGGAGCCCATCGCGTTGGATGAAGCACAACGCGATTTCTACGATGGCATTCGCTTGAGTATGCATCGGCGAGTCTTGGAAATCATTCAAAGCCAAGGACTGGCGCGCAGCCACATCACCGTGCTGGACGCGTTGTTGAAATTGCGCCAGGCATGTTGCGACCCACGGCTGGTCAACGCGGACGCGCAAACGCGCGCGATTCCATCGGCCAAACTGGATTGGCTGACGACGGCGCTGCCGGAACTGATCGCGGAGGGCCGACGCATTCTATTGTTTTCCCAGTTCACTTCCATGCTGCGTCTCATCGAAACGGTGGTGACCGGGCTGTCGATCCCCTACTGTCTGCTGACCGGCGAAACGCGCGATCGAGTCGCCGTAGTGGACCGGTTTCAGGCCGGCGCTGCATCCTTGTTTCTGATCAGCCTCAAAGCCGGCGGCACGGGCTTGAATCTCACTGCCGCAGACACGGTCATTCATTACGATCCATGGTGGAATCCCGCGGCCGAAACTCAGGCCACCGACCGCGCACATCGCATCGGCCAGGATAAGCCGGTATTCGTCTACAAACTCATCGCCCAGGGTACGATCGAAGAAAAGATCATGCAGTTGCAGGCGGACAAACATGCGTTGGTGAACCAGCTCTATGCCGAGAATGGCGCATCGCCGGCGCACTTGAGCGTCGCGGACCTGGAAGCCTTGTTTGCGCCATGACGATCGATGTTGCATTACAGACGCAGGTGGACGCCCAACTCCTGGAACAAGGCTCTTTCTCTCCGCTGGAGTTCCTGATCGACTCCGGCCGCCTGCTCCATAGCGACTACGAAGGCTGGCGCCGCCAAGAGATCAGCCATCTTGACGATGTGCTGATGGGCAGCAAGGAGAAGATCAGGGCGCAGCTCGAGTCAGCCGTCGGCTACGCTCGCAGTATCGGACTCCTGGAGCAGCCGCAGACGTTTTATGCCTGGGCTGCAGATGCAGCAGGCGGCGACGATCCGCTGTGCATCAGCGCCGATCTGCAGCTGCAAAGACTCATCGCCGGCCGCTACGTTCCGGCGCAGAACGCTCCGCAGATGGATCTGTTCTTCGACAATCCGGTCGTGGCTTTGACCAACGGCATCGTGCGGGCACTGTCTGCAAGGAACCCGGCCGACACACGGCGGCAATTGGACCGGCTTTACGCTCAGGCGCCCAACCACACAGATCTCGCCGCCTTCGATCGGTTGCAGGCGGCCCTGGAACACCTGGGTCGCCCCATCGACGATCCGCGGCGGGAATTGGATTTTCTGCTGCAGATCACCCCGACGGCCAAGCGTCTGCTCGGTTCGCAGGCCAGAGATCTGCTCGCCCCCCTGTGGCGCCAACTGGCAGACACCCTCGGGAACGGCGCCTTTTCAGCCGACGAACCCGCACTGCATCGCAGCTTCGCCCTGAGCCAGTCACAAGACTGGCCCGCCGTCGGCGACTCCGTGCGCGGCGAACCTCAATGGTGGCTGCATGCGCCGCTGTGTTTGCGCCTGGCGCAGAGTAGCTTTTATCAGCAGCGCCGCATCGATACTCTGCAAGCTTGGTTCCATCTATGCTGGCGCTCGCCCAGCGAAGCCGCTGACCTGCTCGACCATCCTCGACAGCCGGATACCGGCATCGCCGAGCTGTGGCAGCGATTTATGGGTTGCGAGCAGGATTTCTCGCTGCCCGGTACCGATTCGGAACCCGCGTTGACCCCGGCAGATTTCCCTGCCTGGTTGCTGCTGCATGAGCCGGGGTTGACCCGGCAGCTTGCCGTGGACTTGGCCCCAGGCGATACACCTGCCGAGGAAGGCTATCGTTGCGTGCATCGCTGGAGTCAGGCGCGGCGCGCCAACCGACACAGCGACGAGATGGCTCTGCGCAAAACCCTGCAAGCGAATCACCCCATCCTGTTCCAATATTTGAAACGCAACCTATGACTTTCGCAATCCGTGCATATCGTGTTCAACTTGAAGGTTCATGGCGTTGACGTACATTCCGCCTCCGATAAATCAGCGTCGTCCGACCGGGCACACCATCCGGTAATTCAGCCTCGTTCACATCGGACCTGAGCGCCAGATCCCATTCCCCGCTCGGCAGCCTTACGCGCTGTGCCGCAGCGGCAAAATTGAACACGCAGAGCACGCCGCCGTGAACAAACGTGAGCCACCCGGCGCGGGCATCGAATTTCACCGCTGCCTTGCCCCGGCCAGTACCTGACGGACCGGTCATTTTCTCCTTCCGCAGCCGGATGAGCCTCCGATACCATTCGAACAGTTGCGCATGCGGCAGCCTGGACAGTTCGGACCAATCGAGCTTCGAACGTTCGAAGGTCTGCAATTCCTGAGGGTTGGGTACGGCACCCTGCCAGCGGAAGCTGTTGAACTCCTTGCTCCGTCCTTCCGCGACCAGTCGTCCCAGTTCGGCATTCTCGTGGTCGGTGAAATAGAGAAACGGCGTCCGCGCACCCCATTCCTCGCCTTGAAACAGCAGCGGCACGAAGGGCGACAGCAACGTCAATGCCGCGATGGCCTCGAGCTCGGGCACGCCCAACATCATGCTCAGGCGCTCTCCCTGAGCCCGATTGCCGATCTGGTCGTGATTTTGCGCGCTCACGACGATCTGGTCCGCATCGACGCTTCTCGGCGGCCGCCCGTGCCGGCGCCCGCGATACGGCGAATGCTGCCCCTGGTACACGTAACCGTCGCGCAGCGCCCTCGCCACATCCTCCAGACCTTGGAAATCCGCGTAATAGCCATCGGTCTCGCCGGTGAAGAATCGGTGCAAGGCGTGATGAAAATCATCGGACCAATGCGCGTTCAGACCGAAGCCGCCCCTGGACGGCGGACGCACCAGCCTTGGATCGTTCAGGTCGCTCTCGGCGATGAGCACGAAGCTGCGGCGGAGCCCTTCAGCCAATTCTCTCACTGCCGTTGCCAGCTCCTCGAGCACGTGCACGGCATCGAAGCTGAAAATCGCGTGAATCGCATCGAGGCGAAGGCCGTCGAAACCATAGTCGCGCAACCACATCAATGCGTTGTCCATGAAGAAGCGGCGTACGGCGTCGCTGTGCGCTCCGTCGTAGTTGATCGCGGCGCCCCAGGGAGTGCGATACCTGTCCGTGAAATACGGACCGTACCGCGCCAGATAGTTCCCATCCGGACCCAGGTGGTTGTAGACCACATCCAGCAGAACCGCGAGACCCAGTTCATGGCAGGCATCCACGAAGGCGGCAAGTTCCTGCGGCGTACCATAACCTGGAAAGGGTGCGAACAGATCGACGCCGTCGTATCCCCATCCTCGGCGCCCCGGAAAGGTTGCGAGCGGCATCAGCTCGACATGGGTGATGCCCAGTTCAACCAGATGGGAGAGCTTTGCCTGCGCTCCGGCGTAGGTTCCCTCCGGAGTGAATGTGCCGACGTGCAATTCGTAAATGACGGCGTCCCGCAGAGGCTGTTGCCTGAATGGAGGAACGTCCTGCGGATCGCCCGCGTTGCCCAAACCCTTGGCATCGTCCGGCCGAAGCGCGCCCACGGCATACGATGCGCCATGCACGCCATCGGGCTGCCAACGCGAGCGCGGGTCCGGCGTCGGATCGCCGCCGTCGATCGAATACCGATAGCCGTGCGCGAGCAGAGATGCGTCCACGTCGCCGTGCCACTCGCCGTCGGCGGCCGGGCGAAGCACGACACGGCGCTCGGGGGTCACCAGCTCGACTGATTTCGCCGACGGCGCCCAGACCGAGATATTCAAACGTCCTCCCGCATCAACAGTGCGACGGGAAACCACTTGAACAACTCGTCGGGCACCACCTCTCGCTGCACGGTCGCATCCGTGAGACAGTTGCGCCACGTGCCCCCCGGCAGCGGCAATCTCGTATCGCCCCATTCGCCCCCCAATATCCTGGTGAAGCGCGGCACGATGGCGATGAGATTTTCACCGCGTCGAAAGGCCAGCAGCCGGCCCAAATTCGTACCCTGAGCGACCAGCGGTTGATACTTGCTCCGGGCGCAGAAATCGGCGGCGCGCGCGCGGCGTACGCCCAGGATACGCGCGATCATCCACAATTTCGGCAGCCCCGCGTCCCACTCGGCCAGCACTTCGGGGGCAGACAGCACGCGCGCGCGGCGGATCAGCTGCGAACGCAGCGCGTAATCCACCGGACGACGATTGTCCGGATCGACGAGACTCAGGTCCCATAATTCGGTGCCCTGATAGAAATCGGGCACACCGGGCGCAATCATCTTGATGAGGGTCTGCGCCAGACTGTTGATGCGTCCGGGGAGTATCAGCGGATCGACGAAACGTTCCAGGCTGTGAAGGAACTCCGGGGTCTCGAATATCCCGTCGATGAAACCTCGGATCTTGTCCTCGTACCCACCGTTGGGCTCATGCCAGGAGGTGCTGATTTTCGCCTCGCGGCAGGCCTTGAGCATGTACTGCCAGCAGCGCTCGCGGTCGATGGGCCACGCGCCGATCAGCGTCTGATACAGCAGGTACTCCGCGTGCCGGTCCGGCACCCGGTTTCTCCAGGCGGGCGCGTTCGTTTGCGACCACTCGTGCAGCGCCTCGGACCACCGCTCCGGAATCTCCGACAGAATGGATATCCGGGTACGCACATCCTCGCTGCGCTTATTGTCGTGGGTCGATGTCGCCAGCATGTTGTTCGGCCAGCGCTCGCTCAGGTGATGACAGAATTCATGAAATTTATCGGCGGATATCCCCACCAGCGAAGCCTGTGACCCGACTTCGTTGCCCGAGACCAGCCGGTCGAAGCAGTAGAATGTGGTGTCCTCCACGCCCTTGGCCATGATGGCCGGGGTCAGCTGCTGCCATTTGGCGACGAAATCCGCTTCGGCATCGTTCAACTGAGGTTTCCCCAGCAGCGCCGCCAAGAAATCGAACGCGTCCGCATCGATTTCCGGAGAGCCGATGCGCGCGCTTTGAATTGCCTCGCCGATGATCCGCCTGTCATCGTCGTCGATCCTGCCGGCGGTCCGGTATGTCCTGTACACGGGCAGCGCAACCATGGAGCGCAACACCACCTCATGCAAATGGGTGGGTCTCAAATCGCGCGTCCGCCAGTCGGCGCGCGCTATGGCGAGGGCCGTCGCGGCCAATTGATCGAGAGACGAGGAGAATGCCGAGTTCACGATGGCGCGCTTCTTTTCCCGTACCAGCTTGGCAAAATTCACGGAGTGTCCCGTGAAATCCGCATAGGTCGCGGTCAGCACGTCGATGCGCTGATCGTCCATCCACAGGCGATTGACCTTGGCCAGGAACTCGTAGCCGACCGTGCCGTCGATCGGCCAATCATCTTTCAGCCGCTCGTCGTTCTCCAAGATCTTTTCGACATAAATGCGACCCTGCGGAAGCGCGGCGCGCAATCGTTCGAGATACGCCGCCGGTTCGCGCAAGCCGTCGGGATGATCGATGCGCAGGCCGTCCACCTCGCCGCGCGATATCATCTCCTCGATGCGCGCATGGGTGGCGGAGGTCACCGCCGGCACTTCGGTACGGACGCCGATCAGCGAATCGATGTCGAAGAATCGGCGATAATTGGTCAGTTCGCCCGACAGCTTCCAGCCGTGAAGCACGAAGAATTGCCGCTGCAGCACCGCATCCAGCAGCTCCTTGTTGCCTCGCGCGCGATCCACCGCAAGATCCAGCTGTCCGCTTCGGGAGGCGCTCGACAGGATGCTCTCGGCCTGCGCGGCGTAACGCCGGTACTCGCTGCGGTCGTTCTCGCCGGCGGATTCCATGTGGAGCAGCCGTTCGAGCTCGCCGAAGCAGGGCTCATCATTCGCCGCCCGCCCCCCATTCGCCGGCGCCAGCTCGGTTGCAGACAATAATTTTCTCCACGACGCGGGTCCGAGCGGCCAGGAGTGCTCGTAGTGCCTGACGCGCGGTCGCCCTTGCTTGATTTCGATCGTGAGCTCGCCGGCCTCGATAGCCTCCCCATAGGGCCGCGCCAGCGAACATAAATGCACGCGGAAAGGGCGGCGCGGCGGGTTTCTGAAATCGAAGTACTCGAGGAACTCGCTGAACGGACCATGCGCCAGGACATCGTCCCACCATGGATTGTACTCCGACGCGGACATGTGGTTCGGCACGATGTCCAGCAGGATGCGTAAGCCCTGCGCGCGCGCGCATTGCACAAAACTCGCCCACGCGGACTCGCCGCCGAGGTCTGCGTTGATCCGCGTGGGATCGGTGACGTCGTAGCCGTGCCGGCTGCCGGGAACGGCCTGCAGGCACGGCGAAAGGTACACATGGCTGATGCCCAAATCGGCCAGGTACGGCAGCACCTGCTGTGCCGCTCCCAGTGGGAACCCGGCATGCAGCTGCAGCCGATAGCTAGCGATCCACTGGCCGCTCATGACTCAGCACGATGAAGGAGCGGGCCGCCAGGCTGACCAAGCGATTGCGCTTGACCGACTCCTGCTCGATGGGCAGAGCGGGACGGGCCGTGTCGAACGCCACCTTCCAGCCGGAGGGAGACAGTTGATGCGAGATGCGGAACGACACCGGCTCATGGTGGGCGTTGAGCAGCAATAGAAAATCCGCGTCCTCGGCGCACCCTCCGGCTCCGTCCCGAATCTCCGGCGCGGTGCCGTTGATGAACATGCCGAGAGTGCGCATCCAGCCGCCGTCCTCCCAGTCCTTGGCCACCATCCGCTTGCCGTCCGCCCTGAACCACACGATGTTCTTGTCGGGATGCTTCGCTTCGGGATCGTCGTCGTAGAAGGCATAGCGGTGAAAATTCGGATGGCGTTTGCGGTAATTGACCACCCGCTGCGCGAATTCCAGAAATGCCGCGCGCGGCGGGTCCAAATCCCAGTGATACCAGGATATTTCGGAATCCTGACAGTAACCGTTGTTGTTGCCGCCCTGAGTGCGGCTCAATTCATCGCCGCCGGAAATCATGGGCGACCCCTGAGCGAACATCAGAGAGCACCAGAGATTGCGCATTTGGCGCTCGCGCAGCTCGATGATTTGCGCGTCGTCCGTCGGTCCCTCCACACCGCAGTTCCAGGAACTGTTGTCTTCCGCACCGTCGCGGTTTTCCTCGCCATTGGCCTCGTTGTGTTTGTGATCGTAACTGACCAGATCCTGCAGAGTGAACCCGTCATGCGCGGTCACGAAATTGACGCTCGCCGAGGGCGGCCGACGGGTGGTCTCATAGAGGTCGGCGCTGCCCGCAAGGCGCGTCGCTATTTCAGAGTGCAGTCCCATGTCGCCCTTCCAGAACTTGCGCACGGTGTCTCGATACTTGCCGTTCCATTCCATCCATCCGAGCGGAAAATTGCCGACCTGATACCCGCCCTCGCCCAGATCCCAGGGCTCGGCAATCAGTTTTACGGGGGCCAGCGTCGGGTCCTGGTAAATCGTGTCGAAGAAGGCGCTCAGTTGATCCACGTCCTTCAGTTCCCGGGCGAGCGCGGAAGCGAGATCGAAGCGAAATCCGTCCACGTGCATCTCCGTGACGAAGTAACGCAAGCTGTCCATGAGCAGCTGCAGGGAATGCGGATGCATCATGTTGAGCGTGTTGCCGCAGCCGGTGAAGTCCATGTAGTGCCGAGGATCGCCCGGAACGGTGCGGTAATACGCGAGGTTGTCGATGCCGCGAAACGAGAGCGTGGGACCGGAGTGATTCCCTTCGGCCGTGTGGTTGTACACCACATCCAGTATCACTTCGATGCCGGCATTGTGCAGCGCCTTGACCATCTCCTTGAATTCGCGGATCACACCGCCGGGATCCTTGGGGTTGGAGGCATAGCCGGGCTCCAGGGCAAAGAAACCCAAAGTGTTGTATCCCCAGTAATTGCGCAGTCCCTTGTCGACGAGGTGGCGGTCCTGCAGGAAGTAGTGCACGGGCATCAACTCGAGCGCGGTGACTCCCATGCTCTGCAGATGCTTGATGATGGGTGCGGACGCCATGCCCGCGTAGGTGCCGCGCAGGGCGGCCGGCACCTCCGGATGCAGCTGAGTCATGCCGCGCACATGAGCCTCATAAATGATGGTCTCATGCGCCGCGTGCGACGGCCGGCGCTCGCCGCTCCAGTCGAAGCTGGGATCGAGGACTATCCCCAAGGGAGCGAAGGGCGCGCTGTCCCGGTCGTCGAAGGACAAATCGCCGCCCGCATCGCCGAGCTGATAACCGAAGAGCTCGTCCGCCCAGGTCAGCGGGCGGCCGATCGCCTTGGCATAGGGATCGAGCAATAGCTTGTTGGAGTTGAAGCGCTGCCCGCTTTCGGGAGCGTACGGCCCGTCCACGCGATATCCGTACAGCTGCCCAGGGCCGATGTCCGGCACGTAGATGTGCCAGGCGCCGCTGGTACGCTCGCGGATGCGGATGCGCTGCTCGTTGCCGCCGGACGCGTCGAACAGGCACAGCTCCGCGGATTCCGAAGTCTCCGAAAACAGCGAGAAGTTGACGCCCTTGCCGTCCCAGTTGGCGCCGCGCGGAAACGGCGACCCGGCGGCCTGATGAGACCGGTCGAAGTTATCGGAAATTATTGACTACTCCGTAGTAATGGGTCGGATCAAGCATCCCACCACGCAAGCATTATTGATGCTGGGACCGCGCCGACGGTAGGCGCAGCACCGCAGCAGCTGTCGGCTAACCGCCCTACAGCGTGTAGGACAATTCACCTAGCAGTCCCGGCAATAAGTCTTTACGCGCTGGTAGAGGACCCGAGGCTGGGGTGGGGGGTATCCCCCACCCCAGCCCCCATCGTCTCCTGCGCGTAAAGACCTTATTGACGAGTTGCTGGATTAGCTGGGCCACATCCAGTCGCGGATTTCCGGCATGTCCTGGCCGTGACGATCGATGTAGCGTTTATGCTCGATCAATTTATCGCGGAGCTGCTGCTGCAGATAAACGCCCGGGCTGCCCGTCTGCGGCAATCGAGTGACGGCATCCATCGCCAGGTGAAAGCGGTCCATGTCGTTCAAGACCGTCATGTCGAACGCCGTGGTAATCGTGCCCTCCTCCTTGTACCCGCGCACATGCAAGTTATCGTGATTGTGGCGGCGGTATGTCAGGCGATGAATCAGCCAGGGATATCCATGGAAGGCAAAGATGACCGGCTTGTCCTTGGTGAACAGTGAATCAAAATCGATGTCGCTCAAGCCGTGGGGATGCTCCGACGTCGGCTGCAGCTTCATGAGATCGACGACGTTGACGACCCTAATCTTCAACTCCGGCAGTTCGCGGCGCAGAATCGACACCGCCGCCAGAGTTTCGAGAGTCGGCACATCGCCCGCGCAGGCCATGACCAGATCGGGCTCACTTCGCTGATCGTTGCTGGCCCATTGCCAGATCCCGATCCCTTCGCTGCAATGCTTGACCGCCGCATCCATGGACAGCCATTGGGGAGCCGGATGCTTGCCCGCCACGACCACGTTGACGTAATGGCGGCTGCGCAAGCAATGGTCCATCACCGACAAGAGGCAATTGGCGTCCGGCGGCAGGTACACACGCACGATTTCCGCCTTCTTGTTGACCACATGGTCGAGAAATCCGGGGTCTTGATGCGTGAAGCCGTTGTGGTCCTGCCGCCAGACATGCGAGCTCAACAGGTAATTGAGCGATGCAATCTTGCGGCGCCACGCCAAGCCCGCCGTGACCTTCAGCCATTTTGCATGTTGATTGAACATCGAGTCGACGATGTGAATGAAGGCTTCATAGCAATTGAACAAGCCGTGCCGCCCGGTGAGCAGGTAGCCTTCGAGCCAACCCTCGCATTGGTGCTCGCTCAACATCTCCATGACTCGGCCGCTGCGGGCCAGGAACTCGTCGTTGTCGGCGGTGGCGGCCAGCCATTGGCGATTGGTCGTTTCAAAGACAGCTTCAAGACCGTTCGACAGGGTTTCATCAGGCCCGAAGATGCGGAAATTTCGCTGCGTGGCATTCAACTCGAGCACGTCGCGCAAAAATCGACCCAGCACGTGCGTATCGCCGATGCCTTGCGTGCCCGGCTTGGGAACATCCACCGCGTAGTCGGTGAAGTCCGGCAGCCGCAAATCGCGCAGCAGTATGCCGCCATTGGCGTTGGGATTGGCGCCCATGCGGCGCACGCCGCTCGGCGCCAGAGCCGCGAGATCCGGCTTCAGATGCCCTTGGTCGTCGAACAGCTCCTCGGGCCGGTAACTGCGCAGCCAGCTTTCCAGCTGCTGGAGGTGCTCGGGATTCTTGGCGGGATCGGACAAGGGCACTTGATGCGACCGGAACGTGCCTTCGTTCGCCTTTCCGTCGATCATCTTCGGTCCCGTCCAGCCCTTGGGCGATGCGAACACGATCATCGGCCAACGCGGCCGCTCTGCTTTGCCGTGGACGCGGGCGTCCGCCTGTATCCGGCGAATCTCTTCGATGGCGGTGTCGAGCGTCGCAGCCATCGCTTCATGCATGGGCATCGGCTCATG
>Ga0208193_1000886_pt1 | contig 14049 bp, 11 predicted proteins | sample June2015DPH_17_2_FD_184716 | JGI IMG/M metagenome (GOLD analysis project Ga0208193, IMG submission 184716) | Peatland microbial communities from SPRUCE experiment site at the Marcell Experimental Forest, Minnesota, USA - June2015DPH_17_10... | ecosystem: Environmental > Terrestrial > Soil >... | reverse complement strand
TCGATGAAGCCGCCGCCCATATTGGGGCGCTCGGCATAAGTCGTCGGCACCGGGGCGAGCTGCCGCGGCGCGGGTTGATCGGCGTAGATCACGGTGGGTTCGGGGACGGGTGCGGCTTCGAACGCCGCAGCCGTAGAAATCCCGGTGAATAGACAGGCCGCGCCGGAGAGCAGCGCGAGAGACATTTTTCTGGACATCGACGTACTCTGTACTGTTTCGTCGTGGGTGGCGCCTGACCGGCGCTTTGCACGCCACCAATTAAAGGCAAACCCGCATCGGTTTGGTAAACAGAACCGCCGTCTGGATTCACCACGTCGCCAACTCGGCGCGGTTTTATCCGACAGCGTTTATTTTCAGTGAAGGCGCAACACGCATGGTTAATCGTCGGTGTGCGGCGACCGGCGCACGCGTCACCAACCATCCCCGGCGTGAACCCGATGTTAAATCGCCTCTGTCTAAAACTTGACGAGTGAAAGTCAGGAAATCAAGTCATGCCGATTCATCGCAAACGTTTTCGTATCGAAGAGGCCTTTGCCGGCGAAGCGCAGATGCCGATGGCCGAGAGCGATATAGGTCCCATGCATCGCGAGATCATGGCCGAGCTGCGCCTCATTCGCGCCAGGATGGGGGGTGGCGGTCACAGCGCGGAGACGGAGACGATCGGCGAGTCGGTCTCGCGCGGGGTCGCCGAAGCCAATGCCCTGCTTGAGACCTACCGCGCCCAGATCGAGCAATGCGAGAAACTCAAGGTCGAACTCGACCTCATTCACGACGCCATCAGCCGCACCAAGCGGGAAATCGCGATGCTGCACGGCAAGAGCTTCAACGGCGAGGAAATGGCCAAGGTCAACGGTGAGCTTGGCGCAGTGGTCGGCGGCACCGAGGAAGCGACCCAGCAAATTCTGGAAGCCGCGGAGGCAATCGATCAGGCGGCGGCCGCGCTGTCCAAGGTGAGCTCGCCGGATCAGCAAAAGCTGCTCAGCGAGGATATCCAGGAGCGCGTCGTTTCCATCTTCGAGGCCTGCAATTTCCAGGATCTGACCGGCCAGCGTATCAGCAAGGTGATGACCACGATGAAATTCATCGAAAACCACATCACCGCGATGATGGATATCTGGGGTGGCGTCGACGCCATCAGGGCGCATGCGCCGGCGATCGTCGATACAAGGGAAGGCGACGCCCGGCTGCTGAACGGTCCGAAGCTGGAGAATGACGTCGGCCATGCCTCGCAGGACGACATCGACGCGCTGTTCGACTGATAATCACCTAATCACCGCGCAGAAGTCGCGCGGCGCTGGATCAGGCCCGCGGCCCGCAGCGGACATAGACCATGTTGCCGTAACGGGTCGCCGCGTCCTTGTCGGTGAAGCGGGTGATCAGGACCCGGCCGTCAAACGAGACGATCTCGCGATCCTGTGCGCCACCGGGCGGTCCCGGCGGACCGATATAATTCTTGCCGCCCGTGCTGCCCTTGAGCCGCAGTTCCTGTGGCGTTGCCTGGTCGGCCAGATGCATGATCACCCCGCCTGAGGTGCCGGCGCCGATCACGTAAGGCTGCTTGCACTGGCCCTGGGCGGCTTTTTCGGTGCGCGCGCGGTCGGCCGGATTCTGGAACGACGCGAGGCCCCATTTGCCGACAATCTCGTCGGCGCGGATGCTCGCCGGTATTTCCGGCTCCGGAGCCGGCGGCGGCGATGATGAGGAGAGGCCCGGCGAGTTCATGCTCGTGCAGGCGCCTAAAAATATCGTCAGCGCCGAGGCGATACCCAGATTGGCTACCGAACGCGCGTTACATGATCTGACCATGGTTTTCCCCGAGCAAAATTCACGGCCGCACCCGTCCCGCAGCCAAGCGTAAAACCGCCGTCGGAGCAATGACGTCCCGCAAACTACGCTGCCGCCCCGATCCGGTTTCCCGAAACAGCATCCTATATCAGCCTCACCAAGGGTTTAACCCCCGCTGCTTGACAGGATCAGCGTCAAGCCATATTCCCGGGCGCACAATTAGCACTCCAGAAGCGCGATTGCTAAGGATGCGAGCTGTCCTGCCGCTTGCCGGCTACCGGATAGGCCCCGCATTCGCAAGCCGCTTTCGATCGCAACCCCGACCTGAAAATTGGGCCTCCAGAAGGAACCGTCATGGCTAAATCCAAATTTCGTCCGCTGCATGACCGTGTCGTGGTCAAGCGTATCGACGCCGAAGAGAAGACCAAGGGCGGCATCATCATCCCGGACAGCGCCAGGGAAAAACCCTCGCAGGGCGAAATCACGGCGGTCGGCCCGGGCGGGCGCGACGAAGCCGGCAAGCTGATCCCGATCGACCTCAAGGTCGGCGACCGGGTGCTGTTCGGCAAATGGTCCGGCACCGAGGTCAAACTCGATGGCGAGGAACTGCTGATCATGAAGGAATCCGACATCATGGGCGTGCTGAGCTAACCCGTCATCGGCCCCGCCCTGGCAAAGCCGTTGCGCAGGGATGAGGTCCAGAGCAAGACACCAGCGGAGTAGATTCAAATGGCTGCCAAAGACGTAAAATTTTCCGGAGACGCCCGCGAGCGCATGCTGCGCGGCGTCGATATTCTCGCCAATGCGGTGAAGGTGACACTCGGCCCCAAGGGCCGCAACGTCGTCATTGAAAAGAGCTTCGGCGCCCCGCGTATCACCAAGGACGGCGTCACCGTCGCCAAGGAGATCGAGCTTGAAGACAAGTTCGAGAACATGGGCGCGCAGATGCTGCGCGAAGTCGCCTCCAAGACCAACGATACCGCAGGCGACGGCACCACCACCGCTACCGTGCTGGCGCAGGCGATCGTGCGGGAAGGCGCCAAATCGGTTGCCGCCGGCATGAACCCGATGGACCTGAAGCGCGGCATCGAGATCGCGGTGAATGCCGTGGTCAAGGACCTCGAGAAACGCGCCAAGCCGGTCGCCTCGTCATCCGAAATCGCCCAGGTGGGCACCATCTCCTCCAACGGCGACACGGCGATCGGCAAGATGATTGCGCAAGCGATGCAAAAGGTCGGCAATGAGGGCGTCATCACGGTCGAGGAGAACAAGTCGCTCGAAACCGAAGTCGACATCGTCGAGGGCATGAAATTCGACCGCGGCTACCTCAGCCCCTATTTCATCACCAACGCCGAGAAGATGACCGCCGAACTCGAGGACGTCTACGTGCTGCTGCACGAGAAGAAGCTGTCCGGCCTGCAGTCGATGCTGCCGGTGCTTGAAGCCGTGGTGCAGTCGGGCCGTCCGCTCCTGATCGTCGCCGAAGACGTCGAAGGCGAGGCACTGGCGACGCTGGTCGTCAACCGCCTGCGCGGTGGCCTGAAAGTCGCCGCCGTCAAGGCGCCCGGCTTTGGCGACCGCCGCAAGGCGATGCTGGAGGACATCGCGATCCTGACCGGCGGTCAGCTGATTTCGGATGAACTCGGCATGAAACTCGAAAGCGTGACCATCAACATGCTCGGCCGCGCCCGCAAGGTGGCGATCGACAAGGAAAACACCACCATCGTCAACGGTGCCGGCAAGAAGAAGGACATCGAAGCCCGCGTCGGCCAGATCAAGGCGCAGATCGAGGAAACCACCTCGGACTACGACCGCGAGAAGCTGCAGGAGCGTCTTGCCAAGCTCGCCGGCGGCGTCGCGATCATTCGCGTCGGCGGCGCCACCGAAGTCGAGGTGAAGGAAAAGAAGGATCGCGTCGAGGATGCGCTGAACGCCACCCGCGCGGCGGTGCAGGAAGGCATCGTGCCGGGCGGCGGCGTCGCGCTCTTGCGCGCCAGGAAGGCCGTCGGCCGTATCCATAACGACAACTCCGACGTTCAGGCCGGCATCAATATCGTACTGAAGGCGCTGGAAGCCCCGGTGCGCCAGATCGCCGAGAATGCCGGGGTCGAAGGCTCGATCGTGATCGGCAAGATCCTCGAGAACAAGTCCGAGACTTTCGGCTTCGATGCGCAAACCGAAGAGTATGTCGATATGGTCGCCAAAGGCATCATCGACCCGGCCAAGGTGGTGCGCACCGCGCTGCAGGACGCTTCCTCCGTTGCCGGCCTTTTGGTGACGACGGAAGCCATGGTCGCCGAACTGCCGAAAGAGCCGGCGCCGCCGATGCCCGGTGGCGGCGGCATGGGTGGAATGGGCGGCATGGGTTTCTAGGGCCGGCCTTATGCCGACATTATCCAATCAACGAAGGCCGCCTCCGGGCGGCCTTCTTTTTTGCCGATTCGTGAGCGGGTTTGCTAGAATCAACCGGTTCCGATTCAATCGGATATGACCAAGCGTGGGCGGTCCGGCCCGCTGCTGTTTCGAGGAATTTCAAATGCGCCTGCTTCTGCTCTGCCTGGTCGCTCTGGTAACGGCCTCATCGTCCGGCCTGGCTCTCGCTGAAATGAAGCCATCGACCAAGCCAGCACCGGGCGCCGGCGAGACCCGCTATTTCACCTCGATCGACGGGTTGATGGACGGCGATGCCGACGTCATCCTCAAGGAAACCCGCCAGGGCAAGACGGTGACCTCGGCGGTGCTCGACGTTTGCTACCCGGCCGAAAAGGGCTCCGAACGCAAGGATCGCTTCGTCGCCAACCTTTCGGTGAACGGCCAGACCCTGACCGGCGCCACCCAGAGCATCAATGACAAATTGCCCGTTACGGTAAAACTCGTGCGCAAGCCAACCGCCGACACCTTCGAATTCAAGGGTCAGATCGGCATCGGCCAAAACGTGACCGAAGTGGCCTCGACTGAAAATTCCGATCTCAGTGAAAAGGAATTTCTGGACAACCAGTCAATCGATGACGGCATCACGGCAGCGCCAGAGGACTTTACCGAAGTTTCTCCGGAATCGGTTGGCGTGAGGGTAAAACTGGACGCGGTGCTGGATTTCCTCAGAGGATTGAAGGGGCAGGAGGTCGAGGTTTCCCTGAGCAGCCTCACGGTCTCGTGCGATGCGCTGCGCGCCGGCGAGCAGACCATCACCATCGCCGTCGATCCGGATCGCGCCGCCGCGCTGGTTGCGAAGTCGCAGTCATCACCGGGCGTGGTCGCCGCCGGGTGGACCAGCGGCATGGTCGAGATGGATCGCACGATCCGCTTTGCAGCGGCCGACTGGCGTGACGGCGACCGGCTGAACAAGGACAAGCTCGCGGCGACGATTTCAGGCGTTCTGACGAAAACGCTCTCGGCGAAGCCGTCGGCATCGGCCTGGGACGCCAATACCGGAAAGCTGAAATTGACGTTCAAGCGGCCGAGCCAGGTTTTCCCCGCGCTCGGCCTCACCGAAACGATCGAGGTGTTGGCCCTGGTCGCGCCGGACAAGCCAGGCAGCACCGACCGGCTGATGCTTTGGGTCGGCAATCCCGTCATTTCGACGACCGACGAAACCGCGGGCCCCAAACTCAATCTGGCCGACGATTCCGGCGCCGACGAGGAAGGCGACCAACAGGACGACAACGGCTCTGTCGGTGCGCTGGCGAAGGAATTCCAGGGCCAGCGCTGGGATCCGGACAATTCGGCCTGGAAATAACCGGAATTAGCTGTCGATCCCGGGGCAGCTTCCGCCGCACCCTGTCCATGCAACCCGTGCATTTGACATGCCGCGCCATAGCGGCAATGAACGGACCGTATCCAGAGCGTTTTCAGGCGAAGCATGCCCTCGGACTTGATACGGGGTGGCGATACCGGTTCGCGTGATGAAAACGCGTCAAACCAACGATAGAGCCCCGGTTCTGATTCAATCAGAATCGGGGCTCCGGACGATAGCTTTCAGGATTTCCCCTTTTAATGGCGCGTTATGACGTAGTGGTAATCGGCGCCGGCCTTGGAGGCTTGACGGCCGGCGCGATCCTGGCGCGCGCCGGCCGCAAGGTCCTCGTCATCGAGCGCAGCAACTCGGTGGGCGGCGCCGCATCGAGCTACAAATCCGGCGACCTGTTCGTCGAAGGCTCGTTGCACGAAACCAGCGATCCGCACGATCCGCGCGATCCGAAACACACCGTGCTGGCCCGGGCCGGCGTCATCGACGCCGTGGAATGGATTCCGGCCGGCACATTCTACCAGGCCCGCGGCGGCCCGCTCGACCAGCCATTCGTGATGCCGGACAATTTCGATGCGGCCCGGCGCGCGCTGACTGAGCGCTTCCCGGAAGCCCGCGCCGGGATCCATCGACTGCTGGGAGAAATGGAGCGCATTGCCTCCGCGATCGGCACGCTCTCGCAAGGCACTGACGCCTTCAAAAACCCGCGGACCCGTCTCGGCGCGCTGCTGAAACTCGTTCCCGCGATAGGGGACTGGCGGCTGTCGCTGTCGCAAAAGCTCGATTCCGTGTTCGGCGACAACGAAGCCGTCAAATGCGCGCTGGCGGCCAACCTCTGTTACTTTCACGACGACCCCGCGACGCTGTGGTGGATCTTCTTTGCGATGGCGCAAGGCAGCTACCTCCTGAGCGGCGGGCGCTTTGTTAAAGGCGGCTCGCAACGGCTCTCCAGCGCGCTCGCCCGCGCCATCAAGCTGGCCGGCGGAGAGGTGATGGTTCGCCGAGTCGTCAGCGCCGTCACGCTGGATTCTCAGGGCCGCGCTGGCACCGTCACGCACACCGCGCGCGACGGCAGCGATCCAAGGGTGGTCGAATGCCTGCGGGTCGTCAGCAATGCGGCGCCCGCGGCGCTCGCACCCTTGCTGCCCTCGGTTGCCGCGAACAGGCTGGCAGAAGGCTACACACAGCGGACAGCGTCGATTTCGCTGTTCGCCCTCACGCTTGGTCTTGCGAAGCCGCCGCGCGAATTCGGGATATCGGCCTATTCCACGCAATTGCTGCCGCGCGACATGAAACGGCTGTCGGATTATGCGCAAGGCGCGGCACTGATGGCGGATGAACCGGGAAACCGGATGCCGGCAATGTCGATCGCCGATTACGCCGCGATCGATTCCGGGGTTCCGGCGCCGCCCCATGTGCTCCTGATCTGCGGACCCGACCGCTTGTCCAACTGGGACAATTCGGACACGGATGCCTATCGCCAGAAGCGGGCGCGATGGCAGCATGCCATCGTTCGCCATCTCGATTCGCTGTTTCCGGGCCTCGCCGACGCCGTTGTCGCGTCGTCGTTCAATACCGCGCTGTCGGTCCGGCAGTATCTCAATGCGCCCGACGGCGCCGTGTATGGGTTCGCGCCGACGCCGCCCCGCTCGATCTGGCGCTGCCGGACCGGTTCGCCGCGCACGGCGGTGCCGGGCCTTTATCTGGCGTCAGCCTATGCGGGTTTCGGCGGTTACACCGGCGTGGTGCAATCCGCCGGCGCCTGCGCCGACATGATCTTGCGCGATAATTAGCATCTCAGTTGGTATTGATATGGAATCGCAGCGCTCTGGTTCCGATGAACGAAACCATATCGCCCTGCCGCTTCCATGTGGCCGCCTCGCTCAACGCTCCGACCAGTTCGTCGTCGGCCTGCGCCCGCGCCGGAGGACAATTGCGGTCCTCCAGCGGACCGGCGACAAAAATCACGGTATTGCCGGCTACTGAAAACTGGCCCTTGCCGCTCTTGCACCACAGATCGAGAACGGCTTCACCGCTGTCGCCGATTTCCAGGGTTGGCAAACGTTTCGATCCGGGCTGCCGCGCCGCATCCAGCGTCATCTCGAATCCGAACGGAAAACCGTCATTGGCGCAAGCCGGGACGGCACACAAGCCGGTTGTGAACAACACCAGCGCCGCCGCGGCCGGCCTCAATACACCTGTCGTCGAAAACATGCAGCCTCTCGAAATATTGCGGCACCGTAGTTTGCGCGTCGTTGTAACGGGCAAGCATCGCAATGACCATATCGGCCGCCGCTGAATCGTCCGTTCACAGACAATCCCCGCGGCATCGGCCGCGGGGATTTTTCGCACGCCGTCAGACCGGATTGCCTACTTCAGGACCATCGCCGTGAACGGATAAACATAGGCCTGCAGCATCACGAACAGGCCGACCAGACAGGCGAGCGCGATGGAATGCTTGAACACGAAGCGCAAAATCGTGCCTTCGTGTCCGACCCAGTTGGTCGCGGTGGAGGCGACGACGATCGACTGCGCGTCGATCATCTTGCCCATCACGCCGCCGGAGGAGTTGGCGGCGCCCATCAGGATCGGCGACAGGCCGAGCTGCTGGGACGTGATCTTCTGCAGATTGCCGAACAGGATGTTGGAGGAGGTGTCCGATCCCGTCAGCGCCACGCCCAGCCAGCCGAGCAGCGTGCCGAAGAAGGGATACAGCACGCCGGTTGCCGCGAATGCGAGCCCAAGCGTCGCATCGACGCCCGACAGGCGCGTCAATGTGCCGATCGCCAGCATCGCCGAGATCGTGATCAGCGAATAGGCGCACAATTTTATGGTGCGACCGTATTCGGAGATGATCCTGGCCGGCGACAATCCCATGATGAAGCCGGAGATGATGGCGGCGATCAGCATTCCGGTGCCGGTGAACGACAGATAGGTGAAGGCAAACACGGCGCCTTCCGGCGTCGGCTTGGCCGCCACCGGCGGCACCTTGTTGATCATGTTGTTCAGATCGGGAACCGGGTATCTATAGACAAAGATCGAGTCGGCCCAGGTCTTGAACCAGCCGGAGCCCCAGATCAGCAGGATAGCGCAGAGGATGATCCACGGCAGCAATGCGGTGACCAGTTCCGACGGCGTCAGTGGCGCCGGATCGATCAGCTTGGCCGGCGGCATCGTGCTCGCCGATTCGTCGTTGCCGCGCAATGCCGGCGACAGCCAGAGCACTTTCGGCTGCCAGACTCTCAGGAACAGGATCAGGCAGCCCATCGAGATCAACGATGCGCCGATGTCGACAATCCAGGGATTGATGTAATTCGAGATCACGAATTGCGGGACCGCGAACGATATGCCGGTGACGAGAATGGCCGGCCACACCTCTTTCATGCCTTTCCGGCCGGCGAACGCCCACACCACCCAGAACGGCACGATCAGCGAGAAGATCGGCAACTGCCGCCCGACCATCGCGCCGAGCGTGTAGGGATCAAGGCCGGTGACCTGCGCCAGGCCCTGGATCGGCGTGCCCAGCGCGCCGAAGGCGACCGGAGCGGTATTGGCGATCAGCGACAGGCCGGACGCCGCGAGCGGCGAGAAACCAAGTCCGATCAGGATCGCACCGGTGATCGCCACCGGCGTGCCGAAGCCGGATGCGCCCTCGAAGAACGCACCGAACGAAAATGCAATCAGCAGCAATTGCAGCCGCCGATCCGCCGTCACGCCGCCCACGGCGCGCTTGAGCGCCTCAAACCGGCCCGCGGCAACCGTCAACTGGTACATGAAGATGACGTTCAGCACGATCCAGCCGATCGGGAAGAAGCCCGACACGATGCCGAGCAACGAGGCGCGGATCGACATGCCGGCCGGCATGGTGAAGATGAAGATGGCCACGAGATTGGCCAGTACCAGCGCAGTGATGGCGGCGATATGAACCTTGATCTTGCCGCTGGCGATCATCACCAGCAGGGTGACGACCGGTATTGCCGCCGCGACGGTCGACAGCACGGCATTGTCGAACGGATTATAGACTTGATTCCACATTACAGATCTCCCCCACGCTATCATTCGGCGGCCCGGCCAGCGTGGACGGACAGGCATGCCTGGCGCGATCGCGGGGGGCAGTGTCTTTGGCGATGCGCGAAATCAAGCCAGCGAATTTGGCATTGCCAAATCCGCTCACAACCTCGCGAAGCCTGAAGGTCCCCCCGCCCTCGCCGTTGCGCGCATGCTAGGATTGACTCGAAGGCCGGGACAAGCCAGTGCAGACCATGAATTCTATGACTTTAGTCTAAACAGGCTTAATTCTTCGATTTTTTCAGGCCTTAGAACCCTTCCCCCAGGAGACGTCAAGCTGTGAACAACATCCGTTCGACGCTCGCGATCGTATGGCGGATCGCCATTCCCTATTTCCGCTCCGAGGATAAACGGGCCGGCCTTGGCCTGCTGGCGGCGGTGATTGCCATCGAACTTACGCTGGTCGGAAACGATGTGTTGCTGAACCAGTGGCGCAATCGCTTTTACAACGCCCTGCAGGAGAAAAACTGGGACCATTTTGTGAGGGAAATCATCATCTTTTCCGCCCTGGCGGCATTCTTCATCGTGCTTTCGGTATACCAGCTTTATCTCAATCAGTGGCTGCAGATCCGCTGGCGGAACTGGCTGACCACGAAATATCTCGGCGAGTGGCTGCATGGCGCCAACCACTACCGCATGCAGCTTCAGGGCGACACGGCCGACAACCCGGACCAGCGTATCACCGACGACGTCAAGCTGTTCGTTGAACGAACGCTGGATATCACCGTCGGGCTGCTGGGCGCAGTGGTGACACTGGTGTCTTTTGTCATCATCCTGTGGGGCCTCTCCGCGGCGGCCCCGTTGACCCTTTTCGGCAGCGAGTTCGCGATCCCGGGTTACCTTGTCTGGGGCGCGCTGATCTATGCCATCTTCGGAACAATCCTGACGCAGTGGATCGGCGCCCCGCTGGTCAACCTTGATTTCCAGCAGCAGCGTTTCGAGGCCGATTTTCGCTTCAACCTGGTTCGGGTCCGCGAAAACTCCGAACAGATCGCGCTGCTGCAGGGCGAGCCGGCGGAACGCCAACGGCTGTCGGAGCGCTTCAGCCGCGTTGTCGGAAATTGGTACGCCATCATGAGCCGGACCAAGCGGCTGACCGCGTTTACCGCAAGCTACGCGCAAGCCGCCGTAGTCTTCCCCTTCATTCTGGTGGCGCCGGCTTTTTTCGCCGGCAAGATCGAGCTCGGCGGCATGGTCCAGACCGCGGAAGCGTTTGGCAGCGTGCAAGGTGCGCTGTCATTTTTCGTTTCGGTCTATCGATCGCTGGCGGAATGGCGCGCGGTGGTCGCGCGCCTCGACGGATTTGAGATGGCGATCTCGAGCGCCACCACGCTGGCAACGTGCGCCGATTCGATCAAGATCGTGCCGTCGGCCGGCGGCGATGAAATCGACCTGCGAGCGCTTCTGGTCCGGCTGCCCAACGGAACGCCGCTGGTCGCGGCGGACGATTTCAGCATTCGCGGCAACGAGCGCACCCTGGTTACCGGCCCAACGGGCTCCGGCAAGTCGACCTTGTTCCGCGCCATTGCGGGAATCTGGCCGTTCGGGACCGGCTCGATCGCTATCCCCGCGAATGCCAGGCTGATGATGCTGCCGCAGCGGCCGTATCTTCCGCTCGGGTCGCTGTGGGCTGCGGTCGTCTACCCCGCCGAAGTGAGCGCGTTCAGTCCGGACCAGGTCAGGGAGGTTTTGATCGCCGTCGGCCTGCCCCAGCTCGCCTCGCGGCTGGAGGAGGAGGCGCACTGGAACCGGATGCTCTCGCTCGGCGAGCAACAGCGCCTCGGGCTCGCACGCGCGCTGCTGCATGCGCCGCGATACCTGTTCCTCGATGAAGCCACCGCCTCGCTGGATGAACCCTCGGAGGCGGCGCTGTATCGTCTTCTCGAGGAGAAATTGCCGGCAACCACCATCGTCTCGATCGGTCATCGCTCCACGCTCGAGGTTTTCCACCAGCGCGATATTGTGCTGGTCCCCAACGGCGACCGTTCCGAACTACAAAACCGGAGCCGGAGCGCCACGCCGTCGTGATACCCTTGGTGCGTTTTCGAGCGAAACGCGCCCCGGCCGGGCTTGCCGGGAAACGCCGCCGGCAAAACAAAGGCCGCAGCGCCGGGCGCTGCGGCCTTGAATCGTGACCCGCGATAATCGGGACGCGCTGGCGTCTGATTACATGGTTTTTCGGATCATGCCCTATTTGTCGTCGTCTCCGCTGGAGGATGACGGGCCCGATGATTCGCCCGAATGCGACCATGAAGGTGCGGTTGGCGCCGGGGCGGGACTGGGAGAGGCCCAGCTCGGTGCCGATGGGGCGGGGGCCGGCGCAGCGATCGGAGCCGCAGGTTTGGGCGCCGGCTTGGGGGCTGCAGGCTTGGGCGCCGCAGGCTTGGCTGCTGCAGGTTTGGCTGCTGCGGGCTTGGCAGCGGGAGCCGCCTTCTTCCTGGCAGGGCTCTTCTTGGCGCTGGCCTTCCTGGCCGATTTTTTCGGCGCTGCCGCCTTGGCCTTTTTGGCGGATTTTTTCGTGGACTTCTTGGCCTTTTTCGCCGATTTCTTCGAAGATTTTTTCGCGGATTTTTTCTTCGCCGTCAGAAGCTTTTTCTTGTTTTTCCTGTCCTTCTTGCCTTTCTTGTTCTTCTTTCCTTTAGCCATCATGATCCTCCTGTTGCCGCCGATCCATGTCTATCGAGCATTTCGAATAGTCCGCTTGAGAGCGGGGCCAATCGATCAGTTCGATCCTGGCCGGGGACCGCCTGTCGCCCAATCGAGAAGCTCAATCGTGTGCACCACGGGAACTGACGTGCCGCCGGCAATTTGCACCATGCATCCGATATTGCCCGCAGCAATCATGTCCGGCTTGACTGACGCAATATTGGCGACCTTTCGATCGCGCAATCTGCTCGCAATGTCAGGCTGGAGAATGTTGTAGGTCCCCGCCGAACCGCAACACAAATGGCTCTCGGGTACATCTTTCACCACGAAACCGTTCTTGGAAAGCAATTCTTTCGGGGCTTGCGTGATTTTCTGTCCATGCTGCAGCGAACAGGCCGAGTGATAGGCGATGACGATATCGTTGTGCTGCTGCGCCGGCCGCAGTTCGAGGCCGCCGACATACTCCGTGACGTCCTTGGCCAGCGCCGAAATGCCGGCGGCGGCGGCGGCGTATTCGGGATCCTCGCGCAGCATGAAACCATAGTCCTTGATCACCGTGCCGCAACCCGATGTGGTCACCAGGATGGCGTCGAGGCCGTCGCGCTCGGCTTCCTTGCGCCAGACGCTGATGTTGGCGCGGGCGCGCGCCAGCGCATCACCGTCGCGTCCGAGGTGGTGGGTCAGCGCGCCGCAACATTGTTCGTCCCTGACCAGCACGACCTCGATGCCGTGGCGCGTCAAAAGATTGATGGCGGCCTGATTGATGCGTGGCGCCAGTACCTGTTGGGCGCAACCCTGCAGCAGCGCGACCCGGCCGCGCCGCCTGCCTTGGGGCGGAAAAACACTTCCGCCGGAAGCCCCGCGCGGCGGCAGACGGCGCGGCGCCAACGCCAGCATCGCCTTGATTCGGCTCAATAAAGTCGGCGAGGCCGATGCCGCTTTGGACGCGGGCAGCAGGACCGATAGCGGCCGGCCCAGCCGTGCCAGGGTCATGCCGGCGCGAAACAGCTCCGGCCGCGGCAGGACAAAGGCGAGGATCGCGCGCAACGCCCGTTCGGTCAGCGGCCGGACATATTGCTTTTCAATTCGCACCCGCGCCTGATCCACCAGGTGCATGTAGTTCACGCCCGACGGACAGGTAGTCATGCAGGCGAGGCAGGAGAGACAGCGGTCGATGTGCTTGACCACCTCCGGCGTCGGCGGCTTGTCCTTTTCCAGCATCTCCTTGATCAGATAGATTCGCCCGCGCGGGCTATCGAGCTCGTCGCCGAGCAGCACGTAGGTCGGGCAGGTCGCGGTGCAGAAGCCGCAATGCACGCAGGCGCGCAGGATTTTGTCGGCTTCCGCGACGTCGGGATCGGCGAGTTGGGCGAGGCTGAACTCGGTTTTCATGTCGCAGACCCTCGCGCCAGCCGGCCGCGATTAAGGATATTGTTCGGATCGAAGCTGTGGCGGACGCGTTCACTCAAGCCGGCAAGGCCGCCTTGCTGTGGATGAAACACGTCGACGTTGCGCCGCACCTCGACCGGGGCGCGCAGCAGCGCGGCATGGCCGCCGACGGCACCGACGCGCTGACGCACCAGCGCCGCATGGGCGTCGGGTTTGGGCGGCAGCGCGGCCCAGATCAGACCGCCGCCCCAGTCGTAGATCACGTCGCCGCCGGTGTCGCGCGCAAGCTGCCGGCCGAGGGCGCCGCCGCTGGCCGGCGGACAGACGATCCGCCACACCGGCCAGGCTCCGAGCGCGCCATTGGCCGCGAAGGGCTGAACGTCGCGGATCGAACTCCAGATCGCCGCCGAGGCCGC
>Ga0208193_1000885_pt1 | contig 14059 bp, 14 predicted proteins | sample June2015DPH_17_2_FD_184716 | JGI IMG/M metagenome (GOLD analysis project Ga0208193, IMG submission 184716) | Peatland microbial communities from SPRUCE experiment site at the Marcell Experimental Forest, Minnesota, USA - June2015DPH_17_10... | ecosystem: Environmental > Terrestrial > Soil >... | reverse complement strand
CAGGGTGGTCGCGAGGTCAATGCGCGCATCAGTGCTCGCGCTGCATCCCAAGTAGCCCGCGGTGCGCACGGCACTGCCGATTTGCTCGAAGGCAAAGCGGCCATTGTCGGCGAGGCCCGCAACACCCGCAGTGGTGTTGTTGACTCGTTCGACGCTTAAGAAAGCCGAAATTGCCGCGCCCGAGAGCATGAGCGCCAAGGTGATGGCGATCATCAATTCAACGAGCGAAAATCCGCGCTGATAGTGTTTCACAGTACTGATGTAATCGTGACGGAAACGGGATTTTGGGTCTCATTGAGTGCTTTCTGAGAGACCGTGTCATCCCACTGCACCTTGATCACCACACTGGTCTGGTTATTGACGCTGCCAAAGTTGATCGACCCCTGGCCGCTCGGCAAGCCGTTGCCGGCCGACAGGTTCGCGAGCCAATTGGCGACATCGGAACTCGCCATGTTTTCTGCCGAGCAAACCGCGGCAAGACAATTCGGGCCCGCGCCATAGGCGCTCGAGGCGGTGAGTGCGGTCAAAGAATAGTTGCTGGAAGTGCCCGACAAGGCGATCGCCCGATTGGCGCGGATGCGATCGAGCATGGCATTCGCTTGATTCATCGCCTGCGTGTTGGCGTACGCGGTGCCGTTGGACTTCATCGATACCATGAGCATCTTGCCCATGCCGAGCATGCCGATACCGAGCACCAAAAGCGCGACCAATACCTCGATGAGCGAGAAGCCCGCCTGTTGAGAATTACAATATTTCATCAGCCGCCTCCGCACGTGAGCGCTGTCGTTTGATCGACCCGGAACCCGGGCTTCGCGCCGCCCGCGATCTGACCTGAGGGATTTACCTCAACCGCCGAAGCGGCCGCGGCGCCGCGTGCGTCGCAAAACGTGAAGAGCAGCGTGCCCAAAGTCGCCTTTAACTGGGTACCGCTACCAATGAAAGTGATCGATACCGGGGTGTTTGTCACCTGCACCGCCGTCATTGAGGAGCGTGAATCGAGCGCCCGGGCGGAGGTCACTTGGGCACCGGCGAGAGTGCAGCACACCGTCCAGCCTTGGCCCCAGGTGCCATTGGCCGTGACGCTCACACCGGTCGAGGTATTCTGCTTGACCGCTTCGCTGCGCGCGCTGGTCAGAGCGACAACGAGGTCGCTGACTTCGGCGCGGCGGCGCGCGCCCTGTGCACTCGATACAAACGCGGGAGCTGCAATTGCCACGAGGATCGCGGCGACACTCATGGTGACGATGAGCTCGATCATCGTAAAGCCGCGAAGCTTTCGGGTGGAATTACAAAGCCGGATGGTCATCAGGTTCATGCTCGATCTCAAGATGACGATCAGGAGTAACATCACAACCAGCAGCGTCAATCACTGTGGGCTTGATGAGCTGGCGCATCCATTGGATGTCGCCGGCAATGCTCCTTGTCGGAGGACATTGTCGCCATTGGTGTAGCTGATGCCGGAGCCCGGCAGGCCGACCGTGGTGCGGGGTGTGTACCCTGGCCTTGGCGTCAGATGCAAACCAAGTACGCCGAGAGATACGCTGGCCGACCGCTTACCGAAGTTCAGGCGAACGCCAGGCGAAATCTTGACGGAACGGCGGAATCGAACTCCCATAGGACGTCAGCGTACCTGCCGGTCTGCTCCGCGTGCGTTGCGTCGCGTCGCGCAATATTCGCGCCGAGTGAGACCTGCCGCTTGCTCATGCGCTAAAGATTGCGAAAATGGTACATCCAGGGCGAAATTGCATCGACAAGCCGGCCCACAAAGATCGGCACGCCGCGATATCTCATGATTGGCGCGATTTGCTGCTTACAATAAATGCCGCAGTTTGACGCGGCGCACGGACTGAATGACCGTGAGGTGCGAGACTCGCCTCGCTTCGCTAACTCCAGTCTGAATGTGCGTGGAATCAGAGGATTGGGACGTGCTCGACGAAAACTCTGCATCGAATGGCAAAAGCGCTACCTTTCGTCCTTTCCTCACAGGCTTCCTGGCGGCAGTCGCGCTCCTGGCAGCGGCCGTCCTGATATGGCAGCGCTTCGCGCAACCGTCTACCGTGGTCGTTGGCCCTCATGCTTCCGAAAACGTGAATTCTCTGGCGGCGCTCGTAGCCGAGGAAACCGCGAAACTCGCTGTCAAACCGCACACGATCGTCTTGACCACCGACAAGGCGATGTCGGCGACCGACGCGTTGCGACGCGGGGACTATCAAGCAGCCGAGTTGCTTGCTAAAAATGTTCTGGCGCAGTCCAAGCTGCAGTCCTTCTCGTTTCATCCATTCGACCGTTTCATCAATAACCTTTCGCAGGGTGACGACCCGAAGTACCTCGAGGGGCTGAACACCTGGATTGCACATAGCCCCCGGTCGGCACTGCCTTATCTCATCCGTGCAACGTACTATGCTGATACCGCTTCGCTCATTCGCGGTACCGACTTCAGCGATGCGGTTCCCGACCAACACATGCAATCGTTCCAGGAGTTCTTGCGCCGAGCAGACGATGACGCACGTCAGTCGATCGCGCTTGATCCCGATATGCCCTGGAGCTATTTCTTGCTGCTGCGAGTCTCGGCGGCCCGCGAGAACTTGCAACAAGTGGACCAAGTATTTCGCGACAGCGTCGCGCGTTTCCCTGATTACTACGATCTTTATCGAATCAGGCTCAATTTCCTTCAGCCCAAATGGGGCGGCTCCGTCGATGCCATGCAGCAGTTCGTAAACCAGTATGCCGGCTCAGCGCCACCTTCCTCGCCGTTGAAGCTGCTTTATGTGCGCCTCACCGCGAACCTGCTGAACGCGGCCTGGGTGGAGTGCCGCAGCCTCACGCATGAGATGCTCACCGCGTGCATCGATGCCTACATGAATCGTTATGTCACGGGGGATCTGGCGGAGCGTGTTGCCAAAGCCCTGAGCGTTTATAAGCACACCGACCCTATTCAGTTCAGCAATGCACTCTGGCCAATTCTGGGCGATATGGTGGAAACCGAGGGCGACTCAACCTCGATCAACACGGTGCTTCAGCTGGCCGCCGATGCCATGGGCAGCGAAAATCAACTAATTCACGAGTCCGGACACAACAACTATGTACTCGACGACATTACGGCCCGCGTTTGGTCGAAACTCGCGGATCCGGCCAATGTCGATCAGAAATTCAAGGAAGCTTTGGACGACGTCGAGCGCATGCCTTTTCCTGATGAGGATGATAAGGACGCGGCCCTCGGTTCCATATACGAGCACATGGCGTGGGCTGCCAGGAAAACGTCGCAGTACGCCAAAGTGATTGTCTATCATGATGCCGCCAACGCAGTTGCCGGAGTGAATCATGGCGGAGACCAGTACTTGAAGTGCTCTGCCTACTTCAAGCTGCATCATTTTCAGGAAGCCGTGGAGGAGTGCACGCACCTTCTAGACACGCAACGCGACGTGTTGGACGCGCGCTATACCCGGGCTCAGTCCTACGAGGGACTTAAAAATTATGACGCCGCACTTTCAGATTTCGCGCCTATCGCCGAGGATGGATCCAATAATTACTTACGATGGGGAGCAGTTGTAGAGATGGGGCACATCAATGCGCTACTCGGCAAGTACGCCGTCGAGCTCGAAATATTGGAAAAATATCCTTTTGTCTTTGATGCTTCACTGCAACCGCCTAATGACCTGGCCGTCGCCTACAACAACCGTTGCTTCGCTCATATGAAGCTGGGTGAGCTTGATAAAGCGCTCGAGGATTGCACCATGTCACTGAAGTACGGGCGACTGCCCGACGCCCTTCAGAAGCAACAGCAGCTACGCAAGCTATTGAGCGCGCAGAAAACCTGAGTTAGGTGAGCAGGCCGACAATCATCGTCGTGGCTTTGCGCCACTAAGAACGCCTCTTTAGCGACTCTCGCCGCACCTCGACACGAAAAGTACGCGAGCCCCGAGAGCCAAGCCGCTAAGATTCCATCTTTCGCGGCAATGACACTCGAACTTCGAGACCCCCGCTGTCGCGATTTCGCATGCTCAAAGTCCCATGGAGCTGGTGCGTAAGCTGCTTTGCAATTGCCAAGCCCAACCCTGTCCCGCCTGTCTCGCGATTACGCGAGCTTTCGATGCGATAGAAGGGCCGCAGCACATCATTCATTTGATCCTCAGGAATACCAGGGCCCTCATCACGCACCACGATAGCAACGCACTCCTCACTTTCCGAGAGAAATAGCAGCTCCGGATCTTTGCCGAACTTCAGCGCATTGTCCAGCAGATTGCTGATGATTCGGCGCAGCGTTCGCGGCCGTGTGAGCAGCGGCCTTTCGCAGTAACCGCTCAAGCGCACGGCTTTCCCGGCGTCGCTGTAGTCACAAACGACGCTATCGAGCAACGCGTTCATGTCGGTCACGCACGGAGCTTCGGTGATGCCCTGGCCATCGCGCGCGTATGCGATGCCCTCCTGCACCAGCAATTGCATGGAGTCCAGATCGCCCAGAAATTTCTCTCGCAACGGCACATCGTCCATCAAGTCTGCGCGCAGGCGCATGCGCGTAATAGGGGTCTGTAAATCATGAGAGATAGCCGCGAGCAGCTGCATGCGTTCACTCAAATAGTGACTGATGCGACGCTGCATGGAGTTGAAAGCAAGGGCGGCGCGCGCAACCTCGAGTGGACCATTCTCTTTCAGGGCTTCGCCTTGGCCATCTCGCCCGAGCGCGTCGGCGGCTCGAGCGAGTTGTGCCAATGGGCGGGTTGCTTGGCGCACCGCGAACCAGCAGAGTACGCCGAGCGCCGCGAATTGCGTCGCGAGGAGCGGCGGCAGCCATGCAGGCAGCGGTACGGGCGAATAGGAAAGGTCGACGCTCAGCGGCGCACCGTCGTGAAGATGCAGTTGAAGCAGCACGTGGCGTGCGGTAATGATTTTCGCCGATGCCGTGTTCGCATAGCCTGGTCCGAGGGCAGCAATAATGGCCCCGACAATTGGGGGAACCGCCCGCGAATCGATGGGCGCGCTGTCGAAAATCGGTTCCAATCCGTAATGGTAGTTTCTGCGATCCAACTTGGCCAGCCACGAGGAGCGCTCTAGAGCGGGCAAACGATCGATAATCGCCACCGAACTTGCTACATCCTTCGAGACGAAGTACAGCATCATGCCCATGGATGCTTGTGTGCGCTCCGAGAACACCAACCAGAATGAAAGGAGGTGCGCCAGCAAGAGGCCGGTGAACAGAATCAGGGTGAGTCGGGTAAACAATGTGCGCGGTCGAAGACGCCATTTATTGGCCATGGCCGTCCTCCGAAGGCACTTGAATTGCCTCGGCCAACACATAACCCTCATTGCGAACCGTCTTGATGTAGCGCGGTTCGCGAGCGCCGTCACGCAGGCGCTGGCGCAAGCGGCTTACGAGAAGATCGATGGAGCGATCGAATGGGTCGGCGTCGCGCCCCTGGGTGAGATTCAACAGTTGATCCCGAGTGAGGACACGTTGCGGGTGATCCAGAAATACGCGCAGCAGGCGATATTCCGCGCCGCTCAACGAGACAAGGGTTCCGTCCCGGTCGAGCAGGTGGCGGCCTGTGACGCTCAACACCCAATCGCCAAATTTGATGGTCGGCGCCGCTTCGGTGACACGCATGTTCGGCGGAAGCATGCGCGTCCGTCGCAAAACCGCACGGATGCGCGCCACAAGCTCGCGCGCTGCAAACGGCTTCGTGATGTAGTCATCCGCCCCCATCTCCAGACCTATGACCCGATCAGCCTCCTCATTGCGAGCTGTGAGCATCAGGATGGGAATCGCTTTCGCCTTGCCCAGCACCCGTAGATCGCGACACAGGGTTAATCCGTCTTCGCCTTGCAACATCAAGTCGAGAACGATAAGGTCGATGGCATTCGATTCGACGGCCGCATTCATCCGCCTACCGTTGGCGACGGCCGTCACCTTGAAGCCGTGCTTCCGCAAGTAAGCCTCCAGCAATTCGCGGATATCCTTGTCATCGTCAACGATGAGGATGTGATCGGGTTGTTGCATGGGGCCCGGAGATCATCGCCTCTTGGCGAACGAATAGCGGACTGATTTGTATCTTAATGTATCACGCCGCCCTTCGGACAAAGAAATACAAGCGGCGCCGGCGCCTGCGACACAACGCAGATACAGATGCGTAGTCAAATCTCGGCACCATGCAAGACATCACCCACCACGTGGCTACTGATTGTTAAGGACAATGCGCGCCAGCACGAGGGACGAAAAATGAGATCGTTGTTTCCAATCGCTGCAGCTCTTGTGATTTTCGGATGCGCCACGACTTCGGCACAAAATGCCGTTCCACCCAATATTGCAAATGCCGTCGCGAATCCGGATCGCCCGGATGAGGATCGGCAAAGAGACGCGGATCGCAAACCCGCAGAAGTTCTGACGTTTGTCGGCGTCAAAAACGGCGAGAAGGTTGCAGACTTCATTCCCGGTACGGGCTATTTCTCCCGCATACTGTCGAGCGCGGTTGGACCGCAGGGTCATGTCTACGGCTTCTTTCCGTCGGAACTCGCGAATTTCATCAAGCGACCGCTACCTCCGAACGGATCGACGCCATATCTGGAATTTAAGAACGTTTCCGTCATCGCCGTGCCGGTCAACGACTTCGCTGCGCCAGAGCCTTTGGACCTGGTCTGGATTTCGTTGAATTATCATGACCTTCATGATCCATTCTTCGCCCCGGCCGACGTCGCAAAAATCAACAGGGCCGTCTTTGCAGCATTGAAGCCAGGTGGACGTTACGTCGTCATCGACCACGCTTCGGCAGCTGGCTCCGGTTTGCGCGACACCAACACACTGCATCGGATCGATGAGGCCTCGGTCAAGTCGGAAGTTGAAGCCGCGGGCTTCAGGCTGGAGGGCGAGAGTGACTTGCTTCACAATGCGGGCGATCCTCGAACCGCCAACGTGAAAGATCCGACGATTCGCGGCAAGACGGATCAATTCATCCTCAAATTCAGAAAACCTAAGCAGTAAATGTGTACCCACAGGGTCTCGGGTTAATCCGGGTGTTAGCCGAGTGGAGATATATCACAACAGGTGAACAGAAAATGACCAAGACTATTATCTTATCGATGTGTCTCGCGACTTCCTCACTTTCGCTCAATGCACGTGCCCAGGATGAGCGCCAGTATACTGACGGCCCGGTCACTGAGGTGGCCTACATACAAGTTGAGTACGGGCATTTTGAAGAGTACATCGATTGGCTAAATTCGACATGGAAGCCGACCATGGAGGCCACGAAGAAAGCCGGGCTAATCATCGATTACAAGGTCTTCAGGGCCACTCCGAAATCACCGGATCAGCCCAACATATATCTCTGGATCACCTATAAAAACATGGCGGCTTTAGATAAAGGCGTCGAGGAAGAAGCAGTGGCCAAGAAAGTAATCGGTAGCACCGAAGTTCAGAACAAGGCCAGAGTGGCCCGCACTGTATACAGAAAAGTTTTGGGCACTGAATATATTCGTGAACTAATTTTAAAATGAAATTGTCACCAACCGCCGGTAAAAGAACAGGAGCGGCGCAGCATCGGCCGATACCTCCCAAGGATACATGGCCGGCAAACTCACCGATCCCCCAATCACCGGCTGTGGGATACTTGAATACACTATCGGGAAAGCCCGGCGAAGGGAGTAAAGAGTGCCATGGGGGGAGACACTCCGACGACCGAGAGTAGGTCCAAACTAAGGGCATTTTTCGCGCGCCTGCTACCCAGTCATTCCAGGACTGTTTGGTGGGATCTCGCGCAAACGGTGGGACCGGTGCTCATCCTCAGCGCAATCGCCGTTGTCGCTGCCCTGCACTTCGTCCGCCCAGCCCCGCCCAACACACTGACCATCGCGAGTGCAGCGCCAGGTAGCAAGTTCTATTTGACGGCCCAGAAGTACCAGAAGATCCTGGCTCGCAATGGCATCAAGCTCAAAATTGTCGCTACCGAAGGCTCTCTGGACAATCTAAATCGATTGTTGGCTGCGCATACTCCCGTGGACATAGCCCTTGTACAATCGGGCATCTCGGGTACCGGCGATACCGGCGATCTGGTGTCTCTCGGGAGCGTGTTCTACGTGCCGCTCACCATTTTCTACCGCAGTCCGGTGCCGCTGCAGCGGCTGTCGCAATTGCGCGGCCGGAGAATCGCGATCGGCCCGCCCGGCAGTGGTACGCGGTTTCTTGCATTGGACTTGCTCAAAGCCAATCAGATCGTACCCCAGGGGCAGACGCAGCTGCTCGACCTGGAAGGGGAGGCAGCTAGGGCAGCACTGGTGGCGCAGCAGGTGGACGCCATATTCCTGACCGGCGACTCGGCGGCCCCGGACACCATAAGCGAAATGCTCCACTCACCAGGCATCCGTCTGTTCGAGTTTCCCCAAGCTGACGCCTATGTACGTCGCTTTCACTACCTGAGCAAGCTCGAATTGCCTGCCGGCGCATTCGATCTGGGGGAAAATCTTCCGCCGACGCTACCTGCCTGCCTTGTATAACTGGCGCCTCAAGGGCCGGATCGATCGCCGCTACCGGCAGCTCATGGCGCTCGAGCGTCATTCGCTCGGAGTTCTGTCATCGGAACAGCGGGCGGCGCTCATGGATCGCCTCGCGCAGATCGAACAATCTGTCATTGCTCTTAAAATGCCCGGCTCGCACGCAGAGCCCCTCTATGTATTGCGCGAACACATACAGTTCGTCCGCGAAAACCTGGCGCGCTCGCCGCAGAAAATAGAGGAGGCGCGAGCGCCTTTGGATCAGCGCGCCACGATCCCGTAACCCCTCATCGACGACGGCGCCTTTACCAGCCTGGCCCGGGAGAATTTGAAATCATCGGTCACGATTTCGCCATCTGGCAGCCAATCGTTCCAATGTTATACTCTTGGCTCAAGGGGACCCGAGACGCATACTCGACAAATATGCCATTGCACTGGACACACCGCTTTCTTGTCATCTACTCTGGCTTGTTGACGGTCGCGCTTGTTGTTGGTGCATACTTTGCTTTCGATCATGACGGGAGGCCTGCGACATTCGATCGCATCCGTGTTCACCGGATCGATATCGTCGAACCCGACGGCACGCCGAGGCTGATACTCTCGAATCGCGCGTCCTACCCCGGCTCCTTGTTTCACGGCGCTGAAACCCCGCGTCCCGACCGCCGGGACGTTGCCGGATTGCTAATGATGAACGATGAGGGCACCGAAGACGGCGGATTCATCTGGGGCGGACTGAGCCGTGATGGCAGGCCGATGAACTTCAGCCATCTGAGTTTTGACCAGTATGAACAGGACCAGACGCTGAGCCTCGATGCCTCGTTTGAGAACGGCGAGCATTTCGCCGGTGTTCGTTTGAACGATGTGCCAGACATCCCCATCACCCCAAAGCTCATCCAAGAGTACGAACGGCTGCGTGCGCTGCCGGAAGGCACGGCGAAAGAGCAAGACATGGCGGCATTTACACAAAAGTACCCGGCCGGTCACAGACGTGCTGCACTCGAACGCAATGGAGACGACTCCGTGGCATTGACGCTCAGCGACGCCCAGGGCCGACCCAGGCTACGGGCAATGGTGGGCAAAGACGGTACACCCATGATCGAGTTTCTCGACGAAACGGGCCATGTGACAAAGACAGTGGCTCCGACATCTCAGCCCTGATTCGGCCGATGTTCGTTGGCCGGCCGCGAAAGCACGACAGTTATCATCGTGAGCACGAAGGCGGGTGCAGAGGCGGCACCGGTGGCTGAGCTCTAGCGAGCTGTGATCCGAGCCGGTTCTACCAGCTGCATTCAGCCGGCGAAACGTCTGCATATAAATCCCCATGACGATGACGATCGTGGGTACAAATCCCCATTGCTACAAACCGAATCGCGATGCAGTGTGCGTTGCGCATTCAGAATATAGAGTCATTCAAGAACCAGGGCTAATGCGGGGGAAGGGGACGCTAAAATGACCGACGTAAGCTCAGGTCCGGGTTGTCTGCTGTGAGATTTTCAAGACTCGGCGCCGTGGCGACGCTTATCCTCGGCGGATCAGCGTTGATGCTTGTTGCGCAGCCGGCAAGCGCCATTCCACCTTTCGCCCGGCAGACGGGTTTGGCCTGCGAGGCCTGCCACACGGTACCGCCGGAGCTCACGGCATTCGGCCGACGGTTCAAGCTCAGCGGATACACGCTGACCACGAGGCCGCCGCTGGTCAATGACATCGATGACCACAAGCGCAATACGATGTGGCTCACCGATCTGCCGGGAGTCGCCATCCTCGCGCAAATTGGCTACGATCATTATAACCGGGCGCCGCCGGATGCCGGTCAGCCTTATCCCGCCCAGGGGCAAAGCGATTCATTTCAGTTTCCAGATCAGTTTAGCCTGGTATACGCTGGAGCCGTCTCGGATCGGGTGGGCGCTTGGCTGCAATTGACCTACAATCAGGTTGCCGGTGGTGTGGGTATCGACAATATCGATATCAGATACAGCGATCACACCTCCGACAACAAGTGGGTGTGGGGCGTCACGGCCAACAACTTTCCCACCTTCCAGGACGTCTGGAACGGATTCGGAAGCTATACCATTCCGAACTTCAATACCGTGACCTTGTGGAGCGGCGGCGTCGCCGGCGCCGGGACGACTGGGCCGATAATTAATGCATTGGGGCCTGGGAATGTTGCCGGTATCGGCGCCTACGTTTTCTACGATGACTCGCTGTACTTCGAATTGTCGGCATATCACTCTGCGGTTTCAGGCACGGGCGGTACACCCGTCGTTGACAGCACCAATCTTGGCGTCAATGGCGGTGCCGTCGATCGGTTCGCGCCTTACGCGCGCATCGCCTACGAGCGCGACTGGGGCTATCACTCGGCGGAGATCGGCGTCAGCGCCATGTACATCAACTGGATTCCATCGGTCGGCTACATCTCGGCGCAGCAACAGTTGGCTGCAACTGCAGCTGCAACGGCAGGTACACCATATACGCCTGCGCAGACCTTCAACTCGGGAGTCATCAATCGGTATACCGATCTCAGCGTCGATTGGCAGTACCAGTACAACGGTCAACACAACATCTATGGCTTCCTGGGTCATGTCGCTCACGAGCGGCAACAGAACAGCCCTCAACTGGTAGCGGCGACCTTCACCGGTGCATCTTCACCGATCTACACCAACCCAACGGACACGCTGACGCAGTTTTTAGCTACGGCTGAGTACTTCCGCGATCGCCGCTATGGCGGGCTCATCAGCTTTACGCGGACGACCGGCACGTACGATCCGCTCGCGAATGGGGGCAATGGCTCACCGGCCAATCAATACGAGGTTTATGAACTGGATTATCTCCCCTGGCTGAACTTCAGGTTCATCCTGCAGTACAACGCGTATCAGGTGGTGGCCAACAACCAAAGCCCCTTTAATCTGAACCACGCCACCTTTCCCAATTCCCCCGGATTTCCCAATATCAAAGCGTCGAACAACAACACCTGGGTATTTGGGCTATGGATGGACTTCTGATGAAAAAGCTCACGTCCTACTCGCTCACAGTTGCGGCGATCGCGCTCGTGACCATAGGCGTTCGTGATGTGCACTCGGCGACTCTCGTCGTGCCGCCGGATCCATCCACCTTGAATGCCAAGGCACTCGTCAGTGCCGCGTGCTCCAAGTGCCATGGTGTCAATGGAGTCAGCATCTCGCCGCTTTTCCCGATTCTCGCTGCGCAGCTACCCGGCTACATCGAGGCGGAGCTGAAGCTATTCCGGATACGTGGTCGTAGCGATCCCCGCGCGCGAGCCTTTATGTGGGGCATCTCCCGGGGTCTTACGGATGAGCAAATCAAAGGGGTCGCGCAGTATTTCTCGAGCCAACCCCCCGTAAAGGGCAGCGGGTCGAGCAACCCGGCGCTGGCCGACAAAGGCAAGTTGATGTACGAAAACGGCGCGCCGGAGCGAGACATCGAGGCTTGCACTGTGTGCCACGGCCACAGCGGTGAGGGAGTCAACACCCAGCCACGGCTCGCCGGCCAGCATAGAGACTATGTTGTGACGGAGATGTGGCAGTACCGCAGTGGACTGCGAGAAAACAAGGTCATGCAACACGTCACCGAAAAAATGACCGACGATGAGATTGCCGCGGTGGTTGACTATGTATCGACCTTGTAGCCTCTTGGGTTTCGAAGGGCGGTTCGGGAGCTGTAAATACTAATGGCCACCCGTAACGCGGCGGTCCTCCCGGCTTTGGTCACACTGGTGCTCTCGGCGGGCACGACTTGCGCGCAGGATGTGGGAGACGCGCAGCAGGGTAAACTCGTCTATGACAAGTATTGCGTCCTCTGCCATGGAGAAAAGGGCGACGGCAAGGGTCACTTCTCCGAGGCGACGACCCCAGTACCGCGCGATTTCCGGCAGGGCACATTCAAGTGGCGCACCACGCCGTCGGGCTCGCTGCCAACCGACGCCGACCTTGAAAAAATCTTGATCACGGGTCTGTATGGCACGTCCATGTCAAGCCTTCGTACTACGTTGAGCCACCAACAAAGGCTCGACGTCATCGCCTACATCAAGACCTTTTCGCCGCGCTTTGCGAGCGAAAAGCCTCAACCGCCGATTACCATTCCACCCGAGCCCCCGTACACACCCAAATCCGTAGAACGCGGCGCGGCCGTATATCAAAAGTTCAACTGCGCGCAATGCCATGGTGATGGCGCTGAAGGTGATGGTCCGTCCGCTGATGATCTCACGGATGATTGGGGCAACCCAATCGCGCCGTACGACCTCACCGAAGGTCACGTCAAGTGCGGCGACAGTGGGCGTGACATATACCGAGTGTTCATCGCCGGTCTGAATGGCACGCCGATGCCTTCGTTCGCCGACTCAATCAGCCCCGAAGAGGCTTGGGATCTGGTGCATTTCATACAGAGCCTGAGTCCGCTCTACCCGAAGAACCTCACCGGGGGAACACCCAAGCCCGGCGAGGAGGGCGCGCGATGAACTGCCGAAATTGTGGGTACTTCTACCTATTGCGACAACTTCGATCGCGATGCAATGTGCTACCGCCGGCGATTGATTTAGGGGCTCGTTTCAGAAAGTGACTAGCGATGTAGGTAATTAGAAATCGCATTGGGGGGGATAGTGATTGAACTTGCCGCTGAATTATTCTTGCTGAAGGCATGCCCGAAGGCGCGCCTTCTGTCACGCACCGTGGCGGTCGTAAGCGGCACGATGCTGCTCGCACAACTCGCTATGGCAGAGTCCTCATATACGGTCATTGCGGTCTCCAATGGAGGCACTATCCAGGGAGTGGTTAAGCTCGCCGGCGCGGCGCCCACCATCGCTCCGATCGTGGTTACCAAGAACCAGGACTATTGTGGTGAGTCAATTACGAACCCCGTGTATGTAGTCGGCAAGGATGGCGGACTGCAAAACGTCGAGGTGTACCTGAAGGACATCACCAAGGGTAAGGCACTGCCGACCGATCCCACGACCATTTCTCTGGTGAACACCCACTGCATGTTCAGCCCGCGGGTGCAGGCTTCAACCGTCGGTCAACAAATCACGATTTCCTCCGAAGATCCGGTGCTGCACAACACGCATCCGCAAAACAGCGAGACGAACGCCACCATTTACAATATTGCACTGCCTTATAAGGGGTTCTCGGTAACCAAGCCGTTGCCCGCAAACCCGGGACTCATCAAAGTCAAATGCGATGCGCATGAATGGATGCACGCGTGGATCTGGGAGTTCGACCATCCCTACTTTGCGACCACTGGAGAGGACGGCAAATTCACGATCAAGGACGTGCCGCCTGGTACCTACACTCTTGTGGCATGGCAGGAAGCCGCGGGCGAGAAATCGATGCCGGTCACGGTGACATCAGGCAAGACCGTGACCGCCGACTTCCAGCTGACGCCCAAGTAGCCGTTCATGGCCGAAGCAACGACAGCGTCAACATCAGACGCATTGCACGGTCCGTACGCGGGACTCGATCTGGATGCGCTGGTCGACTGGCCGGTGGTGCGGGCGTGGCTCTACTGGGGCATGTTCTGGCTGATGTTCGCTCCCACGGTCGGAGCGTACATCTCCGGGATGTTCAATTTCCCG
>Ga0208193_1000884_pt1 | contig 14060 bp, 14 predicted proteins | sample June2015DPH_17_2_FD_184716 | JGI IMG/M metagenome (GOLD analysis project Ga0208193, IMG submission 184716) | Peatland microbial communities from SPRUCE experiment site at the Marcell Experimental Forest, Minnesota, USA - June2015DPH_17_10... | ecosystem: Environmental > Terrestrial > Soil >... | reverse complement strand
AAGCCATCCGTGGCTTCATCCTGCAACATAACAAAAACCCAAAGCCCTTCGTCTGGCACAAGACCGCAGACCAAATCCTCGATTCCGTCGCCCGATTTTGTACACGGACTTTAGAGACGGGACACTAAAAGACCGAGCTCATATCAATGTCTCCTGTTCAATCTGTGTCGATGGTCGCAAAGAATTGCATGAAACTAAAGCGCGTGCCGAGACAATACTTGCCCAATTGCGAATCGCAGGAACTGAAGAACAACGAGCTGTATACGAATGGCTTAATCAAAAATTCAAACAGTGACATCATGATGGGTTTGTTGCAATCTCGATTAAAAGACCAAGCCAAGCTTCATCGCGCGAAGGATTGCTCTGTAGGTAAGCAAAACAATAAAGTCGTGGCAGCAAACTCCCCCATTCCGTTCACCGCATATTCACCCCGAATTGAATGCGCCGTAACCATGCCCAATCTCGCATAGACAAGAATCCATCCATGCTTGTGGATGGTTGAATCCGAATCTGCGAGCGGAATGGAGATTTTCCCTATGTCTGAGAAAGCGGCGCATCATCACAAGCAGGCGGCTCATCATCACGGATTGGCTGCACACCACCATACCGAAGCCGCGAAGCATCATGAAGCGGGCGACCACTATAAGGCTGCGCACCATGCGCATCTGGCTCATGGGCATGATCTTCATGCCGGGGACCATGCCGAGCATGCCTCCAAAGAGCATGTGGACGCGCATACCGACAAGTAAACATTCAACTTGAATGGCGGCCTTTCTCGCCGTTGCGAACCGGCGGAAAGGCCGCAAGGTTTTTTAGCAACTACTGCGGCAGCCCTGTGTTCGAGTATCCATCCGGCTGGTTAAGCACCATAAGGACTAGCCCGATGGAGAGAACGAACATGACGAATTCGCGTAAGGCTACTTTTATTCTCGCCGCGTTGCTTTCAACCGGCGCGGTATTTGCCCAGGCTCAGGCCGCGCCTGCCGATCAACAGCCGGCCTCTCAGCAACCCACTGGTCAGGCTCCTGCGGGCGGCGATATGCACCGCGACGCGGACCCCACCAAGGAAGCCAGGCGGCTGGGCAAGGAGCTTAGCTTGAGCAAAACCCAGGTGACGCAGATCCTGCCGATTTTGCAGGATCGGGCCACTCAAATGCAGGCTTTACGGACCGATTCCTCAGTGGCTCCGGCTGACCGCCGGACGAAGGCCAAAGGCATCATGGATGACTCCAACGCGAAGCTGGAAGCGGTCATGACGGACCAGCAGAAGCAGCAGTACGAAGAGATGCTGGCCGCGCGCAGGGCCAAGCGCCAGCAGCAGAACCAACAGCAGCCGGCTCAGCAGCCCGGAGCGTAACAAACGTTTGGGCGCCTTGACCCAGGGACCTGGGACACACACGATCTATACACGATTTGTGGTTACTTTCGTCCATTGTACTTTCGTAATGCGATTGCTCTCAGATAGTTTGCACAAAATTACGGCCGTTTATGCCACACTCATAATCAGCAGGCAAAAGGCCCGAATCCGACTGGATTCGGGCCTTTGCAGTTTTTGCCTGATGTACGGAAGCAGATCTGTGATTTTGGAGCGCGAAACTGTGAAGCCACCCGTTCAACTGCGAATCTGTGAATTGGAAGCAAGCTACAAACAGTTGAAAATCTGTTATTTATCGCAATCCGCCGCACCGTTTCACAGGTGCATCCCTCTCCACAGGAACTGTGAGGCCACGTCTAACCGGCTAAAAACAGGCAGCTTACGAGAGATGGCAGCACAGGGTAACTCAAGCGACTGCGAAACTGCGGCTTTTCGACTTATCCGGGAGCAGGATCGTCCATACAAAAAGCCATACAAATAGAAGGCGCGCATTTAGACTTGGCAGTGCAGAGGAATACTGCACTTATCGATACCGGAGGAATGAGAATGTTTTCTGTTTTTCGCGGAGTGGTTTCTGGACGTGGTGTTCGGCTGGTGCTGGTGACAGCCGTGGCGATGGTTCTGGGTGGTGCGGCGTGGGGCGATCCGATTCATGATGCCGCGTTGAAAGGCGATGTGAAGAAGATTCAGGCGATTTTGCAAAGCGACCCGAAGGCTGTGTCTGCGCAGGACAAGAATGGCGATACGCCGCTGCATCTTGCGGCTCTGCATGGGCAGGACAAAGCAGTGCAGGTGCTGCTGGATGCGGGCGCGGACCCGAATGTGACGAACCACTATGGTGCGTTTGGGCCGACGGAGCTGGGGCAGGAGTTTGCAGGAGCCGGTACGCATCGCGACCCGGTGGTGTTGCTGAACGTTCACGGAGACCAGGTGACTGGCGCGACCGTTGGTTATACGCCGCTGCACCTTGCGGAATTCTCGGTTAACCACAAGAAGATTGTGCAGATGCTGGTGGCCAAGGGCGCGAATGTGAATGCGCAGGCGGGCAGCGGTGCAACTCCGCTGTACTTTGCGGTGATGCGCGGCCAGAAGGATGATGCGGGGTTTCTGCTGGACCACGGAGCGAATCCGAATCTGACGGATGCATACACGACCTCTATTCTGGATGTGGCGTTGCAGATGCAGTACAGCGACCTGGTTGAGCTGCTTGTGAACAAGGGCGCGGATGTGAACTTTCAAGACAGCAGCCGGCACAGGCCGCTGACTTACGCGCTGATGATGAATGACCACCATCCAGCGGATGTCCTGAAGCAGCATGGAGCGCATGAGTAAGGCAGGGAACAGGGTTGTAGATAAAAGGCAAAGGCTGTACATAAAAATCCCACTCTGAGCATGACTCGGAGTGGGGTTTTTACTTTTGGAAGAACTTAGAGTTCGAGGACGGTGTCTTCGATGGCGAGGCGGACGTTGCCGTCTGATTTTGCGAGGCGGCGGACGGCTTCCGGCTTGTCTACACGAGCCTTGAGCATGACGAGGGCAACGGGGACGCTGCGACCGGCGGACTTGATGGTATCGACGGCGGTGGGGCGGTCAATGTTGCAGGCGCGCATGAGAATGCGGATGCCGCGCTCGACCAGCTTGGAGTTCTGCATGTGTACGTTGACCATGAGGTTCTCGTACACGTAACCCAGGCGTGTCATGGCTCCGGTGGTAACCATGTTCAGAATCATCTTCTGAGCGGAGCCGGCCTTGAGGCGGGTGGAGCCGGAGACTACTTCCGGGCCGACCTCGGCGATCATGGCGATTTCAGCGGCTTCAGCCAGCGGAGTGCCGTGATTGCATGAGACGGCGGCGGTGAATGCGCCGCGGGCGCGGGCGTAAGCAGTGGCGGCGACAACGTAGGGCGTGCGGCCTGAGGCGGAAACGCCAATGATGACATCTTTGCGTGTGGGCCGACGGCGGGCGATGTCGCGCTGGCCCAGCTCTTCGGAATCTTCATTCACTTCAACGGCTGAGGCGAGAGCTTTGGGTCCGCCAGCCATGATGTATTGAATCTGGCCGGGTGCGGTGGAATAGGTAGGAGGACATTCTGAGGCATCGAGGGCGGCGATGCGGCCGCTGGAGCCTGCGCCGACGTAGATGAGGCGACCGCCGTCGCGGAGGGCTCGAGCTACGCGATCGATGACCAGAGCAATCTCCGGTATGGCTTTTTTGACCGCTGCGGCGACCTTGGAATCCTCATGATTGATGATGCGCGCGATCTCAAGAGCGGACTTGGTATCGAAGCCTTGTGAGGCTTCATTCATGCTCTCAGTGATGAGCTGCTGGAGGATGGAAGCAGGGTCTTGTTTTGCGGTGGGTGTGCTCGATGAGATTGGTGCGGTGTCAGTCTCAGGCGTGAGTGTATTGGTTGCCATCGATTTGCCCCTAACTCTGAATTGTACTCCTGTTATGGACAGCGGAGAATGATGGAGGGTTACGGAGGTATTCAGAAGAGCAAGGACTATGCGGACTGAGGGACCGTGATCAGAGAGCTTCGCGGATGGCGTTGTGGAAGGCGGGGCGGACGGTTCTGATGAGCTGGGATTGGCGATCAGGCCAGGTGCGGTTGGTGAGAAGGACGATGGCGATGCGGGCGTCGAGATCGATCCAGAGAGATGTGCCGGCGTAGCCAAGATGGCCGATGGAGCGTGGCGAGAAGTGCGAGCCGGAGGAAGAGTTTTCCGACGGTGTATCCCAGCCTAGGGCGCGGGAGCTGCCGGGGGGAGGCTGACGGCGAGAGAAGAGATCGATGGTTTCGCTTGTGAAGAGAGCGTTGGGTTGGCTGGCGTTGAGGATGGACTGCGCGAAGCGGAGGAGGTCGGGGACGTTAGAGAAAAGGCCTGCGTGGCCTGCTGCGCCGTGGAGGACGGAGGCGTTTTCATCCTGGACTTCGCCCTGGATGATGCGATGACGAAACCATGTATCCAGCTCAGTGGGCGGGATGGCGGCGCGCTGGGTGGGAAGTGGACAGAAGCATGAGGCGGACATGGCGAGTGGGGCGAGGATTTCGCGGTGCGCCCATTGGGTGAGGGGTTCGTGTATTAGGACTTCGAGGGCTTTGCCGAGGAGGATGAATCCGGGATCGGAGTATTCGGCACGCGTGCCGGGAGGGGCTTCGATGGGGAGTTCGAGGCAGGCGCGGATCAGGCCGGTGGACGTGGTGTGGTGTTCGAAGAAGCGGACGTATCCGGGAAGGCCGGAAGAGTGCGCGAGGAGATGATGAAGGTGGACGTGACGCGCGAGTGAGCCGGGTTGGCGGCCGATGACGAAGCCAGGCAGTAGTTCGCCGAGAGGCATTTCGAGATCGAGGAGACCGCGCTGATGGAGAAGCATTGCGGCAGTGGTGGTGATGGCGACCTTGGTGACGCTGGCGATGTCGTAGAGTGTGTCCGGGGTGATGGCGGGCGAGTTCGCGTCGTAGGTTTGACGGCCGAGGGCGGAGTGAAGCAGGATCTTGTCATTGGCGAGGACGCCGAAGGCGCAACCGGGGAAGGCATGGGCAGCTATGGCTTCTTGAAGCACGCTAAGTGCTGAGGCGTAGCGCGCGTCGCGGTCGGCGGGTTGGAAATCGGGCTGCATTGTCTTTGCATCGTAACGCGAAATGTGTTTTTGGGGGATTTTTTCTGTGGTGGGCTCAAGCCCCAAGAATTCATTCGCTGATGAGATGTACGGGCTGAAGCTGGTGCCTATCAAACACAGCACAAAGGGGCGGAATGGGGCTATCCTTGATTGCACGTCGGGAGTCTATCGAATTGGAGGGGCAGTGATGCGGGGAGTTGCGGCGGGGATCGGTTTGACGCTGTGGATGACGCTGGGAGTGGTAGCCCACGGACAGGATGCAGGGCAAGCGCCCGCTCCGGCGGCACTTGCGCCAACGGCTCAGCCTGTATCGACGGCCCCTCCTACTGCGGTTCCAGCACAAGCGGCTGCGTCACAGCCGAAGCAGTACATCGTGCCGGCGGGGACGAAGGTGCTGCTGCAACTCAGGAACTCGCTGAACACAAAGAGCGCCAGGCCGGGCGATGGGGTGTATCTGGTTTCGACGTTTCCGGTGGTGGTGGGGAACCGGGTGATGATTCCGACTGGCGTATATGTGCAGGGCATGGTGGATCGCGTACAGAGAGCGGGGCACGTGAAGGGCAAGGCGCAACTGGATATGCACTTCACATCGATCATTTTTCCGAACGGAAGCGTGGTGGAGATTCCGGGAATTGTGAACAGTGTGCCGGGAGCGAGGAAGCAGTCAGTCAAGGACGACGGCGAAGGCACGATTGAGCAGGATAGCGACAAGACGCGGAATATGGGTAAGGTTGCGGAGGTAGCGATTCCAGCGGGCGGGACGGTGGGCGCGATTGGCGGGTTGGGGTCGGGGCATCCGCTGGCGGGAGGCTTGATCGGGCTGGCCGGTGGCGCGGCGGCGGCGGGGATTGTGTCACTCTTTACGCGCGGGGCGGATGTGAATATCGATGCGGGCACGCAGGTGGAGATGATGCTGCAGCGGCCGCTGACGCTGGAGGAAGCGAACCTGGGCGGTGTGGGCGCGCCGGGAACGGCGACTGCATTGGTGCCTTCCGCATCACAACCCAAGCCGATGGAGAAGCCGCGTGTGCTTTGTCCCCCGGGCGGGCTGGGATGCCAGTGAAAGTAAGCTAAAGTAGTAGTAGAAGGCAATGATCTCCCAGGAAAATCAGGAAAACGAAGCAGGCCAGGCGCAGGTACACGAGGTTTCTGCTCCTGTTGTTGCGCCTCAGACAGGCACGCTGATGTTGTGGGTGCGCGACCTGCTGATTGCGGTTGTCGCGTCAGTTTTCATGATTTTGTTTTTGTATCAGCCGGTGCGTGTGGAGGGTACGAGCATGCTGCCGCGGCTGGAGGATCATGACCGGCTGTTCATCAACAAGTTTGTGTATCACTTCAGCGCGATTCAGCACGGAGATGTGGTGGTGTTTCATTATCCGAGGGATCCGGAGAAGAGCTACATCAAGCGCGTGATTGCGGTGCCGGGAGACCGGCTGAGGATTGACGGCGGGGATGTGATTTTGAACGGGCGACGGCTTGAAGAGCCGTATGTGCCGGATGAGTATCGGGACAGCCGGTCATTGCCGGAGATGGTGATTCCGGAGAGTTACTACTATATGATGGGCGACCACAGGTCCATCTCTTCCGACAGCCGGGAGTTTGGGCCGGTGGAGCGGGATTTGATCTATGGGAAGGCCGCGTTTGTGTATTGGCCAAGGCGGGATGCGGGCATTGTAAATTAGGCATTTCGCGAAAGTTTTTGCACAACCCTTGCCTCGCGTCGGGAATCGAACAGCGAGGAGTGAGACCTGATAAAATCGATTGAATCCACTCCCCGGAGAGGCAATGCAGGCTATTCTTGCGCTCGAAGACGGGCGCATCTTCCGCGGCGAAGGCTACGGCTCACCTGGTGAATGCCAGGGCGAGGTAGTTTTCAATACTTCCCTTACCGGCTACCAGGAAATCGCTACCGATCCTTCCTACGCCGGACAGATCGTTGTTCTTACCAATCCGCAGATCGGGAATTACGGAACGAACCAGGCAGACAATGAGGCGGCGAAGCCGTTTATTGAAGGCCTGATTGTGCGTGAGTTCTCGCGTGTGAGCTCGAACTGGCGCTCCGAGCAGGTAACCGACGAATACATGGAACGCTACCAGGTTCCCGTGCTGGCGGAGATTGATACGCGAGCGCTGGTAAGGCACCTGCGCGATAACGGCGTAATGCGTGGAGTGATTTCGACGGTCTCTTCCGATGTCGAAGCACTTGTCCAAAAAGCCAGAAAAATTCGCAAGATGGATGGGACCGATCTGGCGAAGGTGGTTTCAACGAAGACGATTTACACCTTTGACGAATCCGATAGCCATAACCAGACGGGCGATCCTCTGCTGACTCCGGGAGTGGATAGGCCGCAGTTGCACGTGGTGGCTTACGACTTTGGCATGAAGCGGAATATTCTGCGCATGTTGACTCGCGAAGGCTGCAAGGTGACGGTTGTGCCTGCGCAGACATCTGCCGAAGATGTGCTGGGGATGAAGCCGGATGGCGTGTTTCTGTCGAATGGGCCGGGCGATCCGGAGCCTGTGGATTACGCCGTGAATGCGATTCGCGGGATGATGGGACGCGTGCCGGTCTTTGGGATTTGCCTGGGGCATCAGCTATGCGGGCTGGCGCTGGGCGGCAAGACGTACAAGCTGAAGTTCGGGCATCATGGCGGGAATCATCCGGTGCGGAACAATGCTACCGGCAAGGTGGAGATTACGGCGCACAATCATAACTTCGCCGTCGATCCGGAGAGCGTGAATGCGAACGAAGTTGAGCTGACGCATGTGGATCTGAATGACAATACACTGGAGGGCTTGCGGCACAAGACGCTGCCGCTGTTTAGCGTGCAGTACCACCCGGAGGCTGCTCCGGGGCCGCATGATTCGCATTATCTCTTCCGGGATTTCCGGAATCTGATGGAGGAGTGGAAGGGATAAGGCGCAAGCGGTATTTTTGCGACGGCGGTAGACTTTAGGCAAGGAGGGCAAAGGAATGCTGGAATTGCAATTGAGTGCGGAAGTTGAGCAACTGCTGGAGCAGCAGGCGGCGAAGGCTGGGCAGACGAAAGCGGAGTTTGCCCGCCGAGCGATTCTTGAGCGGCTGGAAGACTGCGAAGATTATGAGACAGGCATGGCCGCGCTTCGTGATTCGGATGTGTCCAAGGCAGTTCCCTTTGAGGAGGTCGTGAAATCACTTGGAATGGAAGCTGAGTTTCCTCCCAAAGGCGCAAAAGCAACTGCAAAGCCTGGACGCAACGGTTCAAAAACGAATCTTGAAATTTCTGCACGGAAGACTGCTCGCATCGCCTGATCCGCGCAGTTTAGGCAAGGCTCTGACCTGCGAGATGCAAGAACTGTGGCGGTACAGAGCGGGAGATTACCGGTTGATCTGCCGCATAGAGGATCAAGCCGTGACGATTCTTGTGCTGGAAGTGGGGCACAGGCGCGAGGTTTATCGATGAGGAAGAGTAGTAGAGGAATGCCAGAGAGAGATGACATTCTGACGAGGTTGTCAACGGCAGCGGGGCTCAGGCTCCGCTGTTTTTTGGGCCGGATAATGATGGTTGTTGTGGCGAGTGCGATGGTTTGCGTGGCGGCTCATGCGCAGCAACTGGAAAAGGATGGGCCGATTCGGTTGACCCATGTGGAGGGCGTTGTAGTTACTGGCCGCGGCGCGCCGGCTGCGAATGTTGAGGTCACCCTGTCACAGGATGACAAGGTTCGGATGAGTACGCACACGGATCAGTCGGGGAAATTTCACTTCGGTCATGTGGATGGCGATTATATGTTCCGGGTGGCGCGTACGCTGAATGCGCCTGCTGCGCATGAGATTGTGGTTCGAGCGGAGCTGGCTACCTATATCGAGCGGAAGAAGCTTTATGTTGTGCTTGGGCCGGGTGCTTGCGCGGACGAGTGCTCATTGGTTGTGACGAGTAAAGATGAATTTGAACACGCTATTCGGAAGAATGGCGGACGTTAGGTCAGGACACGCTAAGAAATGCCACGCAGAAATGACATTCAGAAGATTCTTGTGATCGGCTCGGGGCCGATTGTGATTGGGCAGTCGGCGGAGTTTGATTACTCCGGCACGCAGGCGTGCAAGGCGCTGAAGCAGGAGGGGTATGAGGTGGTGCTGGTGAATTCAAACCCGGCCACCATTATGACGGACCCGGAACTGGCGGATCGCACCTATATTGAGCCTCTAACGACTATTTATGTTGAGGAGATTATTCGACGCGAGGCGGAGATGCTTGGGCAGGGGTCAGGCAAGTTTGCGCTGCTGCCGACGGTGGGCGGGCAGACAGCGCTGAATCTTGCGGTGGATCTGGCGGATGCCGGGATTCTGGACAAGTACGGCGTGGAGCTGATTGGCGCGAAGCTTGGAGCGATCAAGAAAGCTGAGGACCGGCTGCTGTTCAAGGATGCGATGATTCGCATCGGGCTGGAGGTTTCGAAATCGGCGCTGGTGAACAACCTGCGCGATGGACTGGACTTTGCGAGCAAGATTGGATTTCCGATTTTGATTCGTCCTTCATTTACGCTGGGCGGCTCGGGCGGCGGCATTGCGTACAACCGCGAAGAGTTGATGGAGATTCTGGCGCGCGGGCTGGATTTATCGCCGGTGCATGAATGCCTGATTGAAGAGAGCGTGCTGGGTTGGAAGGAATATGAGCTTGAGGTAATGCGCGATCTTGCGGACAACGTGATCATCATCTGCTCGATTGAGAACTTTGACCCGATGGGTGTGCATACGGGCGATTCCATTACTGTGGCGCCGGCGCAGACGCTGACCGATCGCGAGTACCAGAGGATGCGCGATGCGGCGATTGCCGTGATGCGTGAGATTGGCGTGGAGACGGGCGGATCGAATGTGCAGTTCGCAGTGAATCCGCTGAATGGGCGCATGACGGTGATTGAGATGAATCCGCGCGTGTCGCGGTCATCGGCGCTGGCGTCGAAGGCGACGGGATTCCCGATTGCGAAGATTGCGGCGAAGCTGGCCGTGGGTTACACGCTGGATGAGATTCCGAATGACATTACGCGCAAGACGCCTGCGTGTTTTGAGCCGACGATTGATTATGTTGTAACGAAGATTCCGAAGTGGCAGTTTGAGAAGTTTCCTGGCGCGGACGATGTGCTGGGACCGCAGATGAAATCTGTCGGCGAGGTGATGGCGATTGGGCGCACCTTCAAGGAATCGCTGATGAAGGCGTGGAGGGCGCTTGAGACCGGTAAGAAGACCGGTACTGAAGTGCTGGAGCCGCGGCGGTTGACGCAGATGCTGGTGACGCCGAGGCCGGAGCGGCTGGGGTACATCCGGTTTGCGTTTGAGCGCGGGATGAGTGTGCGTGAGGTTGCGCGGTTGACGGGGATGGACCCGTGGTTCCTGCACCAGATTCGCGAGATTACGCTGGAACAGCAGACAATTGCCAAGACTACTCCAGAAGAGATTACGGAAGAGGCTCTACGCAGACTGAAGCGGATGGGCCTGAGCGATGAACGCATTGCGGCGGAGTGGAAGCTTGAGGGCCATGACGGCGTGAAGCGGGTGAGGGAACTGCGCGAGTCGAAGGGAATCAGGCCGGTCTTCAAGCTGGTGGATACGTGCGCGGCGGAGTTTGAGTCGATGACGCCGTATTTGTACTCAACGTATGACGAAGAAGACGAGTCGCCCGCAACGGATAAGGCGAAGGTCATCATTCTGGGATCGGGGCCGAACCGGATCGGGCAGGGAATTGAGTTTGATTACTGCTGCTGTCACGCCGCGTTTGCGCTGAAGGAAGATGGCTACGAAACGATCATGGTGAATTGCAACCCGGAGACGGTTTCGACGGATTACGACACGAGCGACCGGTTGTACTTTGAGCCTCTGGTGCTGGAGGACGTGCTGGCGGTCTATAACCATGAGGCTGCGGGCGGCGCGAAGATCGGCATGATTGTGCAGTATGGCGGGCAGACGCCGCTGAATCTTGCTCACAGGCTAAAGGCGGCGGGAGTGCCGATTATCGGAACTTCGCCGGAGTCGATTGATCTGGCTGAGGACCGCAAGCAATTCGGAAAGCTGCTTGTCGATCTTGGGATTCCACAGCCGGCGGGTGGCACGGCTACAGGCGTGGAACAGGCGTTGGCGATTGGTGAGCGGATTGGCTATCCAGTGCTGGTGCGGCCTAGTTATGTGCTTGGCGGGCGCGCGATGGTGATTGCGTATGACGCCGAGGCTGTAACGAAGTACATGCGCGAGGCTGTGGAGTATTCGCAGGAGCGGCCGGTGCTGATCGATCACTTTCTGGAGAGCGCGGTGGAAGTGGATGTAGACGCGCTGTGCGATTCAGAAGATGTGGTGATTGCGGGCATCATGCAGCACATTGAGGAGGCTGGGATTCACTCTGGCGATTCTTCTTGTGTGCTGCCTGCGGTGGGGATTGCAGAGGAGACGCTGGAGACGATTCGGACGCATACGCGGAAGCTGGCGCTTGCGCTGAAGGTTGTTGGTCTGGTGAATCTGCAGTTTGCGATTCAGAAGGATGCAAGCGGCAAGGACCAGGTGTATGTGATTGAGGTAAATCCGAGAGCTTCGCGCACGGTGCCGTATGTTTCCAAGGCGACGGGCGTGCCGCTTGCGAAGGTGGCGGCGCGGCTGATGACTGGACGCACGCTGAAGGAGCTGTTGCCGAAGCAGGTTGCTTCCGGTAAAGACCTTGAGGTTGGCGATCACTATTATGTGAAGTCGCCGGTGTTTCCATGGAACAAGTTTGCCGGCGTGGATACGGTGCTAAGCCCGGAGATGAAGTCGACGGGTGAAGTGATGGGCGTGGCGGCGAGCTTTGGCGAGGCATTTGCCAAGGCGCAGCTTTCAGCCGGGCAGTTGCTGCCTTCCGGCGGCACGATGTTTATCAGCGTGAATGATGCGGATAAAGCCGCAGCGGTGGAGTTGGCGCAGCGGTTTGTGGGTCTTGGGTTCAAGCTGGTGGCAACTGAGGGCACTGCGAATGCGCTGGAAAAAGCTGGGCTGATTGTGGAGCGCGTGTTCAAGGTGAAGGAAGGCCGGCCGAATGTGGTGGACCTGATCAAGGGCGACAGAATTCAGCTGATTGTGAACACGCCGCATGGGCAAGACCCGTTCTTTGATGAGAAGGCGATTCGGCGCGCAGCAGTTCTGGCGCGAATTCCTACGATTACTACGATTGAGGCGGCGCAAGCGGCGGTGGAGGGAATTGCCTCAACGCAGCGCAAGCAGGTTACGGTGAATGCGCTGCAGCAGCTTCATGGGGCCAGAGCAAGCCTCGCTCGGTAGAACACACGAAGAGTGAGAGATGGTTAGCGGGCCGGGGCAAAAGCCTCGGCCTGAGCTATTTTGCGGAGTTTTTTCTTCGCGCTTGCACGATGCCGGCACCGATACCATAGCCGATTGTCGCGATGGCGGGCCAGGTGCCGAAGAACGGGCCGTTGTCATCGATGAGCCCGCTGGGAGTGGGGTAGCTGAAAAACGAGCGCACGATCTTTTCTGTGGCGGCACACTGGTTGCAGGCGTTGGGACCGGTGGGAAGATCAAGAAGCCAGAGGCTGAGGAAGAGCATCCAGATGATGCCGGCGAGCCAGACGTGGGGAGCAATCTCACTGGGCCGCGCGCCGATGATGAGCGCGCCGGCGATGAGCGGGACGAGAAACGAGAGTGTGGAGATAACGATCTGCGGGATGTACGCAGGATTGATGACATAGCCGACGAGCATCATGGCGCCCCAGATAGCAACTGCGATCAAGGTATGCCCGAAAAATGCGAAAACCTGATGAGTAAGCGTTTCACTGCCATCGTCGGCTTCGATTTCTATAGTGACTGACTTGGCCATTTGTGGCTCCAGTGGATTTGTCATCATTGTATAAATTGCCACTGGCAGGGCGGCAATGGCACAGAAGGGTAAGAGAAGGTAATAGGTTCCAAACCGTACCGTTTCCGGACGGGACTGTTTCCGAACTTTACAATGTTGATATGTATATCGAAGGCATTTTTACAGCGGCGACAACTCCGTTTTACACAGATGAGCGGGTATATTTCCGTAAGCTGGAGGCCAATGTGGCTCGCTACTCGCGGAGCCTGCTGGCTGGGATCGTGGTGCTGGGGTCCACGGGCGAGGCAGTGGAGCTGAACGATGCGGAGTCGCGTGAGGTGCTGAAGGTTGCGGCGGATGCGGCGGCAGCAGAGAAAGTGCTGATTGCAGGTGTCGCCAGGGAGAGCGTTCGCGGAACGATTGAGCTGGCAGAGGCCGCCGCTGAGGCGCGATACGATGCGGTGCTGGTGCGGACTCCTACGTACTATGTGCCGGCGATGAGCGAGGCCGCTGTTCTGCATTATTTCCGGAGCGTGGCGGATCGATCGCCGCTGCCGGTAATCCTGTACAACATTCCGCGATTTGCGCCGTACAACATTCCTGTGCCTGTGGTGGCGGAACTGGCACAGCATCCGAACATTATTGGGATTAAAGATTCGACGGGAAGCGTGGAGCAAGTGAGGATGCTTGTTGAGGCGACGCGGACTGCTCCCACGCGGAGTGTGCCGGTAACGACCATCTTTGAACCGGTGACGGGGCGGATGCTGGCTCCGAAGCTTGAGACGGAGAGCGGATTTGTGCCGGTGGGCGATCTAAGCGGCGGAGTTGCGGTGACGGTGACACAGTCTTCGACGTTGCTTAAGACGCGAATGAAAGAGGTCGGCTTCCAGGTGTTGGCGGGTTCTGCGGGAACCTTGCTGGAGTCGCTGGAGGCTGGAGCGGCAGGCGGCGTTCTGGCGTTTGCGGCTTGCGCACCACAGGCGTGCCAGGAGGTTTACTTTGCGTGGAAAGATCACGACCTGGAGCTGGCGCGGGCGAAGCAGGAGAGAATAGCCGGACCAAGCCAGCGAATTGTGGGCCAGCTTGGGATCAGTGGAGTGAAGTATGCCTGCGACTTTAACGGCTATTACGGTGGGAAGGCAAGGGCACCGCTGCTGCCGCTGAATGCAGAGCAGAAAGCGGAGATTGAAGGCCTGCTGGCGGATATCCGGAACTAGAAACCATTCCATCAAGGACAGTGCGTTTCAAAGCAAAGA
>Ga0208193_1000883_pt1 | contig 14072 bp, 10 predicted proteins | sample June2015DPH_17_2_FD_184716 | JGI IMG/M metagenome (GOLD analysis project Ga0208193, IMG submission 184716) | Peatland microbial communities from SPRUCE experiment site at the Marcell Experimental Forest, Minnesota, USA - June2015DPH_17_10... | ecosystem: Environmental > Terrestrial > Soil >... | reverse complement strand
ACGTTTCACTTCGGCAACCACCCGGAAGGTCTCGATGGCGCTTGAGGTCTCTTCCGAGAGCCTATCGGGCAACGCGGGCGCCGCCGAGTCCCTGACCGCCTCCTCGAATGCCACCCGCAGCACCTGCGCGTGCTGGCGGATATCGAGCGTATGCAGATGCAGCCCGAATGTACGCACCTGCAAAATCAGCGGGTCAATCAGCGTGCGCGCAATGCGCAGCCCGCGATTTTCCTCAAGCGAAGCCCGCAGCGCATTGAGGTCGTCAAGAAATTCTTCGACCGAGCAGTAGGGCTCAAGCACCTCGGCCAGCTGCTGCTGCCCCTGCGCCCAGGCGGAGCTGGCGACCGGAACGAGCCCTCCGGGGGCTCCGGCACGGGGGCCTCCTTCGGCCTCGAGCGTCCGCTCGATGCGCGCCTTGAGGCAGATCACGAAGCGGCGATAGTATTCAAACTCATACTGCTCGCCAAACAACTGCGGCTCCGGCGCGTGTACCTGCGCCACATACGCCTCCAGGCGTACCCGGAGCGCATCGCTGATGGGCCGCTGCTGCGCGCTCGTGGTCACCAGTTCGACAATCTCCTGCAACTGGCGCTGGTAGTAGAGCAGCAGATGGCCGCGCGCCAGCTGGATCGCGTCGCGCGTCACCGCGGGAGTCACAAAAGGATTGCCATCGCGATCGCCGCCGATCCACGAGCCGAATTCGAGCACCTTCGGCAACGAAAGCGTATCGATCTCCAGTCCATAGGAAGCATGGAGCGCCTCAGAGATTTCGCGATACAGGCTGGGCAGCGTTTCAAAGATGGAGACATCATAATAATCCAGCCCCATCTTGATTTCGTCATACACCGTTGGCCGCCGCGAGCGCACTTCATCGGTCTGCCACAAGCTGGTGATCTCGGCCATCAAAAACTGTTCCAGCCGCGCCAGGTCCTGCTGGGGAAGTGGAATCGAATCGAGCTTGCCGAGAAAGTCGCCAATGCGCCGCCGCTTGAACATCACCGAGCGACGCGCAATTTCGGTCGGGTGCGCCGTAAACACCGGCACAATCAGCACCCGCTTCAGCCAGTCCAGCGCCTCGTCCGCGCTGATGCCCACGCGCCGCATCTCGGACAGCGTCCCGGCCAGCGAGCCGCGCTGCCGTCCCGCCTGCCCGCTCAGCCGCAGCGCAATGCGCCGCCGCTTGCGGTGATTGGTCTCCGCCAGATTAATGAGTTCGAAATAGAACGCGAAGGCCCGGGTGAGCAGAATCGCGCGCTCGGCCGCGAGCGAATGCACCAGTTCGAGCGCTGTGGCCGCATGCAGCGAGGCTTCTTCCTCCATGCCGCGCGCTTCGGCATCACGCCGCCGGATCGTCCCCTGGCGCAGAGCTTCCACGTGGGCAAACAGGTCTTCGCCGGCCTGCTCGCGCAGCACATCGCCAAGCAAAGTGCCGAGCGAGCGAACGTCGCGCCGCAGCGGGGCCTCTTTGAGGTCTCCGCTCTGCGCCTCCAGCTCGCGAAGCCGTTGTGACCAGCTCTCCGGATTCCAAAGTAGAGCCATCTTGCTTTGATTATGCACGAGGGGCAATGAAGATCGTCTCAAGACGGCGCGGTCTGAGCGTCCAGCTGCATCATTAACTGTTCCCACTCCGCGGTACAGGCGCTCAACTGGGCGCGCAGATCATCCGCCAGAGCCGCAAGTCGAGCCGTCTCGGCCGCCGACACATACACGCCCAGCTGCTGTTCGGTATGCAGGATCGCAGCCTCGAGGCGCGGCGTCTCGTCTTCGAGAAACGCGCACCGCTCTTCGATCTGCTTCTGCTTGATGGGATTCAAGCGCCGGGGCCGATCTTTGGCCGCCGCGTCCAGATCGGGGCCGGAGCCGGCATCGGAGGGAACCACGACGCTGACCGCCATCGAAACCGGTTCCGCGGGCCGCGTTTTGGCTGCGATTTCACTGACGGCCACAGCCGATCTCTCGGCTTCCTTGCGGCGCAGGTAGTCTTCATAGTTGCCCTCGTGACTGGTCACCGTGCCGCCCTCCACCTCAAGCACGCGGGTAGCCAGCCGATCGATGAAATAGCGGTCATGGGAAACGAAAACCACCGTGCCTGAAAATCGAGCGATAGCCTCCAGCAGCACGTCCTTGGCGCGCATGTCGAGGTGGTTGGTGGGCTCATCCAAAAGGAGAAAATTCGAGGGAGACACCAGAATCCGCGCCAGCGCATAGCGGTTGCGTTCGCCGCCGGAGAGCACGCCCAGCGGCTTGAAGACATCGTCGCCGCGAAACAGAAAACACCCCAGCAGCGAGCGCAGCTCAAGCTCCGGCACCCGGAGCGCGGCGCGGCTGATGTCGTCCAGCATGCGCGCCTCGCCGTTCAGGACCTTGTATTGATCCTGAGCAAAGTATTCGCTCAGCACGTTGTGGCCCAGCTTCACCTGGCCTGAGGTCGGCGCCTCGTCGCCGGTAAGCAACCGGATCAGGGTCGATTTGCCCGCCCCGTTAACCCCCACCAGTGCAACCCGGTCCCCACGCTCGATGGTGAAGTTCACCTTATCGAGCACCTGCTTTCGATCGTAGCTCTTCGATAGATTCTGGGCTTCAACAACGGTTCGCCCCGAAGGCGGCGGCTGGGGAAAGTTGAAGTGAATCACCGGCTCTTCTTCCGGTATCTCGATGCGCTCAATCTTTTCCAGCTCTTTAATGCGGCTCTGCACCTGCTTGGCCTTGGTGGCCTGGGCACGAAAGCGATTGATGAACGCCTCCAGATGCTCGATCTGGAGGCGCTGGTTTCTGTATGCAGACTCTAACTGCGTCCTGCGTTCATCCTTTTGCGACAGATATTTCGTGTAGTTGCCTTGGTAAATCTGCAACCTCTTGTTCCAAATCTCAACCGTGCGGTCGATGGTTACATCGAGGAAATAACGGTCGTGGGAGATGAGAATGTACCCAAACGGGTAGCTCTTGAGATAGTCCTCGAGCCAGTTGCGCGTCTCAAGATCGAGATGATTGGTCGGTTCGTCCAGCAGCAGCAGGTTCGGCTTGGCCAGCAGCAGCTTGGCCAGCGCAATGCGCATCTGCCATCCGCCGCTGAACTCGTCGGTCTGCCGCGCCCAGTCCTGCTTGCTGAAGCCGAGGCCGGTGAGCACGCCTCCCACCTGCGCATCGAGCGCATATCCATCGAGCGCCTGAAACCGTTCCTGCAGCATCGAGAACCGCTCTGCGGCGGACTCATATTCGGCGCCGGCATGATCGAGAACCGCCAGCTGCCCGGCCAGGTGTTCAATCTCCTGCTCCATGTCGCGGAGTTCGTCAAACACCGTGAGGCACTCTTCAAAGACGCTGCGCCCGGTGAGCCGCAGGCCCTCCTGCGGCAGATAGCCAATGCTCATGCCGCGGGTCTGCTGCAAGCTGCCGTAGTCCAGCGATTCGATCCCGGCCAGCACTTTCATCAGCGTCGACTTTCCGGTTCCGTTGGCGCCTACCAGGGCAGTCTTTTCCCGGGCGCGAATCAGCCAGTTGGCTTCAAGAAAGAGAACGCGCGGGCCAAAGCGCTTGCCGGCATTTTGCAGAGAGAGCATGCACCTCCATTTTCGCAGAACAGCCGAGGGGAACGACGCCAGACCAATGGGAGCCCCAGAATCTGCGTGGACTTTTGTGCTTGCCAGGGGCTCCGGGGCGACTTGACAGACGAGTCTGGCAGCGGCGACCGTCAAGCGCGGTTGGCGCTGCTATACGGGGAGAGGGCATTTCAGGCGGCTCGGGAGGTCGGCCAGGATGTAGGAACAGTACTGCATGTGGGCAAGCCCCCCTATCCCGATCCGGTGCTGACTCCGATTCTGCTTTCCATTCAAAACCCCTCATACCCTCGCCTGCGGATCGTATTCGCCGGTCAGTGCTCCTGCGATCTTGCTCATGAGCTTCTCACCGGAAAATCGATCTGGCCATCGCCAAAGAGCCACCGGCATCTCGATCGCTGTCGACCGTCAGAAAAGCGATCCTCCCTTCTAGATCAGCCATGTCGGAACAAGACGAACTCGCGACACTTCCGGCCTTGACGCTCGATGCAATCGCTGGCCGGCGCTCGGTCGCATTCGAGCGCCGGCTGCATCCTCCTCTCGATGGCACCGTGATGAAGCTCGCGGATGAGAGAAGGTTCGCTCCTTCCAGGATTCATCACGTCTCCGCGCCAGAAGAGGTCTTTCCATACGTCGGCGAAGGTTCGTCCCTTGAGTTCCTGGTGAACCGCACAGCCGTTTCAGGGAGATGCCGAAATAGCTCAATTCGGTGAAAGAGACCGAGCGGCAAAGGTCAACAGTGCTCCGGGATTCATCAGTTCATGGATCAGAGGCTCCGGCGCCCACCGCACTCAGCCGGAATGCTTCAGGACGAAGGGGCTGTCGCCAGAAGGTAGTGGGTGAAATCTTAGGAAGCTCCTCAACCCCCTGGTGTTTTCGACCTAGCCTCGCGCACTCACCGAGCTTCGATGAGTACGCTTTCCAGAACGAACGACCCATCCTGCGCAATTTGAAAATGATTCCGCACCTCCTGAGGGGCGTTCCGCATAAGTGCTTGTATCGCGTCCACGAACAAGACCGGTGTGTTCATTCGTTCGACCCATGCTTTGAAATCGAGCGGGAGCTTCCAGATAGAGTGGTTGCTGATTTGAAACTCTGCCTCAACGAGCATGGAATTCCAATTCGATAAAGAGTAGTTCCGAACATGGGATCCGTCTCGCAGCAACTCCACCGTTTGGAGATGAGTGTCCAACAATGGATCTTCAGGTGCGCAGACGTCGATGATGATCAGGGTCCCATCGGGTTTGAGAACCCGGCGCGCTTCCCTGAGTGCGCGTCGGACGTCATTCCAATGATGTGCACTGTACCTTGTGACGACCCAGTCAAAGGTTCGGTCCTCGAAGGGAAGTTCCTCCACCTGACCTCGCTGAACAGAGAGGTTGTTGTGCTTTCGTTGTCGAGCTTCACGGTCCACAATCTCAATCATCTCGGGCGACAAGTCATATGCGACGACAGTTTCAGAGAAGGGAGCGGACGCGAAGCTTAGGTGTCCTGCGCCACAACCGAGATCCAGGACCCGCCTCAACGGCTTTTGCTTCAACCTCTCGACGACTGCTTCGAGATCAGCGCCCTGGCTGTGCACGCGGCTTGACAGGTAGGCCTCGGCGACAGCTCCAAACTGCTGTCCAACTTTGCTGGTGTGATTTTGCATTCAAGTCACCTCTGCTGCAAAACATAGTGACGTTGTCATGCTAGTACAAGATGGGTAGATATAGTGGTATAAATACTACCTGGCTTGAAGACTAGAGAGATGACGACGGCAAAGACCTCACTTGGGAGCTTCATTCGTTCACGGCGGGAGCGGCTACAACCGCAAGATGTCGGATTGAGTGTTGGGAGCAGGCGCAGAGCAAAAGGGCTGCGGAGAGAGGAACTGGCTGCCCTCTGTGGGATCAGTCCGACCTGGTTGACATGGATTGAGCAGGAACGGACAGAGTCTACTTCTGCCGCCACTCTGTCGCGCATCTCACACGCTCTTCTGTTGTCCCGGGCGGAGCGGGAATATCTTTTTGAACTCGCGAGTACACGTGACCCCGAGAAAGGGGAGTACGCTGCGGAGCCAAATATCAGCGAGCCGCTGCAAGTGGCCGTAAAGCTGATTGAAACACCCGCGTATGCGCTTGACTATGCGTGGAACGCAATCGTCTGGAACAAGCATGCCAGTAATCTGTTCCAGGATTGGCTCGCTCCAGGCGAGGTTCAACCCAATCTGCTGAACTATATGTTCTTGAATCCGAGCGCCCGCCAATTCATTGTGAACTGGCCGGTTCGGGCTCAAAGGCTCGTCGCTGAGTTTCGTGGCGATTGCCGAGGTTTTATGGATGAGCCCACCATCACGAACCAGATTGAAGTACTGCGTCGGGCCAGCCCAGAGTTCGATTCGTTCTGGGGTACACAGAACGTGCTGGAACGCGAAGGTGGAGAGCGTGCATTCCTTCATCCAAAGGAAGGCCACTTGGTGCTTCGACAGCTCACGTTGCGAATCGCACATTCCCCGAATATGAAGCTCATCATCTTGTTCTGAATATGCGCAGTTGCTCAAGATCTGAAAGCTCCAGCGCATACAGGTCGCCGACCGTCTTCGTGCCGGCCTCCTTCCGACGGGCCTCCGTCACTTTTCCGACACCTCGAATGCGGTCCACCGGCAGCGGCAGAAGAAAATCCTCGACTTGATAGGGCTGAATCACGAACAGGCCATCCGGTTTCATCCAGTCGGATCAGATTGCCTGTGGTCACTTGATCGGCAGCCGGAGTCCCGCCCGGAAGATTCAGAAGTGCACGGGGGTATTGTTCCCAGTCCCCAGTCTCCAGTCCGTCGATCTTGCTCGACGGACCTGTGGGACTGTTGGCCGCATCGAGATCCGGTGCGCTCCCGCCTCCGAAGACACGAGCGCCGTCGAACCTGTTGGGGTCGTAATCCGCAACAAAGCTTGTGATGGATTGGAGACCGAATCTGATCTCATGACCTCGGCGCGTCGCGATTATGTTGTCGTCCACTGCAAGGTCGCGTTCCCGATCGTCGAGCTGTTCACCGCCCGGGGATGCGGCAGCACTTGCGGCCGCTGCTGATCGCGCATTTGCGCCAGGCAAGCGGCTCTTACATCAGCGGACTCCATCTCATCGCGGGCATCATGGCCCGGTCAATACTGCTGCCGGCGCTGGCGCTCGCTGCCCCGAGAGCAGTAGGCGTAAGACCTCGACAGGCCGCGTTCTTATCGAGTAAGCAAGGCGGCCCGACGCGATCAAGTCAAGCTTCCATCCCGCCGAAGGGGTCTTCGAGAGAGGGGCTTTGCGGAGTGAGCAACTCCGCGCCTGATTCCGTGATGAGCAGATCGTCTTCCAGACGAATCCCGAATTCGCCGCGAATATAAATGCCCGGCTCGTCGCTCAACAGGTTGCCCGCCTTGAGCCGCGGGGCGAGATCATAGCCAAACATGTTGTTGTTCACAAAGTACGGCCACTCGTGCATGTCCATGCCAATGCCATGACCGAGGCGATGGGAAAAGTAAGTGAAGCCCGGGCCATAGCCACCATCCACGATGATCTTGCGCGCAGCCCTGTCCACGCTTGCCGTGAGCACGCCCGGACGAGCCGCTTCGACGGCTGCCGCTTGTGCGCGATGGACCAGATCGAAGACGCGCTTCATCTTGTCGGAGGCTTTGCCGAGGACTAGCGTTCGGGTGATGTCGGAGGTATATCCTTCAACCTCGCAGCCGTCATCGAGCATCAGGATGCTGCCTTCGCGCAAGGTCTGCGGCTGGCGCGAGCCGTGCGGCAGCGCGGTGAACTCGTCAAGGTTGAGGCTGACCTCGCCCTCAAAGCCAACGCGCTGATAAGCGGCCCCGACCAGCGCGTGGACATTCGCCGTCATCATCCCCACGGCCAGCGACCTGGCCACGGCACGATAGACAAGCAGCGTGGCCCGGCAGGCCAGGCGCAGGCACTCAATCTCGTGCGCGTCTTTAATCATGCGGCAGCCGGCGGTAACCGGCGAGGCCGAGACGATGCTTAAGTGCGGATTGGCCGCGCGGATGCCTTCGGCGAAAACGAACTTCATGTTTTCGTCCAGGCCGACCGTTGCCGAGGTGAGACCTCGATCCTTGAGGCCTTGGCCGAGAGCGGCGAATGGACTCTGATCCTCGTTCCAGGTGAGCACGTCGGCATCTTTGCCGAACGGACCGGCCGCGAGCAGTTCGCGCGCCCGGCCCTCTTCAAAGGCCGGGCAAACCAAAAACGGCTTGGCTTTGGCTGGAATCACCAAAGCCCACAGGCGCTCGCCACCATCGAGGCGGAGGTTAGCGAAGTAGAGCGAAGACTTAGTGGAGTTGGCAAGCACGACGGCATCAATCTTTGTTGCGGCCATCAGCTGCTGCGCGCGTTCAATGCGCGCCAGGCGCTCCTCGTTGGTAAACGGGCGGGGCAATCCAGATAGAACCGGAAGCGCAGCGATGGCTGCGGGGAGCGGCCCGGCGGGTTCGCCCGGCCCGGGTTGGGCGCTGGCAACCCCAGTGGCGGCAAGGGCCGCCGATGCGGCCAGAAAGCTGCGGCGGGAAACAGCGGGAAGGTCTGACATGGGTCTCCATCGGGAATGCTGGTGTCTTCCAGAGTAATGCTTGCGGCCGGGATGCGGCGCTGGATTCGTCGAGAAACAGAGGTCATTCAGAACAGTCGTCTGGTACCCATCTTCTCTGTCAGTGCGAGAATGGAGGTATGGCACTTGAATGGACTATTTCCTTCCTGAAGGATTCGCTGGCCGTATTCCGGCACTACAAAGGTCTGGCGGAGCGGGCAATGACCCAGTTGACGGATCAGCAGCTGCTTGAGGTGCTCGACGAAGAATCCAACTCGATTGCGGTGATTGTGAAGCACATGGCGGGAAATATGCGCTCCCGCTTCACGGACTTTTTGACCACCGACGGAGAGAAGCCCGATCGGCAACGGGATCAGGAGTTCGTTGATCCGCCCGCAACGCGTCAAGCCCTCCTTATGTCCTGGGAGGCGGGATGGGCTTCGGTCTTCCTGGCGCTCGAGTCGCTCCAGGAAGAAGACCTTGGCAAGACGGTTACAATCCGCAGCGAAGCCCATTCGGTGATGCAGGCCATCAATCGCCAGGTCGCACACTATAGCTACCACTGCGGACAGATTGTGCTGCTGGCCAAGCACCTCAACCATCAGGGGTGGAAGCCGCTCACCGTGCCGCGGGGCGAGAGTGAGGAGTTCAACCGGCGGGTGCGTGCCGGCCACGCCAGCCAGCGATAAGCTATGTCCTTTCGCGCCTGCTGGGCGAAGCTTCAGTTCCTCGGTGCGGCGTAAGGCGCGAGGCCTCAAGCCATCCTTGTGCCATCTGAAGCTCGATGGGCAGAGCTCCCTGGCGGCCCTCACGGGAACGGTGCGCCTGTTGGGATTCGCCACTTACCGGTTCTATGTTTTTGATGAGCGAGCGGGCGGCCTGGTGATCGATCGATTGGGACAAGGCCGGCCTGGCAGAGCTACGGTGCGCGGGTGTTTGCGCTGATCGGGATGGGAGTTCTGTCTGAGCGCATCGCGCCATATGCCGTGCCGGGCTTAGGCAGTTTGCCGAAGAAGATTGGCACAGGGCTCAAGCCCGATGCCAGGACGCCGGCCGGGGAGACTTCGGCGCGAAGGTTTCGCGCGATTCGCCGTTTCGCGAATCAGCGTTTAAGACTGATGCCGCAAACTGAAATCCCAGGCCAGTCCGCAGTTGCGGGCCCGAGCTGGGATTTTTGCTGGTGGGGTTTCTAGCAGGGTCCGCGAAGAAACGTATCCTGTTTGGTTCCGATGACGGTGGCTTTGCCTGGAGGAAAAACCGCCCGTCTGGAGCGCATCCGGGAGTGAGCGATCGAAGAACCGCCTTAGCCGTTCAGGTGTTCCTGCAGCTTGTTCAGCGTGCGGTGCAGGTCTTTGTCGGCGCGGCGCTGGTCGTCGATTTTGGCGATCGAGTGCATCACGGTTGTGTGGTGCTTGTTGCCGAACTGGCGGCCAATTTCCGGAAGGCTGGCTTCGGTCATCTGCTTGGCCAGGTACATGGCGATCTGGCGCGGCACCACTACGTTGCGCGAGTTGTTCTTCTGCTTGAGGTCGGCCACGCGCATGCCGAATTGCTCAGCCACGGCGCGCTGAATGGCCTCAATGGTGATCTTGCGCACCTGCATATCAATGAACTGCTTCAGGCACTGCTGCGTGGAAACCAGGGTGATCTCCATGCGGTTGAGCTGGCACCAGGCGATGAGGCGGACAAGCGCGCCTTCAAGCTCGCGAACGTTGGTGCGCACGTTCGAGGCGACAAACAGCGCAACGTCGGTGGGCAGCTGTACCTGCTCGCTCTCTGCTTTCTTCTGCAGAATGGCGACCTTGGTTTCGAGGTCAGGGGGTTGAATGTCAGCGATGAGGCCCCACTCGAACCGCGAGCGAAGGCGATCCTCAATTTCGGTGAGTTCTTTGGGCGGACGATCGGAGGCGATCACGATCTGCTTCATGCTTTCATGCAGAGCGTTGAAGGTATGGAAGAACTCTTCCTGGGTCCGTTCTTTCTGGGCGATGAACTGGATGTCGTCGATCAGCAGCACGTCCACGGTGCGGAAGCGATCGCGGAAGCTGGTCATGCGGTCGTTGCGGATCGAGGTGATCATCTCGTTGGTAAATTTTTCCGCCGAGACGTAGGAGATGCTGGCCATGGGTTGGCGGCGCTTCACTTCGTGGCCAATCGCGTGCATCAGATGGGTCTTGCCCATGCCGACCCCGCCATAGAGGAAGAGCGGATTATAGGCGCGCGAGGGGCGCTCGGCGACGGCCAGTGCAGCGGCGCGGGCAAACTGATTGCCGTTGCCGATGACAAATGCGTCGAAGGTATAGCGCTGGTTGAGCTGCGCGGCTGTCGACCAGTCGAAGCGTTCCTGTTGTGGATTGCGCGGTGGTGCCAGAGGCGGTGCGGTGGGCGCATGCGCCGGCACCGGGCCGAAGCCGCCATCGCGGCGCTGCGGAGGAATGGAGGGGTCCTCTTCGGCGGTGACGAAGCTGACGTCATCAAACTCCAGTGATTGCAGGTCGATTGCTTCCTGGATCAAGTCTCCATACTTGTCGCCGATGTGCTGAAACTCCGGCGAAGGTACACGCACATAGAGCGTGCGGCCTGCGGCGTGGCTGTAGCGCGTGGGCTTCAGCCAGGTTTCGAAAGATTGGCGGATGACCTTCTTTTCGAGAGCGGCGAGGATCTGGAGCCAGGGGTTGAGCACGGTTGCCGTAGATGTTGCAAATGCCATCGATCTAATCCTTGCCTGCGTCGCCTAAATTTACTGCGCGGAACGGTTCACCCACGATGCTCTGAGCAATGGTTCTCCGTTGGCGCAAGGCGTTAGCCTTGCGTCAACTACTGCTCTCTGAGTACCTGGCTGCCGCTGGTCTGCCTCTGAAAACATCGAGCTGAGGCCGTGGAAAAATTCGTTCCGTGGGACGCTGGGAAACTTTTCTTGAACGGTCCCGATAGTAGCACATTTGGAGATCGTTGCAATGCCTCATTCACATAACTTTCGGAGACTTTTTCCAGTTGCACCAACGGTGGTGAAACTGGGTGCGCGGATCAGTCAAACGGGCGTTCTACGGTCTCAAGAAAGATTACCAGAGTCATAGGTCCCGGCTCACTCCGAAGGAGAAAAACGGCTCGCTAGGTAATAGATTGCTGCCGGCGACCAGCGGGTTGTACGGCGGGCCTGCCTGATCTCGGGCGGCCTTCTGTGATGGCTTACGTAATTGTTTGTTTGTTCGTTCGCCTGCTCGATTCATTTGCTCAATTGCATGCTCGATTGCATGCTCGACCACCTGCTTGATGCGGGCCGGTCTGCTGATGCCGGGCAGCACGCGGGCTTGGTCTCTCCCGCACTTGGCCCCTCACGGGCTGGCTTCCGGACCAAACCTGCGGTATACTTAAAACTTGCCGTCAAGGCACAGATTTTACTCAAGAATCAGGAGCGCATTTTTATGCCTAAGCGCACATTTCAACCCAATCGCCGTAAGCGGGTTAAGACTCACGGTTTTCGCGCCCGGATGAAGACCAAGAGCGGCGCAGCCGTGTTGAGCCGCCGTCGCGCCGTCGGCCGCAAGCGCGTTGCTGTCAGCGCCGGCTTCCGCGACTAGCGTTTAGCTGCCGATTTATTTTGAGCCGGAGCGGTTCTGGGCGATGCCCCCTTCCGGCCGGAACGAATTCAGGCAATTCGGGAACCGGCGATCGCATGACCAGCACTTCCCGCAGCAACCTGCGACCGGCTCTTGACTCACCCGAGGCAGGGCCGGCTTCCCCGTTTCAATCTCCGATTCGAACTTCGATTCAGTCGTTGACAGGCGCGCGCCTCAAAAGGCATGCCGACTATCAGCGCGCCTATGCGGGCAGCCGCAAGCATCAGTCCGCGTCGATGAGCTGGTTTATGGCGCGGCAGAGTCCAGCCTATGCCGGAGCTCCACTCGCCGCCGGACCGCGCGTGGGATTGACCGCAGGCAAAGTGCTCGGCAAGGCGCATGAACGCAATCGCATCAAGCGGCGCATGCGCGAGGCTCTCAGGCGCCATGTGGATCTGCTCCCGCCGGGGTTCGATCTGATTCTCCATCCGCGGCGGTTTGTCATGACGCTTGAATTCGGGAAACTTGAGGCCGAGATTGTGCGTATCCTTCATCAGGCGCGGGCTCAGGCGGCACGCATGTCTGAGGAAGTGCCTGCGCTATGACGTCGATCCTGCTGGCCACTCTCGCCCTGTATCAACGCTGGCTTTCGCCGGCGCTGCATTCGCTGGGGCCGGGGGGATGCAAGTATCTGCCCACATGCTCGGAGTATGCGGCCGGGGCCATTCAAGCCCATGGCCCTCTGCGCGGCCTGGGCCTGGCAACCTGGAGACTGTTGCGCTGCCATCCGTTTGCGCGCGGCGGCCTTGACCCGGTGCCTCCGGTGACGGCCACGCAGATACCTTTTCCCCGCGAACCATTACCATAGAACAGGCATCGGCCGGATGGCCGTTTGACCCGGGCGCCTGCGAACAGGCCCCAGTACGATAGGACGTATCCTTTGGCAGAAATCCGCAATCCCAATCTTCAGACGCAGGGCCCCGGCGGCGGCAGCGGCGGGGGCGACATGCGCACCACGATCGGCTTCTCGTTGCTGCTGCTGGTGATCCTGCTGGGCTACCAGTTCTTCTTCAAGCCCAAACCGACCGCACCCGTTGCCGAGAACCAGGCGCAGACCCAGGCCGATACGCAGGCTCACGAGGCAGCACAGCCGGGAACGATGTCCGCAACAGCCGGTAAAGCTTCGACATTAGCCGCAACGCCATCTGTGGCAGCGGCTCTTGAGACCGAGACAACCATCGAGAACGAACAGTACAGAATTATCTTCACCAATCGCGGTGCCGAGGTGAAGCACTGGATTCTGAAGAAGTACTTCGACACGGCGGGTAAGCCGCTGGACATGGTGCAGCCGCAGGCCGCGGCGCAATTCGGACTGCCGCTCTCGCTTTTCACCTATGAGTCCGGCCTGACATCTGAATTGAATCGGGCGCTCTACCAGGTGACGGTTGACGGCAAGCAGCCGGCGCCGGGTGCCATGGTGCTGGCTCCAGCAACCTTGAGCTTCCACTACGCAGCCAATGGGCTGGACGTGATGAAGACCTTCCACTTCGATCAGAGCTACGTAATCGGCGCCGAGGCCGAGGTGCTGCGGAATGGCGCTCCGGTGCGCTCACTGCTCCAATGGCCCGCCGGTCTCGGCGACATGGAAGAGTTCCTTCCTTCGTCGCTGACGCGCAGCCAGATGCGCACCCCGTCGTTCTTTTCCTGGTCGATCGACGGCAAGCAGGACTCTCAGGCTTCGGCGAAAGTAAGCGGCAACGCGACGCTCGATCAGTCCTACGGATATGCGGCCATCAGCGATCTTTATTTCGCGGCTGCGTTCCTGCCCGAAGATCCCGCGCACACCACCGTGGTCACCTTGCATAACAGCATCAATCTGCCCAGTGACCTCAGCGACCCCAACAGCCAGAAGAAACCGGCTGACGTGCTTGGCGTTGCCGTTGGCGATGCCAGCGGTCTAACCAAGGTGCGTCTGTTTGCCGGACCCAAGGCCATGGATGTGCTCGCTTCGATTCGCGCCACCGGCGCGGACGGCACTCCGACGGGAGCCTCACTGCAGCCGCTGATTCAGTTCGGCTGGATGACGATCCTGGCCACACCGCTCTATTGGGTGCTTCGCTTTCTGAATGAGCATGGCGTTCGCAACTGGGGCTGGGACATCATCCTCGTCACCGTGGCCTTCAACCTGCTGATGCTGCCCACGCGGCTGATGATGATGAAATCGTCCCTGAAGATGATGCGCATTCAGCCCAAGGTAGATGCGCTGAAGCGCAAGTACGCCCATCTCAAGGTGAGCGACCCCAAGCGGGCCGAGATGAACACCGAGATGATGGCCCTCTACAAGGAGGAGAACGTGAACATGTACGGCGGCTGCCTGCCTCTGCT
>Ga0208193_1000881_pt1 | contig 14103 bp, 15 predicted proteins | sample June2015DPH_17_2_FD_184716 | JGI IMG/M metagenome (GOLD analysis project Ga0208193, IMG submission 184716) | Peatland microbial communities from SPRUCE experiment site at the Marcell Experimental Forest, Minnesota, USA - June2015DPH_17_10... | ecosystem: Environmental > Terrestrial > Soil >... | reverse complement strand
GAAAGACTTTCTTGACGAGGTACCAGGAGCCTGCGTTCAGTCTGCGGTGCCGAGCGATGTCTCCAATTCGTTGACCAGCGCAATGAGGCGCGGCCGCACCTTGTCCAGCAGAAACTCCTTCGACACCATGTACGCCGGCGCGCCGCAATTGATCGCCATGGGCGGCAGTCCGCCGCCCGGCCTCACCGGCACGGCGATGGCGTTGACGTCCTTCTGCCAGTCTCCGAAGGAACAGCACACGCCCAATTCGCGGATGTCGCGCAGCGCCTTGGCGACCCCCCTCAGCAGATCGGGGCGCCGGCCGGCCTCGCTCAACTCGCACACCTGTTCCATGATGTCATTGCGCTCGCCTTCCGGTATGGCCGTGAGGTATGCACGGCCCATCGCCGAGGTGGCGATCTGGATTCGCGCGCCGGTGTCCAGGCTCAAGGTGACCGCCGCCGAACCGCGAGCCGCATCGATGTAAATCATCGACAGCCGATCGCGGCTGCCGAGACTGACCATGCATTGGCCGAATTCGGCCAGCTCCTGCATCAGGGGATGCGCGAGCTTGCGGATGTCCAGCCGCGACAGCATCACGCTGGCCAAGCTCAAGGTGGCGGTGCCCAGGCTGTACTTGGCGCTTTCCTCCACGTAGATCAGGTATTGAAGCTGGGTGAGCGTGTGCGTGAGCCTCGATACCGTGGATTTGGCGAGGCCGCAGCGCTTGCTGAGTTCCTGATTGCCGAGCATGCGGTCGCCGTGGCGAAAGCAGGCCAGCACCTCGAGCCCGCGCGCCAGCGCGGTGACGAAGTGGCGGTCCTGCTGCGGCGGTTTCGCGCGTTTGGCCGGCGTAACTTTGTGAGGTTTATTCATTGACAACCTTCGACATCGGTACGCATAATTTTGCACTATTTTGGAATTTAATTCCGTAGTGCGGAATACAACTGGTTAAGCCCATCATTCCCGGCGGTGCCCATGCGCCTCGAGTTTACCGACGAAGAACAGTCGTTCAGGGAAGACGTGCGCAGCTTTCTGCGCGAACGGCTTTCCCCCGACATCAGCGGCAAAGTGCTCAATGGCTACGAACTGGGCCGGGAGGAACACCTGCTGTGGCAGCGCCGCCTGCATGAACGCGGCTGGGGCGGCATGAGCTGGCCGGTGGAATTCGGAGGCCCGGGCTGGAACTCGGTGCAGCAGTATATTTTCGAGGAAGAATCGGCTCTGGCCGGCGGTCCGCGGCTGATTCCCTTCGGCACCAAGATGGTGGCGCCGGTCATCATGGCCTTCGGCACGCCCGCGCAGCAGCGGCGATTCTTGCCGAAGATCAGCGCGGGAGAGGAGTGGTGGTGCCAGGGGTATTCCGAACCCGGTGCGGGCTCGGATCTGGCGTCGTTGAAGACGCGTGCCGTGCGCGATGGCGACCACTACGTCGTCAACGGCCAAAAGACCTGGAACACGCTCGGTCAATATGCCGATTGGATCTTTTGTCTCGTGCGCACCGACCCCCAGGCGAAGCAGCAGTCGGGCATCACTTTTCTGCTCATCGACATGAAAAGTCCCGGCATCACGGTGCGGCCCATCATGCTGCTCGACGGCGGCCATGAGGTCAACGAGGTGTGGTTCGAGAACGTGCGGGTGCCGGTGGAAAACCGCATCGGCGAAGAGAACCGCGGCTGGACCTACGCGAAGTTTCTGCTCGGCCACGAGCGCACGAATATTGCCGGCATCGGCATCGCCAAGCGCGAACTCTCCCGGCTCAAGCGCATCGCGGCGAGCGAGCGGCGGCAAGGACGGCCTCTGATCGAGGATCCCTTGTTCGCCGCGCAGATTGCGCAGGTCGAAATCGATCTGTGGGCCTTGGAGATCACCAACTTGCGCGTGTTGTCCGCGGAGCGGCGTTCTCCCGCGGCCGGCCCCGAGGCGTCCATCCTCAAGATCAGAGGGACGGAGATTCACCAAAGCATTTCAGAGCTCATGATGCGCGCCGTCGGGCCGTATGCACTGCCGTTTCGCCGCGAGGCCATGGAGGCCGGCTGGCAGTTCGATCCCACGCGCGAGTCCCCGGGACCGCGTTACGCATCGATGCTGGCGGCTTCGTACTTCAACCAGCGCAAGCTGTCGATATTCGGCGGCACCAATGAAATTCAGAAAAACATCATCTCCAAGATGATCGTCGGTCTCTAGGAGCAGCCCTTGGATTTCGAATTCAGCGACGAGCAGCGGCAGCTTCACGATACCGTCGAACGCTACCTCGGCGATCGATACGGCTTCGATCGGTACAAGGCCGTCAAAGCCTCGGCGGGAGGGTGGGACCCGGAGATCTGGCGCGGCCTCGCGGACTTGGGGGTGCTCGCCATTACCGTGCCGACGGAGCAAGGGGGGCTTGGTTTCGGGCCGCTCGAGACGCTCGCCATGATGGGCGACTGCGGCCGCAGCCTGCTGCTCGAGCCCCTGCTGAGCAGCGCGGTGATCGCGACGGCGGCGTTGCGCCCATTCGCCGGCGAGACCGCCGCCGCCGAGATGCTGGCCGGCATGGGCGCGGGCGCGAAGATCGCCGTGCTCGCGCATTTCGAGAGCGGCGCGCGATTCGAGAGCCAGTGGGTGAGCACCCGTGCGCGGCGCAGCGGAGAGAGCTACCGTCTCGAAGGGCACAAGGCCGTGGTCATGCACGCCGGAGCGGCCGACACTCTGCTGGTCTCGGCGCGCACCTCGGGAGAAGCCGGCGACGCGCAAGGCGTGTCATTGTTTCTCGTGCCGCGAACGGCCCCGGGACTGGTTCTCGACGCCTATCCCACCATTGACGGCCAGCGGGCCGCGGATGTTTATCTGCAAGGAGTCGAAGTGCCGGCCGCCGGCCGGCTCGGGACCGAGGGTACGGCGCTGGCGCCCATCGAGGCGGCCCTCGACATCGGACTTGCGGCGCTGTGCGCCGATGCGGTGGGGGTCATGCAGGCGCTGCTCGACGCCACCATCGAGTACGTGCGCACGCGTCAGCAATTCGGCCAGCCCATCGGCCGATTCCAGGCGTTGCAGCATCGCATCGCGGACATGCTGATTCATCTCGAACAGGCGCGCTCGATGAGCTATCTCGCCGCTCTGCGCTGCACCGACGAGGATGTGGGGGAACGACGGCGGGCGTTGTCGGCGGCCAAGGCGGTCATCGGTCAAGCCGGCCGATTCGTCGGGCAGCAGGCCGTGCAGCTGCACGGCGGCATGGGTATGACCGATGAGTTGAAAGTCAGCCATTGGTTCAAGCGGCTCACCGCCGCGCAATTGATGTTCGGCGATAGTGACGTTCATTTGCAGCGCTTCGCCGCTCTCTCGAACGGCCGCTGAGCCGGGTACGAGAACAGCATGGGCCAACGAGTCAAAGCAGTGGTGGCACGCGAAATCGGCAAGCTGCCGACGGTGGAAGAAATCGAAGTCGACGCACCCCGTCACGGCGAAGTGACCGTCCGATTGGCGGCCTGCGGTGTCTGCCACAGCGATCTGTCCGCCACCAACGGGACGATTGCTTATCCGCTGCCCCTGGTGCTCGGGCATGAAGGGGCCGGTGTCGTGACGGCGGTGGGCGAGGGTGTCAGCCGCTATGCGGTCGGGGATCATGTGGTCAGCTCCTTCGTCAGCATGTGCGGCCGCTGCCATTACTGCCAGACCGGCCGTCCGCATTTGTGCGTGCAATCGCTGCGGGCGCTGTACACTTTGCCGGACGGCACCGTGCGCACACGCGATGCCGCCGGACGACCCCTGAACGTATTCTGCGGCTGCGGCGTCATGGCCGAACTCGCGACCTTGCATGCCGACAACCTGGTCAAGATCGACGAGCAAATGCCGCTGGATCGGGCCGCGCTGATCGGCTGCGGAGTCATGACGGGCGTCGGCGCGGCCGTCAACACCGCGCGTGTCGAAGCGGGCTCGGTGGCGGTGGTATTCGGATGCGGCGGCGTCGGACTGAACGCCGTCCAGGGCTGCGCCATCGCCGGAGCCGGGATGATCGTCGCCGTCGATACCGGCGATATCAAACTCGAGCTGGCGAAGAAATTCGGCGCTACCCACACCTTCAATGTCAGCGGCCAGGAGAACGTCGGCAAGGCGCTGTACAAGTTGACCGGCGGCGGCGCGGACTACGCCTTCGATTGCGTGGGTGCGGGCAAGATTTCAGAACAGGCCTGGGGAGTCTTGCGCCGCGGCGGCGTGGCCGTGATCGTCGGCATCGCCGCCGCGAAAGATCAGATCACCCTGAATGCACAGCAGGTCGCGCTCAGCGAGAAGACGCTCACCGGCAGCTATTACGGATCGGCGCGGCCTGCCCAAGATTTTCCGCGCTTGATCGGCCTGTACCGCGGCGGCCGGCTGAAGCTCGACGAATTGATCACCCGCACCTACTCGATCGATGAGGCGCCGCAGGCCTTCGCCGACCTGGCTTCCGGCGGCGAAGGCCGCGGGGTAATCATTTTCGACGCGAGATGAAAGTCCGGTGATGCCCGATGCCGCCGGTAGCGATTTTCGGTTACTCCCGGCTCGATACGCCGGGTTAACGCACCGGTGTCTCGTGTTTATTGTGTGATAAGCACGACAGTCGTGCGGACTCCTGTCTTCCCCGGTCCGGTGTGAGTTCTTCCTGACGACTAGCCTTTCCGAAGTGATAGTTGCGCGTGAAATCCTACGCTCGCACGCTCCATAACCCGGATGCCGCGCAGAGGGTCGCCCCCTAAGATCGCTACACACCAAGCATCACCTGCGAGTAATCGTGCCTCTCAATCAATCACCGCCTGTCGCCTTCAATCCCGCGCTGCCGGGCACGGGCGATAGGGATTGGCTCGCAGCCTTGAGCGGTGCGGCGTTCTGGTCCCCTAAGCCCGGTCCGCTGTTGATCGTAAGTCCGCATCCAGACGACGAAGTCTTGGGTGCGGGTGGCTTAATACGAGTATGGAGTGAGCGGGGACATCGGGTCATGGTGTTGAGCGTGACGGATGGTGAGGCAGCGTATCCCGACTGGCAGGGCCTTGACGTCATCCGGCGAGAGGAGCTCGATCAGGCGCTCGCGACTCTCAGCTCTCAGCCCGTCAGGGCGGTAAGGCTCGCCATACCTGACGGCAGCGTCCGAATGAAGATGGTGGTGTTGATCGGCGCGCTTCGAAAGCTGTGTGAGTCTGGGCCCACGCTCGTGGCGCCCTTTGAAGGGGATGGGCATCCCGATCATGAAGCCGTGGCCTCGGCATGTCTTGCCGTGGCAAACGATCTTGGCCTTCCGATCGCCCGCTACCCGATTTGGGCGTGGCATCACGCACAGCCGGCGGCTTTTTCGGGCAGCCGTTGGGGAAGATTCGCGCTGGATGCGAAGACGCAAGCTGCCAAGTGTGCAGCAATGGACTGTTTCATCTCACAACTCAATCCCGGCGATTCCCGTGAGCCGATTGTACCGGCGCATGTGCTGGAATATTTCAAGCGTGATTACGAGGCGTTTCTCGTATGAGCGGACACTCCCCGGTTTCGCAAGCCGCTTTCGAGGAGAAATATCGCCAATCCGGCGACCCGTGGGATTTTACCGGTTCCCCCTATGAGCGCGATCGCTACGAACTTACGTTGCGATCGCTCATGCGAAGCCACTACCGACGCGCTTTTGAACCGGCCTGTTCGATCGGCGTGTTAACCGCCGCGCTGGCGGAGCGGTGCGATGAAGTGCTGGCGATCGACATTGCACCGAGCGCCGTCGTGACGGCGCGAAAGCGCTGCGCGAACTTTCCCCGCGTGACGATTTCCTGCGCCGATCTCGCCGCGCAATGTCCTGGAGGCCCGTTCGATCTGATCGTGTTCAGCGAACTGGGTTACTATTTTGAGGAAGCGCAGTTGACGCGTATCGCCGAATCGCTCAGCGCCACACTCGAGGCTGGCGGAGAGCTGATCGGCGTGCATTGGCTGGGTACCAGCGAGGATCACCTGCTGCATGGGGACCGGGTCCACGCCGTTTTGAAAGATGCGTTGAAGAAATCCTGCGCGTGGATCAAGGGCGCTCGGCGTCCCGGATTTCGCCTAGATACGTGGCGGCGCAATTGAAGCCTTCCGGGTACCCCCTCTGGTCGATCGGCATTGTCGTTCCCGCTCAAAACGAAGAGGCGAGCATCGAGCCGTGCATTCAGAGCATCCGTAGCAGCTGTGAAATGGCGCAGCTGCACGATTATTGGATCGTCATCGTCGCTGACAGTTGCACCGACGATACGCTTCCTCGTGCGCGGCGTGCGGTTGCAGGCGCCGGAGAAGTGCTTGAATGCGATGCCAAAAGCGCCGGATCCGCGCGACGCCTGGGGGTCGACGCCGCCCTGAGGCATTTTAATGATAGGGAATTAGGGGAAATTTGGCTCGCGAACACGGATGGCGACACTCTCGTGCCGCGCGATTGGATCACGGTGCAATTGAAGCTCGCCGATGCAGGGATCGCCGCGGTCGCCGGCATCGTAAAGCTCGACGAGGGCGGGTCGCGCGAGGCCCACGACCTCTACCGCGCAACTTACCTGACCCGTCCCGACGGTACGCATGCTCATGTGCATGGGGCCAATTTGGCGCTTCGCGCCGACGCATACGTGGACACCGGCGGCTGGACTCATCGAGCACTGGCGGAAGATCATTGTCTGTGGGGCAGGCTCAAGCGTCGAGGCTGGCGGCTCTCATCCCCGGTGAGCAGCGTGGTGGTGACGAGTGCGCGGCTTATTGGAAGGGCGCGGGGCGGATTCGCGGACACGTTGAAGGCAAGAATCGATGCGCAGCCTGCCTAGCCTTCAGGATCTGTTGGCGCAAGTACGAGAGTCCGGCGAACTTACGCTTCCCTTTCCCGGGCAGGGCGCCACACCGCTTCGTCACGATACCTTGAAGCGTTGGGGCGCCAAAGACTTGTCGTTGGCCCGGATAGCTGAAGCGCACACCGATGCGCTTGCGATTCTGGCCGAGGCGGGCCAATCTGCGCGCCCTGGAAGGCTTTACGGTGTGTGGGCATCGGACGGACCGGCAGGCCTTCTGACCTATACGCGGTTGGCGAACGGCGATTGGGTGCTTCGAGGAACGAAGCAATTTTGCAGTGGCGCGACTTTCCTCGAGGCTGCACTCGTCACCGCGCACGGCGAGGCGGGAATTTTGCTGCTGGATGCCGCTCTCGACGACGCCGGCATTAGACCTCAACCTTCCGGGTGGGAAAGTGCGGCCATGGCGGACACCGACACGGTCGCGGTCCACTTCGACGACGTTCAAGTTCCCGCGGCGCGTGTGGTTGGGGGACCTAATTGGTATTTAAGTCGACCCGGATTTTGGCATGGGGCGATCGGGCCCGCAGCCTGCTGGGCCGGCGGCGCGCTGTCGCTCATCGAGGCAGCCGCAAAGCTTGCTCGCAAAGATCCTCATTCGCGCGCTCAGGTCGGGGCGTTGCAATCTCTTGCCTGGGCATTGAACGCCTATCTTTATCGGTCGGGTCAGGAGATCGATGCTGATCCCGTGGATAAAACAGGCGAGGCGAGAGTTCGGGCGCTCAAGGTGCGGCATCTCATAGAACGAGCCTGTACAGAAGTGCTCGATCGATTTGGCCGTGCCACGGGTCCCCTATTGCTGGCGCACGATGCGCACGTGGCACGCCAGCATGGGGCGTTGACCCTCTACATCAGACAATGTCACGCCGAACGTGATCTTGAAACAATTCCCGCCAACACTTCTAACGCGAAGTAGGCCGCCCATGCGGATTCGGGTCGGCGAAGCCGCCCGCACAGAAGCAAGTAGAGCAACAGCCTCGAATGCTATCGGGCGCGCTTGCGTGCCTGTTGGACGCAGCGCCGGCCAGCTGCGGGCCCCTTGAGCGCCAGTATGCGATATTGCTTGCCGCTCTCCCCTTCGGGGTCTCGATAATGACCGTAACGAGATCGGTGTCCCCCTCATCGAAGGCGCTGAGATGGGTCGGATCGGCCAGCCCCGGCGTGCGCTTAGTACCAGCAGCCATACTCCGATGTTGCCACACGCCGGTGGTAGGCACTATCGGCGTTCGCCTACACACCGGACAGACGAGCGGAGCTACGGCGAACCGTTGCCGATGCGTTTGCAGCTGCTTCGATGGATAATGAGTCATGCAGTGGGTGACCCGATTTTTATTGGGAGGGCTGATCGTTTCCGCATTCGCCGTCATCGGTGATGTGCTGCGGCCGAAGGGGTTTGCAGGGCTGTTCGGAGCGGCTCCGTCGGTCGCCTTGGCCACGCTTACCCTCACGCTCCTCACCGAGGGTAAACAATACGCCGCCCTCGAGGCGAGATCGATGATCGCGGGCGCTCTCGCGTTTTACTTGGCGGGTCGATTACCGTGGCAACCGGGTTGATCGCGGCCCATTTTGGACCGGCAATCGGTGGGCTATTTTTAGCGTTCCCGGCGATCTTTCCGGCCGGCGCGACGCTGATCGAGAAGCATGAACGCGACAAGATGCGTGCGGCCGGAATTCCTCACACTATTCGCGGTAGGTTGGCTGCGGCTCTGGATGCGCGCGGCACGGCGATGGGGACGATCGCTCTCGCTGCTTTCGGTCTTCTCGTGTGGAGGCTGTTGCCGCGTCACAATGCTGGGGCGGTATTGACCGCCGCCATCGGACTGTGGCTTGCGCTCGCGGTTCCACTCTGGCGGCTGCGCAAGTTGCACGTATACCGTTCATTGGCTCGCTAGCCCGTAGCTGTCGGATATAGTCGCAAGAGATCGCCGCTGGAATTAAGCCTTGGAGAAGGGCAGCACGTAGTGGCGCTTGCCCGTGGCGGCGAATATGGCGTTGGCGACGGCGGGCCCTAATGGCGCGACGCCGGGTTCGCCCACGCCGGTGGGTGGTTCCGTCGACGGCACGATATGCACTTCGACTTTCGGCATTTCGTTCATGCGCAGGACGCGATAGCTGTTGAAGTTGTCCTGCTCGACCCGGCCGTCCTTCAGGGTGATGGCTCCGTAGAGAACCGCGCCAAGTCCGAAGCCGATGCCGCCTTCCATCTGGGCGGCGATGATGTCGGGATTGATCGGCGTGCCGCAATCGACGGCGCAGACCACTCGATCGACCTTCACCTGTCCGTCTTTGCCCACGCTGACCTCGGCCACCTGGGCGACGTAGGTTTTGAACGCCTCCGCCACCGCGATGCCGCGGCCCTTGCCCGGCGGCAGGGGCGTGCTCCAGCCGGCCTTGTCGGCCGCCAATTCGAGCACGGCTTTCATGCGCGGATGCTGGTCGAGCAGCTTGCGCCGGAACGTAAAGCCGTCCTGGCCCGCCGCATGCGCCACCTCGTCGATGAAGGCTTCGACCGCGTAAGCCGTGTGCGAGCTGCCGACCACGCGCCACCATAGGACCGGCACGCCGGTCTTGGTCGTGGACAGTTCCACCGACACATTGGGAATGGTGTAGGCGATGTTCGCGGCGCCTTCGACCGAGGTTGGATCGATGCCGTCCTTGATCGCCGCGGCAAACGGCGTGCCGGCCATGATGGACTGGCCGACGATGACGTGATGCCAGCCCGTGAGCCGGCCCTCGGCGTTCAGGCCCGCCTCGAGCTTGTGGAAGTACATCGGCCGATACAGACCGCCGTGGATGTCATCCTCGCGCGTCCACTGCAGCTTGATCGGCGTGCCGTCGGCGCCGTAGGCCTTGGCAATGGACACCGCTTCGACGATGTAGTCCGAGCCGGGATTGGCGCGCCGGCCGAAGCTGCCGCCGGCATATAGGGTATGGATGCTCACCTGCTGCGGGTCCAAGCCCGCCGTGTGCGCGGCGTTCGCCTGATCGACGGTCTGGAATTGATCTCCGGCCCAGATCTCGCAGCTATTGGCGCTGAGTTTGATCACGGCGTCGAGCGGTTCCATCGGCGCGTGAGCCAGGTACGGAAACTCGTAGCTGGCCGACACCTTGTGGGCTGCGTCCTTGATTGCCTGCGCTGCGTCGCCGTCCTTGCGTGCGGACGCAGCAGGCTGGTCGGCGAGGCGCCGGTACTCGTCCATCAGAGCCGCCGAACTGCGCTTCTCGGCCGTGGAGTCGTCCCATTCAACCTGCAGCGCATCGCGCCCCTGCTTGGCGGCCCAGAAACTCTTGGCCACCACGGCGACACCGCGCGGCACCTGCACCACTTTGACGACCCCGGGCACTGCCATCGCGGCCTTGTCATCGAAGGATTTGACCGTCGCGCCGAAAAGGGGCGGCCGCTTCAGCAGCGCCACCAGCATGCCGGGCAGCACCAGATCGAGAGTGAACTGCGCCGTGCCGTTGGACTTGGCCGCCGCATCGACGCGCGGCAGCGGGTGGCCGATCAAAGTGAAATCTTTTGGGTCCTTGAGCTTGACCGTCTCAGGCACGGCGAGCGTTGCGGCGGTCGCCACCAGCGTGCCGAAGCGCGCCTGCCGCTTGCCGGCTGCGTGGTACACCACGCCTTTTTCCACCGTGAGGTCCGCGACCGGCACTTTCCATTGCTTGGCCGCCGCGGCCAGCAGCATGGCGCGCGCCTTGGCGCCGGCCTCGCGCAGCTGGTTCCACGAATTGGACATGGCCGAGCTGCCTCCCGTCCCCTGCATGGTTCCGAACGCGAGGTTGGCGTAGCGCTTGGCATCGGCCGGTGCGCTTTCGACGCGGATCTGCGTCCAGTCGGCGTCGAGTTCCTCGGCTAGCACGGTCGCGATGCCGGTATAGGCGCCCTGACCCATTTCGATGTGCTTGGCGATCACGGTGACGCTGTTGTCGGAGCCGATCCGCACGAAGGCGTTGGGCGCGAAGATTGCGTTGCCGGGCACGGCATTGGGCGCGCCCAATGCGCGCCGAGCCGAGCCGCTCCATTCGAATCCGATCGTCAGCGCTGCCGCGCCGATGGAACCGGCGCTCTTGAGAAAATCGCGGCGTGACGACGCTGGTGCGGCGAGAGTATCGGTGCTCATGAGTCTATGCCTTGATGGAGCCGGCCGCCGAGTGGATGGCGGCGCGGATACGTGAGTAAGTGCCGCAGCGGCAGATATTGCCGCTCATGGCGCCGTCGATGTCAGCATCGGTGGGTGCGGGATTCGATTCAAGCAGCGCCGTAGCGGACATGATTTGCCCCGACTGGCAGTAGCCGCATTGGGGCACCTGCAGTTCCACCCAGGCCGCTTGCACCGCCTTGGCGGGCGCACTGGCCAGGCCCTCGATGGTCGTGACCTTGCGGCCGGCGACGGCCGATAACGGAGTGATGCAGGAGCGGACGGCTTTGCCGTCCAGATGAACCGTGCACGCACCGCACAGCGCCATGCCGCAGCCGAACTTGGTTCCGGGCAGGCCCGCGACTTCGCGGACGGCCCAGAGCAGCGGCATGTTGGGGTCGGCATCCAATGTGGTGGGCTTGCCGTTGAGGTCGAATGAGGTGGACATAAATGCCTCTGCGGAAGGTCGGGATAACCTTGCGGTCGATTCTAAAACTTCAATAGGGCCGTCGGACGAAAAACTACCTGCTCCCCTAGGGGCGGCCGCCTAGCGGCGGTTTAGGACCACGTCCAATCCGTGGCGGATTTCCGGCAGCCCCCTCCGGGGTTTCCCGTCCAGGCGCGTCCCCGGACCACGCGTCCGGTCGCGGTTCCCGTGGGTACTCCGTCCTTGATGGCCATCTTACCGTTCACGATCACATAATTCACGCCGCTGCTCAACTGGTGCGGCTTCTCGAAAGTGGCGTGGTCCTGGATGGTAGCCGGATCGAACACCACGACGTCGGCGAAGGCGCCCGCCTTCAGGCGGCCACGATCCTTCAGCGATAGATTGTCCGCCGGCAGAGAGGTGAGCTTGCGCACGGCTTCCTCGACGCTGACAACGTGATCCTTGCGCACGTATTGCGCGAACACGCGCGCGAAATTGCCGTACGCGCGCGGATGAGCCGCGGAGAGCAGGAATACGCCCTCAGTGGACGGTGTGGCAGCGACGGGTTGCCCGAGACTAAATTTGCCTCGATTCTTCTGAATGTGTAAAATCGTGTGTGGAGGTGCACACATGGCAACCAACCTGTCGATTGATCCGGCGCTCATTGAGCGCGCCCTTGAAGTGAGCGGCGAGACGACCAAGAAGGCTGCTGTGACACGGGCACTCGAGGAGTTTATTGCACGTCGCAAACAGAAGCGGCTGCTTGATTTGATGGGCAAGCTCGAGTGGGAAGCGTCGTTCGACTATAAGGCCGAGCGTTCGCGCTGATGACGCTGCTGGTCGATACCAGTGTGTGGTCATTGGCTTTTCGACGGGACGGCTCGGCCGATGAGCCGCAGGTCAGAGCGCTGCGCGCGGCGTTGACCGGCGGTGAGTCCCTCGTCACTACCGGATTGATCCTGCAGGAGCTACTGCAAGGATTTGCCGGTCCACGGGCTCGAAAAGACATCATTGAGCGCTTTTCGGCATTGCCGCTGCTGGCGCCGGACCGTCAGGACTACATTGATGCGGCAGATCTTCGCAATCTGTGCCGCCGCTCGGGCGTTCAGATCGGTACAATCGACGCACTCCTGGCCCAACTTTGCGTTCGACACGGGCTCACAATCCTCACGACCGACAACGATTTCATGCTCGCCGCGAGGCACTGCGATCTAAGCGTTTGGAGCGCCGAGAGCTGATCGGCACATTAGAACCGAAGCGCGACGTTTCCGCGGAAACGTCGCCACGAGCAGGCCGGAATCGGCGCTGCGAACCCGTCACTTCGGGGGCTGAATTCGGCCTCAGTCGTCGGCGAGGTCCTCGCCGGGAAACAGGGCGTCATTGAAGCCGAACTGGGTGAGGTCTCTAATGCGGCGGGGATACAAGATGCCATCGAGGTGATCGACTTCATGCTGTACGACGCGCGCATGAAAATCCTTGACGGTGCGGTCGATGGGTGCCCCGGCGGCATCGAAGCCGGTGTAGCGCAGATTCCGATACCTCGGCACCAGCCCGCGCATGCCGGGGACCGACAGGCACCCCTCCCAGCCCTCATCTTGCTGCTCGCCGAGCGGGGTCAGGGTGGGGTTGATCAGCACGGTGAAGGGCACGGGCTCGGCCTCCGGGTAGCGTGGATTGGCCTCCAAGCCGAAAATCACGACCCGCAGGCCCACCCCAATTTGCGGTGCAGCGAGACCCGCCCCATTGAGATCGCGCATGGTGTCCCGCATATCGGCCAGCAGGCTTTCGAGTTCGGGAGTGCCAAATTCGAGCACCGGCTCCGATACGGCCAGCAGGCGCGGATCGCCCATTTTGAGAACTTCGCGTATTGCCATGGTTCCTAGTATCTTAACGGCCTTTTCCACGTGAGCCTATGGGAGTGTATGCCCGGTCGTTTATACATAAAAACCTTCGGTTGTCAGATGAATGAGTACGATTCCGCCAAGATGGGGGATGTGCTCGAAGCCGCCCATGGCATGACGCGCACGGACAATCCGGCCGAAGCGGACGTATTGCTGGTCAACACCTGTTCGGTTCGCGAAAAGGCTCAGGAAAAGGTGTTCTCCTTGCTGGGCGAATGGCGGCTGTTCAAGCAGCAGCGCCCGCATGTGGTCATCGGCGTGGGCGGCTGCGTCGCCAGCCAGGAAGGCGAGGGCATCACCGCGCGGGCGCCCTTCGTCGATCTGGTCTTTGGTCCTCAAACACTGCACCGCTTGCCGGCCATGCTGGACGGATTGAAGGAATCGGGCCGCTCGCAGATCGACATCAGTTTTCCGGAGATCGAGAAATTCGACCGGCTGCCGCAACCGCGGGCCGCGGGCGCCGCCGCGTTCGTCTCCATCATGGAGGGCTGCAGCAAGTACTGCAGTTTCTGCGTCGTGCCCTACACGCGGGGCGAAGAGATCAGCCGGCCCTTCGAACAGGTGATCGAGGAAGTGGAGCGCCTGGCCAGGCAAGGCGTGCGCGAAATAACCCTGCTGGGCCAAAACGTGAATGCCTATGCCGGGCCGATGTCGGATGGGACGCCCGCGGATTTGGCGACTCTGATTCATTTCGTCGCGGCCGTGGACGGCGTGGAGCGCATTCGCTTCACAACCTCGCATCCGCTCGACTTCAACGACAGCCTGGTCGAGGCCTACGCCAACGTACCCCAGCTCAATAATTTTCTGCACCTGCCGGTGCAGAGCGGGTCGGACCGTATTCTGGCTGCAATGAAGCG
>Ga0208193_1000879_pt1 | contig 14122 bp, 19 predicted proteins | sample June2015DPH_17_2_FD_184716 | JGI IMG/M metagenome (GOLD analysis project Ga0208193, IMG submission 184716) | Peatland microbial communities from SPRUCE experiment site at the Marcell Experimental Forest, Minnesota, USA - June2015DPH_17_10... | ecosystem: Environmental > Terrestrial > Soil >... | reverse complement strand
AGAACCCCGGTTCCCGCCCAGACCATGCATTCCAGCACTTCGCGGCGGCCTAATCCCTTTTTCTCGTCGTCAGGGCCCTTTTTAGCCATGTCATATTCTCCCTATGGAGCCAGATACGGGCTCCAGACGGCGCAGGATTGCGCGTACAGGGAAGACTCGGACGCAGAGGGCTTTATTCCGTCGTCGGAGACGACACGGGTTCTGGCACTTATCGACCGCGGCGTGACCGCCCTTGTCTGGCTTGGCGGCGACTGATCGGAGCATCGGCACGGAGCGCACCAAGTTGACAAGATGGCAGCAAGAGCGAGGTTTGCCCGCGCGACGATGCCGTGCTGCCGGCGGCTATCCGGCCGTCGCAGAAATCATGGGTTAGCTCTGCCCCACTCTTCGAGTCGTTGAAGATACCAATTTAACTTCGCTAATCTGAATTCAAGCTCACTCTTGGAAGCAACTTCCTTGCGGCGTCGATTCATTCCTACCTCGCCAGGATCACACCGGTATCCCTACGCCGTTCGGATGGTTAAATCCGCAACCCCTGCCGAATATTCTCAACTGGAAATGTGGGAAGACATCCAACTGACGATTCAGAAGAGCCGTCTTCAGTTCTGCCTCGTCAACGAATTATCATGATCATATTGATCGATCACCTCGTCTTGTTTTGAGCGCCCACCTCCGAGACTGCATCGCCATTTGAAGGGAAGCCCCGCACTGTTTTCATATTGTCAAACATTAGGCTTCCTTGAACCAGAGGTGCGGCGTCGCTGATATGGCCGTGGGACATTACGGGAATTTCTTGGGGAGCATCGGGTTTTGGTTCAGTAAAGAGTTATTGCAAGTGGACCAATCTAAACCGCCAAAGATCCAACAACAGGCCATCCAAGCTCGATTGAACTACTTCCTTGGTGCTGAGGAGTACGACCGCCTCTTCGTAGCTTTCGAAATCCTCCGCATCGAAAATGAGGTGCTCACCTTGGGCGCTCTACCCGCTTGCATAAGCGAGGTTCAGGACAAATATTCGTGGCACGTCGCTATCGTTGCCGAGGCCTTGTTGAAACAGGCGATTCGGAAAGTGAACGTCATTCCGCTTAACGGCTCCCGCCCTTCCCAAGCGCAATAGGCTTCGGAGGCTGATTCCTTTACGGCCTCCACCGGCACTGTGGGCCATGAAGCGCATTGATCGCCGCGTCGGCGGCCGCTCGTCGGGAAGAGGTAGAAACCTGCGCGCTCGGGAATATTAGCAACGGAGTGCGAGTCCCTCTCAGCAAGGATGTTGATGCACAACGCAAGTTTGCAGGTCTCCCATCACGAGTCGATTCAAATGATCACCCTGATAAACCTGATTAGCGTCGCGGAAGGTGCATCGGAGCATGCTCTTCAATACTTGGAGCAGCACCATTGGTTCTTCGGGTTCCTACTATTTGCCTATTTGTTTCGCCTTCACGACCGCAGTGTTCATGCCAGATTCAGCGCGCTGGATAAGCGTGTTGATGAGGTTAGGAAACGTCTTGCTTGCGATCTCTGACCGCTATCAGCGCGTTTCGTTTTTTGATCGACCGATCTCAATCGCCCAGAAGCGACCGATCACACTGACCAGAGGAGAGTGTCGTGCCACCAGCGGAGACGCTAATTTGCTTCTCATCTAAACGAATTGAAATTCATTCTTGCCCACAGTGCCGTCACCCGATGACGCAAATATCCGACAATTCCTCTCAGTCTAATTCTGGCATGCGCAGCTTCCACTGTTTCAACTGCGATGGTGCTGGCAGGAGTTCGCTTTCTCTGCCCGCGCTCGGCGCATCCGTTTAAGGTACGAGCGAGATTTTGGCGGCGAGCACTGAGGTATGCCCTTGGCGCCATGGACTGCTTGACTCAATGAATAAATAAGAGGTGCCCTAGAGGCCAAGGGGGCTCCGCAACAGCCCGCGAAAAACGTGGCCAGCGGCGTTGCCTCCAAGAGAAAACCCTACATTCGGCTGTCAACGTTCCCAGGTCTTCATCTGCACTTCCTTGCTCCGAAGCATGTTGCGAACGTTACGCCGCATACGCATACAGCCACGTCGCCTCTGTCATCGGACAATCCGCATCGCGATGCGAAAACGCGCGAAACGTATTTTTCATGATGGCTCGTGGTAACTCCAATCGTCGATAATTCAGGAATATCTCGAATCCACTGGGAGTCTGTTGATCAGAAGCGCCTATGCGCGAATGAGATCCACAGGAGTCGCACGATGATAAAAAGTTTTCTTCTTAGCACATTCGTAATTCTGTCAACCGTGATCGCCGCTACTGTATTCGCACAGGCAGTTGCGCAGGAGCCAGATGCATACGCTCTCTACCTTCCCAAAGAGGGGACAGGAATTGGATCTGCATTGTCTCAACAGCGCGACGTATCCATCATTGACCCCGGCAAAACCGAAACCCCGCCATCGGCGCTATCCTCTCGCCCATGGAAAGCAGGAAATGAAATGGCAACCAAACCCTGGTCAGCGCCGGTGGGTCACCATCAGCCAACCGCAGTCGATGTTCTTGAGTCTGATTTTCAGCTGAGCCCTGATCAAGAAGACGCCAAGGTCGACCGCGTCGTCAGAGGCATTTGCCGAGGCTGCTAACGAATCAATATTTGAGGCGTCAGCAGCAGTCGATCGCCATACGAGCGGAACATTGAACACCATCCACTCCTCCAACTATCCCATCGGCCGCTTGGCATTATGGAGACAGGACATCTTAATGGTCACCGCCTTCGTCGTTTGGGCAATCGTCCTGGGTTTGTTACCGGTCTTGGTTATCGGAGCGTTGATAGCAGCTTGAGCAGGCCATGCGATTGAGAGACTCGGTAGCGGTGGCTCGCGCTGCGCGTGGCAATCACGGTCTCAACACGAATTACTTTGCGCCGGAATAAGACCGTCTCCGTCTAGGTCTTTTTGACAGTGAACTTCTGATCGAATTAAGACCTGGAGACAGATTGTTATGATCAATAATTTCGAATCCGCCGACTTATCCGTTGTAAAGGCGACGACGAGCGCGCGTTTTGACCCAACAAGCATCGCCCTACATTGGCTTACGGTAGTCCTCATCGTCGGCCAGTTCACAACTGTATGGCTGCACGAGGCCGTCGGGCACGGGACCGGTCTAGGTTTGGAACTTCTGGGAACACACCAAACGATGGGTGCGCTGACATGGACCGTCGCGTTGGCGCGCCTCGTCTGGCGGCGCAGGTTCGCCTATCTACCGCCATTTCCGACAGGCATGCCCAAGCTGCAACAATGGATCGCGAAGACCAATGAATACAGCCTTTATGCGTTGCTCTTAGTGCAGCCGATCACAGGACTGGGTGACGTCGCGTTTCACGGCCGTCCCTTCACGCTGTTCATCTGGCAGGTGCCGGCGCTATTGACGCCGGACGCGGCCATCCGGAGCCTTTTCCAGGAGGCTCATGAATTCGGTGCCAAGACGTTGCTTGCTCTCATCGGCCTGCACGCGGGCGCCGCGTTGTTTCACGGACTCGTTCTGTGTGATGGCGTCCTGCAGCGGATGTTGCCGTCGTCGATCGCCGTGCGCGCCGGCACCGGCCGCCGGATGCTCGTGGGTAAGCGATAAGTCGCTTCTTGAAGGTCGTAGCTCTTATTCGCCAACTCGGCTTGGAGGTCCAAGGCAGCTCCGCGTTGCTGTCCCTTGCGGCATCATCCAGACGACGATTGATCCTCTTTGGCTCACACTCAGTTGACCCAGAACGTTTTCCGATTATCGAATAACTCCGTCGCAAAAAGTGTCTGATCTTTGGGAGCGAGATTGTCCCAATGGAGAAAGCACGATGCGGAAGACGTTTATAGCCTTGTTCGTACTTGCGGCGGTCGGTGTGATTCAGTCGAGCGAAGCGTCCGCTCGCGGCGGGGGAGGCGGCGGTGGCCATGGGGCGGTTTTGGCGGAGGCGGCTTTCATGGCGGCTTCGGTGGCGGCGGGTTCCGCGGAGGCGGATTTCGTGGGCGTGGATTTGGCGGATATGGCTTTGGGCTCTATTACGGCGGATACTATCCTTACGCGTACAACGACTACTACGACGACGGCGGATGCTACCTGGTCCGTCGCCGCGTGATGACGCCTTACGGCTGGAGAATTCGTCCAATCCAAGTCTGCGGCTGATCATGGAAAGACCCGCCGGTTCAACCGGCGGGCTTTCGACGCACAACAGATGACAACAACGACGCGTTCGGGTCGCGCTTCAATCTCTGTAGATGAGATTCACCAGACTACTCGGTTCGCACCCCTCGCGCGTTTTTGAATGCGCAGACATGAGTCCATCGTCCCCACGCGAATGGCCTGGCAACCGCTAATGTGAAAGGCCAAACAAAAATCGGGCTTCCGCAGTATTGAAAATGTCACTGACAGTTATGTCGTTGCTCCAACGCGAGAGCGGACGAACTTTACGGATATGTCTGGTGTTGCTGTTTACGGTGGCCAGCGCCATCGGCGCACGTGCGGACGGTTGTCCAACCGCCACAGATGAAATTGCAACGGATCGGCCGGATGTCACGAACTCCAGCGTGGTTGTGCCGGTAGGAAGTCTTCAGAGTGAGAACGGAGTGAATCTCAGCTCCTGAAACGGTAGCCAAATAATCGACGGCACGAATACCCGATGGCGCGTGGGCATAGCATCCTGCCTTGAACTACTGGTGGATTTGCCAACCTACTCCACACCCGTTCGAGGGTCGGGAAGTTCAGGGTTTTCTGACGTCTCCCCAGCGATAAAGTGGCAGATCAGTCCGATACCGGGAAAGTTCGACTCGTCCGTGGTTGTCGGCGTCGGGCTCCCGACCGGCACGGTCGATATAGCTGGTCGCGGCGCGCAGCCTTATCTACAAACGCCGTGGTCGTGGGAACTAAACGGCGGTTGGGGCGTGAGCGGTATGTTGACTGAATTCTTTCGCCCTTCCGACGCGGTTATCACCCGTATCACGGAAGCCACCTTTGCGATCGAAAAAGATGTGACCGACAAGACGAGTCTATTTGTGGAGTATGTTGGCGATTACGCCGAGCGCGCGAGTCCGAGCCAACTTCTGAATTCGGGCGGATTGTATCGTCTAAGCTCAACACAACAGATCGATTTCCATATCGCGTTCGGGCTCAATCACAACGCCCCGAGCTACAGCGTCGGAGTCGGATATTCATTCCGGTTCGATGGAGTGTTCGCAGGCAAGCCGAAGTGACCCCATCAGCCAAATGGCGAGACCTTCGTTTGAACCTGCTGCGTACCACTCGCAGCTTTTTTCTTGAGAATAAAAAAGTGCCGGGATTGGGGAATATCGATAGCCGAATGCCGGTCTTGTTATTGGAGGCAGCGTGGCCGCGCTCAAGAAAACAATCCGTCGGTGCCGTTTGGCCGGCGGAGCCTCCCAAGCGTCCCAGCCAACCCGCCCCTGGCTGGGACGCTTTTTATTTGGCTACCTAATGGCGACTGTGAGTATCTATCGCGATAGCAATCCACGTTGGAGAGTTTGTCGATGACAAATACCGACAAGAGAGCCCCCTATGAGCACTTCATCCACGCAAGACACCATCGCGGAATGCGAGCGTCGCGTTGACGAATGCTATGCACTTTCAGAAACTACAATTGTGCCAGAGTATCGCCAAGCATTATCGGCTATGGCTAAAGCATGGATGAAGATCGCTCAAGGGGAGCGAGAACGTCAGGCAAAGCAGCAAGCGACGTATAATCGCTTGCTAGTGCCATCTGGGACGACTCCCGAGCCAAGTAGCCACATTTAGGGAATGTCGTGGCCAAACCAACTACTATGGAGCGTCAGCGCCGAACATCTGTCCGTTGGGGCGTATTGGAATAAATTTACCTTTCGAACAGTCCGAACTTCATATCAATCAACCCCGCGACTAGCGTGGCTATCCGCCTAGAATCAATTCTGGTAAAGAACGGCCTTCGAATCGATAAAGAGCAAGACCAATGCCTGCTAGTGACGAGCGTCGAGAGTTGGTCCCAATGATAATCGCCACCATTGTCGCGGCGATCGGTGCATTTTGCGTGTGGTCTGACCTCAGAAACGATTCGTTGGGTCGGGAGGGCGGCATGATCACGTCCGCAGTTGTATCACGAGCAATTGTGGCTCCATCGGAACCGTCGGCTCATCTGATGGAGCCGCAGCCCGAACTAGATTAACCTCCGAGCGGAGTACCCTAACAATACCCAACGCCTCACGCCCGCTAAGCCATACCACCGGCCATCGCACCTTGGCGAGGCTGCCCTGCCACCGTAGCGGATCGCTGACGTCACGCCGGACAATGGCGTCAATGGTCGTATGCTTGAGCGATTCGGTTCTTCAATGAAAATCGCTGCGTCCAAGTGTTAAAGGCCACGGTCTTTGAGTCAGTAACTGCTTTGTGGTTAGAGACACAGCGGGGCGCGTCTGTTCTCGAGGATCCTGACTAACGCGAGCGCTGTTAGTTCCGAGGATTTAGGATTAGTCGCAAGCGCACGGTTCTCGACTGATGTCGGGCACACCGAAGGCACCCCTGGCGCGAAGCTCATAACCGTTGCCCTTGGCATTGGAATCGGCCGCGAGTTGGACCCGGGTTCGGTCCAGGCCTATACCGGAAAGTGCCGCGGTCGCAGCGACGTTGGCATTGGCGGGAAATCTTTGGGCAGCTTCGCGCGCCGATCCTTCGAAGAAGACTTCGGCTTGTGCCGGCATTGGCGGACCACTCTTCTGCTATGCGACCTTCATCCTCTGGTGGGCGACCTGCTCGAAAGAGCGGTCTTGGCCAGTCGGAATGGGTCCCTTCCGGTTCGCAGATGACTACTGAATGGCGCGCCATTCAGAATAAAACTGCGAACTCATATGTTATTGAAATAACTATATAATTTCTAACCTTGCTATGGCCTGTAGACGGTACTTGCTGAGCTTCTGCCGAAGCCACCGCTCCATTCGCGTCACGCGCAAAACAACACCCAATTTTTGATTATCTCGTCGCCGCCGATTTCATAATTTTGGTCAGGGCTCTGACGAGCGCCATAAAGAGCTCTCTGCCGCTGACTGAATGATAACGGCCGCGTCGTCCGGCAACAGGAAGCCATCCGCCTGCAACTCGCGCGCGGCCGTGCGAATACGATTCACAAACTCGTTGCGCGTTTTGTATCTCTCCAGCACAGGACGATGCAGATCATGTGTAGCGTCGGCGTCCGCCATGGTGCGAGGAAACGCAACATAGGCGCCGGCAAGCATACACAGAAAAGACAACGGCGGATTTTGCCGCGCATTAACACCGAGCGGTGCCTCCATATCGGGTAGTCGCACGCCCCCGACGACATTTCCGTCCTCATCACGCTTCGGAATCTCGATAATCGCTTTGGGCAGATGACTAGGCGCACGTAGCACTGTCGGATCGCCCTTCCCTTCCTCAAGCGGCATCAGCCGGCTTTTCGGCGGTTCGGTCCCCTTCGATACCCAATCGTCGAGATGCAGCAGCGTCGCGCGTGAGACCGGGCTCCAATCCAATCTGGCCAGCGGCAGTTCACAGCCGGCCTTTTGCAAAACCACGTGGGAGGCGCCGGCGATGTCGTAAACGCGGACATCGTCCGGAAAGGGTAGTTCAGTCGTGCCTTCAGCACCAGTCCGCGCCAGCGAGGCGCGCAGGGAGAAGTAATCGGTGGTCGAGTTGATCATAATCATGCGAGGCGGCGTCTCGCGGCGTGCCTTGACCCGCTTGATGATTTCCCCGATGGTCAGCACGTCCTCATGGACGCCGCGAAATTCGGGATTTTCAAAGCTCGGCGAGCCGGTAGCGCTAGACTGCGGGCCAATTCCCGACTGCATGATTGGCAGCATTCCAGCGCCCGAGACAAACACATGCATACCGTCGAATACCCGCCGCCTCTCGACCATGTTGAATCCGTTCAACAAGAACGTTTTGAGGTAGCGCCCCGACTGCGACTTACCAGATGCCAGCGTCCGCTTGATGGCGCCTTGTAGGGGATTGGCTGTTCCCGATGCATCGGACGTGGCATGCGCAAGGAAATCAGCAGCATCCCGAACAATGGCGAAACCCACACCTTCGACAAAGCGCTTCTGCCCCGAGCTATCGGTAAACGATGGTAGCTCGGCGCCTTGTCCCAACTCCCACGCCACCTCTGCGACCGCGAAACCGTGGTCCTGAAGGAAACCGGTACCCACTTCGGACGTACCAGCCTCGAACGGCTCATCGCGTGGGCTATTGTAGAGCGCCTGCGCATACGGGCGCCCCCGGTTCGGAATGTCGACCAGCAGCGCACCGTTGCCGCTTTTCGGGTTCTTGAGAAAAATCAGCGATATTTTAGCTGAATATTCGACCAACCCATCGGCGTTCCTTGGCGCCTTGTCGATGTCAGGAATCTTCTCTGTCGGCCGGAGTTCGCCGACGATACGTCCTTCCCAGAAAGCAAATTCGCCGGGCGTGAAGGTGCCGTAGCTTTGCTTCGAAGCGATCTCCAGCCTAGTGACCTTCGCATGGGCACAGACCGGGAAACCGATCCCAAGCGCAAGAACTGAATTTATCAGGGACGCGGTGGCCAAACGAAAACATGCCATTGGAAAGCTCCCTGTCAGGAAATGACGGACGATTCATGGGATTGAGCTTAGAATTTACCTGACAGGACGTAACCTGCATTTGGAACCACAGGCTTCAGATCCAGTTTTTTCAACATTTGATAAACCGTAGCGACCGCTGCCGACAATACCGGCTTGCCGATGCGGTCTTCCGCCATTTGAATCGCGGCCAGCGAAGGCATTTGTACGCAGGCCGACAATACCACCGCGTCCGCCTCCGTATGATCTAGGCGTTCCAGATGTCGCAGTAAGTTCATTGGATCGAGCTTACCTACTTCGAGATTATCCGAAACCTCCAGGCTAATTGAATCTGTCACCTGTACGCCAGCGTCTTCGATATAGTCGACGACTAGCTTCGTCAGTGGTTTCATGTACGGAGTGATAATCGCGACTTTCTTGAAACCGAGTTCATTCAATACATCCACAAGCGCGCCCGCCGAACTGAGCACTGGCACCGGAGCGTTGTTGGCGGCAACGGTTCGCGACAGTCGCTGCTCTGATTGGAGGTGATACCCGAAGCCTTGGCTCATGATGGCAACCAGGCATGCATAACCCAAAACATCACAATGCGCATCGCTCAACTCCAACGCACAGCGATCGCTTTCCACGTCCATCTTCTTCAATTCTTCCGGCGTTACATGCATCATGCGCATGCGCGCGGAGTGGAAGGTAAACCGCTCATCGGGGAATTGCTGGGAACGAGCCTGGAACATCGCCGGGATTTCGGTTTCCATTGTTGTATTCGAGCTTGGCACAATCTGGCCGATACGATAGGTGCGCATAATGTACTTTCCTTAGTTACCACTGGTGAGGACAGCACCCTTAGTTTCGCGCAAAGCGAATACCATCACTGCTGCGACGAGATAGGAAACAGAGGCTAGAGAGATCGTCATCGTGAAGCCGATCACGGGTATCAGCAACGGCACCAGCTTGATACCGGCGATAGCGCCGACGCGACCGAAGTTGAAGCAGAAGCCGGAGGCGGTGGAGCGAATGCTAGTCGGGAACAGTTCTGAATACCAAGCGCCAAATCCACTGAAGTAACCGGTAAAAAAGCCCAGCAAAGCTGACAATACACCGAGCGTGACAATGTTACGAAATGTGAAGGCCAGCTTTCCATCAGTGAGCGGCATCATGCTCGCACCGAACGTGAACACCGGCACCATGATCGCCATGCCTAGGAAGAATATCGCAAACGAATAGCGGCGCCCGATCTTCTCAGCCAGGTATCCGTAACCAATGTAGCCGGCAACCGCCCCCAGCGCGTTCCATACGAGGAAGACCGGCGCCTCGTCGATGCGCACCTTCAGAATGTTTTGCAGGAAAGCAGGCGTGAAGGTCAGGATGATCCAGTAACCCAGCATGCCGAGTATTGAAATGGTCAAGGCAAACAGCACGGCACGCAGGTGTTGCGGACGGAAGATTTCAAACGGCCCACTCTTGTTCGCGTTGTGTCGCATGTACTCGCGGTTGGCCAGCCATACCGGCGATTCGTCGACAAACACCAACACAAAGAACAGTGTCACGTAGGCAGGCACGCTGGCATAGATGAAAAGCGTGCGCCAAGATTCTGGGTTGGCAGGATCAAGCAGCGTCCAAGCCAGCAGCGCAGCCAGCAGGTTGCCGCCCGACCAGCCCGTCTGCATAAAGGCAATCGCCTTGGCCCGCCCTTCCGGCTTCCACGTCTCGCTGACCAGCGAAGCCGCAGCGGACCACAGGCCGCCGACGGCAAAGCCGACAATGAACCGGTAAATATTCAGCTCCAGCAGACTGGCTGCAAAGCCGCACAGCAGCGTACCAGTGCCGTAAGCGAACACAGACAAAAGAATGGTTTTCTTGCGGCCCATTTTGTCCGAGATGTTGCCGAGCGCGTAGCCGCCAAGGCCAGTGGCCAACAGGAACCAGGCCACGGTCGACACTACGTCGCCCATCTGGACAGAAAAGCTGCCCGCAATCGCCAGCATTACAAAACCGAAGATGCCAGCATCCATGGCGTCGAACAGCCACGCAACCCAAGCTCCGGCCAACGTGAGGTATTGCGACGAGAACGACTGTGGCACCGGTACGGCAGCAGCAATGCCGACTTGAGTATCGTTCATATTGGTCTCCCCCGTGTGAGATCCGCCAGGGTCGCTCGAATCTCAATTTTTGGAGGAAAATCTACCGGGCCGGTTTGCCGGTAAAGAAATCATTCGCGTGGCTGCCATCGCGGTTCGCGATGGCAAGAAGCATACTTACTTCACGCTTTGTAGATGATCGAAAAACAACTTGGCTGCCGCAGGCAATGCTTCGTATGAGCGAACGCACATGTTGAGTTGGCGATGGGCCCATGCATCCTCCAGCACCACCTCATGGACGGATAAGCCGCCATAAGTTCGCAGGCTCGCCTTCGGCAGAATGCCAATGCCCAGCCCTGCCTCGACCATCAGGCACTGTGCATCATAGCTCAGCACCTGGATGCGCAGTTTAAGCGTGCGCTCCAGCTTGCTGGCCGCTTCGGCCATCTGGTAATGCAGGCTGCTGCCGACATGCAGTCCAACGAATTCGAAATCCAGTGTATCCGCAAAGCAAACGACCGAGCGATGGGCAAGAGCGTGCCCCTTGGGCACGATCAGTACCAGTTCGTCTGTCCGATAGGAATAAACCTCGACCTCATCTCCATGTGGCACCTTGGTGTACAAGCCGACGTCCGCGACGTTTTCGGCAACCGCCCGAACGATGGCGGAGCTGACCTTCTCTTCCAGATTCACCTGCACCAAAGGGTATTTGTCCACAAAGGATTTCAGCGCCCGTGGCAAGAATTGCGTCATCACCGAGATATTCGCAAGCACCCGCACCGAGCCGCGCGTACCCGCTGCAAAGTCTTGCATCTGCAATACAATGTTATCCAGACCGTACAGCACGCCGCGCGCCATATTAATCAGCGCAAAGCCAGCTGCTGTAGGCGCGATACCTTTGTTACTGCGGGTGAGCAACTGCGTGCTTAGCTGGAACTCCAATTCGCTGATGCGCTTACTTACTGCTGCAGCGGCAATATGGTGACGAGCCGCCGCAGCGGCGACGGTGCCTTCTTCGATGACGCTGACAAATAATTGCAGCGATAGTGGATCCAGCTTCATCTGCCCAGGCTGTTCAAAAGGAGATACGGCATCAATGATCGTCGCCTTGGGCTATACCCGTCAAGATTTTATTGCGGGGACGCCCAGCGGAGCTCCCGACGATGCGGGGTCGCCTCGGTCTGCCAATTGAATGGGATCTGCACAGCGCCGCAGACAAGATCATCAACACATACGCGCGAGAGGCGCAGCGGGCTGAGGTCGTGAAGATACCAGCCTTGCGCTGCAGTTCGTCAGCGACCTGGGTTGAAATGGTCGAGACCACGGTAACCCGGACGCCACGGCGCTGCTCCCTGTCACCTTCGCGGGGGCAGCACATTGATTGCGCGAGGATGGATTTGCTCAGATCATCTATTCAGAAAATGACGGGCGCTCAGCGGCCATACAGACCAGTCAATGTCGCCTTCCCCAAGGTATGGAAATGCAGGTCGAACCCGACTAACGCAGCCGAGGCGGCGTCGTTCTCGGCATCGGGCAGCTTGTCGACGTCAACAGCAAAAGCCGTGATTTGGTAATGATGGGGCTTGTCGCCGGCAGGCGGGCAAGGGCCACCGTATCCGTTGGCTCCGAAGTCAGTACGGCTCTGAACCGCGCCCTTGGGCATCAGCTTCTTCTCCACGTCGCCAGCGCCCTTTGGCAACGAGGTCGTCCCCGGCGGAATATTGAACACTACCCAGTGCCACCAGCCGCTGCCGGTCGGCGCGTCCGGATCCATAGATGCTGACGGCGAAGCTTTTGGTTCCGCTCGGCGCTCCACTCCAACTCAAAGCCGGAGAGACGTTGCCGCCGGTGCAACCGAATCCCTTGAAGACCTGTTCGTTGACGATAGCGCCGCCCTCTTTGAGGTCAGAGCTAATCAAGGTCATCCGCAGCGATCTTCTTGCACACGAAGTCCAGGGCCGCCGTCATATTGGCAATCGTGCTCTGGTCGAACTCGGTCAGCATTTTGCCTCAGCAGGCGCCGCGTGTTCAATTCGAGGGTTGAAGGGTTTGGCTATGATTTGTCGAGTGTGGAGCTGGGGCAACCTTCGCGAAGTGCCAAAAGGAACCGAAATTTTCCGGCGCTTCATTGAGCCAAGATATGGCATCGCGTGCTGTTAGCCGAACGATGCGTTCCGGCTCGGGCTTCCCTTCGGAAGACAAATGTAGCCAGAAGACACCATTTTCGGTTCGAAACAGCCTCTCGTGTCCCATAGACTCGGCCATCGTCTGGTAGTCGACCACCAGATATTCGCGGGATGCCAGGAAATGCATGACGATCGAGGAATCCAAAAAGTATGAGCAAAAAGTGCGGTGGCTAACCGATTTGACCCGCTCAAACGTCGGTTCGCATCGAATTACCCCTTCATGATCCATCAGAAGCTTAAAGAAACACTAAAAGCGCTATCGGTTTTAATACGGTCTTCATACACACAAAACGTGAAATTCGCGTGAATGGCTAAACGGCGTCAAGCGCCTGTCTGGCTTGAAGAGAGCCCGATGTTGGGTCACGTGTGGACGGCGCCCTGGCGCGGCGAGTGCATACGTTCGGACACACGCGGAGCTAAGGAATACTTAAAGTTGTCTAGGTAATAATACGGCATTAGGTGCGCAAAGGGCTACCGCAGTCGGTCTGCTCACGCTCACTTTTGCCGATAAGCATTTTCAACGACGCCCGTATACGGACAAGCGTGCTTTCTCATTTGGTCAGATCATTGCTAGGCAACCATGAACCAGGAACCAACAGATATTTCTATCGATGCGCTCCTGCGAACGCTTGAACGGCATTACGCATCGCAAGCAGCGTGGCTCTTTCGAGCAAACGGAATTCCCGAACCATATCGATTGTCGGAACCTGCGCTGCCGGAATCTTCAGCTACTGATCCAACTATCTCAGATTAACCGGACACTCAGCCAAAGAAGACGTGCCCCGGCCCTGATACCATCCGTCCGGATAGAGATGGAATTGCACAATGGCCTATGGAGACCGTAAGAGCGGGCGCGTCGACTTCGAGCGTGGCATTTCTGTTTACATGATGGGAATTGATGGAACTTGGCGACGGGATTGTATGATGATCGACGTGTCTCAGACCGGCGCGCGATTGTTCATCGAAGGCTCTCTCAAAGGGCTGGACCTTAAGGAGTTCTTCCTGCTTCTGTCGTCGACCGGTCTCGCGTATCGCCGCTGCCAGTTAGTGCGTGTTGACGGTGATCAGATCGGCGTCTCATTTCTGGCGCGAGAGACGTTCACAAAAAAGAAGGCCGGAAAGAAGCAGCCCAACGCTTGAATTCAATTTTTGGCGATCATCAATGTCCGAAACGGGTCCAGACTGTGTAAAAACGCGCTTTTTGGTTGGAGAGCGGGGCCGGATCGGCGAAGCGGATTTCATGCTCGGATCGCTTCTATCAATCCGCCGACTCCCAGAATGCGCATTACCC
>Ga0208193_1000878_pt1 | contig 14132 bp, 11 predicted proteins | sample June2015DPH_17_2_FD_184716 | JGI IMG/M metagenome (GOLD analysis project Ga0208193, IMG submission 184716) | Peatland microbial communities from SPRUCE experiment site at the Marcell Experimental Forest, Minnesota, USA - June2015DPH_17_10... | ecosystem: Environmental > Terrestrial > Soil >... | reverse complement strand
CCAGTAGAGCCTGCAACGGAAGGCGATATCCTGTCTTGCTCCGGCGGGCGGACACACTCTTGGGCCGTACCAGGCGAAACGGGGACAGCGCACCATGGCGGATCGTTCCGTATCTTCCCAGCCCTCGACCGCTGACAGCGCATGGCCGGTTTTTCGGTCACTCGCCAACTACCGCTTCAGCTTTCTCAGCCGCGATCTGTTCGCGGGACTGACGCTCGCAGCGATTGCCATACCGGAGCAGATGGCGACGGCACGCCTTGGCGGCTTCGCCCCGCAGATCGGTTTTTTCGCCTTTGTGGCGGGCTCGCTCGCCTTTGCCGCGTTTGGCAGCAACCGCTTCCTGTCATCGGGCGCGGATTCGACGATCACGCCGATCTTTGCCGGCGGCCTTGCTGCGCTCGCGGCAACGGGCTCGCCGGATTACGCCACGCTCGCCGCAGCACTCGCGCTGATGGTCGGGCTGATGCTGACGGCTGCCGGCATTTTCCGCCTGGGCTGGATCGCCGACCTGTTGTCGACCCCCGTCACGATCGGCTTTCTCACCGGAATTTCGGTGCATATCCTGATTTCCCAGTTGCCGGGAATCCTCGGGCTGCCGGCGCCCGACGGGCCCATGCTCCAGCGCTTCGCAACACTTGCGGAACATCTCGGAAATGCCAACGGCTTTACGCTCGTCATCGGTCTGGGCGTGCTCGCGATCATCGCTTTGTCCGAGCAGATTGATGCGCGAATTCCCGGCGCATTGATCGGCCTTGCATTGGCGAGTGCCGCGGTCGTGCTGTTACGTCTGGAGGATCGCGGAGTCAGCGTCCTCGGCGCGATTTCCGTTGAGATGCCGGCGCTCGCCATTCCGGTCGTATCGGTCGAACGCCTCACCAGCCTGCTGTCGCTTGGCCTGATCATTTCCGTCGTCACCATGGTGCAGACCGCAGCCACAACCCGATCCTTTCCGACCGACCCCAATGAACCGCCGGACGTCAACCGCGACTTCATCGGCGTCGGCATCGGCAGCATCTTTTCCGGGGTGATCGGCGCCTTTCCCGTCGATGCAAGCCCGCCACGGACTGCCGTGGTTTCCGAGACCGGCGGCCGCTCCCAGATCGCGGGCCTTGCTGCCGTTGCGATCGTCGTCGCGCTGCTCGCCTTCGGCACATCGTTGCTGCACCGGATCCCGAATGCCGCCCTTGGCGGGGTTCTGCTATTCGTTGCGCTCCGGATCATTCGTCTTCGCCAGATCGTTACCGTCTTCCGGCAGTCGCTCGGCGAATTTCTGCTGATCCTGGTGACGGCGGCCGGGATTATCGTGCTGCCGATCGAACAGGGCGTCGGACTCGGCATCGCGCTGTCGCTGCTGCATGGCATCTGGAGCACGACGCGGGCCCGCGTCCGGCCATTCGAACGCGTGGCCGGCACTTCGATCTGGTGGCCGGCGAGCCCCAATCTTCCCGGCGAACAGGAAGCGGGCGTCATCGTTGCGGGATTTCAGGCCCCGCTGTCGTTCCTCAATGCCTATGACTTTCGGCGCGACATTCTCGCGGCGTTGAAATCCTCGCCGCAAAAGGTGCGGCTGCTGGTGCTGGAGGCGACCGGCATTGTCGAGATCGACTTCACCGCCGCACAGGTGCTGATCGACATTATCCGTCAATGCCATGCCGACGGCGTCGACTTTGCCATCGCCCGGCTCGAATCGGAGCGCGCGCAAGATGCGCTCGTACGCTTCGGCATCGAGGCGCTGCTGGGGCCGGACCATCAGTTTCACAGCGTCGAAGAAGCGATTCGCGCCCGCGCCGGGAAAACCTAGCGCGGACGGACGACCCGCTCACGCGGGAACGATGGCCCTCCCGATCGGCCACAGCGCAATGCCGGCAAGCTTCAGGTGAGCCCATGCGAAGGGAATGCCGATGATGGTCACGGCGAGAACCACCGCCGTGACGAGATGGCCGAGCGCCAGCCACCAGCCCGCGAGCACCAGCCAGATCAGGTTGCCGATCAGGCCCAGCAAGCCGGTGCCGAGGTCGGATCCGCCCGTCAGAATATCGCGTCGCACGGCCCTCTGGCCGAACGGCAGCAGCGTATAGATGGCGATGTTGAACGCCGCCCGCGCCCAGGGCAGGCCGACGATGGTGATCGCCATGATGATCGCAGCAACGACCCAGCCGGCGGCCATCCAGACGCCACCAAGCAGCAGCCACAGGATATTCAGAAATATCGAGACGGGTTGCATGGTGCCTCGCTGATTAGATCGCCACACGCCGGAGAACGGCATCGGTCGCGTGCGTAGCAAAAAATAATGTCACGAAAGATAGCAAACAAGAGGCCGGGCCGGAATGACCTGATGGCATCAAGCGCGACGTCGTCAGGCGCTCACAGCCGTCAAAATGACGAAAAGCCGGATCCTAGCGGCGATAGCGGGTGGGACGCGAAGGATCAGCATGGCGGTTTTCCTGCACCGGCCGGCTCGCCTCGTTGACGCGGCTCTCGCTGACAACGGGCGCGACGAGATTGAGCTCTTCCAGGAAAACGGGCCGGGCGAAATAAAAGCCCTGCGCATAGCGAATCCGGGTGGCCGCTTGCAGGTAAGCCAGTTCCTCGAAAGTCTCGACGCCTTCCGCGATCACGGACATGCCCAGCGCGTCGGCGAGCGATTCGATCGCCCGCAGGATTCCCTGGCTGCGCGGACGAAGATGAATATCGCTGATGAAGGAACGGTCGATCTTGATTTCGTCGGCGGTGATATCGGCCAACGCCGATAACGACGAATAGCCGATGCCGAAATCGTCAATCGATATCCCGATCCCCAGCTTTCGGAAGATCGGCACGACCTCGTCCTGAAACCGTCGCTTGGTGACGAAGGCGTCCTCCGTGACCTCGATCATGAAGCGCCGTGGAAAACCGGTTGCCTCCAGCGCCCCCGCGAACGAGCGCATGAACGCGGGATTATCGGCCTGCTTTGCCGCGACGTTGATGCTGATTGTGGTTGTGGGCCCGAAAGTCTCGTTGATGAGGTCGATCGACCGGACGATCTCGGCGAGCACAAGATGAGTGAGGTCGTCAATCAATCCGAGTTCGGCCGCGAGGTTGATGAAAGTACCGGGCGCCTGGATGACCCCGTCGTCGTCGCGCAAGCGAACCAGCGCCTCGACACCTTTGATTTCCTTGGTTCGGATATCGACCTTGGCCTGGAACGCGCAGCAAAAACGCTTCTCCAGGATGGCGTGTCGCAGCGACTGCTCGATCTTTATGCGCGCAAGCGCCTCGCGCTCCATGCTCGTATCGAAGAAGACGGCTGCACCCTTGCCGTCGTTCTTGACCCGATACATCGCAATGTCGGCGTTCTGGAGCAACGCGTCATAGCTGCGGCCATGGTCGGGAAACAGGCTTACGCCGATCGACGTCGAGGCGAATAATTCCGATCCGTCGATGAAAAACGGCGCTTTCAGCCGCTGCAACGTCGCCTCGATATATTCGGCTACATCTTCCTCGCTCTCGATCGGGTCAAGCAGGAGCAGGAATTCGTCGCCGCTAATCCGGGACAACATGTCGGTTTCGCGCAGATCGAGCCCTATCCTCCTGGCGACCTCAACCAGCAACGCATCGCCGACCGAATGGCCGTAATAGTCATTGATGTGCTTGAAGTTATCGATGTCGAGAAAAGCCAGCGCAAACGCATAGCCCGGTTCGTAGCGCTGTATCAGGCTTTGCACCCGATGCTCGATGACCCGCCGCATCGGCAGGCCGGTCAACTCGTCAAAGTAGGCCGAGCGAAACAGATGATCCTCGACGGCTTTCTGTTCGCTGATGTCAGTGGAACTTGATAACAGCAGGGTGCGGCCCGCGATGTGAACCGGCCGATGTATGGCGAGAAGAACCTGCTCGCCGTTGTTGCCGGCGACGGCCGCCTCCGCAACGGTTGTGCGTCCGATGCGAAGCAGCTCAAGTGCTTTTTCCCGCCACTCGTTCAGATGTTTAGAGGCGAACTCCCCACCCTCCCCCGCGACCATTCCCAACTGTGACGCTGCGGCGTCGTTGATCAGGAGAAAGCGGCCGTCTTCGTCCTGAACGGTGACACCGGTCGGCAGCAGCCGGAGAACGTCTCTCAACAGGCCGAGTTCGCCCTCGCCGGCGAATTCGCTGGCGTCGGGCGTGGTTGCAGGCGGGGGCGAGGGCGGGATTTGATCGGACAGCGGGTTTTGCATGACTGCCCGACGTTGGCAAAGTCTCTTGTAGTTTTGGTTAAGTGAGCCATCACGGATTTGAGCACCACCGCTTTCAAAACAAGCCGGCGCGATCGTCATTAACAGAACGTTAACGACCGGAACTCGCGGCCGCCGCCCGGACTCTGATCACCCCTTGGGGACGCGGCATTGCATGGTGCAATGGACCCCGCTCTTCAGGAAGCTGATCTCGGTCTTGCCATCGAAAGGCCTAAGTGCCGATTCCAGCAATTTGGTGCCGAAGCCAGGCTCCCCGACCTTGTCGATCGAAGGTCCTTCGGTTTCATCCCAGGCGACAGTCAGCCGGTCGTCGGTCATGGACCAGGACACCTGAAGCAGGCCGCGATGGGAGGAAAATGCGCCGTATTTCCCGGCATTGGTCGCGAGTTCGTGGAAAATCAGCGCCAGGCTGACGGCCAGCTTGGCAGGCAGAAACAGCCGGTCTCCGTTCAAGGTGAAGCGGACGTGGCCATAAGGTCCGAGTTCGGAATGCAGGAGATCCTTGATGTCGCAGCCACCGCCGTCCACCTTCGTGATGAGTTCGTCGGTCGCCGACAGCGCGCGCATGCGGCGATCGATGCTGGCCCACACCTGCGGCTGGTTCTGCAACACCTGATGAAGCACGGCATGGACCGTCGATAGTTTGTTCTTCAGCCGGTGTTGCAACTCGTCCACGACCAGTTTGCGATACTCCTCTTCCCGAATCAGCCGCCTGGAAATCTCCCGCTGATTGGATGCAACCGAGCGGTAATGTTCGACGCCCCAAATCGTCAATCCGGATACGATCGAATAGATGGCCAAGAGCACCAGACGCGGAAAAAAACTGCTCGGCACATCGCCGAAATTCATGACGACGCCGAGCCCGCCGCCCACAGCCGCCGCGGCGATCCCTGTCCGATAGCCGCCCAGCGCGGTCGCAAAGAACACGGCCGGAAAATACGGCGTGAAATAGACGTCCGGCCGTATCAGGGCGAGAATCCATCGCGCGGCCGTCGATAGCGCAAGGCAGGCCGCGGAAAACCCCACACTGAACGCCAGCGAGGGCCGGGAGATTCCTTGCCAGCCTCGTCGAAATTCGTCGATCAATCCTGTCATAGGCCGCATCAGGGGGCATTCCGGACCTGAATGTGAGGTCATCATAGCCGAAAATGACCGCACGCGGCCTGCGGGCTGTGACCCTTCATCTTCAACACCAGAATAACGCAGAGCATTCCGCGGCATGGAATCCGATCGAGGCGGGAACTAGCTATATTTGCCAGCGGTCCTTTGATTCAAACTTTCGCAAAGGTGGTCGCTGAAACGGGATGCGAATGTTTGAACCAGTCTACTAGCAAAGCACAACGCGTGACTTGCGCTGCTCCGAGAGGCCGCAGATAGTCTCACGGGACCGTGTCAAAAGGAGGACGAACATATGGACAAACATATGGGGAGACTGGACGGCAAGGTTGCAGTGATCACCGGCGCGACAAGCGGAATCGGTCTGCGCACCGCCGAAATATTCGTGGCAGAGGGCGCAAAAATCGTGATCGCCGGCCGCCGCGCCCCGGAAGGTGAGGCGCTCGCCAAGAAGCTCGGCGCCGCCTGCCTGTTCCGCCGCACCGACGTCACCGTCGAAGACGACATCCGCCAACTGATCGGCGTTGCCGTCGACAAATTCGGCCGTATCGATTGTTTGTTCAACAATGCCGGCGGCCCAGCGCAGACCGGCGGAATCGAAGGACTTGAAGTCGAGCGTTTCGATGCCGCGATGGCGACATTGGTCCGCAGCGTGATGCTCGGCATGAAACATGCCGCGCCGCATATGCGGCGTCAGGGATCCGGCAGCATCATCAACAACGGCAGCATCGCCGGCCGGCTCGCCGGCTTTTCGTCCTCGGTCGTCTATGGGGCCGCCAAGGCCGCCGTCATTCACCTGACCAAATGCGTGGCCATGGAGCTCGGCGAAGCCGGCATTCGCGTCAACAGCATTTCGCCCGGTGCGATTGCCACCGGCATCTTCGGCAAGGCGCTCGGACTGTCGGTGGAAGCGGCGGAGAAAACTCCCGACGTGATGCGCGAGGTCTACAAGAGCGCGCAACCGATTCCCCGAGCCGGCCTGCCCGAGGATATCGCGCACGCAGCGGTATTTCTGGCCAGTGACGAGTCGTCCTTCATCAACGGACACGATCTGGTGATCGACGGCGCGATCACCGGCGGCCGTAACTGGACCGCGCAGCAGCAAGGCTATGTGGCCCTGCGCAAGGCGTTCGATCAGGTCAAGCAGTGAGTCCACAACGAGAAACCAGGCGACCGAGGTAGCGTGGCCTAAGCGCGGCGGTAACATTCAGAGGCGGGAATCACCAAGCCCGTGAAGGCGGCCAAGCGGGTCCGTGCATCAGCGGAGCCTGCGCAAGGCGGGGATGGCATGAACGCACGGCTCGAAAGAAAGCTGCGATTGCTTGCCGTCGTCATTGCTCTCGGGACGATCTCGGGCGTCGCCTTCAATCTTGCGCAAGGCCGCACCATGGCCTCCGCCATGGTGGTGGGGATGACGTATGGGCTCGTGATGAGCCTCGCGCTCGGCGCCATCGAGTTGTTCATCCTGGATGGCCCGCTGCGGACATGGCTGAGCGGTCTTTCGTTTACAGTCAATCTGTGCGTGCGCAGTATGATCTATGCGGCGGTGATCATTCTCATCCAGTGGTTCCCGATCGGCGAGATCGTCGCAGGCGTACCACGGGAAGTGTCGAGCAAGACATTCTGGGCCGGCTCCGCCTATTCCGCGGTACTTTCGATTGTCATGAATCTGGGTCTCGGAATTTCCAATATCGTCGGATATCGCGCCTTCCTCAATTTCATCACCGGGCGATATCACGCGCCGGTCGAGGAAAACCGCTTCGTGCTCTTTGTGGATATTGCGGGCTCCACGGGGCTGGCCGAACAGCTCGGCGGAATCGGCATTCACCGCCTCCTCGACCGCACCTTCCGCCTGCTTACCCTTGCGGTCTCGGATTATCGCGGCGAGGTGCTCCATTATGTCGGCGACGAAGTGATCGTGACCTGGCGGGAGCATGGCGGCTCGATCAATTGCCGCCCGCTGCGCTGCTTTATGGCGATGCGCGACGAATTAGCGCAAGCATCAGACCAACTCGAACGTGAATTCGGTGTCGTGCCGCGAATTCGCGGCAGCCTGCATTTCGGCCCGGTAATCGTCGGTGAAATTGGCGACGTCAAGCGCGCTATCGTCTTCAACGGCGACGTCATGAACACCACGGCCCGGCTCGAGGAGCTGAGCAGAAACGTGAACGGCGGCTTTCTCGCATCCCGCATGGCAATGGAACGGTTCAGTTCCGCGCCACCTTTTGCGGTTCACGACCTCGGGCGGCTGCCCATCCGTGGACGCGCAGATGGAATCGACGTGTTCGGCATCGAGGCTCCGGCCCTGACCTGATGCCCTCACCTGACCGCAGATACGGTCACGCGCAATCCGTCCTTCGGCTTCGGGATCGGCCACATCTGCCAGTCCGGGCTCGTACCGGTCGGCAGCGCAACGCTCAAGTTTTGCAGGAAATGCCGCGCAAAGCATTTCGCCTGCATATAGGCGAAGTGCAGCCCCAGGCACATATGCGCGCCGCCGCCGAACGGCACAAAGGCGAAGCGATGCCGGCCGCGCTGCGCCTCGTCCGTGAAACGCATGGGATCGAAGGCATCGGGATCGGGCCAGATTTCCGGCATGTGATGGGTGAACAGCGGATTCACGCCGACGAGCGTACCGGCCGGAATCTCGTAGCCGCCAAAACTGAAACCGCGGGTCGCCCGCCGCGGAATGGATGGCACCGGCGGCCGTAGCCGCATCGCTTCCTTGAAAGCCATCTCGGCAAGCGGCATCGCCTCGAGGTGATCGAAGCTGGTCGGCGCTTCAGGCGCAACGCCGATCGCCGTCACCTCCTCGCGCAGCTTTTCCTGCCATTGCGGGTTAGCGGCCAGTGCGGCCACAAAGGATGTCAGCGACGACGTCAACGTGTCGTGCGCGGCCATCATCAAAAAACTCATGTGATCGACGATGTCCTGCGGAGAAAGCAGCGCGCCGTCTTCATGGGTGGCGCGACAGAGCTGGGAGAACAGGTCTTCGCCGCCTTTGGCGCGGCGGATCGGAATCTGCTCGGAAAAGTAGGCAACGATGCGGGCACGGCCTTTGACGCCGCGCGCCATTTGCGTGCCCGGCAAAGGCTGGCGGATCGGCGCGATGGAGGCCGCGACCATGTCGACAAAGGCTCTGGTGATCTCGGCCACCTCGGGGCCGATCCCCGTGCCCAGAAAAGACGTGGCTGCGAGGTCGAGCGTCAGCTGTTTCATGGCGGGATAGAACAACATTTCTCCGGGCCGCTGCCGCCATTGCGCCACGCGCTGCGAAATGCCGGTATCGAGCGCGGCGAGATAAGACTTCATCGGCCCGGACTTGAATGCCACCGACAGCGCGCGGCGGTGCAGGCGATGCTCGTCGAAATCGAGCAGCATCAGGCCACGCGGAAACAGGCGGCCAAAATCGTTCCCCAGCCATAGGTCGACGAGAAAAGCCTCTTTTGATCGAACAACAGCAGTTCGTTGGCCTCGGGTCCCAGCATGGTGATGCTGGTCTCGCCGAGTATACGGCTGCGGTAGATCAGGCCATACTTCGCCGACATCCGCTCGACCTCGCCCTTGGGGTCTGCGAGAATCGCGAGCGTGCGGCCGATCACGGGCCAGCCTTCGTTGCCCGGAATATGACCCAGAGCGTGGCGATGGGGCGGCGTCAGCGCAATCGACGGGAAAGTGGCACTTTGCGTAGACATAGCCGGTGCTCCAATCGGACCCGATCGTTCCAGACTACTACAACTATCAAGCACGCCAATCAGGCCTTTTGGTGTTTGGCCGCTTCCTTCTGCAAATCCGGCGCATTCACCGCCGGAATGGCCACCCGGCCGGGACCGGTCAACGGCAGCGCGGCAGCCGCCTTGTCATTCTCCATGATCTTCGCCATCACCGCTTGCCCTGCGCGTTCGAACACCGCGCGGTTTTCGATCAGGAACTTCTGCGACTCACGAAGCTTGGCGACATAGCCGTTGATCTCCGGAATCACATAGCGCGCCACCATATCCCAGCTGCGCCTTGTGTTCTCCGGGTTGGCCCAGTCGTGAACGAAGCCGACAATAGTCCCGACACCACCTGACACCTCCATCAATTGCTTGATGGTCTTGACCAGATCATCCGGAGTTCCGATGGTGGACGCGGCGTTCTCGCCGCCTGCCGTCTTCTCCAGCGCATCCTCGGGCGACGTAAAAGGCTCAAGGCCTGGACGCTGGAGCGTCCTCACATTGTACTCATTGTGCCAGCGCATCAGCCCGGCGCCCGCCTCACGCTGGGCTTGTTCGCGGCTCTCGGCAATGTGCCAGGAGAGCAGAACGCGCCAATCGGCGCGGCTTACGGTCGTGCCGTGCTTTTTCGCTGCGTCCTCGGCAAAGCTCCATTGCGTCGGCAGCGCCATCAACCCTTGCGTCGACATCGAGCCGAGCGAGATGATCCCGATGCCGTATTTTCCGGCCAACGTCATTCCCGACGGCGAGATTTGCGACGCGACCACGAAGGGCATCTCCTCCTGGAGGGGCAGGATCTGCAACGCCGCATCGTTCATCGTGAACCAGTCGCTTTTCGCGCTCACCCGCTCGCCCCGAAACAGCCGGCGGATGATCGCGATCGCCTCGTCCTGGCGGTCGCGCTGCACCATCGGATCGATACCAAGCGTATGCGCGTCGGAAGCAAGCGCGCCTGGACCCGAGCCGAAGATGGCGCGGCCACCGGTCATGTGGTCGAGTTGCACCATGCGCTGGGCGACATTGAAAGGATGGTGGTAGGGCAGAGAAATCACGCCGGTGCCGAGCTTGATGCGTTTGGTTCGTTCGCCGGCGGCCGCCAGAAACATTTCCGGCGATGCGATCATTTCCCAGCCCGAGGAGTGATGCTCGCCACACCAGAACTCGTCATAACCGAGCGCATCGAGCTGTTCGACCAGATCGAGATCGCGGCGGAATTGCAGCATCGGGTGCTCGCCGATCGGGTGGTGCGGGGCGAGGAAGGCACCGAATTTAAGGCGAGCCAATTTAAGGCGAGACATGGGCAGTTCTCCTGAGCGTTTCTCCGGGAAATTCTTCTTGAGTTTCTGGCTGCCAAATTATGGGGTGGGAAAGATCAAGGCAATCGGGACGCTGCGCACACGCGCCATGCGTCGCCGCGGTTCGTACCGCCGGTCTGAAGTCCCCGCATCACAAGCCGCGGGTTCTTCTCAGGAACTTCAGATCGATAAGCGGCACTCAAAGATCACTAGTGCTCCGATTCCGAAGTTCGCCAGCCCTGACCGCACCACCTTTATGCGAACTTCGGAATCCAAGGAGCACTAGCAAACTAAGGTTTCTAGTGCGGTTTAGAATTTGAAGTTCCTATGACGAGGTTACCGCGAAACTGATAGGAACTTCAAATTCACCGCACTAGAGCTCCGATTCCGAAGTTCGCCAGCACTTGCGGCGACCACTGATGCGAACTTCGGAAAGTGGGCACCGGCCGAAATCAGCCATTTTGATCGAATTTACAGCGCTTTACCGTTCGGCTAAGAGGACGCTCGGTTTTGCCGATATCGAGGTTGGAATGTATTTGAGGCCCTCCGATTCCGCGGCTTCCTTGCAGCTGCCAACGCAGCGGAAGCGCGATCTCGTTGACCATTTCGAGGCCAACGGCGACGAGCTGCAGCGCTGGCGCGAATTCAACGCCGCCTACCACGAAGACGACTTCAAGTTTATGCGCTTCCTGATTCCGCCGGGCAAGCGGGTGCTGGAACTGGGATGCGGCCGCGGCGACTTATTGGCGGCGCTTGAGCCTTCTCATGGCGTCGGCGTCGACTTCGGCGCCAAGACGGTTGCCAAGGCGAACGAGCTGCATCCCAATCTTGATTTCGTGCTCGGCGATGTCGAGGATCCGGCGACGCTCACTTCGATCGAGGGACCGTTCGACTACATCGTGATCGCCGACACCATCGGCATGTTCGAGGATATCGATGCGACCTTGCGGCTGGTGCACCATCTGTGCGCGCCATCGACGCGGATCATCATCACCTATTACTCGCATTTGTGGGAGCCGGTGCTCAAGCTTGCGGAAGCATTGCACCTGCGCGCCCAGCAGCCGAAAATCAACTACATCGCGACCGCCGACTTCCTCAATCTGATGGACCTGGCGGATTTCGAGGTCATCAGCCAGGAACAGCGTCAGCTCTTGCCGCGCCGCTGGCTCGGTTTGGGCCCGTTCATCAACCGCTTCATCGCACCACTGCCGGGGATCAGGAAGCTCTGCCTGCGAACCTATCTCGTCGGCCGACCAGTTCGCCAATTTCCAGACCGGAAATTATCGGCCAGCATCTTGATCCCGTGCCGCAACGAGAGCGGCAATATCGAGGACGCCGTCCGGCGCATGCCGCGATTTGGCACCTCGCAGGAAATCCTGTTCGTCGAGGGCAATTCCAGCGACAACACCTTTGCCGAATGCGAGCGCGTGCGCGACGCCTACAGGGGTAGCTGGGATATCAAGGTGCTCAAGCAGGACGGCAAGGGCAAGGGCGACGCGGTGCGCAAGGGTTTTGCCGCGGCCAGCGGCGACGTGCTGATGATTCTCGACGCCGATCTGACGATGCCTCCGGAAGCGCTGCCGAAATTTCACGCCGTGATCGAGACAGGCAAGGCCGAATTCGTCAATGGCACGCGGTTGGTCTACCCGATGGAGCAGGAGGCGATGCGTCCGCTCAATCTGATCGCGAACCGCTTCTTCGCCTTTCTCTTCAGCTATCTCGTCAACACGCGCCTCACCGACACACTGTGCGGCACCAAGGTGCTGCTGCGCAAGGATTACGAGGTGTTGGTGCGGGAGCGCAGCTATTTCGGCAACTTCGATCCGTTCGGCGATTTCGACCTGATCTTCGGCGCGGCGAAACAGAATCTGAAAATTGTCGAGACGCCGATCCACTACAAGGCACGCACGTTCGGCGAGACCCAGATCTCGCGCTTCCGCGACGGCTGGCTGCTCCTGAAAATGGTCTGGTTTGCTTATCGCAAACTGAAAGCAATCTGAATCAGATGCCATGCCGTGCGGCAGACCTGCCGCATTTTGGTCACTGCGGCGTCACGAGTAATATTTCCGAGGATTGACAGCACACGGCCTTTTTATTTTGCGGTGCAGCAATTATCTGCTCTTCAGTAGCGTCCTATTTCCGGACAAGGAGCAGCCGGTGTCTCTCGCCAGAAATATAGAATTCCTGCGCCAAATGCCCAAGCTGCAAGGCTTGAACGCGTGGCAAGGCTTCGGGCCCGGCATAGCGCGCGGAACCCGTGGTCCGCTGGTCGAAACGGAAGGGTTTGGCACCAATCCGGGCGCTTTGCGGATGTTTTCCTTTGAGCCTGAAGACTTGCGGCCACAGCCGGCCTTGGTCGTCGTTCTGCATGGCTGCGGGCAGACCGCCACAGGTTACGACCTGGGCGCTGGCTGGTCGGCGCTGGCGAAAGATTACGGCTTTGCGCTGCTGATGCCCGAGCAGCAGGCAACCAACAACGTCCACTCCTGCTTCAACTGGTTCAACCCCGAGGATACCAAACGCGGTCAGGGTGAGGCGCTGTCGATCCGGCAGATGATCGCACGGATGGTGAGCCAGCACAGGATCGACAAGCATCGCATTTTCGTCGCCGGGCTCTCCGCGGGCGGCGCCATGACCTCGGTCATGCTCGCCACCTATCCTGATGTTTTTGCGGCCGGCGCGATCATCGCTGGCCTGCCTTATGGGATCGCGACCAATGTGCGGGAAGCATTGAGCGGAATGATGCAGTCGCGCCCGCGCCCGTCCGGCGATCTGGGTAACCTTGTGCGCACCGCTTCAAAACATCGCGGTCCCTGGCCCAGGGTTTCGATATGGCACGGCAGCGCCGACCGCACGGTCAACCCCGCCAACGCCGACGAAATCATCAAGCAATGGCTTGATGTCCATAGATTGCCTTCCGGGCCGATGTCGGAGGGCATGGTCGACGGCTATCCCCACCAGATCTGGTGGAACGCGGATGGCGAAACGATCGTCGAGTCCTACTCCATCACTGACATGGCCCATGGCACACCGCTTGGAAAAGCGGAAAACGATGAGAGATATGGCAAGGAAGGCGCCTTCCTGATCGAAGCCGGCATCTCGTCCTCGTATCACATCGCGAACTTCTTCGGGCTCACCGCCGGAATTCATCAACCTGAAACAGTTGCCAAACCGGCCTCGCGCGCGGCTGCGGAATCGCCGAGTGCCAAGCTGATCCCGCTTGCTTCTCCGATCCCGGCGTCCGCGCCCGACCTCAACAAGGTGTCGCGGCCGCTGGCGTCAGCCAAGCCGACTCCCATTCCGCCGGCAAAGCCAAAAGCCACGCGAAGCGGCGGTCTCGATGTCGGCGCGGTCATTACCCGCGCTTTGACTGCCGCGGGCCTCATGAAATAGAAAGCGCCAAATAGCCGGCGCTGGCGACTTTTAAGTCGCCAGCCGCTCGCTCCGTCACATCTCGCCGGTGAGGAATGGATTGGTCATCCGCTCGTGGCCAATCCTCGAGCCGGGCCCGTGCCCGCAGATGAACCCAACGTCGTCACCGAGCGGCAGCAACTTCGTCTTGATCGAACCGATCAGCGTGGCGTGATCGCCGCCGGGAAGATCGGTGCGCCCGACCGAGCCGTTGAACAGAACGTCGCCGACATGGGCAAAGCGCATTTCCTGATTGAAAAACACCACACTGCCCGGTGAATGACCGGGGCAGTGCAGGATATCGAACCTCAATTCGCCGATCGAAACCTGATCGCCTTCCTCGAGCCAGCGATCCGGCGCAAAATCGCGCACATCGGTCA
>Ga0208193_1000877_pt1 | contig 14136 bp, 10 predicted proteins | sample June2015DPH_17_2_FD_184716 | JGI IMG/M metagenome (GOLD analysis project Ga0208193, IMG submission 184716) | Peatland microbial communities from SPRUCE experiment site at the Marcell Experimental Forest, Minnesota, USA - June2015DPH_17_10... | ecosystem: Environmental > Terrestrial > Soil >... | reverse complement strand
CGATCACGCTGTAGCCGCGCGAACGTAAACCCCGCGCGTTGAGCGAGCGCAAGCCCTCCTCGTCCTCGACCAGCAGGATCGTGCCCTGCCCGGTCAGGTCGGTGCGGGGCTTTGCCTCCGCAGGCGACTCCTTGGCCGCGCCATTGGCAGCCGCGGGCTCGCTCGCCACTTCCGGCTCGGCGTGATGCCGCGGCAGGAAGATGCGGAATGAGGTTCCCCTGCCGGGTTCGGAATCCACATAGACGAAGCCGCCGGTCTGCTTGACGATGCCATACACCGTCGAGAGCCCGAGGCCGGTGCCCTTGCCGACCTCCTTGGTCGAGAAGAACGGCTCGAAGATCTTGTCGATGATTTCGCTCGGAATACCGGTGCCGGTATCGATGATATCGATCCTGACATATTCGGCGGCCGGCATGCCCTTATAGGCGAGCTGCATGGCCTCTTCGGCCGTGACATTGGCCGTGCGCACCGTGAGCTTGCCGCCATCGGGCATCGCGTCCCGCGCATTGACCGCGAGATTGACGATCACCTGCTCGAATTGCGAGACGTCGACCTTCACCGGCCACAGGTCGCGGCCGTGGATGAGGTCGAGCTTGACCTTCTCGCCGATCAGGCGGCGCAACAGCATCGTGAGGTCGGACAGCGCATCGCCGAGAGCGAGCACCTGCGGCCGCAGCGTCTGGCGGCGCGAGAACGCCAGCAACTGACGCACCAGCGTCGCCGCCCGCGTCGCGTTCTGCTTGATCTGCATGATGTCCTGGAACGACGGATCGGTCGGCTTGTGCGCGTTCAGCAGGAAGTCGTTCGCCATCATGATCGCGGACAGCACGTTGTTGAAATCGTGCGCGATGCCGCCGGCGAGCTGGCCGACCATGTCCATCTTCTGCGACTGATTGATCTGGTTTTCCAGCGCGCGGCGTTCCGTCGTCTCCAGCATGTAGACGATGGCGGCCTCGGCTTCGCGTTCGTCCTCCTCGACCGAGGTGACGAAGAATTGCCCCCAGCGCTCCTTGGCGCCGTCGAGCATGACCTCGACGGGGGCGATATCGCCCTGCCCCAGCGCCGCCTGGTTGATGGCGGCGGCCAGGAGATTGCGGTCACGCGCATTGACCGTGCTGAGGATAGATTTGCCGGCGCCATCAGGGCCAAGCCCCTGCGTCAGTTTGGCGAAGCGCGCATTGGCGCGCACGATCGCGCCGGAGCGATCGACGGTCGCAATCGCCATCGGCGTATGGTCGAAGAAGCGCATGAAGCGCACTTCCGCCGCCCGCTGCGGATCGGCGCGCTCATCCCGCGCGCGGCTGATGACGAGCGTCCGCGAGGCGCCCTGCGCGCCATCGGCGCCGAAAGCGAGTTTGTGGTAAAGGCGGGCCGGCATGGTCCTGCCGTTCCGCATCCGCAGGTCGATATCGAACACTTCGGTCGTGACTTCGCCCGGCACGGGCGTAATCGAGGTCAGAAGTGCCGCGCCATCGCCGGACACGATGTCGGTCAGTTTCAATCCGCCCGATCCGATTTCCGCCAGGTCATAGTCGAGCCAGTTGGCCAGCGTCGCATTGACATAGGCAATCTCGCCGGCCGCGTTGACCGAGAAGAAGCCGCATGGCGCATGGTCGAGATACTCGATCGCGTGCTGCAACTCCTGAAACACGTCCTCCTGCCGCTCGCGGTCGCGCGTGATATCGGCGATCGACCACACCGCATATTTCGCCTCGCGCTTGCTCTGGCCGAGCGGGCGGACCCGCATCCTGAGCCAGCGGCCGTGGGTGCCGTCGGTGCCGGCGATACGGACCTCCTCCTGCTGGCGCTTGCCTTCGCGGGCCGCCTTGAGCAGCCGGAAGACCGCTTCCGATACGTCGGGATTGCCGATGAAAACCCGCTCCACCGGGCGCACGTCATGCGGGCCCAAAGCCCCCGTCAGCGCCAGATAGGCCGAATTGGAATAGGCAACATGGCCGGAGGGGTCGGTGACGGCGATCCCGTCATAGGCGAGATCGGCGATGCGGCGAACGACCGGATCGTCCGTCGAACGGTCGGTAAAGCGGATGATACCGGCCGCAAAGGCAAAGAGGTTGAACAGGCCGACCATCGCAAGCAGCGCCAGGAGGCCGAGAATATAAGGCTGCGCCTGCGCTCGCCCGATTGTGGTGAGCGCGACCGCGATCGCAACGATGGCGCCTGCTACCAGGAGCACCAGCAGGATGCTGCCGCCCCGCCGCGCCGGCTCGTGGGCGGCGGCCGGTTCGGACGGCGGATAGTGGTCAGGTTCGGCGATCATTATCTGAGGCAGGTTGCCTGTCGACACCTAGTGGTCCGATCACGCGTTTTCGCGCGCGGGAATCGCGCCCGCGCACGCCCCCTCCTGAGTGCCTGAATCGCCCCCGAAAGCGCAAGTCCATCGGGGCGATATTTCGTTGGGCATTGCCCATGCCGGAACAATACGGAACCGCCGGGAGGCGTCATCGTCGCCGGCCGGAAAGCCCGCGCCTGACACCCATCACGTAGCCGATGATTTCGGCCACCGCGTGATAGTGTTCCACGGGTATCTCGTCGTCGATCTCAACCGTGGCGTAGAGCGCGCGCGCCAGCGGCACGTTCTCGACGATCGGGATATTGTGCTCGCCAGCGACTTCCCTGATCTTGAGCGCGATCCGGTCGACGCCCTTGGCCACGCAGATCGGGGCCGGCATGCCGCGTTCGTAGGACAATGCGACCGCGTAGTGGGTCGGGTTGGTGATGATGACGGAAGCCTTGGGCACCGCCGCCATCATGCGCTTTTTCATGCGCGCCTGGCGCAATTGCCGGATACGCCCCTTGATGTGCGGATCGCCTTCGGACTGCTTGAATTCCTCCTTCATTTCCCGCAGCGACATTTTCTGCCGCTCGTACCATTCCCGGTACTGGAAGAAGTAATCCGCGATCGCGACCACCGCGAGCATCGCCACCACCGCCCCCATCAGATGAATCGCCATGGCGAGGACCGCGCCGAGTATGGCCGACGGATCGAACCGCAGCATCGACTCCAGGCGGTGCCGCTCCGGCCACAGGATCATCGTCATCACCGAGCCAAGCGCGACCAGCTTGAACAGCCCCTTGCCGAAATTGACCAGCGCCTGCTTGCCGAAGATGCGCTTGGCGCCGGCCATCGGCGAAATCTTGGAGAATTTGGGGGTGAGCGATTCAGCCGACCAGACCAGCCGGTGTTGCAGCATGTTGGCCGCGATCGCTACCAGCACCAGCATCAGGATCGGCACCCCGACGGCAGTAAACACTGCATATTCGAGGTTTTGCGCCAGCAACAAAAGACCGGCACCGTCGGTCCGGATCATCCACGAATTGGCGATCAGATTGCGCAAAGGCAGCTGGATGCCGCCAATGGAACCGGAAAAGGTAGAGAGAACAAGGGTTGCGCCCGAAATCATGAACCAGGTGTTGACCTCCTGGCTCTTGGCAACGTCGCCGCGCTCGAGGGCGTCATCCAGGCGTTTTTGCGTGGGGTCTTCTGAGCGTTCGCCGCCATCGTCCTCATCGGCCATCGTTATGCAGTCCTTACCTGAGCGGAATCATGTCGTGCATGACGGAGATGAAGTAGTCGAGGAAGCTTCCCATCATGGCGGCCAGCACGACGCCAAAGATAACAAATCCCGTCATGATCGACAGCGGTACGCCCACGAAGTAGACCTGCATCTGCGGCATCAACCGCGCCAGCACGCCCAGGCCGACGTTGAAGACCAGGCCGAAAACCAGAAACGGCGCAGCCAGTTGCATGCCGAGCCTGAAGGCGGCCGTGAAGGCGCGGGTCGCAAGCGCGGCCACATCGCCGCTCGGCACCACCTCCCCCGGCGAAAAGACCGAATAGCTGTCGTTGAGCGCGGCAATGACGAGGTGATGGCTGTCGGTCGTAAACAGCATGGTGATACCGAGCAGAGTGAGGAAATTCCCGATCACAACCCCCTGTTGCCCCTGCGTCGGATCGACCGAGGTGACGAAGCCGAGGCCGAGTTGCTGGGCGATCACGGCGCCCGCGACCTGAAGTGCCGCCAGCGTCACCCGCGCGGTCGCGCCGAGCACGACGCCGATCAGGATTTCGTAGACCATCAGCACCAGAAGTGCGGCCATCGAGCCCATGTCGACGTGGTAATCGGCGCGATGCAGCGGGAGAATGATCAGCGTCAGGAGAAGCGCGATCGCAATCTTGATGCGGACCGGGATATTGGTTTCGCCCAGTCCCGGCAGCAGCATCACCATGGCGCCGACACGGGCGAATGCCAGCATGAAGGCTGCCGCAAGGACGGGCAAAAGCGAAATATCGATGCGCATCTACCGAGTTTCCCGGCTCCAGCATTCGCATCCCGCAGCCGCGCATTCCTTTGCGAATGCTGGAGTTGAAGGGACACTCGCAAACATATGAAAGCAGTGCGGTTTCGGATTTGACATTCGCCAAGAGGACTCGTGGCGACACGTAAGCGAACGTCAAATCCACCGCGCTGCCCACATTGCCATCAGCCGCCGATGATTCGCGACGATATCCGCATCATGTGGCTTTGCAGCGCGTCGGCCATGAACGGCAGCGCCAATAGCAGCGTGATGAAAATCGCGAGAATCTTCGGCACGAAGATCAGCGTCTGCTCCTGAATCTGCGTCAGCGCCTGGAACAGCGACACCACGACGCCGACGACGAGCCCGACCACCATCATCGGCGAGGACACCACGACGATGGTCCAGATCGCGTCCCGCGCCACGTCGAGGGTTTCAGCACCGGTCATTGGGGGTCCTTACTGTTCTTCTGTTTCATTATTGGGTCAGCGAATAGGGAGTAGCGAATAGCGAAATGGGCCCTGCCTATTCGCCATTCGCTACTCGCCACCCTCCCCCGTCAGATCGTCATCTTCATGATGTCTTCGTAGGCCGCGATGACCTTGTCGCGTACCGACACCAGAGTCGAGACCGCCACGTCGGTCTCCGCCACGGCCGTCACCACGTCCATGACGTTGGCCTTGCCGGATGCCATCGCCACCGTCTGGGCATCGGATTTGCGCCCGACATCGAGCACGCCGCCGACGGCGTCTTTCAACACGTCGCTGAAAGACTGCCCGCCGGAATCCGCTGGCTTGCCCGCCCCGCCGGTGTCCAGGACGCGGGCGGCCGAAGCATAGGCGTTGGCGGCAATTGCGGGTGAAGCCATGACTTAAACCTTCCTGTCAGGTCTTGAGAATGTCTAGCGTGCGCTGGATCATGCGGCGCGTGGCGCTGATGATGTTGAGGTTGGCTTCATAAGACCGCTGCGCCTCCCGCATGTCGGTCATTTCGACCATCGGATTGACGTTCGGATATTTGACATAGCCGGTGGCGTCCGCGGCCGGATTGCTGGGCTCGTATTTGCTGTGAAAAGCGGATTGATCGGTTCTGATCTTGCCGAGCGTCACCACCTTGGCATCGAGCGCCCGGTCGAGCACGGAGGAGAACGTCGGCACCTTGCGGCGGTAAGGGTCGCCAGTGGCGGTCGACGCCGTCGAATCGGCGTTGGCGATGTTTTCTGAAATCACCCGCATTCGTCCGGACTGCGCGCGCAAGGCCGACGTCGCAATGCCCATCGAGCGGACGAAATCATTCGCATCGCTTGCCATGATGCATTTCCCCTGTGTTTAACCTGCGCTTCGATTACGGATCATGCGCCTCAACCCTTGCCGATCGCCGTTTTCAGAAGGTGCAGGCTCTTGCTGTAGAGAGAAGTCACCGCCGCGTAGTCCATCTGGTTGGCGGAGGTCTTGAGCATTTCGTCTTCGAGGCTGACCGCGTTGCCGGCCGGCCGGGTCAGAAATCCCGCCCGGTTATTCTGATCGAAGGTCGGGTCGGTGCCGTCAGGTGCAATATGGCTTGCGCTGGTGCGCGCCATCGGCAGCGATGCGGCTCCCCCACCGACCGCGCCGCTACCCGTCTCGAATTTCGGCTCGACCAGATCGCGCGGCTTGAAATTGGGGGTATTGGAGTTGGATACGTTTTCGGCCAGCACCCGCTGGCGTTCCTGGTGCCACTGCATCTTGGTACGCAGGATCGACAGGGTCGGAAGATCGTTGATAGCCATCGCCGCGCTCCCCCAACGGCATGACGCCGCCACTCAAGGTAGGCAGAATTTGCCGCGTGTATGGTTAACGGTTGGTTAAGATTGCCTTCCGTGCGGGATCGGCACGTTTGAGCCGGGAAGCGGCAGATCGGCGGCACCAGCCGAATCGTTTTGAGCGCAATTTCGCCACGAATGCTGCGTTAACAACAAAATCCGGGCGGCGCCTGGCATCGCGAGAAGTCGTTTTGGCCCCGCCGATTCATGGGTTATTAAGACTAGTGCGGCGAATTTGAAGTTCCTATCAGTGTTGCTGCAAGTTCGATATAGGAACTTCAAATTCAAAGCCGCACTAGAAACAACAAGTTGCTAGAGCTCCTTTGATTCCGAAGTTCGCATCAGAGGTTGCTGCGATATCATGCGAACTTCGGAATCGGAGCTCTAGTGCCCACTTTCCGAAGTTCGTGCTCCATCGCGGCCCCCACTTTCACGAACTTCGGAAAGTCATGGGCACTAGCAAACCTATTGATTCTAGTGCCGCTTTCTATTTGAAGTTCCTGGATCGAATTCGCCGCTTGTGGTGCAGGAACTTCAAATAGGCGGCACTAGTGGGACGGCAGCTTTTGCCGTGGGACATTAACCTGGGCCGCACTTGAAGGCTCGTTGGGCGTTGTGAGGTTGCTTGAACCTTCCCTCGCCGGGGACAGAGTATGCAGCAGGGATTTACGTTTTTCTTCGCGTTCGTGGCGGTCCTGGCGCTGATCGGTGTCGTGGCGTGGCTGATACGCCGATTCGCCACCAACCGGCTCGGAACCAATACCAATCGCGGAAGGATGCCCCGTCTGGCCGTGATCGATGCGGCCGCGGTGGACGGACGCCGCCGTCTGGTCCTGATACGGCGCGACAACGTCGAGCATCTCCTGATGATCGGCGGTCCGACTGACATCGTCGTCGAACCCAATATCGTGCGCGCCATGGCTGGACGCGATCAGTTGCCGCCGCGGCCGGCCGTCGCCATCCCCGACGCACAGCAGCCACGGATTGCGCCGCTTCCGGAGCCTGCCGCCTGGGCCGAACCTGATGCCGCACGCCCTGAACCTTTTGAACATCCCGAACCTCAAATGCCCGATCCGCCGCCGCGCCCGGCACGGCCGGCCTTTGCCGACGAGGCGCGCCGGTCCGCCCGCGCCGAGCGAACCGACCCCCGAACCGACCCCTTGGCCGGCTTCGCAGCCGAGCCGATGGGCGGCCGTCCCGAGCCGCGCTCCGAACCCTCACCGGCTCCCCGGATGCCGCAGCGAAACGAGCCAATGATGCCGCGCCCCGTGCGGCCGGTCGAGGCGCCCAAGCCGCCGCCGCCGATTCGCGAGCTGCGTCCCGCAGCACCGCCGCCGCCACCACCGCCGCCGCCGCCTGCGCCGGGGATGTCCTCTGCCGACCAGAATCTCACGGAGATGGCGCAACGGCTCGAGGCGGCACTTCGCCGCCCGCCCGCCGAGGCGGTCGCGCCGCCCGTCGCGCCGGAGCCGCCCGCGGCCCGCTCCGCTCCCCGCAACGAGCCACCGGCGCCGCCGCCTGCACCGCCCCCGGTCAAGAGCGGGTTTGAGAACCTCGAAGACGAAATGGCCTCGCTCCTCGGCCGCCCGAAGAATCCTTCGTGAGGGCCGCAGGCCCTCCGCGTAGAGTTTTATTTTTAGCCACTCTTTTAACCGCCGGGTTGCTGGCCGCGCCTGCGTGGGCGCAGGACATCAGCATCAATCTCGGCGGCCAGAATGGTGGCGGCGTGACCGAGCGCGCGATTCAGCTGATCGCGCTATTGACGGTGCTGTCGGTGGCCCCGTCGATCCTGATCATGATGACGTCGTTCACGCGCATCGTGGTCGTGCTGTCGCTGTTGCGCACCGCGCTCGGCACCGCAACCGCGCCGCCGAACTCCGTCATCATTGCGCTCGCGATGTTTCTGACCGCGTTCGTGATGGGACCGGTCTTGCAGAAATCCTACGACGACGGGATCAAGCCGCTGGTCGCCAACCAGATCAGCGTCGAGGACGCACTTCAGCGCGCCTCGGTGCCGCTGCGCGGCTTCATGATGAAGAACGTGCGCGAAAAAGACATCAAGCTGTTTCAGGATATGTCGGGCGAGGCGCTGCCGGCGGCACCGGAGGATTTATCGCTGCGCATTCTGGTGCCGGCCTTCATGATCTCCGAACTGAAGCGCGCCTTCGAGATCGGCTTTTTGCTGTTCCTGCCGTTTCTGATTATCGACATGGTGGTCGCCTCGGTCTTGATGTCGATGGGCATGATGATGCTGCCGCCGGTCACAGTGTCCCTGCCCTTCAAGCTGATCTTTTTCGTGTTGATCGACGGCTGGTCGCTGGTCGCCGGCAGCCTCGTGCAAAGCTACGGCGGGGGCTGAAGCGGGAAGATAGCAAGGAGGTACTGGCTGAAATAGGCCACTCGCGAAAGCGAAACAGGCCACCTATTTCTTTGGCCGGTAGTCCCACGGATCAAGGCATTTGTCATAAAATTCTTGGTCCATTTTGAACCATTCAGTTTTATCAATCCCGCGACCTGATGAAGCGTTTGGGCCGCCGGGGAAGGCGCAGACCACCCGGATCCAGCGATCCTGCTCTTTCGCAATGTCTGCTATTTCTTGGACGACTTCTTGCAAATCTTGGTCTTGGCTGAAAACCAGAGCAATATCGAATTGCTTTGTGCGAGCGCAGGAAACCAGATCGAGCGCGAGTCGCACATCAATACCCTTTTCTTGCGGAGTTACGGAAACCACCGGTTGACCGTCGTCTTCGAGAACGGGATCACCGTTGTGATCTATGACCGCGGCTCGTCGATATCGTAGGGGCCGCGTCGTAACATGAACTCCAGCCCGTTTGAGGGCGAGCACGCGGTTCGCCCAATAAGCGGTCCACATCGGACTTTCGATGGCATTAGGAACGCCCGTGTAGAAGCGCGCAAGCGTAGGGCGCCAGCCCTTCGCTTCGCAAACTGCTTTGTGCAATTTGACGGGGTCGTAGTTTGGATGGTGATGACCGAACGCGTCTTTGGCGTGCTGGTAAAGATTCTGGCCATCAAAAAAAGCCATTACATTCTTGGTCGCTGGCTCAGCCGCGATAGCCATAAAATGAAAACCCCGCCGGGGACCATTGCTGGCCATGTCCGACGGGGGGCTATTCACGCCCCGTATATAGGGACGCCTTTAACGAACCGTCAATGGCCTCTATTGTTCCCCAGATAAACCATTGGTAAGTGTTCCGCAATTGCCACAACCAGAACGAATGACGAACGGACTGCACCTTATCACTTTGAATTACAATGAATTTTCTTCGCCGATCTGGCGGGGTTCAGTTGGCGTACGAAGCGCAAGGACAAGCGCGGCGTCCACAAGCTGCCAATGGGTCCAAGAGCATTCTGCCACACTCGGCGTCTTCGCTGGCGTAGTGCGTAGGGCCTCGTGTGTACGGCAGAGATCGTAATGTGCGACGTACAGCGCGACTGCCGCAACCTGATTATCCAGCGAAGATGCAAAATTGACGCTTCAACGGGCATCTGTCGAGCGAAATAACGCTGGCTCGCTCTGCCTGCTACTTCGCAGCCTTTGCCTGCTTCGTCCCGACGATCGCGGGCAGCGACCCCGTCGGCACCGGATCGGCCTTCGCCATGCCCGGCGCGGTCGCCCGCGCGGTCGCGTCGGGATATCGCGTCTTCATATCGCGTAAGAAACCCTCAAGCGTATCGACGCTCGCGGCCATCTTGGCGATCTGGGCGAAATCGGCAGCGCTCGATCCGACCGGCCTGCTCGCAATCTCGAAAGCGGCCCGGTCGGCGTCGGAACTCATCAAAGGCAGGTATTTTTCACGAAAGCGCGACAGCCCGATTGTATCCTCGGCGAGCGCGTAGCCGACCACCGCACGAATGATGTCGCTCTTCTCCGACGCATTCAGCGGTTTGAAGTCGCGCCAGCGATCGGCGTAATAGAGTTCGATCTGTTCGGCCGACTCGCGCCACTGCCGCGAGGCCCAATAGATATCGGAGCGCAGCCGGATCGCTTCCCGGCCGTTGATATTGGAAATGATCTCGAGCGCGAGGTCGTGGCGGCCGACGTCGCTCTGCCCGCGCGCCTCAAGCAACAGGCGCTGCTGCCGCAATTCGCCGGAAAGATCGGCAATCCGGGTGGAGCGAAGCGCGTCGATCGCGCGCTCCGGCTTGTGGTTGGTGAGGTAGACCATCGCCAGACGGGCCGCGACTTGCGCGCGCGCGGCGCCTTCGAGCCGTTTGTCGACCTGGTATTGCAGCAATTCGGCCGCCTGGTCGAGCAAGTCCACCGCCACCAGCCGTTCGGCCAAACGCCGGATCATCTCGTCGCCGCGCCGGCCGATCGGCGTAAGATCGCGGTATTCGTAGAACATCCCAAGCGCATCGATCGGCGGAAGATCGTCACCCTTCTGGCCCAGAAAGAGCTGCGCAAACAGCGCCGATGCAGCGTCCTGACCCTGGCGGGCGATCTCCAGGTTGGGCGCCAGGCGGTTGGCGACCCGCACCGCGCCGAAGGATTCAGCGAAGCGCCCCCTATCGGCATAGATGCGCGCCAGCATTTCGAGCGACCGCACCTCGAGCGCATCGCCGCGCCAGGTAACCGCGAGGGTCTCGAGCTCCCGCAGCGCATCTTCCTGGCTGATTTCATTGCGCCTCTGCTTCAGGGCGATTTGCAGCAGCCTGGCCTCCGTCGCAGCCTGGCGGTCCGTTGAGGCGATCGCGCTTTTGTATTCATCCAGCGCATCCTTGTCGTGACCGAGGCCTTCGGCGAGCCGGCCGCGCAGCACGGCAACCGCCGCCACCTGCTCGGGCAAGAGGCCTATCACCTCCAGTTCGCTGGCGTGCTGGGCCGCTCCCGGATAATCCTTGACCTCGAGCGAGGCGCGCATCGCGTCGACAATCACGATCCGCTGCAAATCGATCGGCAGCGACGCCACGGCGAATTCGGTGCTCTTGAATTTCTCCCGCGCGTCCGCCCATTTTCCCTGATGCGCGCTCGCCATCGCCTTCCAGAGCTGCGAATCGTAATTGCTCCCGATCACGGGGCTCGCGAGATCCTTCAGTCCCCGCTCCGGGCGGCCCATCAGGATGTTGCCCAGCGCATGAACGATCAGGGCCGCCGGATCTTCCGCGCCCGGCTTGGCGTCAGCGAGCGAAAGATTGGCCACGCCGACGGCCTCCGGGTACATCCCGCGCGCCATGTAGAAGCGGGCCAGATCGACCTGTGCCGACGTGCGCTGCTCGGCGCCGGCGGCAGCGCCCGCGGCTTCGATCAAGGCATCTGCTCGCGCGTTGAAGCTTCCCTCCTGGTTCTTGTGCCATTCGCCGAGATCGAAAATCGGCCGCACCGCGGTCGGCGCGCGCTCGGCCCCGCTATCGGCCGGCGACAACGTCAGGCCGCCGGGCTTGCCAAGAACAATCTTGTCGGGCCCCACATCCGCCGTCACCTCGTCGGAGTTTGGCCGGATGGCAACGCCATGGATCGACTCCAAAAGCGACAGCTCGACAAAATCCTGCCGCTTGACGAAGCCGCGCGCGGGCGGCCTGGCCGTCACCACGAACAGCGTGTCGCCGACATCCGGATCGACAAAGCGATGCAGGCTACCCGCTTTGGTCATCTGCACCGTGACGTTGGCCAGCGCGGGCTCGGCGATGTTTCTGATCGCAGAGAGCGCCTGAGACGGTGTCGTCACGGTATCGGCAAAGGTGACGGTCCAGTTGGTGCCGGTGGCCAGATCCTCGCCCGAAAGCGAAGGCAACTGCGGCCGGTTGAGGCGGAAGCGGACCGCCTGCCCTTTTTCCTGCGGCACGATGCTGATATCGGCCACCGCCGCACCGCCCTGCCCGCGGATCGCTTCGACGTCGATCGGTTTTTTCGAATCGAACATCAGCCACAGCGTATCGGCGCGGCGGAACAGCGCCGCGGGCGTTCCGGCCGGCATTGCAAAGGTCAGATGCAGACCACCGCTGTCGCGGATGACGCTGACATTGCTGCTTCCCGCTTCCGGCTTCGCTTCAGCCGGCGGCTTCGTCTCCGTGGGCGCGGCCATCACCGGCGCGGCTACGTTCTTTTTCGGCGCAACTTCCGTAGCCACGGCCGGCATTTCGCTTGGCGCGGACATGGGCGTCGACGTGGGGGTGGGCGTGGGCGTGGACTTGGCGATTTCCGGCACGGCGGCCAGTTTCGGCGCTGGTTCGGCGCTGGTTTCAGCAGGGGCCTGCGGGCTAACGGCTTCCGCGGCCTGTTGCGGTTGTGCAGCGGCGATCACGGGTTCGGGCGCGGCCGCCGGCTTTTCGGCCATGGCTGGCTTTTCGGCCGCAGCCGGCATCGCCACCGCGGGTGCGGGGACGGCGGGCGCTTTATCCAATACGGGCGTCGGCGGGGTACGCGCAGCATCCGACACCTGCGGCAGCACCGACGCCTTGTCGGGCTGCTGGAAGGCAACATCGATGACGTAATTCTTGTCCTCGCGGAAGGAATGGACGTCGACATCGCCCAGCATCGTGAGTTCCACCGCCGCCGTTTCGCCTTCGATCTTCTGGCTGATCGAGGCCACGTTGGAGGGCGCGGCGAGCTTCGCGTCGGCCAGATCGAACGTCAGCGCCTTGTTGAAGAGCAATTTAAGCTTCTGGTCGTTCAGCACGGAGGACACGCTGACGCCATTGGGCATTTCGAAGACAAAGCGCACGAACGTCGGCTGAACGGAGGCGCGGACGCGCACCGGCACGCGTTTTTTGGCTTCCGACATCGCCTTCTGCTGGCGAAGCTCGCGCTCGGCGGCGCGGGCGCGTTCGGAGAGTTCCCGCACCACCTCGGTGGGAAGGTTCGGCGGCGGACCGCTCCAGGACTCCGGCAAAAGGTCGACGAACAATCGTTCGCCGGCGGTCATGGTATTGATCGTTACCTTGCGAGACAGCGACAGGCGGATCGCCGCGCCATCGGGATCGCGACGCGCCGCTCCGACATAGTCCGGCACCGCCTCGGCCAACTTGTCGACCGAAACATCGACGGGCCGCTCGAACCGGATCACGACGATCGATCCGGCCGTCACCACTTCCGAGCCGACATCCTCGCCGAATTTGATCACCAGCCGGGCAAAGCCGCCGTCCGACGAGAAGGAGGCCTCGGCCGCGACCGGCTCGGCTGCTAAACCGCAAGCCGGGAATGCCAGTACGGCGAACACCAAGGCCGCGCCGGGCAGGAAGCCGGCCACACGCCGCTGATATCGCGCCGGGACAAGCCGGATCGCGTGCATGCAAGCGCGCACTCGCGACCAAAATCCAGCGGCAGCCATTCGCGCCATTCGGTCAAGTCTTCCAGTTCGTCCGATCGCCGACGGGCCGCGAGAAGACGCGTTTTCCCTCGTTTGAGTCTAGGTTCGGCGATTTAAGGACTTGTTAATTGTCCCCGCTAATTGGCCTTCTGCGATTGCAGTACCTTGCCTTCGATTTTCGGAAGGTCGGCGGCAGCACCGGATTTATCCGAGCCGGCGCGCCGCGCCATTTCCACCGTAAGCCGTTCGGCCACTTCAGGCGACATCAGGCCGAGAATGTCGGCCATCTTGCGCGGGGCGATCTGCGAAGCAATTTCGAACAGTACGGGCATTTCCAGCCGGTCGAACACCTTGGCGGCGTCCTTTGGCTTCATGCCTTCATACATCGTGATGATGCCCTTGAAGCGCGCCGCTTCCTCATCGGCCTTCTGCTGGGCGGCGCCCGTGATGCGGGATTCGATCGCCTTCAATTCCTCGACCCGCCCCTCGGCGCGTTTTTCGGCGGCCTTCAAAAGGCTCTCGCGGATGTCGATCTCGCGCGCCCTCGCCTCAAGCTCCTGACGCCGCGCCTGCAACCGCTCGAGGATGGCGCGTTCCGAAGGGGAGACGGCCTGTCCGGGCTCGGGATTCGGGGCGTCCTCGGCCTTTGCCACTTCCGGCGCGGGTTTGGCCTCTTCCTCCTTCGGCTTTTCCTTCACCGAGCCGGTGATATCGGAGCTGTCGACATAGCTGCGGCCCGGAAAATTGAAT
>Ga0208193_1000876_pt1 | contig 14139 bp, 13 predicted proteins | sample June2015DPH_17_2_FD_184716 | JGI IMG/M metagenome (GOLD analysis project Ga0208193, IMG submission 184716) | Peatland microbial communities from SPRUCE experiment site at the Marcell Experimental Forest, Minnesota, USA - June2015DPH_17_10... | ecosystem: Environmental > Terrestrial > Soil >... | reverse complement strand
CCAGAAGCCGCACGCCGCGCAAGCTGGGGATGGTTACGGGATCCAGCACGCCGTTGTCCGTCTTCAGATTGAACAAAGAACTGGTCGTATCGAAATTACCGGGCCGGGTCGAAAGACCGGGAATGAACAGCTTGGGGTTCGACGCCCCGTTCACGTGGCAGCTGCTGCAGCTGATGTGCGCCTTTTGAGCGACGCCCCCCAGAATGTACGGCGAATTGAACGCGAGATTGCCGAGATTGGAGAAATAGGACTTGTGGCCGTGGAGCGTTTCGGAGTGGAAGACCTCGCGCGGGTTGTCTATCGCATCTTCGTCGAGCTCGGAACCGACCGGCAAGCCGGTTTTGTTGTCGGTGACCGGCGACGAGTGCGCATCCCATCCTATGGCGAACGAAAACAACAGCACTGCCACCGCTTGGAGTATACCGCCTGCCCACTGGTGCACGCGGCGGCGGACGAAAATTTCCACGGCCATCGAATGAATTCCCTCGGTCAAGGTTTATAACCCGGGCGACGGTCTATCATTAGATCATGACCAATTCGTGACAGGGCTGCGCGCGCCGGGCGTGACGGACACTCGATAGGCTAGAATCTCGATAAACGTACTCTGGGATATTTTATGGACATAGCGAAACTTTGCGCTTCGATCGACCGGGTTTGGGACGATTCGATTCTGGACCGGCTCAAGGCCTACATCCGCATTCCGAATCAGTCGCCGCATTTCGATCCCCAGTGGGAAAGAAACGGCCACATGGAGGCCGCCGTGAAACTCATGGCGGACTGGTGCCGCGCTCAGGCGGTGCCGGGCATGCGCGTCGATGTCCATCGATTGCCCGGCAAAACTCCCCTGCTCGTCATCGATGTTCCCGGTGATTTGCCGGGCTCTGTTCTATTGTACGGCCACATGGACAAGCAGCCGGAGTTTACGGGATGGCTGCCGGGGTTGGGGCCCTGGGAACCGGTGATGCGCGAGGGCAGGCTGTATGGGCGCGGCGGAGCGGACGACGGCTACGCCGTATTCAGCTCGCTCACCGCCATCGCCGCCCTCAAGCAGCAGAAGGTGCCGATCGCCCGCTGCGTACTGCTGATCGAGGCGTCGGAGGAAAGCGGCAGCATCGATTTGCCCGCGCACCTGGAGTCGCTGGGCGATGCGATCGGCGATCCCTCGCTGGTGGTGTGCCTGGATGCGGAATGTGGGGATTATGAACGTGTCTGGTGCACGACCTCGCTGCGCGGGAATCTCACGGGCCGATTGCATGTGCGCGTGCTTACCGAGGGCGTTCATTCGGGAATGGCAACCGGTATTGCGGCCACGCCTTTTCGCATCGCGCAACAGCTCCTGGCGCGCATCGAAAATCCTGCCACGGGTGAACTGCTCCTCGAGGAGCTGCGAACTGATGTGCCGGACGATCGCCGCTCGCAGATTGCCGCGACGGCTCGAGTATTGGGCGCCACGGTCGCCGGCAAATTGCCTTGGGCGAAGGATGTTTGCGCGATGTCGTCCGATCCGGCCGAGCTGATTACCGGCAGCACTTGGCGCGCCACGTTGGCCGTCACGGGCGCGGACGGCCTGCCGCCGGTGTCGTCCGCCGGGAACGTGCTTCTGCCGGAGCTTGCATTCAAGCTCTCGCTGCGCTTGCCGCCGACCTGCGATGCTGCGCGCGCGGCTGAGGCTCTGCGCGCGGCGCTGGAGCGAGACCCGCCCTACCGCGCCCAGGTGCGGTTCGAATCCGACCCGGCCACGGGTGGATGGAATGCTCCCACCTTCGCTCCGTGGCTCGAGGAATCGATCGCTCGCGCGTCGCAGGCTATATACGGCCGCGAGGCCATGCACGCAGGGTGCGGCGGGACCATACCCTTCATGGGAATGCTGGGCCGCCGTTTTCCCCGCACGCAGTTCTTCATCACCGGAGTGCTTGGACCCCACTCCAATGCGCACGGTCCGAACGAGTTTCTCGATGTCGGCTACGCCAAGAAACTGACTGCGTGCGTCTCGATGGTGCTGGCCGATCATGGGCGTTCGCCGCGCGTCGCATGAGACGCGCCCCAGGCTCGCCAATTATCTCGTCATTCGGAGCTTGGCATTGCGGGCCGCCGGTTTGATGAAGGCTGTGCGTCGGAAACGCAGGGCGGACCAGTCTTCGTCGATCGCGACCAGCCTCACGGTTTCGAAGCCCGATTGCTCGAGCACTCGCCAGCCAGTGTTACGGTTGACCTCGCTTTCATACTTCTTCGAAGTGACCTTCGGATAGGCGAACCACACGATGGGGTCGCCTTCGGCGATTTTTATAATCGATGCGGCCAATTTATCGACCTCTATCTGCTCGCTCACGAATGCCAGCGAGAATTCGATTTTCGCGAGGCCCCGAAGGGTGCGCGAGATGCTGACTCCATGAAGGGCCGCCAGCTCGGGCTCGAAGTTTTCCGGTACGTTGAGGACGAGGATTTTTGTGAGACCCTTCAGATTGAGCTTGTCGAAGATTTTCATCTGAGCTCCGTGCGAGATACGCCGGCCTTCAGGCCGGACCCTTTGCGCGCGTGGCGCGGACCCATTTTCCCCCTCACACCGTCCCGCCAGCCTTCCACGATCGCGGCAATTTTTCGGGTTCGCATTTTCTCATACAAAACGACGCGCTTGCACAGTCTAAAGCAGCGGTTCAGGCTTTTCAGCATCCATCTCACCCGGCCGTGTTTCGCGTATTCCCGGATCAGAACCGTATTGTTTCTCACGAAGTAATAGCGCCGGTCCGGCGAGTGATTGTACGTCCACCTTCTGAACCACAGGAACCGGCTTTCGCGCAGCGCTCCAACCGCATGCGACATGAGGTGCTGCCGGGATTTGATCACCTGGTAACCCTTCGCTCTCGCTCTGAAGCAGTAGTCGGTATCGACGAGATCGATGAAGAATTCCTCTCGAAAGGGCCCAATGTCCGCGTGGGCCGCCAACGGCAGCAAAGAGCCCGATGTGATGACCGATTCGGCTTCATCCCACGGTGCAGCCGCCGCCTCATGGCCATTCGGCTGCGGCGAGGGTCTGTTGACGTCCTCGTAGTTCGATCCGATCACGGCCAAACGGTCTCGGCGAGGGAAGGACATGTAGATGCCAAGCAATGTCTCAACCATGTCGGCTTCGGCGCAGGTGTCCTGATCGAGCAGCAATGCCAGCGAATATCCGAGCAAGACGGCGCGCTGCACGCCCAGATTCAGGGCTTGCGCGACGCCGAGATTCTCGAGGTTGAGTATCAAATGAATCTGCGGGTCCGCGGCAAGTTCGCGCAGCATGCGCAATTCGGCGTCTGCCGAGCCATTGTCCACGATGACGATGGCGCCCACTTGCGGCGCCATGCGGCTCAGCCGTGCCGGAAGCTCCGGATCCGGATGGTAGGAGACCAAAACGGCGCAAACGGCACTGCCATACAGCCGCGGTTCGGGGGACTCCAAATTGCGATGGAGCATGGCTGACAGCTCAACGCAGCTGGCTATCCTTGCTGCCGCGCCGGTTATAGCCGCTGAAGCGTGCAACGTCGCGATCCTGGGTATCCTGGCAGGACAGGCATAAGCGAACTCCGGGGATCGCGTCCCTGCGTGCCTGCGGAATCTCGGTTCCGCATTCGGCGCAATGAGTCAAGCCGGGCCCCTGGGGCAACCGGCTTTTCGCTCGGCTGACCGCATCCTTCACGGTGGCGTCGATCTGATCCTGCACCGCGCCTTCTTTTGCCCAACCCGTCGCCATTGTTTACCCTCGGCAATCCTGCCACCCCTATCATTAGAGCCAAACTCTGAAAACGCAAGGTAGCGGCCAACCATCTGTTGCGTTGCGGCAATCTCTGCACTTGCCCGATCACATGAATTATCGGGTTTCGGTAACTGGATTGCTGGGGGATGTCTGTCGGTCAAAGCGGCTCAGGATCCACAAGGCGCCCGGCAATGCGGTGAAATCGGCAATTAATGCGAGCGCGAAGGCAGACGAGGCCACGATGCCGAACTCACGCATCGGCGGCAGGTCGGACATCGAAAGCGCCAGAAAGCCGCTGGCGTTGATCAGGGTGGCGAATAGAATCGGGCGGCCGGCCACCAGCATGGCATGTTGCAAAGCGCCGGCCGTGCCGGCCGAGCGGCCTTCCTGGAAATGGTAGAAAAAGTGGATCTGATCGTTCTCCGTCGCCCCCAGTATCGTCGAGCCGATGAGGATGGTCGCGATGTTGAGCGGAATGTCCGTCAAGCGCATCACCACGAACACGCACAGGATCGCGAAAAAAGATGGAATCATGGTCATCAGCCGCGCCGAGGGGCTGCGGAACACCAGCAGGAACGCGAGGAAAATGACGCTCGCCGTGAGCGCAAAGCTTTGGGTGAGCGTCGGCAGCAGGCGCTGAGTGATCTCCGCGCCCACGACTCCCTGACCCACCACTCTGCCGCGCACATCGTGCAATGCCGGCTCTTCGGCCTGAACCTCGGTCCAGGTCCTCCTCACCCATGTGCGCAGCGCACCGACCCGGCCGAAAAGTTTGGCGCGTCCCCGGATGCTGACCCGTACGTTGGCTAGATCCGTCACATCGACATATTTTCGCGCTCCGGGCTCGGTCAGCATGATCTGCTCGAGATCCCCGGCAAGCTTGGGCCACGCGGACGCCGAGTCCGGCAGTTGATCGGATCCGGTCTCGACATAGCGCTCCCATCGCAGCACCGAAGTGGGGCCGTCGACGGCGGTGATGCGCGGGTCGCTTTCGAGCCGCCGAGTCAAGTGCTCCAGAGCCTGCAGGAAGTCCGGGTCCAGAGCGTGGCCGGGCGGAGTCCGCAGCCAAAGCTCAACGACATCCAGACCGTTCGACTCCTCGAAATGGCGGGTGTCTTCGGCCACGCGCTCGCTGGGATTGACATAGGTCAGCACGTCCATTTCGAGAGCCAGGGGCGCGAGCACGCGGGGAATACCGAACAAGGCGGCGGCTCCGCACAGCATCAAGACGAGGGCCACGCACACGAACGGCCAGCGCAAGCGGCGGCTGGCCGGAACCAGGAAGTCGACGAATCCGGGGAACCACTTGCCGGCCGGGAGCTTCTCGGAGCGCAGCGGGGTGCGCAACAGCGACTGCAGCGCGGGAAACAGAGTGAAACAGCCGATCCACGCCACGATGAGTCCGCACGCGGTCCATAGGCCCATGTCGCGCACGGGACGAATATCCGAGATCGCCAGCGCAGCGAAGCCCACCGCGGTCGCGAACATCGAGGCGGTGCAGGGCAGAAATTTATTCGCGAGCGCACGCGCGTGGTGCTCGAGCAGGGTCGGCGAATCGTCCGGCTCGATGTACCGGGAGTGCACGTACACCAGCGTGGCCGTCGTCGTGACCATCACGGTCAGCGGCACCAGGGTGGAGATGACCGTGTGCGACCAGCCGAACAGATCGGCCAACCCCATGGAGATGGCAACGAGGCTGCCGAGCGTGAAAATGATGGCCCCCAGCGCGCGCCAGGACCGGTAAATGATCACCACCAGCGTCATCAAGAACAGGCCGAATAGAGGCATGAAGCGCACCGTTGCCGCCCCGGTCTGCCGCTCGAGCCAGGCATTGAGCCACGGAGATCCGACGCGCCGTACCTTGGTGAAGGGTCCCCCGGAGGCTTCGAGGGGCAGAGCGAGCGCATCGATCGCCGCCAGCGCGCGGTTGCGCTCGGCAGGCGATTTCACGCGCAGCTCCAGCGCAATGCCGAAATAGTGGTCGCCCAGAAGTCCGGCGCGACGGAACAGGTTGGTCCCCGTCGCGAATGTTCGCACACGCCCGGCGTCGTCGGGACGGATCTCCCCCGCGGAGCCTCCGTGACGGTACAGGTCGAGCAGGCTGTGGGCCTCGACCTGCGGAATCCCGGCCAGTTCGTGCTCGAGCCGGTCGGCGGCGCGCAGCGACTCGAGGCTCAAGGGATCCGGCGATTCGAGCATGAGCAGTGCCTGCTCGCCCTCGGGGAACAGGCGGTCGAAGTCGGCCGTGGCGCGTGCGACGGGATCGCCGGGCACGATCAACCGTTCGATCGCGGGGTCAGCGGGGACCCGCAGCGCACCGTATATGCCGGCGGCCGTCAGGACCAAGAATGCGGCCGCTATCCAGGATCGCGCCCGCAGTACGCGGCGGAATAGTTGAACGATCTTGGGCGAAGCGGGCACACTCATAAATGAAAGCGCGCTCCTTTCGACCGGAGAGGCCCGCAGCGCGATAGCATGATAGCCTAAACCGATGAGTACACTGCTAGCTGCATCACTTGCGACACTGGTGTTCTGTGCCCCCGGCTATCCCGGCGCAGCCGGCGATGCGCAGCCGCTCATGGATCAATTCGCGAGCGCGGCGGTGGCAGCCTCGGGCTGGCCGGCCGGAAGTCTTGCGGCCGTTTATGACCCGACCGAGGACGGCAGCCTGGCGAAACTCAGGGCGCCCGATGCGGTGCTCGCGTTCGTGCCGTACCCGTTCTTTGTCGAGCACGCGGCTCAACTGCATCTGACGCCGCTGGTTCAGGGCGAGATGTTGGATGTCGGTCCCCGGCAAAGATGGACTCTGGTCGCAAAGGCGGGCCGCATCACCGGCCCGGCCTCGATGGCGGGATTCACCTTGCTCAGCCTTGCCGGCTACGCGCCTGATTTCGTTCGCAACACCGCGCTCAAGGGCTGGGCGCTGCCGCCGGACGTGAAGATCCAGGCGACGGGGCAAGTACTGAGCGCTCTTCGGAGAGTGGCCGCCGGCGAACCGGTCGCCGTATTGCTCGATCAAACTCAGGCCGCGGCGCTTCCGAGCCTGCCCTTCGCGGCCGAGCTGCGGACGGTGACGCAATCTCCGGAGTTGCCCGTCGCCATCGTTGTGGTAGTCGACTCCCGCCTGCCCGCCGCCCGAGCGCACTCCCTGCAGCAAGGGTTGCTGAAGATGGGGCAGGCCCCTCGGGCCGCCGACTCGCTGGCGCCGCTGCATCTACATGGCTTCGTGATGCCCACGCTGCCGGCCGACACGGCGCTGCCGTGACCAGTCGGTGCGGCACGTCCGTCAGCACGCGGTACGGCGCAGCCGTGAGCACGCGGTACGGCGCAGCCGTGAGCACGCGGCACGGCGCAGCCGTAACCAGGCACGGCACCGCCGTAACTCAGTGGCTCAGTTGCGCCTGTCTCGCGCTGGCGGCCACCGCATGCACCACGCAGCTGCGGCGGCCCGCGCCGCCGGCACCGAGCGCAGAGCCATCCTCGGTCGCCGCACTGGCCGCGGCAATCCAGGCGGATGCCGGGCGCAGCGATCATGAAACTGACGCGAAGGTTCGAAGCGATCTGGCGGCAGAAGCCGACCGCGACGCCGACGCCTGCCTTTCGCGCGAGCCGCAAGCGGTGGCCTGCCTCTATGGACGCGCGGTTGCATTCGGACTGCAGGCGCGGGCGCACCCGACACGCGCCATTGAGTTCTTGAACAGGATGCTCGATACGTTGACGCGCGCCGAATCGGCAGACGCCAGCTACGACGAGGCCGGGCCTGCTCGGGTCCGAGCGCTGGTGTTGATTCGGGCGCCGGGATGGCCATTGGGACCCGGCGACGCTGAGGCCGGATTGGCCGACGCGCGTCGCGCCGTGTCGCTCCGGCCGCAGTATCCGCCGAACCTATTGGCGCTGGCGGAAGCGCTGGCCAAGACGGGAGATGCGAGCGGGGCCCGGGAGAGCTATCAACGCGCCCGCGAAGCGGCACAATCGCTGCCGGCCTCTGCCGATCGCGACGACTGGATGAGTGAGGCCGAACAGGGGCTGCAGCGCAAGTAGCGAGCAAGATTTGCAAATCGTCGCCGTCACAAATATCAAAGGAGGGGTCGGCAAGACGACGACTGCCGTCAACCTGGCGTATTTGTGTGCGGCCGCAGGTCGATCCACGCTGCTATGGGATTTGGATCCGCAAGGTGCCGCGACTTATATATTACGTTGTGCCCCGAATGAACACGCCTCCGCGAAGAAGCTGGTGGCCGGAAAGCGCGAGTTGCCGGAATTGCCGGTGCCGAGCGGGTACGAGAAATTGGATGTCCTGCCGGCGGATTTGTCGTATCGCAATTTCGACGTGCACCTCAGCGCGCGCAAGCATCCGACGGAGCGTCTATTGAGAATGAGCCGATCTCTGCGGGACGTGTATGCGGTGCTGTTTCTGGATTGTCCGCCGGGAATATCTCTGCTGTCCGAAAACGCACTTCGCGCGGCCGACGCCGTCGTCGTACCGTTGCTGCCGACACCGCTGTCGGTGCGGATGCTGGCCCAACTGCGCGACTTCGTTGCCGCGAGCGGCTGGAGCGACTTGGCTCTGATACCGTTTTTCTCCATGGTGGACCGGCGCAAGTCCCTGCACCACGAAATAATCGCGGGCACACGCGGACAAATTCCCGAGCTGCTGGCCACCGAAGTGCCGTATTCGAGTGAGATCGAAAGGATGAGCCTGCGCCGTGCGCCGATACCGTCCTACTCGCCGCGCAGTGCGGCAGGACAGGTTTACGCGGCTCTGTGGACAGAAATAGAAATGCGCATGGATCGAGGCCGGCCGCGCAGCGCGCCCGTTCAAATGCACTCGGCGCCCGGATAGTCGTTTCAATCCGGCAATATTTGGCCTTTTGTTTCCGCCGCGAACGGAATGATCAGCAATCCCATCAGAAACGCGATCGCGGTGGTGGCGACCGGGATACCCATGCTGCCGTAGTTGTGGATCGCCGCGCCGAGCAGAAAATTCACGCCCGCGCCGATCAATCGCCCAAAGGAGGTGGTGAACGCGAAGGCGGTGGCGCGCACCGCGGTGCCGTACTGTTCCGGGAGCCAGAGACTGAACATGGCGAAATTTCCGCCGAAGAAGCCCAGGAAGAACAACACTTCGATGAACGGCACGAGTCCATTGGGCAGATAGAACGCCCAACCGAAACTCAGCCAGATGCAACAGGCCATCCCGACGAAGAAGAGAGCCAGCGTTTTGCGACGTCCAAAATATTCCGCCAGAGGGGGCAGCGCCAAGCAGCCGAGGATGGTGCCGATCGACAGCAACCCGGTACCGAGGGAAGCGGTGCGCACCGCGCCGACGGCATCCATGCCTTGCTTCTTCGCGAGGGTGATGATCGCGCTCGGTTCGTAAACCGCTCCCGCCCACAGACCAATGATGGCTACGGTAAGCAACGCGGCATTCACGATCGTGCGGCGCCGATATTGGGCTCCAAAGATCTGCGCCAGAGGGCTGACTGCTTTTCTCGGGGCAGCCGCAGCGGTCTTGGCCCATTTATCGGGCTCTTTCACTTTGAACAGGATGAAGAGCGACAGCACCACGGGTGCGAGACCACAGAGGAACATTGCGCGCCAGCCGAAGTGCGCGCCCACGGTGAAGTTGAGCGCGGCGGCCAGAAAGAATCCCGCGTAGTAGCCGGTCTGCAGATATCCCGCACCCATCTTGCGCCGGTCCTCCGGCCACACTTCAGCGACGTAGGTACCCGCCAACGCCCATTCGCCGCCGATTCCGATGCCGGCAAGCAGGCGGAACAAGCCCAATTCCCACACGTTTTGCGACAACGCCGCCGCTCCCGTAAAGACCGCGTAGACCACCACGGACGCGGCAAGCACCCGGGTGCGTCCAAACCGATCCGCGATCGGGCCCCATACGAAGGACAGGCCCCAACCGACCAAGAACAGCGCAAATAGAATCGAGCCGACCAAGCCGACGTTGGCGGGGGAGCCGTCCATGCCGGACTTGGGCAGCAACTCGGTCAGCGCCGGACTCAACACCAATGCATAAATGAACGAGTCCATTCCGTCCAACGTCCAGCCGGTCCATGCTGCCCAAAAACCGCCGATCTGCGTGCGAGACAGCTTGGAGCGTGGAAGCGCGCGCGCCTGCGCACGGGATTCGGCCATGGAAGCACTCCCCATTCTTGAATTGATATCGCAAAACGTATACATTATACACATCTTGAATACAAGCTACTCCTTCAGCAATCCCTTATCCGGGCGTCAAAGCTCTCCGGAAATCATCGCCGAGTCGTTGCGTCAGGCGATCATCGAAGGCCAGCTCGGACCGGGCGAGACATTGCGGCAGCAAAATCTCGCGCAACACTTCGACGTCAGCCGCATTCCGGTGCGCGAGGCGTTCCGTCAGCTGGAAAGCGAGGGCTGGATCGTTCTTCAGCGCAATCGCGGCGCGCGCGTGAGCTCGCTGAGCGTGACCGAGGCCCGCGAGATCTACGAAATTCGCGCATCGCTCGAGTGCACGGCGTTGCGGCTTGCAGCCTCGCATCACACGGCAGCGAGCCTGGACCAGGCCGCTGCGATTCTTCAGGCATCGCGCCGCGACACCGACGGCACGCGGTACGCGAAACGCAATCGCGAGTTCCACATGGCCTTGTTTCTGCCCGCCGGGCGCCCCCGGTTGCTGGCCATGATCGACTCCCTGCACAGCCAAGGGGAACGCTATCTGAGGCTCAAGCTCGACATGCCTGCGCACAAACAGCAGTCCGACGATGAGCACGCGCAGATACTCGAGGCCGTTCGAGCGGGCGAGATCGAGCGCGCCGTGCAGATTCTCGAACCGCATCTGTTGCAGACCGGTGAGTTGCTGGCAGCGCGTCTGGCGCGGCATCTCGAATCCGGCGCCGCAACGAAGCGCCGCGCCGTCAGGGGCAAACGCGCCGGACTGGTTGGCGCATAGCCGTCATGCCGACAGCGAAGTCGAGCAGGGAGACCGGTGCATCCTCGACTGCCGGGCGTTCTTGGGCGGCGATGCCTGAAGAAAAGGCGCGCCGGATCGCGGCCCTCGATACTCCGCACGCCGGCAAACTCCTCGACCCGAACAGCATCGTGCGGGTGCTGCAGCAACTGATACTTCCCGGCGATCGCGTGGCCTTGGAGGGCAACAATCAGAAACAGGCCGATTTTCTGTCGCGGTCTCTCGTGCAGGTGGATCCGAACGTGGTCCACGACATCCATCTGTTGATATCGACGATCAGCCGCCCCGAGCATCTGACCCTGTTCGAGCGCGGCATTGCGCGCAAGTTGGATTTCTCCTTCGCGGGTCCGCAAAGCCTGCGCGTGGCGCAGCTGCTGGAGGACGGCAAACTGGAAATCGGCTCGATCTATACGTACATCGAATTGTACGCGCGCATGTTCATCGATCTGACGCCGAAGATTGCGTTGGTGTGCGCCGAAAAAGCCGACGCGCAGGGCAATCTGTACACGGGGGCCAATACCGAAGATACGCCGACCATCGTCGAGGCCACCGCCTTTCGACACGGCATCGTCATCGTCCAGGTCAACGAGGTGGTGGATGAACTGCCGCGAGTGGACATTCCCGGCTCGTGGGTGGACTTCATCGTCATCGCCGACAAGCCCTTCGCAGTGGAGCCGCTGTTCACGCGCGATCCGCGGCACATCACAGAACTCCAAGTGTTGATGGGGATGATGGTTATCCGCGGCATTTACCAACACCACGGTGTCACCGCGCTCAATCACGGAATAGGATTCGACACGGCAGCCATCGAACTGCTGCTGCCCACCTACGGCGAGTCCTTGGGCCTCAAGGGCAAGATATGCCGTCACTGGGCGCTCAATCCGCATCCGACGTTGATACCCGCTATCGAAAGCGGCTGGGTGCAGAGCGTGCATTGCTTTGGCAGCGAGGTGGGAATGGAGGAGTACATCCGTGCCCGTCCCGATATTTTCTTCGTCGGACGCGATGGGAGCCTGCGATCGAATCGGGTGCTATGCCAATTGGCCGGCCAATATGGCGTCGATTTGTTCATCGGATCGACGCTGCAGATGGACGCCGACGCCAATTCCTCCACCGTCACCTTGGGCCGATTGGCCGGATTTGGCGGCGCACCGAATATGGGTCACGACCCGCACGGTCGACGCCACAGCAGTGCACCATGGCTCAGTCTGATCACGGCAGATGCGCCCGTGGTGCGCGGCCGTAAACTGGTGGTGCAGCTGGTTGAGACCTTCAAGAAGGGCGGCGTACCCAGCATCGTCGAGTCGCTCGACGCGGTGGAGGTCGGCCGCAACAGCGGCATGCCGATCGCGCCGGTGATGATTTATGGCGATGATGTGAGTCATGTGGTCACCGAGGAAGGCATCGCCTACCTGTACAAGACCCAAGGCACGGAGGAACGGCGCGCGGCGGTTGCCGCCATAGCAGGAGCCACACCCGTCGGGTTACGCTCCGACGCCCGTCGCACCGCTTCGCTGCGCGCTCGCGGCGTCATTGCGTATCCGCAGGATCTGGGTGTGTCACGCATGGCCGCGAAGCGTTCGCTGCTGGCGGCGCGGAGCATCGAGGACTTGGTGGCCTGGTCCGACGGTCTGTACAAACCGCCGGCAGTTTTTCGCAGCTGGTGACCATGAACCACACCGCCGACAATTCCTGTCCTGCCGGCCTCCACGCGGCCCCGGCTTTCGCGCTCGCGGGCAGGCCATTCGTCCGACGAGGCAAGCTTGGCGCCTCACAGCTCGCTGATGCCGCCGTCGAGGCGCTGCTCGCCGAAGCGCTGCTCACGCCAAAGCCCGCACTGGTCGACCAACGCGGTAGTGGCGCCCATCATGATCTGAACCTCGACCGCTTGCTGCGTTCGGCGCATTCGCTGCACGGGGCATTCCGCGACATGGCAACGGCGGCCATGGGCCGTGTGCCGGACCAGCCATTGCGCGAAGAGCTGGCCGCGATCGGCCGCAGGGGAGAAAGCGCCATGTTCGCCGCCACCGGCGGCGCCAACGCGCATCGCGGCGCGATTTGGGTCATCGGACTGCTCGTGGCCGCGCAAGCCATGGCGGGCAGCGATCTCGCACCGCATGCGATCGCGCGGCTGGCGGGTCGCGTTGCGTGTTTCGACGATCGTCATGCGCCGCCGCAGGATACGCATGGTCAACGGGCCTGCGAACGTTATCGGGTGCCCGGCGCGCGCGGCGAGGCGCGCGCCGGCTTTCCGCACGTGACAAAAATCGGACTTCCCGCGCTGTGGTCGGCTCGGGCACGAGGCGCCCACGAGACCCATGCACAACTCGATGCTCTATTGGCGATCATGAGCAGCCTGCAAGACACCTGTCTGCTGCATCGTGGCGGTCCACCGGCGCTGCGCGCGGCGCAATCCGGCGCACGTGCCGTGCTTGCCGCGGGCGGCTGCTCGACCCCACTCGGGTGGGGAGCATTGCTGCGTTTGGACGAGGAGCTGTTGGCGCTTCACGCCTCGCCGGGCGGTTGCGCCGACCTATTGGCCGCAAGCCTGTTCCTCGATCGCATCGGGGCGCCGCGCCGTCGGCCGTCCCGCGCGCCGGCCGAGATAAGTGCATGGGCCGAGGTGATTTCATGGAGAGACTGACGCTCGACTATCCCGCTCGGCATCCCGTGCCGCAACGGGTGCATGTGGGCGTCGTCGCCTCCGGCGATCTCGAGGTGTTGTTGGAGCCTTCCGCCGATGGGCGTGCGCATGTCGTCGTGAACACCAGCGTCGATGGGTTCGGCGCCACGTGGAAGAGCGTCCTCGATCGCTTCTTTGAGCATTTCCAAGGCGCCGCGTCGATCGAGATCAATGATTTTGGCGCAACGCCCGGCACCGTGATGCTACGACTGGAGCAGGCGGCTGAAGCGCAGATCACGGGAGCATCGCCATGATCGCGTCCGATGGCCCGAGATTCCTCAGTAGACAGAGCTTCATAGAACTGCGGGCGCGCGAGCGTGCTCGCGCGCTGCTGGACGACGGCAGCTTTCGAGAGCTGCTGGGTCCGTTCGAGCGCCTCAAATCCCCTTGGCTGCCTCTGCAGGGCATCGTCGCCCAAGCCGACGACGGAGTGGTGCTGGCGCGGGGCACGCTCGACGGGCGCCCGGCCGTCATGGCGGCCATCGAGGGTGCGTACCAGGGCGGCAGCATGGGAGAAGTATCGGGCGCCAAGATTGCCGGCGCGCTGGAGCTTGCGTTGCGCGACTGCGAGCAGGGCAGACCCGTGCTGCCGGTGTTATTGCTCGAAACCGGCGGCGTGCGGCTGCAGGAAGCGAATCTCGGTCTCGCCGCCATCGCTGAAATCCATTCTGCGATCGTCGCATTGCGGCGGCATGTGCCTGTGGTGGGGGTGGTGGCCGGCATGGTGGGCTGCTTCGGCGGCATGTCCCTGGCCGCGGCGCTTTG
>Ga0208193_1000875_pt1 | contig 14154 bp, 13 predicted proteins | sample June2015DPH_17_2_FD_184716 | JGI IMG/M metagenome (GOLD analysis project Ga0208193, IMG submission 184716) | Peatland microbial communities from SPRUCE experiment site at the Marcell Experimental Forest, Minnesota, USA - June2015DPH_17_10... | ecosystem: Environmental > Terrestrial > Soil >... | reverse complement strand
CCGGTAGGGGTCCGCTTGTCCCGGATCGAGCGCGCGGCAGCGTGGGCGGTTTGTGGGCGGCGCGGCACGCTGATCTGGCGGCCTGGCAACGGCCGGGGCTCTGCGCAGAAACCTACTGGCGGTCCGATTTGCCAAGCAAACCATGCAGCCCCTAAGCTTGGGCTCAACATAAGGCCGGTTAGGCGAACCGGTGTTGTGGGCAGGCTGGGTCCGGACGGGTGGTTTGAATTTCCTATCCGCTCAAAAGCGGCCGGCTACGAGCAGTAAGCCGCGCAGGCCATCCTTCAGCGGAGCACTATCCGTCCCGGCACCACAGTGATCGGGCATGCTGAAGGCGACAGCAAAGCCCAATGGCACGGTCCGACTGGATGTTCCGCTCGACACCCGCACGATCTACCTTCGCCTTCTCCAGGACGACGACCAGTCGGTAGCATCATTTCAAGCGGGCTGATCATCGCGTTCCCTACCCAGCAGGAAGCCAATCGAATCGCGGAAGCAATTTCCGCCGACGCCCGCGCCTCGGGCCACAAACTTGCATGCCGATATGCTGGGCAAATTTCGGCGATTATCTCGGTTGGATGGAATGCGTCGCGTATTTGCTGCAGCATCTGCCGCGGAATGCTCTGCGAGCGATAAATAAAACGATGGCAGATGCACCGCGGTGACCGCGCCTGTTCCGCGTGATTTTCTTATGCATCGTCGTGGCAGCCAATTGCCAGCCTCTTGCAGTCTCGCGGTGCAAAGACCGACACGGGTGGTGCAAACTTTCGATCGTACTTCGTCGTGCTAGGCAGTAGATAGCACGCAATAATTTGCGTCTGCTCAATCAGTTGCTTGCCGTGCGCGCCGTTTGGAAAAAATGGCGTGCCAGATGAAACCTTGTGCAGACATCGACTTGACGCGGCAACCGTGCCGCGCCCTTTTATCTTGCTATGCCTTTTTTTCGTTCTGACGGTGGCAACTACGGCTTACCCGAGTCACTCTGTCGTTGCTCCTTAATTCCGCAATTGGTTCCATAATTGTCAAACTGGCTCCCAGTTATCGAAAGTGACATTCGGGGTGGATCTCCACAGTTGCCACAAGCGGGCGACGATTTCCGGTGCGTAGTCATGAGGGCTCGGACTCCAGGGATGACCCTTCCAGCGGGGCAATACATGATGGGATAGCCGGTTGCGAGCTCGACGAAGTCCACGCGTCAGCATGTCGTGCCCAATCACCGCTCCAGCACTATCCGGCCAACCTTCGATGAGCCACGCGAGGAACCGCAGACTGTCGTGCCGGCAGTCGTAGATTTGCATCTCGCGCCGCGTGCCATCGGGGTCATCGTGCTCATAGCGACGTAAGACCTGGTTGCATTCGTCGAGCGTCGTATCGGTCCAGAGGGCGCCTAAGAGCGTGTCGGCAAGGGCCACAACTTGATGCCAGGTAAATGCCCCCAGTCCGTCGAATTCGGTGACGCCCTCTCGCTTGCCCTTGAGGAGAGCCTCCTGCAGGCGGACCACTGATGGATGTGCCAGCGAGTAGTAGCCGGTAAGCAAAGTCTCGCCGCAACGGATGCAGGTCGTGGGCGAAAACGGCGTCGCAGTTGCGAACGGCGCGATGCGAATCGCGCTTCGACAGGCGGCGCATCGGGTGATCAGGATCGTGTGATGCTTCGGGCAGACGGCGAGCCAGCCGAGCTGCCACAGAGTCCGCACATAGGGCACCGGATCGGACTGCAAGCACACACCGCAGAGCGCAAGACGATACGCACGCCAATCCGGCGCTCGTGTGTCGTAACGACGCGCAGAAAAGCGTGCGGAGTCTTCATCCTGCCGAAACGGCGGTTGCAAATCTTCGAACGTCATCTTGCGCATGCGAGAGATGCTGACGCCGGTTTTCTTTGCAATCCGGGCGAGCGTCCAGGGATGCGGACGATGCCACCAAAGCGTTCGGCCACTGCTGTCATCAATGCCAAAGCTCTGACGTGTAAGCGTGTCGAAGGGAACTTGAAGACGCGTCGTCAGCCGCTGAAGCCAGGAGAACAACGACTCATCGGCGAGTGGGGCCACGTAGAGCGGAAGCGTCCGGTCAGTGACATGCGGTGCGGGCCTCGTCGGCGCGGGCGTTGGCGGCTCGAACGGCAGTATTTCAAACGGCAACACGGCGGCGTTGCGACGGTACGATGAAGCCCGTCTGATCGATGAGTTCAGCCGTGATCGCTTCATTCCCGCTGCTTACTGCCCGGACTGCCGCGCGTGTCACGATCGACACGATCTCGCCCAGAATCCCTTCGGCGCTCGCGAGGATCTTGCTCGCAAGTTCGTCCTCCACAAGATCAGAAGGCTGACGAAGCGGCAGCACCGCTTCGAGCGTGCTCAGGAGCTGTTCGTATTCGTTCCCGGCACGCCAAGGCGGCAATCCCACCGGCTCAAATCGGTTCGCGAGTTGATCATCACTCTGCACGGCGTGGAGCGCCTCGGCTGTGCCGACGGCAATCAGCGAGATCTGCAGTTCATTGCCCAGCCAGCGAAGGACATTGAGGAGTCTTCTTTGCTGCAATCGGCTGCCTGCGAGGATGTTGTGCACCTCGTCGATGATCAACACTCGCACCTGCGTCTCGCGCATCATTCGAAGCGCCGCATCCTGGCGTTTGGAACCGCGATCCGTGAGCATATGCGGGTAGCCGAGCTCGTCCACAATCGCACCGAAGAATCGCGGTTCATCGGGTCCCGCAGGCATCTGCACTCGGAGCACTGGAACGTGTGCCGCTCCGCTCTCCGGCTGACATGCGGCCGTCAGCGGATGTGCGCGTCGAAACTTCTCAACGATCATCGTCTTGCCGTTGTTCGTCGGTCCCACGAGTAGGAGATTCGGCATCCGGGTGCGCTTGGGAAAGTTGAGAAGATCCTCCATCGCGGTGAGCGCGGCTTCCGCGCGCCCATAGCTCACCCAGCGATCGGTGCGAATGCGTCGGATGCGCGCCTCCGCGCTCTCATCGGCAATGCCTCGGAGGCTTGCGTGCAGATGCGCATATGCCTGGCTCATGACCATTCCTCGACGGGCAGCATGCGCTCCCACGGCTGCGAGGTCGGCTCCCGTGGAACGCTCGGCGTTGCATCGGACGGCGCTGCGATCGGTGGAGGATCGATGCGACCGCCTTGAATCACTCGCAACCGCCGCTCACGCTGGCGGCGCGCGATCTTGCTCGCGGTGACAGCCTCATCGGCGATCGAGCGCATCGTCTCGATCGCACGAAAGAGCGCATTCTCATCGACGCTCTGGCGGCCTTCCTCGCGCAAACGCTTCAACGCCAGGCGGTGCTCCCAGAGCGAAATCGGCGGGCGACGCAAGTTCCGGTAATGCAGGTCGTAGTACCGCCCATCTGGGGCCAGGAGATAAATCCGACTCAAGTTTCGTGGGTCGTAACGGACGAGTGCTTTCTGCGGCTCGCCGATCCAGGTTCGAAGGATGTCCGACCAGTAATGGATCGAGTTCAGCGATACGCCGTCGCGACGAATCAGACGATGCTCCAGCGGCAGAAAATCGATGAGGAAGCGCCGCGGATCGGATACTGCTGCGGGTTCCCCGCATCCAGGTGTCACGCCGTCGCCTCTAAGGCCACGCTCCCAGGCCGCAAGCGGCATGATGCCCAACGCACGGTGAACGCTTCGATGATAGACGCCGGTGATCGCGTGTACGAGCCATCTCTCGAGCTCATCGATCGTCATGGCCGCGGTCTTCTCCGGGTTCGTATCACCCTTCTCAGCAATATTCGAGAAGGTCGTGCCGGGAAGAAGGTGGACTTTGCCCATCATCGTGCCGATGAGACGCTCGATGTGTCCGCCGTAGTGCGGCGTGCGCACGGGGCGGTAGTCGATCGCGATGCCGTATTGCTCGCAGCCGCGCTTGAGCGCTTCCGAGCGAAACTCTTTCGCGTTATCCAGATGCAGGTGTGTGAGAAGACCGTGAATAGGCCATTCCGCTTCGGTCTTCCGTTCGGTCAACCAAGGCGCCTTCGGAAGCACGGCGTGCGCGAGGCACAGCGCGACGCTCGTGGCCGATGGAGGCTCGAGCGACAGATGGAACCCAACGACCCATCGGGTGCAAACATCAATCGCGAGTGTCAGCCATGGCCGCTGGATCGGTGCGCGCGTGACGCTATCGACGATGATGACATCGACCGGCGTGTGATCGATCTGCACGAGCGCTAGCGGCCATTGCGCTTCCAGCGACCCAATCGCCGGCGCATATCGATCACGGGCCGCTTTCTGTCCTTGGCGTCGCGCGAGAACCTCGCGTCTTGGTTTGGCATTCAGCCTTGCTGAAACCGCTTTGCGACTCGGCGGCATAAGACCCGACGCGCGAGCGCGCCGGCGGATATCGGTGACGAGATCATTCAGCCGCGGGCGCTGACGTGTCAGGTAGACGGTCTCGATTGCCTCATCGATCAGCTGATCGGTCTCGTTCGAGAGGCGCGAGCCGCCGCGCGCGGGACCGCGTTTGTGCGGCAAGAGACTCGTGAGCCTTGGATCTGCAAGAAAGCGCGCGAGACGCGCATAGACTCGCGTGTAAGAGATCCCAAGCTCCGCTGCGGCTGCGAGAACGTGCGCCAGCGTACGATTTGGAGTCTTCGCGAGACGCTGGATGACCGGGAAGCAACGTCGGGCCTCGGCCCAGGCCTCCTCAGTCACGGATGACAGTTCAGGCGGTCCTACCACATCACTCATGGCGGCCGAACTTCCGAATCAAGCGTCACTGGGACGGAAAGATCGGCACGTAAGGCGCCGCGGGCGATGAGACGCCAGACCGTCGCCAAGGCGATGCCCCGGTTCGGCTCGGCTTCGAGGAGCGATCGGAAAGTCGCACCCTTCATTGCATAGGCGCGCGTCAAGATCAGCATGGCCGCCTTGGCATCCACAGGCACACTCCGCAATGGTAGGAGGCGTTTCCCGTTCTCGAGGAGCGCGCCGCGGACATCCTTCTCAGTCACAACGCGAAAAGTTGCTGCGTGCCCGAGCGCCCACTGTGTTGCCGCACCGAAGGCCGGCGCAAGCGCGTCCCAACGCTCCTCGAGGTCGCGCTGATACTTCACTTCGATGAGATCAGCACCGCCCGGGAATCGCGCGAGAAAGTCAGGCGTGTAACGCCTGCGAAGTCCGGCATCTTCAAAATGAATCGTCACGGGCTGCGCGAGAATGTTCGCCGCCGGCTCAACAAAGCTGGTGAGCGTGACGAAGTCGCGCTCCAGTGCGCTCTCGTGATACGTCGCCCCGCTCGACAGCGACTGAAACCCGATGATGTGCGAGCGGCGGCTTAAGGGAATACGCCGTGTGGGCGGCTTTGTGGGCAGCAAACGTTGAACCCTCCTTGCTCCATAGCGAATATCACGTTCCCCACGAGCACAAAGAATACTCGCGCCAGAGAACTTTGGAAGTGTGCAACACGATTATCTTTTAAGGCAACAAGCTCCAGCGGGCTCAGGCGTGTTCGTTTCGCTGCAATTTACCGCGAAACGTCATATTGTTTTGTTTCCCAACTATGCTAGGAAGTGACTGAGTGTCCTGGAGTTGGCTTCAGTACATACGAGTGCGCTGTGATTCGCCCTGATAGGATTGAGAGAGATGCGTCGATTGATGATCGTTAGCGAGACTCTGGACTCACTCGTCGGCCGTCCTTCAACTCATTCGAGATGCCCTGGTCGAGATTGCTAAAGGAGGTGCCACATTTTGAGCAAAACGTGCCAACGACGCCTTTAGTTTTCGAAAACGACTTCGAGTTCCTTTTAATGGCGCTAACCTGCTGAGGCCGGCCGGGCGCTTCCAAAACCAGATTCAAGGGTCTCAGCCCATCAGCCTGCCCAGGCCGCAGTGTGCGCTTGCGTACACACAAAGGCGCTACAGCTCTAGACTACGGAACCCAAGTTTGTCCGTAAGGAATGGCACACCTAACGACCCGCCGCCGCGGGCACATTGTGTTCGCTAGCGCACAGACACGACCACGGCCTTCGATGAATATTGGGAAGATGAGACCAGTCGCCGACACAATCGCTGCGGCCGGACCGCCAGTGTTCATTCAGTCGGTGGGAGAAAAATCGTCGCCCAGCGCTGTGGTCGCGCGGTTTCGTCACGGCGGAGGGAAATTCGACATTAAGCCCTCCGATATCGTGCAGGTTACGTTCAACCTGCAAGACGGCGTGCCCGTCCGCCGTCAGACGGGGAGCGCGCCATCACATGCGTGTGTTGCCGCGGTCGGAAGCGTCTCGATGATACCTGCGCATCAACACACCCAGATTGAAATCCAAGGTCAAGCCGACATCTTGCAGATATTCCTCCGTGAAGCGTTTCTCGAACATGCGGTTGACGGTGAATTTTCCTGTTCGGCATTTTTCAATTCGCGTGATAGCGAACTGCAGGCAGCGGCCATGCAGGTTTTCGTTGCAGCCACACGAGGGGACCCGGACGATTCACTCCTCCTCGAATCCGGCATCCGTCGTCTTGGGGCCGGGCTCCTGAACCATGGTCTTCGCCGGGCACCGGAGACCGCGCGTGGCGGCCTTGCTCGCGCGGCACACCGACGAGTAGACGACCTGATCATCGCCTCCCTGGTCGACGCGACAGTCCCGTCGCCAACGTTGGACCAGCTGGCCAGCGCCGCAGGCTTGAGCGTCAATCACTTCATCCGGACATTCCGCCAGCAGACGGGCGTGACACCGCATCGGCACGTCGTTCTCCGCCGACTCGAGCGTGGGCTCTCGCTTTTGAAGAAACCTGGTAAGTCCGTTGCCGAGGTAGCGGATGGCACCGGCTTTGCGACGCCAGCGCATTTCGTCGCCACGTTCAGGCGAACGCTGGGCGTGACGCCCGGCGCATTCCAGGCTGCTCTCCGGCGCTGATCACGCGCGCTGGTGCCGGGAGGTTGCCGCGGGCGGTTTCCGACGTTGAGCGCGAAGACGGTGTCTTCGCGATACCGCAGGTTCGGCGCTGTGGCGCAGCGTTCGTCTGCCCGAGTTCTGCATGGCTGGCTCGGCGCGAGCCTCCAACCGCAAGAACATCTGATGACCAAACCAGCGTGCGGACCCCTCTTCATCTTATGAAATGCGCCGCGTACACCGCGCAGGCCTTTCTTGGCCACGCCTCACGAAGACACTTGTAACGTGCGCCTTTCTCATCGAAGTTGCGTCGCTCGTTTCTTGACTATTCTTGAGTCGCTACGAGTTCACGGCCGGGAGTCGTGCTCCACATGCACGACTTGAAACTACAGATTCGGCCCACCCTGCATTCAGCAAATTGTTTCTTGAGTCCGAGATTGACGAGAGCCTCAGCGCAATCCTAGTCACCCGGCGCCCCAGCGTGCCGAAAGACGGGCAGCCCTGGCTGTTTTCCGTCGCGAAATGCAACCAAGCGGCTGTTGGAAAAAGTTTGTTCGAAACCGACCGGATGCGCTTCGTCCGTACGAGACCGGGCGTGAAAGGGGGGATTTTGCGATACCGCAGTTCCTCGCCTGCTCTGTATTCTCACTTATTCCCGACTTCGGCTCCCTCCAAAGCCTTGCCCGGAGCCGTCACCGTTGCCGTCACGAAGCAGTTCCCTGCTTTCGTACAACTCCAACGAAGGATGCATGAGATGAACAGACTGAGTGGAAAGACCGCCGTGATCACCGGTGGCGCTACTGGCATCGGCCGCGCTGCGGCAAAGCGCTTCATCGAGGAAGGCGCGTTCGTCTTCATTTTCGGCCGCCGGCAGAAAGAGCTCGACGCCGCTGTGGCCGACCTCGGGCCCAACGCTCGCGCGGTGAAGGGCTCGGTCTCGGATGAGGCCGACCTCGACCGACTCTACGCGGCGGTGAAGGCCGAGCGCAAAACCCTCGACATCGTCTTCGCCAATGCCGGGGCGGGAAGCCAGCTTCGGCTCGGCGAGATCACCGCCAAGCACATTGACGAAACCTTCGACGTCAATGTGAAGGGTACGATCTTCACTGTCCAGAAGGCACTGCCGCTGATGGGCAAGGGCGGTTCGATAATCCTGACCGGATCGAGCGCCGGCACCACGGGCGCCCCGGCATTCACCGCCTACAGCGCGAGCAAGGCGGCAGTGCGCAATCTCGCGCGGACCTGGGCGGAGGACCTGAAGGGCACCGGCATCCGGGTAAACGTGCTGTCGCCCGGGGCGACTGCGACCGAACTCGCGAAGGCAGCGCTAGGCGAGGAGGGCCTGAAGGCCTACGGCTCGATGACTGCGCTGCAGCGCATGGGCGATCCGGCGGAGGTCGGGGCGGCGGCTGCCTTTCTCGCGTCGTCGGACAGCAGCTTCATGACCGGCAGCGAGGTCGCCGTCGACGGCGGCCTGGCGCAACTCTGACCCCGGCGCGGTTTCACGCCTGTCCCAAGTACGAAAGGAAAAAGATTGTGAAAAAACTCGAAAGTAGGATCGCAGTCATCACGGGCGGAAGCAGCGGGATTGGCTTGGCCACAGCCAAGCGCTTCGTGGAAGAAGGCGCGCACGTCGTGATCGCTGGGCGACGGGAGAAAGAGCTGAAGGAGGCCGCAGCCTTCATCAAGAGCAACGTTACGACGGTCGTGGGCGACGTGTCGCGCTTGGAAGATCTGGACCGGCTCTATGCCGTCGTGAAAGAGAAACATGGTCACATCGACATTCTCTTCGCGAACGCGGGCGCGGGGACAATCGCACCGCTCGCGGTAGCCACTGAGGCCCATTTTGACCAGACCTTTGATGTGAACGTGAAGGGGCTGTTCTTTACGGTGCAGAAGGCCCTTCCCCTCTTCAAAGACGGCGGTTCGATTATCTTGACCTCTTCGGTCTCGAACGTGTTGGGGCTCCCAGGGTTTAGCGTCTACGCCGCGAGCAAGGCGGCTGTGCGCAACTTCGCGCGCGCTTGGACACTGGAGCTGAAAGACCGAAAAATCCGCGTCAATGCGATGAGCCCTGGACCAACCGAGACCGGCGCCTTAGAGACAACGACGGGCCTTACCGCTGAGCAGGCCAAGCAAGCGGCCGCACAGTTCGCCACACAGATCCCAATGGGTCGCAGGGGTAAACCAGAGGAAATAGCGGCCGCAGTCGTGTTCCTCGCCTCTGATGAAAGCTCCTACATCACCGGCGTGGATCTCGCCGTCGATGGAGGCATGGCGCAAGTCTGACCCCCAGCGTTAGCACCAGATCGGAGAAGCACCATGAGCTATGCAATCGTAGGTTTCGGCAAGATCGGGCACGCTCTCGCCAAGGCGTTTGCCCGCAACGGCATTGAAGTGTCCGTTGCAACCACACGCGACCCCGAGAGCTTTGCGTCCGATGCGGCCGCGATCGGACCCCAGATTATTCCCAAAACACTGGCAGAAGCCGTCAAAGCGAACATCATCTTTCTGGCTGTCCGTTTCGAGGCGCACCCGGATGTCGCGAAGGCACTGCCGAACTGGAAGGGAAAGACCATCATCGATGTGACCAATGCCTACGGTGTGCCCCCTGAGAAGCTCGTGGGACAACAGAAAATGGGGGAACAACCTTCTTCTGCTGCCAAGGTCGTCGCGCAGGCCTTCACTGGCGCAAGACTGGTTAAGGGCTTCAACCATTTGGTGGCTGCCGTCCTGGACCAAGATCCGGCCGTACATGGAGGCAGGAGAGTCGTGTTCCTGGCGAGCGACGATGACGGTGCTGCAGAGGAGATTGGCGAGCTTGCGGAAAAACTCGGTTTCGCGCCGATCAAACTTGGCGGCCTTTCGGAAGGTGGGCTGCTTGTGCAGGCGCGGGGAAATAGCTGGGGTCGGCTGATCTTTAAGGACTTGGTCAAGTTCGACTGATGAATCCTGATCGCGAATTTCGATGATCACATTTATTCAATGATCGGAATGGGATCTGTATATGACCTCTGCATTAAACGAACAATCGCTTGATCAGATTTTTCGCTCCGCCCACACCCCCAACGGTTGGGCAGATCGTCCTGTTGAGGATGATATGGTGCGCGAGGTCTATGACCTCATGAAATGGGGGCCGACATCTGCAAACAGCAGCCCCGCGCGGTTTGTTTGGGTGCATAGCGCGGACGGAAAGGCAACGCTCGCCGGGCTTGCTGCGGAACCGAATAAGGCGAAGATTCTGAAGGCTCCTGTCACGGTCATTATCGGCCACGACTTGGATTTCGCCGACGAGCTACCAAAGCTTCTGCCTCACAATGCCGAGGTCATGCAGAAGTACTTTTCAGCGCCACGCGTTGCCGAGGTGACGGCAAAGCGAAACGGAACGCTGCAGGGCGCTTACCTCATCGTCGCTGCGCGGGCGTTGGGACTGGACTGCGGCCCCATGTCGGGCTTCGACAACGCCGGCGTGGATAAGGCCTTTTTCTCTGGCACTCGAATCGAGTCGAACTTCATCTGCAGCCTCGGCTACGGCGATCCGGCGTCCGTGTTTCCGCGCAATCCTCGCCTTAGTTTTGAGGAGGCCGGTGGCTGGGCCTAACCATGAAGTAGATCGGACACGATCCGATCAGAGGAATGGAAACGTTTATATGAGCTTCAAGAGAATGTTCAGATTGTGAAGGATCTTTTCCCGCCAGTCCGCCGCGGCGATAGGCAAGGTCTGCTCGCGTTGTCGGCCGAACCTATCAAGGGCATCGAGGATTCCGGCTTTCGGGACGACGTCGCGGACCGGCTGTTCGCTGTTTTCGGACTGGTCGCGGCCGAGCCCGTGCAGGGCAGCTGACGGATGGAAGGAATCGGCGCCGATCTTGAGGTGATGAAGTCCGTTCCGCTCCCGGCCGGGCACATCGACGCCATCCGGGCGATCGGACGCGAGCGGTCTTACGATGCTGGCGACATGATCGCTCGCATCGGCGACTCGATGGATCGCTTCATGTATGTCGTCGAAGGCGAGATGGAGGTGCTCGACCGCAACTCCGAAAAGCGGATAGGCGACGCCACCCTCGGCCCTGGCCAGTTCGTCGGTGAACTCTCCTTCCTGAGTGGAGGCAACTACTTTCTCGCGATGCGTGCGGTGAGCCGCACCGTCACTATCGAGGTCTCCCGTGAAGCCATGCTTGACCTCATGGCCCAAGTTCCGGAACTTTCCGATCACATCATCACGGTATTCGCGGCGCGGCGGCAGCAGCTTGTTAAGGAGCGCAGTAGCTCGATCAAGATTATCGGATCGGACCGCGATCCCGACCTCCAGAAGGTCGAGGCATTCCTCAGCCGCAACCACGTACCGTTCCAGTCGTTCGATTTGGACGGCGGCGACGAGGAGGCACTGCGCCTCGGCAATCTCGTCGACCACAAGCCGGCCGTCATCTTAGATGGCGATCGCAAGATCGAGCATCCCACCCCGCGCGAGGTCGCACGACTGCTCAACATGGATCTCGATATCGGCGGCGATCTGCGCACCGACGTCCTTATTGTCGGCGGCGGGCCGGCTGGCGTCGCCGCGGCAGTCAACGCGGGTGCGGAGGGGTTATCGGCCCTGGTGGTCGAAGATACCGCGATCGGCGGCCAGGCGGGGGCATCGAGCAGAATCGAAAACTACATGGGATTCCCGACGGGAATCTCGGGTGCCGACCTGGTCTACCGGGGTCAGATCCAGGCGCTCAGGTTCGGCACCTGTTTCGCAATGCCACGACGCGTTGAACGGGTGTCGGTGGAGGAAGGCGGACTGTTCTGCGCCACCCTGGATGACGGGGTGCGGGTTGTTGCGCGCGCCGTTCTCGTCGCGACCGGGGCGCAGTATCGCCGGTTGCCGCTGGAACGGCTGGGCCAGTTCGACAATGCGAGCGTCTTTTATGCCGCGACAGAGATGGAGGCGCGCTCCTGCCGCAACACCGATGCGGTCGTCGTCGGCGGCGGGAACTCCGCCGGCCAGGCTGCGATGTACCTCTCCCGAGTCGCGCGCCTCGTCCACATCCTGGTGCGTGGCGAGAACCTGTCCGACACGATGTCGTCCTACCTCGTGCAGCGGCTGAAGGCCCAGCCTAACATCGAGATTCACTTCGGCACCGAGGTCACGGCGCTGCACGGCGGCGATCATCTTGAGCGGATAACCGTCCGATCCCACGGCGAGGAAAATACCCTGTCGGCGCGCACGCTCTTCTTAATGATCGGGGCATCCCCCAATACGGGATGGCTATCGGACTTGGTGGAACTCGATAGCCGCGGGTTTGTGAAAACCGGCAAGACGGTCGGCGCGGACCGGCCTTTCGAGACCTCCCGACCGGGTATCTTTGCCATCGGCGACGTCCGTGCTGGCTCGGTGAAGCGAGTCGCCTCTGCGGCTGGCGAGGGATCGGTCGTGGTTCCAGGAATCTACGAGTTTCTTGGCGACCCAGCACGTCACTGGAATCCACTTCATCTCACGTCGTCCTCATCAAGCCACTTCAGTGAAGTGGCCTCATTGGGTCCGACGCAGTCCGACGTAACAGCAGTGGAGGAAACTCGATGAGCACCGAAGAGAATGTCCAGACTGTGAAGGATTTCTTTGCAGCATTGGGCAGCGGCGACAAGCAACGTCTGCTGTCGTTGGTTGTAAAAGATATTGAGTGGATCATTCCGGGCGAGGACTGGCCGCTGGCCGGTACGCACCGTGGGCACGCGGGATTGGCGGATGTGCTTCAGAAGGCTTCCGACGAAGTAGAAACAACATACCCAGAGCCCCCCGAATTCGTCGCGCAGGGAGACCGAGTTCTGGTCGTCGGCGTCGCGACGGGAAAAATCAAAGCCACGAATAAGTCGTTCGAAGACCAGTGGGTCTTCGCCATTACCGTTCGAAATGGCAAGCTGACGAACATCCGGGAGTACATCGACACGCAGGCGCTAGCGCGGGCCTCACAGATGGACGCGTCCGGGCCGGCGTAAGCCCCCTGAACACCCAACCGTAAAGGAGACTTCGATGTATGACCAATCCAAGCTATCCGAGTTGACCGAGTTCGCACGCGTCGAGGTGGACTCCATCGTCATCGACGTTTACCCAGGCGATGGCGACTGGACCCGTCTCTTCTCCGACATCGTGGGACCCGAAGGAAGGGTCTACAGCTTCGTGCCGGCCGAAGTCGCCGACTTCAAGAACGATCCGGTCGGCCGCATGCGGACGCTCGCGAAGGAGCCGGGACGAGGGAACGTCGAGGCCGTCTCGGCCGAACTCGTGGCGATGCTGGGGGTCACGCAACCAGCGGATGTTCTGTGGCTGCACCTGTTCTACCACGATCTCCACACCGCGCTGATCCAAACCAGGGGCGCGACGGCGGCCGACTTCAATCGAGCCGTTCACGAGCGGCTGAAGCCTCGTGGGTTCTACGTCATCGTCGACCACGCCGCCGCCGCCGGGACGGGCACGAGCAATGCCCAGTCGCTGCATCGGATCGATCCTGCCTCCGTCCGCGAGGAGGTGGAGGCGGCCGGCTTCCTGCTGGACGCGGAAAGCACCATGCTCGCGAACAAGGATGATCTGCACTCGACCAAGGTGTTCGATCCCTCGATCAAGGGCGAGACCGATCGCTTCGCCTTTCGGTTTGTGAGGCGCTAATTGTGAGTCGTCCGCCCTACGACGAGGTAAGCGTGAAAGCGTTGCCATCGGCACGGCGGGGGCTTGGCCGGCCGCTCCTTCGAGCAAAGGTGCGGGCGTAACGCGCTGCAATTGTCGCGGAAACTGTTTGGGGACAGAATGAGGGTCGGCGGCGTGCCCTGGATGGGACGCGCACCTGACTGTTGCTTCACGGCGGAGATAAGAGGCATTTCCTACGAAGGGTAACGAAGGTAACAATCCGAGAGTGTCCAACACCGATTTGCTAGATGCGATTTTGTGCGAAGTTCTGCCCGCATCGTAATTTGCGCAGTAGGTTCGATTAACTCTCCTGAAAGCCCAGCACGAAACGATCGCGGGACCGACGACTTTCCCACATCGACAAGCAAATCGCAGCTCATCCGACCGTTTCAACACGCGATTTCAGCTGTTTACGCCGCCGCGCATTTTCGGAATCGAAGAGCCGCACCGGTCATTTTCGAAATTAGGGAACCGGCACGCTTCGGTAAGCCGTTGAATCTCGTTGACTTCCTTCTCAGTCATTTTCGGAATTAAGGGGCACCGACACACTCCGCCGCCCTCCTTTGTGTCGCGGGTTCTTCGTCTATGGCGGCGTCCGGATTGAGTCGTTTGCGGAAATCGGAAAGCACCCGACGGC
>Ga0208193_1000874_pt1 | contig 14164 bp, 12 predicted proteins | sample June2015DPH_17_2_FD_184716 | JGI IMG/M metagenome (GOLD analysis project Ga0208193, IMG submission 184716) | Peatland microbial communities from SPRUCE experiment site at the Marcell Experimental Forest, Minnesota, USA - June2015DPH_17_10... | ecosystem: Environmental > Terrestrial > Soil >... | reverse complement strand
GATCAGTACCGCCAGGGCGAATTTACGCCGGTCGTGTTCGCGGAAAACGGGGACGCTGACGCCGAACTGGATGCGCTGGCGCGAATTTCCGGCGTTGAGGTCGTGCGATCCGGTGCGTTTGACCGCCGCCGCGTTGGACTGGCAGAAGCGCTCGGGCTAGGCGTCGACCGGGCGATAGCGGTGGAGTTCAGGAAAAAGCGTATCGATGTCGTGTTTGAAACCGCGCGGTTTTTTGGCTGGCGCCTGCCATTTCCGACGGTGGCATGGTTTCCGGATTTTCAGCATCGACGATTGCCGCAGCTTTTTTCTCCCTCGGCGCGATGGCGCCGCGACGTCGGCTTTCGTGTCAAGATAGCGTCGGGCCGCACCATCATGCTCAGCAGCGAGAGCGCATTGCGGGACTGCCGGGCATTTTTCCCGGCGATTGCCGGCCGGGCATCCGTGGTTAGATTCGCAAGTCGTCCGTCGCCGGAGCTTCTCGCCTCCGATCCGGTTGAAGTCGTCCGTCAATACGATCTGCCTGAACGCTTTTTTTATCTTCCCAATCAGTTCTGGCGGCACAAGAACCATCAAGTCGTGGTCGATGCGCTTTCGATCCTCTCGGCGAGGGGAATAGAACCGGTAGTCGCGGTATCCGGCAGCAAGAATGACCCGCGCGAACCGGATTATTTCGAAAAAATCATGGCCCAGATCAACGAGCGTCATCTGTCGCGCAATTTTCGCTATCTCGGGATGATTCCGCTGTCCCATGTCTACGCGTTGCTGCGCGTCTCCACAGCCCTCATCAATCCGTCCCGCTTTGAAGGCTGGAGCACCACGGTCGAAGAGGCAAAATCGTTTGGCGTGCCGATGATCTTGTCGGATCTCGAAGTTCATCGCGAGCAAACCGCAGGCACGGCAAGATATTTCGGGACCGACAATCCCGGCCAACTAGCTGATCATCTTGTGAGAGAAAATCAAAATATTAAGCCTTTTTCCGTTCGGAATTTGGTTCCGGGTCTTGATGAGCGCGTGGCGACCTTTGCGGGTGGTTTCGCCAGCACCATTCGGGCTGCATCGCAGTCGTGGCAAAAGGGCAAGAGCCGTCTAACGACCGCGCCTCCAAAACCGGACTGAATCAAAGTATCTTCTCAAGAATCCGAATCGCTCCCGAGCAGAAGAGAATGCCTGGCGCCATGGGTGAGCAAAACCGCCAAGCAAGACAGCCACGATGACGCCCGCCCTCTGGTCGCCGCCAACTCCTGATGTTGACCGGCGCGGCCTCGGCTGACCGCGTGGGATCCCCGCAGTTGAGGCGTCCAACCATCGCCGGCGGATCACAAACGCCTTGATTTACAATGGCTTCTATTAATATAGAACACAGGTCTATATCAGCGTGCGGCGCCTGCGATTCCGCGAGCCGAATGTCTGTGCCACAGGGAAGCCTTCATGATCAGATTTGGCCTGCTCGGATGTGGCCGCATTGCCAAGCGTCATTCCGAACTGCTGGGCGGTGGTCATATCGACGGGGCCAGCCTGGTCGCCGTCTGCGATCCGATCCGCGCCCGCGCCGACGCCATTGCGGCGAAGTTCGGCGTTCCCGCGGTTTACGAAATCGATGATTTTCTCGCGCGCGCGGACATCGACGCGGTGGCGGTCCTGACGCCAAGCGGAATGCATCCCGAACATGTCATCGCCTGCGCCAGAGCGGGAAAACATGTCGTGGTGGAAAAGCCGATGGCGCTGCGGCTTCAGGACGCCGACGACATGATCCGCGCCTGTGACGAAGCCGGCGTCAAGCTGTTTATCGTCAAGCAGAACCGCTTCAATGTTCCGGTCGTCAAGGCCCGCGAGGCGCTGGAAGCCGGCCGGTTCGGGCGGCTCGTTCTGGGCACGGTGCGGGTGCGCTGGTGCCGGGACCAGGCCTATTACGACCAGGATGCCTGGCGCGGCACCTGGGCCTGTGATGGCGGCGTGCTCACCAACCAGGCCAGCCATCACATTGACATGCTGGAGTGGTTTTTCGGCGATATCGTCAGCGTTCATGCCCGCGCGATAACGGCGCTGGCAAAAATAGAAACTGAGGACACCGCGGTCGCCACGCTGAAATTCCGCAATGGCGCGCTGGGGATCATCGAGGCCACGACCGCCGCACGTCCGACCGATCTCGAGGGCTCGCTCTCGATCCTGGGGGAGAAGGGGACGGTTGAAATCGCGGGCTTTGCCGTCAACCAGATCAGGCACTGGCGTTTTGTCCATGAACTCGCGTCCGACAGGGATGTGGTCGAGAAATTTTCCGTCAACCCGCCCAACGTCTACGGCTTCGGCCATCAGGCCTATTACCAGCATGTGATCGATTGTCTGGTGCATCAGCGCGCGGCGCTGGTGGACGGCCTGGAGGGCCGCAAGAGCCTGGAACTGATCTCCGCGCTCTATGAATCGATCGAGACCGGCGAGGAAGTTTCGCTGCGTTTCATGCCGCGTCTGAGCCGGCTCGGTGTGGCGTCGTGACGGCGCCGGACGTGCATCAGGCCGGCGCGCGCGATGTCGAGTTCGGTGCCCGGGTCAGGCTGGTCGAGCCGTGCAACCTGTACGGCTGCAAGATCGGCGATGACTGTTTTGTCGGTCCTTTCACCGAGATCCAGAAAGGGGTCAGCATCGGCGCCCGGACCCGCGTGCAGTCGCATAGTTTCATTTGCGAGCTGGTGACGATCGGGGAGGATTGTTTTGTCGGCCACGGCGTGATGTTCATCAACGATACCTTCGCGAGCGGCGGTCCGGCGGGCGGGGACAAGAAACTGTGGCGCGAAACCGTGATCGGCAACCGGGTGTCGATCGGCTCCAACGCCACCATCCTGCCGGTGCATATTGCCGACAATGTCGTGATCGGAGCAGGATCGGTCGTGACCTCGGATATCACGGCCGCCGGCACTTACGCAGGCAACCCGGCGCGCCGGCTCGATCGGCGCCAATAGGGACGATGACTTATGCCGGTACCGTTTGCGGATCTGCAGCTTCAATATCAGACCATCAAGGGCGAGATCGACGCCGCGATCGCGGCTGTAATCCGCGACAACGCCTTCATTCGCGGAGCTTATGTGGATTCCTTCGAGCGGGAGTTCGCGCAGGCCGTGGATGTCAGGCATTGCGTGTCATGTGCCAACGGCACCGATGCGCTCTATCTCGCCCTGGCGGCGCTGAACGTCGCGCCCGGCGACGAGGTGATCACCACGGCGCATTCGTGGATCAGCACCTCGGCCATGATCACCCATGCCGGCGCGACGGTGGTGTTCGCCGATACCGACGGCGCCACGTTTACGATCGATCCCGCTGCGATCGAGGCTGCGATTACGCCGCGGACGGTCGGTATTATTCCGGTGCATCTGTACGGCCAGCCGGCGGATATGGACGCGATCATGGCTATCGCGCGCAAGCATGGTCTTTGGGTGGTAGAGGATTGCGCGCAGGCCCATCTTGCGCGCTTTGGGGGCCGGCAGATCGGCACGTTTGGCGCGGCGGCGACCTATTCGTTCTATCCCGGCAAGAATCTGGGGGCGATGGGCGACGCCGGCGCCGTCGTCACCAATGACAGCGCGCTGGCCGAGCACATGACCATGCTGGCGCGCCACGGCGGTCTGGTGAAGCACCAGCATCAAATCGAAGGCGTCAACAGCCGGCTCGACGGCCTGCAGGCGGCGATCCTGTCGGCGAAATTGCCGCATCTCGCCGACTGGACCAAAGCGCGCCAGGAGGCCGCGAAGGTTTACGACGCCGGCCTCAACCAGGTCGAGGATGTCCTGGTGCCCGCGGTCGGGACCGACCGCAGCCACGTCTATCACCTCTACACCATCCAGCATCCGCGCCGCGACGCGCTGGCCAGGCATCTGAATGCCAACGGGGTTCAGACCGCGATCAACTATCCGACCGCGCTCCCGTTTCTCGCCGCCTACAGCCGGCTTGAAGCTCGTCCCGAACAGTTTCCCAACGCGTATCGCGCGCAGGGGCGGATTTTGTCGCTGCCGATGTTCGCGGAGATCACCCGCGAGCAGCAGGACGAGGTGATCAATCTCGTTCGCGAGTTCTGAGGCCGGGATTGACAACGAGAGCGATCAGACCGGCTTGCGCTCATCTGATATAACCTTGCCATCGTTCGGCAAGTTCGGTGCCGGAAGGCTTCCCAGGGAACGCGATGGCAGAAATAGATGCCGCCACGGCAGCAAATCGGTCCAATTCCGGCGATATCGTCGCAAGACTGAGGGCCCGCATCATCGACCATGCGTTGCCGCTGTGGTCGACCGAAGGCTGGGATCGGGCGACCGGCGGTTTCATCGACCGGCTCGATCAGGACGGCCGCGCCGATCGTCTGGCGCCGCGGCGGGTCTTCGTTCAGGCCCGGCAGATCTATTGTTTCGCCAAGGCGGCCCAGATCGGCTGGTATCCGGATGGCCGCGAGATCGCGCTGAAGGGGCTGGATCATCTTTTGACCAAGGCCAAAAGCCCCGATGGCCGGCCGGGTTTTGTCCACACCCTCGCGCCTGAAGGTTCCGTTCTGGATCCACGGCGCGACACCTACGACCAAGCGTTCGTGCTGCTTGCGCTGGCCGGCGTCTACGCGCTCGATCGCGATGCGCAGGTTGGCTCCGAAATCGGCGCGCTTTGTTCGTATCTCGATAGCCAACTGCGTTCGCCCCATGGCGGCTTTCTCGAGGGATGGCCGGCGTCGCTGCCGCGGCGGCAAAATCCGCAGATGCATCTGTTTGAGGCAATGATCGCGGCGTTCGATGCGACCCACGACATTGTATTCCAGAATCGTGCCGGCGATTTCTTCGCGCTGTTTCTTGCAAATCTCTACGACAAGCAGAAACAGGTGCTGGGGGAATATTTCGAAGACGACTGGTCGAGGATCGAGCCGGTCAGCGTCGAGCCCGGACATCAGGCGGAATGGGTCTGGCTGCTGAAGGGATTTGAGCGGATTACCGGCTGCCCGACGGGACGCTACCGCGCCGAACTGCTGGCGTCGGCGCTGCGTTATCGCGACGAGGCCACCGGTTGCCTGACCGACGAGGGCGACGCCGCCGGCAATATCAAACGGCATAGCCGGCGCTGCTGGCCGCAGACCGAAATCGCCAAGGCGTGGATCGCGCAGGCCGAATCTGGCGAAGCGGGAGCCGCCGATGAAGCGCGTGCGGCGCTGTCGCGCCTCGAACGGCATTATCTCAGCCACCCCGTCGCAGGCGGCTGGTACGATCAATTCGATCGCGACGGCCGTTCGCTGATCGCGACTATCCCGGCGTCTTCTTTTTATCATGTCCTCTGCGCCGTTGTGGAAGCGGAAGCGGTGTTGGGCTGAGCCTGCGCCAGGAGGGCGCATCCCTACAGCCACCGCTTCCGCCGTTTAAAACTCTTCAAATTCTTGAAGCTCCTGCGCTGATCACCGGCGCCGCCGAGCTAAAACTCCTTGACCGATCGCCGGCATCTGCTGCTCGCCGCCGGACAGATAGCAGGCAAGGCCAATGCGCTCCTTGAGGCGCGGGAAATAATTGTAGGTCATCTCGATGTCGGCGCTGATCTCGTTATCGCTGCGGGTGACGGGACCGAGCCTCAGGTTTTCCTGCGACGTCATGTCGGCGATGATGCGGCGGCCCTCCATCACCTGCTCAGGCTTGTCGCGGGCGCCGATCGGCCGAAAAGCCGGCCGACTTTGGTATTAGACTTGGCCGGGGTCGAATGCTATGGCCTGCGCCGTGGCCGAAAAGCCTGTTGCGCGCCCGATTTGGCCGGTTAAACCGGTGATAGCAGCAATTTGGTCCGCCGGTCTGCCGCCTTGGCGGCGGTCACGGCGCGGTTCGGCGCGTAGTTGGAGTTGATATGACGGTCCAGGATTCGAAACGGCGCGTTGCGCTCCTCACCGGCGTCACCGGGCAGGACGGCGCCTATCTCGCCGAATATCTGCTCGGCCTCGGCTATACCGTGCATGGCGTCAAGCGGCGGTCATCCTCGTTCAACACCGCGCGCGTCGATCATCTCTATGAAGATCCGCATCATGGCAATGTGCCTTTCCTGCTGCACTATGGCGACATGACGGACTCCACCAATCTGATCCGGCTGATGCAGCAGATCCGCCCCACCGAGATCTACAACCTCGCCGCGCAGAGCCATGTCGGCGTTAGTTTCGAAAGCCCGGAATATACCGCCAATGCCGATGCGATCGGCGTGCTCAGGCTGCTGGAAGCGATCCGGATTCTGGGGATGGAAAAGGAGACGCGGTTCTATCAGGCGTCCACCTCGGAGCTCTACGGTCTGGTGCAGGAAACCCCGCAAAAGGAAACCACGCCGTTCTATCCGCGCTCGCCCTATGGCGTCGCCAAGCTCTACGGCTACTGGATCACGGTCAATTACCGCGAGGCCTACGGCATGTTCGCCTCGAACGGCATCCTTTTCAATCATGAAAGCCCGATCCGCGGCGAAACTTTTGTCACCCGCAAGATCACGCGCAGCATCGCCCGGATCGAGACCGGTCTAGAAGACACGCTCTATCTCGGAAATCTCGCGGCGCGACGCGACTGGGGCCACGCCAGGGATTATGTCGAGGGCATGCACAAGATCCTGCAAGCGGAAGCGGCTGACGATTTCGTGCTGGCGACCGGCGAGACCCGCTCGGTGCGCGAATTCGTCGAGATCGCGTTCGCCGAAGTCGGCCGCGGCATCGAGTGGCGCGGCAAGGGCATCGAGGAAACCGGCGTCGACGGCAAGTCGGGAAAGACGCTTGTGCGCATCGATCCGGTGTATTTCCGCCCCACCGAAGTCGATGAACTGATCGGCGATGCCAGCAAGGCGCGCAAGGTGCTCGGCTGGAAACCGAAAACGACGTTTGCGCAACTGGTCAAGGAGATGGTGGCGGGCGACCTTGCGATCGCGAGACGGGAGGTCGCCAATGGCAAGAAGCCCGTTTGAGCTCAAAGGCAAGACGGTTTTCGTCGCCGGGCATCGCGGGATGGTGGGGGCCGCGCTGGTGCGAAGGCTGGCCCAGGAAAAGGTGGAGCTGCAGACGGCCACGCGCAGCGAACTCGATCTGCGCGACCAGGCCGCGGTGTTCAAATGGTTCGCCGACAAGCGCCCGCAGGCGGTGTTTCTGGCGGCGGCGAAGGTCGGCGGTATTGTCGCCAACAACACGCTGCGCGGCGAATTCCTCTACGACAATCTGATCATCGCGGCCAATGTGATCCACGCCGCCCATGTCAATGCTGCGGAAAAGCTGATGTTCCTCGGTTCGTCCTGCATCTATCCCAGGCTGGCGCCGCAGCCGTTGCGGGAAGATTCCATGCTGACCGGACCGCTGGAGGTGACCAACGAGCCCTATGCGATCGCCAAGATCGCCGGCATCAAGATGGTCGAGGCCTATCGCAGCCAGTATGACTGCGACTTCATCAATGTGATGCCGACCAACCTGTATGGGCGCGGCGACAATTATCATCCCGAATACAGCCACGTCGTCGCTGCGTTGATCCGAAGGTTCCATGAAGCCAGGGTTTCCGGCGCCTCCAATGTGGCGGTCTGGGGCAGCGGCACGCCGCGGCGGGAATTTCTTTATGTCGACGATCTCGCGGATGCCTGCATTCATCTGATGAAAAATTATTCCGGCGATGAACTGGTCAACATCGGCACCGGCGAGGACATCACGATTGCCGAATTCGCCCGCCTGGTCGCCGCAACGGTCGGATACACCGGCGCCATAAGTTTCGACACCTCCAGGCCCGACGGCACGCCGCAAAAACTGCTCGACGTCGGCCGTCTTGCCGGGCTGGGCTGGCGCGCGCGCACCTCGATTGGGGATGGCATCAAGCTTGCCTATCAGGCTTATCTGAGCGAATCGAAACAGGCGGCTGAGTGATCAGCAACGACTAGCCGTCAGATTGTAGGCGACAATCCGGCCGAGGATGTCCGTCAGCTCCCGGCCGTGCCGCGCGGCGCGGTTTTGCCCAGCGCTGCCTCCATCGCCGATATCAGCGGTTTCATGAAATAGGCATCATTGGCGGGCGAGATGTCGGTGCGCAGGCCATGGGATTCGAGTTCGTCCGAAACCACCGGTCCCACCGAAGCAATCGGCGTGCGCGCAAGTCCCTCACGCAGCCGCGCTTCGCAGCGATGCGCCTTTGCGACCTCGATCAGGCGGCGAACCTGCCCTGAGCTGGTCAGCGCAATGGCGTCGATAGCGCCTTTCGCCATCTCTTCGATCGCAGTGACGATATTGGCGTCGGCGGCCTGCGCGTCATAGACATAAGGCAGCACGCAATCGACCTCGGCGCCTTGCGCCGATATCGCGCCGGTCAGCGCGCTGTGATCCTTATCCGGGTAAAGCTGCAGGCCGACGCGGTGGCCTTTGAGATCGACGCGCGCCAGCATCTCGGCGATGCCCTCGGAGGTCGGCTTCTCCGTCGTCGCATCCGGCTCCAGCCCGATCTCGCGCAGCGCCCGGCCGGGCTTGGGCCCGCGGGCGAATTTGCGCGCCTTGCCGAGTGCGGTGATAAAATCCTGCTCGGCGCCGATCCGCCGCGCGACCTTGATCAGCCGGCGCAGGCCTTCACCGGTCATCAGCACCAGATCGTCGCAGGGCTTTTGCGAAAAGCGCCGGATCCAGGCCTCCACCGGCGCGGCGTCCGGCGCATCGTGGATGGCGAACATCGGACATTGCAGCACATCCGCGCCTTGTTCGCCGAGCAGGCGCGAAAACTGCGCTTCCTCGCGTGTTTCCAGGATCAGGATGCGGTAACCGCTCAGTTTTCCAGGCATGATTTCGCAGCCATGATTTTGCTCTAACGTGGATCGCCTATTGTTGTTCATTTGGCGCCTGGGCCGGGATTGGCGCAAGGGCATCGCGGATGATAGAGCAGGTCCGCCAACCGGCTTTCCGCCTGATCTTTCCAATTCCAGCCAAGCCCCTCCATGCCCGATCATCAATTCGTGTTGACACTATCCTGCCCCGACCGGCCCGGCATCGTCTCCGCGGTGTCGACGTTTCTTAGCCATAACGGGCAGAACATCCTCGACGCCCAGCAGTTCAACGACGTCGAGACCGGTCATTTCTTCATGCGGGTGGTGTTTACCGCCGCCGACCTTGCGGTTGAACTGGCGGCCCTGCAAACCGGCTTCGCGGCGATTGCGGAACGCTTCAAGATGGACTGGCAGATGCGCGACCGCGCCAGCCGCCGCCGCGTCATGCTGCTGGTGTCGAAGTCCGATCATTGCCTCGCCGATATCCTGTATCGCTGGCGCACCGGCGAACTCGAGATGATCCCGACCGCCATCGTGTCCAACCATCCGCGCGAGACCTACAGCAATCTCGATTTCGGCGAGATCCCTTTTCACTATCTGCCGGTGACAAAAGAGATAAAACGCGAGCAGGAGACCGCGATCTCCGATCTGGTCAACACGACCATGACCGATCTCGTGGTGCTGGCGCGCTACATGCAGATCCTGTCGGACGAGATGTCGGCCAAACTGTCGGGACGATGCATCAACATCCATCATTCCTTTCTGCCGGGTTTTAAAGGCGCGCGGCCCTACCATCAGGCCCATGAGCATGGCGTCAAACTGATCGGCGCCACCGCGCACTACGTCACCAGCGCGCTCGACGAGGGCCCGATCATCGATCAGGACGTCGAGCGCATCAGCCACCGCGATACGCCGGAAGATCTGGTTCGCAAGGGGCGCGATATCGAGCGCCGCGTGCTGGCGCGCGCGGTGCGCCATCATCTGGAGAACCGCGTCATTCTCAACGGCCGCAAGACCGTGGTGTTCATGGATTAGCGCGTGACACGGCAACTGAATGAGCGGCTGCAATTCGGAAAAGGGGCTGACGTGAAAACCTTTGCCATCAAGGATTTTCGCCTGCGCAGCGGGGTGGTGATGCCGGCCGTGACCATCGCCTATCGTACCCTGGGCGATCTTGCGCCGAACCACGATAATGTGGTGCTGGTCACCCATGGCAATACCAGCGGCCCGCAAATGATCGACCAGAACGGATCGACGGGTGAAGGCAGCTGGAGCGAGCTGGTCGGTCCCGGCAAGCCGATCGACACCGACAGGTTTTTTGTGATCTGCCCGAACATGCTCGGCTCGTCTTATGGATCGACCAACGCTGCGAGCATCGATCCTGCGAGCGGCAAGCCCTACGGGCCGCGATTTCCCGATATCGAGGTCAGCGACATCATTGCCACCCAGCGCGCGTTGCTCGATCATCTCGGCATCGAGAAGCTGATTGCGATCGTCGGTCCGTCCTTTGGCGGGTTTCAGGCCTTCCAATGGGCGGTAAACTATCCCGGCATGGTCAGCGGGATTGCCCCCGTCGTCACCTCGCCCGCGCTGCCGCGGGTGCGCGCCGAGGGTAACCTCACACTTCTCTTCTCGGTACTGTCGAAGAATCCGAACTGGAACGGCGGCGACTATTACGATCGCGGCGGCGTTGTCGAGAGCATGATCCAGATTCGCTCCGCCACGCTTAAGACTTATGGCATCGCGACTCGTCTCAAGAAAACGATGTCCGATCCGCAAGCGATCGAGGCGGCGATCCGCGCCGAAGCGTCGCGCTGGGCGCAAGGGTTTGACGCGAACTCCCTGATCATTCTGGCCAAGGCGCTGCGGGGTTTCGACACCACGGCGCAGTTCGGCAGCATCAAATCGAAGGTGTTGTACGTCCTTTCCCGCACCGACAGGCTGTTTCCTCCCGATCTCGCCGCGACGGTAATGCCGGCACTTCAAAACGCAGGTGTCGAGGCCGACTATTTCCTGCTCGACAGCGAATACGGCCATTCGGCGTCGGGCCTTGATGCGCACAGATGGGCGCCGCGGCTGCGCCAATTCATCGAACGCCTGCTCAACTAACGGATTCCGGCAAGCGGGTACGCGAATCCGCGTTAATGAATCGCGTCCAGCCCCGACGATGCCGTCGAAGGGTTGGCCGCGGCGGCCTTCGGCGGCGCGGGCTCCAATCGCTTTCGCTCCTGCTCCTTCACGTACTCGTCGTATTTCGCGGTGCCGGGACGAGGCGGGGCATCGGCCGGAAGGCCGCCAGCCCATTGCGGGATGGCATCGACAACTGTGGGCGTGATCTTTTCGTTGATGGTTCCGCATCCGCTCAATCCGCACGCCGCTAGCGCAGCGACAAGTACGAGGACAAGCTGGCGGATGCTGATTGGCATGTGCGGAACGTCGAAAGCCTTGCGCGGGCGAGGTTGCACGCCGGGTGATCTTTCCCGAACGTGTCAGGTATATTTACGGCGCGCCCCGCAACCGGATTTCGCTTGGGCGAGCCTATTCTTAAAGCGGTAAAATACGCTTATTAACCAAAAGGTATCAAAATACCTTAATCGTTGAGCCGCTGCCGAAGCAAGCTGCAAGTCACGGCAATCACGCCCATTGTCGAGATTGACATCGCCGTTCCCATGGGACGCCATGCCGCGCCAATACACGGCTGGAAAATCTGGGCTATGGTGAGGCAAGGGCCGGGGACTCGGTTCGAGGCACGATACCGATCAGGGAGAGAGCGTTCATGTTCATTCGCACCAAGATGTTGTCGCCGGTCGCAGCCGGCATCGCAATTCTGGGTATAACCGCCCTGGCGCCCGTTCAGGCGCAGGAGAGTGTCAAGATCGGGTTGATCCTGCCGATGACCGGCGGCCAGGCGTCGACCGGTAAGCAGATCGACAACGCGGTCAAGCTCTACATGCAGCAGAACGGCGATACCGTCGCCGGCAAGAAGATCGAGATTATCCTGAGGGATGACGCGGCTAATCCCGAAAATACCAAGCGGCTCGCGCAGGAACTGATCGTCAACGACAAGGTCAGTTTCATCGCCGGATTCGGCGTCACCCCCGCGGCATTGGCGGCAGCGCCGCTGGCGACCCAGGCCAAGATCCCGGAAGTCGTGATGGCGGCGGGCACCTCGATCATCACCGAGCGTTCGCCTTATATCGTGCGCACCAGTTTTACGCTGGCGCAGTCATCGACGATCGTCGGTGACTGGGCCGCCAGGAACGGCATCAAGAAGGTGGCGACGCTGACCTCGGACTACGCGCCTGGCAACGATGCCTTGAATTTCTTCAAGGAGCATTTCACCGCCGGCGGCGGCGAGATCGTCGAAGAGGTCAAGGTACCCCTGGCCAATCCCGACTTCGCGCCGTTCCTGCAGCGGATGAAGGATGCCAAGCCCGACGCCATGTTCGTGTTCGTTCCGGCCGGGCAGGGCGGCAACTTCATGAAGCAATATGCCGAGCGCGGGCTCGACAAATCCGGCATCAAGGTGATCGGTCCGGGCGACGTCATGGACGACGACCTGCTCAACGATATGGGCGACGCGGCGCTCGGCGTGGTCACCGCGCATCTCTACTCTGCCGCGCATCCCTCGGCGATAAACAAGGAGTTCGTCGCCGCCTACCGGAAGGCGTTCGGCTCGCGTCCGGGCTTCATGGCGGTGAGCGGCTATGACGGCATTCACCTGATCTATGCGGCGCTGGAAAAGACCGGCGGCAAGACCGATGGTGATGCGCTGCTGGAAGCCATGAAGGGAATGAAGTGGGAAAGCCCGCGCGGTCCGATCTCGATCGATCCGGATACCCGCGACATCGTGCAGAACATCTACATGCGCAAGGTCGAGAAGATCAACGGCGAGCTCTACAACGTCGAATTCCAGACTTTTGAGGCTGTCAAGGACGCCGGCAAGACCAAAAAGTGACGACGAACTCCAATTGAGGTTCGCCGACATCCCATGACCACGCTGTTCACCATCCTGTTCGACGGCGCTGCCTACGGCATGCTGCTGTTCGTGCTGGCCTGCGGGCTGGCGGTCACGCTCGGACTGATGAACTTCGTCAACCTCGCGCATGGCGCTTTCGCCATGACCGGCGGCTATGTCTGCGCTGTTCTGGTCAATCAATCCGGCTGGCCGTTTTTTGCCGCCCTGCCGCTGGCTTTTGTCTCAGGCGCGTTGCTGGGCGCGGTGCTGGAACGCCTGCTGTACCGCCACCTCTACAACCGCAGCCATCTCGATCAGGTGCTGTTCTCTGTCGGCCTCGTCTTCATGTCGGTGGCGGCGGTCGACTACATCATGGGATCGTCGCGGATCTTCATCAAGCTGCCGGCCGCGCTCGAAGGGCAAATCGATTTCTTCGGCGTCGGTATCGGCCGTTACCGGCTGATGATCATCGTGATCTGCGGGCTGCTCACCGCGGCGCTGCAGCTGGTGCTGGCGCGGACGCGGTTCGGCAGCCGGTTGCGCGCGGCGGTGGACGATCCGCGCGCGGCAAGCGGGCTCGGCATCAATGTGCCGCAGGTGTTCGCCTTTACCTTCGCATTCGGCTGCGGCCTCGCCGGCCTCGGCGGCGCCCTGAGCGCGGAGATTCTCGGGCTCGATCCGTATTTCCCGCTCAAATTCATGATCTACTTCCTGATCGTGGTGACGGTCGGCGGCTCCGCCAGCATCACCGGGCCGTTCCTGGCCTCACTGCTGCTCGGTATCGGCGACGTCGCCGGCAAATACTACGTGCCGAAGCTCGGACCATTCGTGATCTATACCATCATGATCGTAATCCTGATCTGGCGACCCAACGGCCTGTTTGGCCGCACTGCCGTTCGTTGACGCGAGAAATGACCGCGCAAACCGATGTCGGATATCATGCCAGGCAGCACGCGCGCTGGCGCCCAGGCGAGATCGCGTTCTGGCTCCTCGCATTGGCTTGCGGGTTGCTGTTTCCGTCCCGCTATCTGATCATGACCGATATCCTGCGGCTGGCGCTGTTCGCGTTGTCGCTCGATCTGATCCTCGGCTACGCCGGCATCGTTTCGCTCGGCCACGCCGCGTTCTTCGGCGTCGGCGCCTATTGCGCCGGGCTGCTTGCCCTGCACGGCATCATTACCGAACCGGTGGTCGCGCTGGTGGTTGCCGGCCTTGCCGCCACGGTGCTCGGCTTTCTCACCAGCTTCCTGGTGATCAGGGGGGTCGACCTGACCCGCCTGATGGTGACGCTGGGCATCGCGCTGCTGCTGGAGGCGCTGGCCGAGCGCTTTTCAGACATCACCGGCGGCTCCGACGGACTGCAGGGCATCGAGATGGCGCCGATCCTCGGCCTGTTCGCGTTCGACATGTTCGGCAAGGTCGGCTTTTTCTATTGCCTTGCCGTGTTGTTCGTCT
>Ga0208193_1000871_pt1 | contig 14186 bp, 15 predicted proteins | sample June2015DPH_17_2_FD_184716 | JGI IMG/M metagenome (GOLD analysis project Ga0208193, IMG submission 184716) | Peatland microbial communities from SPRUCE experiment site at the Marcell Experimental Forest, Minnesota, USA - June2015DPH_17_10... | ecosystem: Environmental > Terrestrial > Soil >... | reverse complement strand
GCAGGCCGAGGATTCCGTCGCTGCCGGCTGGTAGCCGAACCGCCCCACGCTCAACTGCCGCTTTGTTAGGTTTGATGCACCTGAAGTAAAACCGCGTGTAATTGTCGATGACGCGGATTAGGCTGCGTTTCGCGGGTCCGCCTGTTTTTACGCTCCAGGCGTAATGGCGAGCGAGGAAGCCTGCCTCGATCAAGTCCTGGATACACTCCGAGATGTAACCAGCCTTCTCCACGTTGAGCTTTCGGTAGATGTCCTCCAGCTCAAGCGGCTTTTCAGCTACCGCTGCGATCAAACGGCGGTAGAACTTCTTCTTTTGGAAAAGGTCGTTGAACAGTAGATCGAATTCACGGAAGAGAAAGCCCTCGCGCGTCAAACATAGGCGGTGGATATTGGCGTCGGCACTGGATGCGGGGTCGATGCGCTCCAGGTACGACGGGATGCCGCCCGTAACTGCCACGATCTTGAATTTCTCATAGCTCGAGAGAAATTGATATCCGGTCTCCAGAAACGGGACGCAATCACGCAGGGGCAGTTCGTCCAGCGTCAGATCGAGATGGACGCGTCCGACAAATCCGGTGCTATGCAGGATGTTTCTTTTTCGAGATCGCGGCCAACAAATTCGGTCATTACGAATGCGAATTGGTGAGGTAAAGGGCGAGCCAGATCTCACCTCACCAAATAGCTAATTTCCACTTTGGTGAGGTTCTATCGAGCGCCAAGACTGCAGGCGGTCCGGCTCGAATCCACCAAGTCGGCTAATATGGCGTCATGCCAACCCTCGATTTCCAAATCGTCCCGCTCGCACAACAGCGTCGGGTAGCCGAGTTCGCGTCTGCGGCCGGACGGAGATAGGCGTGGGTCGCGACATCGCTGTCTTCACGCTGCACAAGTCTGCCTCCATGTTCATTCACAGACAGTGCGAGTTGTTGTGCCGGCTCAGTGGATTGTCTTACCACTCCCCGAACGTGCCGGGCAGCGGTCTGGACGCACGGCGCTTGCTGACCGACAAAGAGGTGTGGCGCGTCCGTCATGGGTGCTTCGCACCGGTGCGCTTTTTCGTGGACATTCCTCAGCCGGAAAACTACGACATCATTCTCCATTTGCGGGACCCTCGGGATGTGCTCGTGTCGATGTTTTACTCGTACTGTTACATTCATCCCGGCGAAGTGGCGCCGAACACAGGCTACCGGCAAGCAGCTGCCGCGGAAGGCATCGATGCCTTCGTCCTGGCAAAGGCCTCTGAAAACAGTGCGAAATACCCGGGCGATTATGGTACCGGCGGCCACGTGGAGGACCTCATCGGCAACCTTCCGAAGAGGTATCGCGACTACATCGAACGGCTGTTTGGAAAACCTAATGTCGTGGTCGTCAAATATGAAGACATGGTTGCCGATTACCGCGGCTGGTTGCGCAAGTTCATAGCGCCCTTTCCCATCGGCAACAAGCCTGCAGTGATCGAAGAGCTGGTGGCGCAATCACCCGCATTGTTTCCAAAGCGCGAGAGCGATGTCATGAGCCACGTCAGGCACGTTAGCCCGGGTGACCACAAAACCAAGCTGAGGCCGTCGACTATCAAGAAATTGGACGAGATTTTTTCCGAAACCCTGGGCGCGCTGGGTTATGAAAGGCATGGCCGTTAGCCGACATCGGCCTGTCATCATTAATCTCAATCGACGAACGACGTGACGAAGGGCACGTGGTTCTGCGTGCCGACGATCAGGAACCGCCCTTCAACTTCGCGCCCGCCATCTTCAGCCGGTACTCCTGCACGACGTTCTCCACGTCCACCTCTTTGAGGCCGAGCACGAGGTCCTTCTGCGAGAGCGCGGCCCAGACTCCCTTGGTGCGGTAGCGTTCCAGCACCTCCTGGCCGTAGGTGAATAGCTTCAGATTCTTGTCCTCGCAGCTCACGTTGCTCGCCTTGCTCTGTTCCAAGCTTTGCTTGATCTGTGCCAGCTCGGATTCCCGCGCGCTCAGCTGCCGGGCCGTGTCCGCCTGGCTGCGGTTGGCGGCGGCCAGCCGCTCGTTGGCGTCGGCGAGCTTTTGGGCGAGATCGGTCTGCGCGCCCTCGGCCGACGTCAGCTTGGCGCTCAACGATGCCTGCGCCGCCTTGGTGCCATTTTTCGCGGCATCGATCTCCTTCAAGGCGGCCTGGAGTTTTTGCTCGGCGTCGGTTTTGGCCTTCAGCAGGTCGGCATTGTCGGATTGCGCCTGGTGCAGCGCCTCTTGGGTCCGGCGCAGCATTTCCCGCGCGTGTGCCACCGCCGGATCGTCCGCCGCACGAACTTTCAGGGGCGCTGCGCAGGCCAGCAGCATTGCGACGCACCCGAGCGCCATCGAAGTACAGGGTCCAAAGAACGTGCGCATGACGAGCCTCCCAGAGCGAGGATTAGAACGACGTCTGAACATCGAGCTGCAGGACATCGATGGCCAGCGGCAGTTGACTGGGCACGTCGGTCGCTCCGGGCGGTAGGGCGAGCTCCACGCCGGAGATCTGCTTCGCACTGAACCAGCGCAGATTGATGTAGGTATTCTTCTCGAACGCGTATTCCGCCCCCAGGTAGTACCCTTTGGCGTCTGTGCCGCCGAGATGGAAGTCCTGGTCCGTGAAGGCGTCGAGCGTGGCGTCGCCCTGCACGTATCGATAGCCGATGTAGGCCTGCCAGGCATACTTTTGTTGCATGGTGGGGTAGCCCACGGCGAAACGGGTCTGCCAGCCCTTGGTGTCTTTGTCGACCTCAAGACCGGTGCGCCGCTCGATCTCGGCTTCGTTGAACCCTAGGTTGTCAACCCAGTCGCCGTCGAGGATGAAGTGGACGGGGCCGATGAAATCCAAATCGAGCTGGGTCGATAGGTTGGCCACGTGAAATTTCGATGCCAGGCCAAAGAGGTAATTCGTCGTGCCGTCCTGAGTGTTGAGCAAGCGGTTGATGTCGAAGACGGTATTTCCCGTTTGCCGGAACTCCGCGGCGGAGTTGCTGTACGCCGTGGAGAAAATGGTGGGATTCGGGGTGCCTTCGATGTTGCGGTAGTCGTACAACGCCGCCGCCAGCTTGAAGCTCGAGGCTTCGGCAAACTTGAGATCGAACCCGCTCTGATAGGCATACAGCCACTTGCTCGACGCGCTGTTGGTGGGTACGGGGTTGACCTGCAATATCGGCAAGGCCCCGGCCGTCGTGAACCACGTCAGATTGGAGGTCAGCTGCGGCTGGAACGCAACCACCACGCCCTCCAGGCTCACATCGCCCGCCCACACCAGGGTGGTGGGTCTGAAGTAGGGATTGCCCACGCGGCCGCCGGACAGCGTGAACCAGGACGTGGGGTGATAGGCAAGGTAGGCACGATCGAATCCAACCGAGGAACGCGTTTCGTAATTGCCCAGCGTCTGATTGTCCGAGCCCGGATTGCTGCCGTCGCCGACGCCGCCGCTTGCGAGGCGCATGCCCACCGTGACCGTGTCGCCTACGGTGGCGTCGAAGCCGAACCGCGCACGGATGAACAACCGATTGTTCGCTTCCGTGCTGTTGTCGATGTTCACGCCGTAGGCCTGCAGTATCTGGACCGGAGCGTTCGGCGCGTTGTCCGTGGGAAAGCGATCCGCCTCGAAGCGCACGCGCATATCCCCATACCAGGTGAAATGTTTGAGCCAATCCGGAAGGGCTCCCGGATCGCCCCAGCGCTCCGTCTTGGCCTGCGCGAGCACGTCCTGCTTGACGTCATTCGTGATGTCCTGCTTCACCGACTCGGGAATGTAGGGGACGCGCACGACCCCGGGCTCCGCGGGAGCAACAGCGGCACCGGAAGGCGCAGCCCCGGCGGCAGGCTTGGCGGCGGCAGCCGCTACGGTAGTGCTGCCCACTGCGGCGGGCGCGGCTGCGGGGTTCGGTGCGCCTGCGGGCGCCGCGCCGGAATTCGGCGCACCAGCCGCTACGGCCGCCGGAGCGTTTGCGGTACCCGGCGGGGCATTGGCGGGTGCCTTCGCGCCGGCTTGTTCGGCCTGCGCAATGATGGCGTCCGCCTTGGCTCGCGTCAGCACTCCCTGCTCGACCAGCGCATTGACGAGACTGATGGTGGTGTCGCGGAGCTTGCGCAGTTCGTCGAGATCATCGGCAAAGCTCGGGCTGGCGGCAGCCGATAGAACCAAGCCGAGTAATGCGATGCGCCAAGGTGTTCTCATGATGGATGGGTCCTGAATAAGGCAACTAATTGATGCTGAGACCGATGGGCATGGGCATATCGGCGAGCGGTGCCTCATCGGCGCCGCTCAAGTCCGCCAATGCAGTGCGCATGGCGCGTTCGGTATCGCCCTCGCCGCCTTGGATGGTGTAGCGCTGGATGGACCCGTCCGGCGCCAGCCAGACGAACAGCCTGACATTCGACGCATGGACTTTATGGCGCGTCAGCTCGGCCTGAATACGCTGCTCGAGGCGCGCGACATAGGCCGAGTAGCGCGAACCGTTGCCGATGTCGCCGCCGATATAGTCTTGCTTGACTTCGCCCGCCGCGAAGGCGCTCGGCCCCTCGCCGGCCGTGCCCTCCATTTTCAACTGCGGGGGGGCAGGCGGTGTTTCCTGCTTGGGTGTGGCGATCTGCTGCTGCCGGGCTTGCTCCTCCTTCGGCGGCGGCTTCTTTTCCTCCGGCGGCGGCGGGGGCGGCGGCGTATCGGGCAGTATCATGATGCGCGCGAACTGCCGCTTCGGTACGCCGGGGCCGTGGCTCAGATTGATGCCGCCCCATACTAGAACGCCCGAAAGGCAGAGCAAGATCGCGCCGATGAGGACGCGCTGCCCCCATCGCTTGTCGCCGCCGGCGCTCTGCATCGCGAGGCTGTTCATCAGGTCCCGATCCGGGCGGTCACGAGCCCCATGTTCACGCCCAGCCGGTCGCACAAATCGATGACCGACACGACTTTGGCGTATTGAGCCCGCGCATCGCCCTTGATCGCCACGGACATTTTGGCGTCGCGCGACTGCGCGGACTTGAGCTGCGCCTCGAGTTCGGCGAGGCTCACGGCCGTGCCGTTCATCAGCACCGCCCCGCTCGCCGTCACCTGCACGACTTTCAGTTCGTGCTGCTCGGTGGCCGGCTTGTTCGACGGCTTCGGCATCGTGATGCCGAGGCCCTGAATCGATGCGGTGGTCATCAGAATGAAAACCACCAACAGCACGTAGGCCAAGTCCAGCATCGGCGTGACGTTGATCGTGTCGTAGGGTTTGGATTCCGTTTGGACGTGCATCAGGAAGCTTCCCGCTTCGTCACCAGGCCGATTTCAGTGATGTCCAATTTCTTCGCGACTTCCAGCACATCCATGATGGTCTGGTACTGAGCGGCCACGTCGCCCTTGAGCACAACGGGAAGATTCGGATTGGCCGCCTTGTACTGCGCGAGGCTCGTTCGCAGCTGTTCCAGCGTGACCGGGTAGGCATCCAGGTAAATCGCGCCGTTCGCGGTGACGGTGATCGCGCGCGTTTGCGGCTTGGCGAGATTGTTGGCCGCGTGGGTAAGCGGCGACTGCACCTTGACGCCCTGCACCGCGGCCGTCGTCAAAATGATGAACACCACGAGCAGCACGTACGCCAGGTCCAGCATGGGCGTGACGTTGATGTCGTCGTAGAGCTGATTTTGCTCCTGCGGTCCGGCGCTCATGGACCACCGTAGGTTTCGGCGACCCGCGTCACGAACTCATCCACGAAAATCTGCATGTCTGAGGCAATCGTCTTGATGCGCGAGGCGAGATAGTTGTAGCCGAACAGGGACGGAATCGCGACGCTCAGGCCCGCAACGGTCGCCAACAGCGCCGCGGCGATGCCGGGTGCAATGGCATTGACGTTCACATCGCCGGCCGCCGCGATCGACGCGAAGGTGATCATGACGCCGACCACCGTGCCGAGCAGCCCCAGAAACGGTCCGCCCGCGATCGCAATCGTGAGCAGCACCATCTGGGAGTTCAAGGCGTACCCTTCGCGCACCGAGTCCGCATCGATGGTGGCCTTGACGGCGTCCATGGACAGCGCGGAGAAAATTCGGTTGTCCTGCCCCACCTTGCGCTTGACCAGCTCGCGCAAGCCCGACTGATACAGCCGGTACAGCGATGAGTTGCCGTAGCCGGCGGCCTGCTCTGACTTCCCGAGGCCCAAAACGTCGGTGGAATCGCGAAACTCCTTGAGGAACCGGCGATTGGCCGAGTCGGTGCGGGCGACGTACAAGGCCTTGCTGATCATGACCGCGACCGCGATCAGGAACATGAGGCCGAGAATCGCGATGATGGCCCATGCATCCGGCGTCAGGCTCTTGAAGAGAATGCCGAAGTAGCTGGTACCGCCGCTGGAACTCTCGGTCGCCGCAGTCTCGGTCTTCGTCGCAATCAGTTTGGCGTCGGCGCTCTGGGCGGCGTAGGCGAGCTTGATCCAGTCCGCGCTGCGCGCGACGTTCGCGAATTCGAGCTCATCGATGAGCCCCTGATAGCCTTCGCCGACGCGGGTGTCGCCGAAGATCGCCGGCACCGGCCGCGGCAGATCGCCCTGCCCCGCCTGCGCACCGTTCACGTACAGCGTGAGTTTGCCCGCGGCGATCGTGAACGCGATCTGGGTCCAGGTCGCCGCAGCCACCTGGCCGCCGCTGACGCTGGCCGGACCGAAGCTCGCCCCCAGCTTGCCGGCGGCGAGCGCAAGCTTGAATCCGCCCTGCTGGTAGAGAGTTCCCTCGGCGCTGTCGGGCCTCACCCAGATGGACATGGAGAAGGGCGCATCCGAGGCGACCTTGAGCTTGTCATTGGCCGGCCAGACGATGGGAGTGCCGGCGAGGCGTGCGCTCTGGCCGATGAGACCGTTGACCTCCAGGGCGGTGGCGGCGGCGGCCTTGATGGTGCCGGTCTGATCGGCGGCGACGCCGTCTTTCTCCGCGAAGTGAAATGCCGCCACGGTCGCGGAATCGGCAACCGATTCCGGCGTCCCGGGGCTGCCGGCATCGGCCGCGGCCTTGTCGTTGCCGCCGTAGACGTAGATCGTGTTCTTGTCGGTGCCCGGCAGTATCGCCGCCGCCTGGACCCAGACCACCGCGAGCTCGTTGACGCCGTCGAATCGCTCGATCCAGAACTTGAGCGGCGTCTTATCGTCGCCGGCGAGCACCCGTAAATCGGAACCGTCGGGTTTGGCGCCGACGAAGTCGAAGTTGCCCGAATGCAGGCGAACCGGGATCGCCACATTGGCCATGGTCTCCTGCACCGGCACCCCGGCGGACGAGGTGTTCAAGATCACCGCGGTCCGCTGCTTCCAGTCGTCGTTCCACCACGCAAGCGCGACGGCCGGCAGCAGAACCAGCAATGCGGTGACGACTCTCGCTCTTTTCATTTTTCTCGGACCTTGTGGGATGTGATTACCATGTGTAGGCGACTCGGAACTGGGCGCTGTTGGCGTCCTTCCTCGTTACATATCCGAGCGAATAGGCCTTCGCGCCGTCGAGGTCGATCGACAAGCCGCGATACTTGAAGCGCAGGCCCAGGCCGTAGCTCCCAAGGTGGAAGTCGGCAGTCTGCCCCGGCAGCGGATCGAGGACGCGCGCGTGTCCGGCATCGGTGAACAGGTACATATAGGAATCAGCGATGTGGGAGGAATCCAGGTTGAGCAATTGCGGCGTGCGCAGCTCGAGAGATTCATGCACGCCGTTGTCGCCGAGCCGCTCGGCTTCGACGTACCCGCGCACGCTGTCCACGCCGCCGATGCCGTACTGTTCGTTGCTGATGAGCGGGCCGCTCGCGATCTGCCCATCGATCTTGGCCACGAGGCTGAAATTGCCCGGCAGGATCTGCTGGCGCTGCAGGCTAGGATGGACGGTGATGAAGTTCGGGTCCGCGCCCGAGCGCTTGACGGCGAATTGCGCGGCGTCCGTGCCGCCCAAGATGCGCACGAGAAAGGTCGCTCCCAAATCGAGCGAGGTGTTGCTGCGGTTCCCGCTGACCGCGGCGCTGCCGTGCTTCGTGGCATCGAGCGGACCCAGCCAATTGGCCGTGTAATCGATCGAGAACGGCGAATAGCGCGCCGGCGACGGAAGATCGTCGGAGCCTTGCAGCGTTACGTCCTGCTTGAAGTCCTTGAAATCCCAACCGCCCGTGAAGCTGTGAGCGAAACTGCTGCTGGTGGACGGCAGCGGTTCGATGACTCGAATGCCGTAGATGCTGCCGTCGCCGATCACGTTCAGGTTGCCGATTGCGGCGACGTTGCTGTCCGATCGGACCGCATACAAGGCAAACACGGGGCCGCTCAGCGTCGGGATGACGTACGACACCGACCAGATTTTCGCGTTCTCGGGATGCTCCGGCGCCGTCTGGTACTGGATGCTCGCGCTTTGATTGCTCTGGAACAGGTTGTCGTAGCTCACCTCGCCGATCAGCCGGATCTTCGCGGTATTCGCGCTGTAGCGATTGTTCGCTTCGAGCGTGGCGTGCACGGGAAGATCGTCCTGGACATCCAGGTCGACATCCACCTGGCCCGGCGTGGTCGATGCCCGCAACACCGGCGTCACGTGCAGATCCTGGGTGTGATTGAGTTGGGCGAGTTCCTTCTGGACTTCGTTGAAATTCGGCGTCGTGCCGGGCTGCAACTCGGGAACCGTCGCGCGAATGACCTGTAACGAGTGGTAGTGCGACCCCTTGATCTGCAACTGCCCCACCGGCGCCTCGACGACCAACAGCCGCACGACGCCGGTGCTGACTTCCTGCGGCGGAATATTGACCAGCACGGTCTGATAGCCGCGTGAGTGATAGGCATTTTCGAGGCTTTTTCGCGCCGCCTCGACATCCTTGATCGACTTGCTCAAGCCCAGGTAGGGCATCACGGCGCGCTCGATATCGATCTCGCGCATGACGGTATTGCCTTCGACGCGATACTCGAGGATGGGAAAGGGTTTTGTCTGCGCAGGCGCGGCACGGCCCGCGGCCGCCGCCGGTGGAGCATCTGCGGAGCGGGCCATCAGCGGAAGTTGCAGCATCGATACGGCCATGATTCCCCAGAACTTTCTGGACGCAATCACTGGATCGCCCTTATCGTTGTCATTGCGCCACGCGACATCCCATCGTTCTAAAGAGCGCGCAATGTTCCGGGACTACAGTGTCATTTTTGTTACGGCGAGAGATCATTCTCGCCGATGCTCAGGTCGGCCCTGCCCGGTCCCGTGGCAGGGCCGAGGCGGGATTGGCCTACGCCGCCGACAGCACCATCTTGCGGCGTCCAGCCGCAAGCGGTTCCTCGCCGGCGTCGAGAAGGTCGAGCTCCTCTCCGAGCGCGTCGCGCAGCGCCTCGAGTTCGGATAGACGCACGCGCGCCTGCCGCCAAGCAGCTTCGGTGAGTGCGATCGACTCGAGCAATGCCTCGCATTCAGCGCGGACGCCGGAGGCGGCCTTGAACACCGCGAACCAGCGGCGCTGGAGCAAGTCGGCCGCGGCGTCTCCGTCTACATAATGACTGACCATAGTCGCCTCCTTTGTTGCTAATCCCGGCCCAGCATGGCGTCTTCGAGACGCTCGATCTTGGCCATGATCCGAGCCTTCAAAGCTTCAGTACGGTCTACACGCTCACGCGCCAGATCGAGCAGGTGGGAATCCGACTTGGGAATGGCAGCCAAGGACTGATAGTCGGCGCGCGCCACGATGCTGGACTCGTATGCCTGGCGCCACTCTTGTTCCAGGCTATTCATACGGCTGTCGAGGTCGAAGTCGAGACTGCTCATGGGTACTCCTGGACGTGGGTTATGTCCGGATGCTGCCTGGCCAACATGACGATTAGCAGACAGTTATGCGGCAGTTCGTTTAAAGCCGAGGCCACGCCCGGGGAAAGCGGTGCGGATCGAAGGATCGGGGGGCGCTCACGGCCCGGCGCCCGAAACGGCGATGCTACTGCCGTGCCGGCGCCGTCCGGCGGCGCGCACGGCTCAGCCAGGAATCGGCGGGCACGGCAACGCCTTGTACGCTGGGGACCCCGAGGAAGGGCGCGGAAGATCGAAGGATCTCCCCGCGAATGCCTTCGACCAGATTCTTCTGCAAGGCCTGCCAAGGCAGGCTCCACATTTCGCTCGAATCGTTCATCGAACTCTCCGCTTATGCAGCTTCTGTTCAGGCAGCTTGGCCGACGGGCAGCGGGGCGGCTGTCTCGGGCACTGCCCGGTCGCGCAGCTTCGGCCAATCGATCAGGCGCAGGTGTCCGTTCATATCTTCCACCAGCGATGTGCAGCTCTCCACCCAATCGCCGTCGTTGCAATAGAGGACTCCATCGATGTCGCGCATTTCCGCGCGATGAATGTGTCCGCAGACCACCGTATCGACGCCGCGCTTGCGCGCCGCTTGGGCGACCGCTTCTTCGAAGCTGCCGATGTATTGAACCGCCTTCTTGGCCTTGTTCTTCAGGTAGGAAGACAGCGACCAATGCGGCAGGCCGAACTTGCGTCGCACCCAGTTGATATAGGGGTTTGCCGCCAGCAGCACGTCGTAAATGTCGCTTCCCAGCCTCGCGAGCCAGGGACTGCACTTCACCACGCTGTCGAATTCGTCGCCGTGCAGGACCAGCATGCGCCGGCCGTCGGCGCCCTGATGAACGTACTCGCGGTGAATTTCGAGATTGCCGAATACCGCGCCGTCGAATTCGCGGAACACTTCATCGTGATTGCCGGGGACGAAAATTACCTTGGTGCCGCGCTTGGCCTTGCCCAAGATGGTCCGCAACACATTATTGTGCGACTGGGGCCAGTACATGGTCTTCTTCATGCTCCACACATCGACGATATCGCCGACCAGGAACAGGGTGTCCATTTCAACGTGGTGCAGGAAGTCGAGCAGCCAGTCGGCGCTGCAGCCCTTGAAGCCCAGATGGATGTCTGAGATGAACACCGTCCGCAATCGCAGCGGCGTTTGGGGGTTACGTTCGAGCATGTCTCGTCCTCCATTCCTCGCGTCCCCGTCAAGATCGCCATTTCTTGTTACGAAGGCGTTACTCAGGAAAGAAGATTTGTTTACAAAAAAGGAACTTAGGCGTGGAACATCGCGTGGAACAGCAGAAATGAGAACTCCGGCTCACTCCATCCGGGTGGCGCCGGGAGAGGCGAACCTGTAACCGAAGCCACGCACGGTTTGGATGTAGGCCTCATAGCCGGGTTCGGCGAGGATCTTGCGCAGGCGTTGCACATTGACATCGACGGTGCGCTCGTCGACATCGCTGTCGTCTCCCCACACCTGCGCGAGCAGCTGCGTCCTATTGAACGTTCTGCCCCGGTGCGACATCAGAAACTCGAGCAATCGATATTCGACGCCGCGCAGATTCAGCAGCCTGCCCTGCGCCGTCACTCGATTGGTCGACGAATCGAGCACCAGTTCATCGCAGCACAAAGCCGGATGCTGCACCTCATGCGGGTGGGAACGCAGCAGCACCGAGACTCTGGCGACGACTTCGCGCAAGGAGAACGGCTTGGCGATGTAATCGTCGGCACCGAGATTCAATCCCGTCACCACATCCTGTTCACCCGACAGAGCAGACAGAATGATCAGCCTGATCGCCTGCGGAGTCCGCGCCCTGCGTACCCCCTGAATCACCTCGAGCGCGGCGAGACCCGGCATGTTCCAGTCGATGATGACCAGGTGCGGCGGCCGCTCCGCCACCGCCGAAATGGCCGCGGTTCCGTCGGTGATTGCGCGCACGATGAACCCCACCTCGCCAAGTCTCTGGCGGAGCGGTTCGACTGCGGCAACATCCCGATCAATGATCAGTATCTGTTTATTGGATTCTGTGGCGAGCATGGACCTCGCCATTAGAGATACTGAGCTTTACAGTACGTTTACGCTTTTGTGACCCTTGCATAGAAAGACTGCGCGGAGTGAATCGTCGCCGCTCGCACGGACACGGATGAATAGCCGCGCAATGCCTGCGGCCGGCGCGGTGCCGATCCCGACGCCGCCCTGCCATCGTCCGCTGCGTTCCATGCGGCCAGCAGCACGCCGAACGCCAGCCAGTTCAACGATGTCTCGCGGTGCTGGGACCACCACGTCTCCTTCCGGTGCGCCCGCCAGGCCAAGCTCACCGTCCGTGTGGAATCGTCATTGATCGATGCCGACATGATCTGCTCCTCGTTGGGGTACGAGGACAGTGTCCGGGGTGATTCCCGGTTCTTTGGGGCTCGAATCGGGCAGTCCCGCGGCAGATTATGGCCAATAGTGGCGTGCTCTCTTTGAGCCCGCCCAAAGCCCCGGCATCGGCTATGATTGACTCATGCGCGTATCGCTATCCCTCGCCGGACTGGAGACCGGAGTACCTCGCGCGGAACTGCTATGAAAAAGAGTATCGCAATAGTCGAGGATGAACCGGCCTTACGCGAGAATTACGCGGCAGCCCTGGCGCGCCACGGCTACTCCGTCAAGACGTACGCCAATCGCAAAACCGCCATGCAGGCCTTCAGCACCCACCTGCCCGATCTGGCCATCATCGACATTTCGCTCGAGGATGAGGCAGAAGGCGGATTCGATCTGTGCCGCGATTTGCGCGCGCTCTCGGCCGAACTGCCGATCATTTTTCTCACCGCCCGGGACAGCGAATTGGACGCCGTCTCCGGGCTGCGTCTCGGCGCGGACGACTTTCTGACCAAGGATGTCAGCCTGCCGCACCTGGCGGCCCGCGTCGCCGCCCTGTTTCGACGCATCGATGCTCTGCGGCGGCCGGGAAATGCGGGCGAGGTCGTGCGCCGCGGAGCCCTGTCCATCGACGCCGAGAGGATGCAAACCACCTGGAACGGCACGCCGGTCACCTTGTCGCTGACGGAGTTTTGGATAGTGCACGCACTGGCGCGCAACCCCGGACATGTGAAGAACAGGCAGCAGCTGATGGATGCCGCGAACGTCGTACTGGACGACAACACCATCACCTCGCACGTCAAACGCATGCGCCGGAAGTTCCAGCAAATCGATCCGGCGTTCGACGCGATCCAGACGGTGTACGGAATGGGCTATCGCTGGGTCGAGTGAGCATCCGGCTGCAACTGTTGATGGTTGCGCTGACCACGCTGGTGCTGCCGTGGGCCGGCTGTCAATATGCGCGCGAGCTCGAGACCGCGCTGCGCGACTCGCAGGAGCAGTCGTTGCTGGCCAGCGCCGGTACCATGGCCAACGCCCTATCGGCCCAGCCGCAACGCGTGTTTCGCGATCCCGACGACACCCCAACGTTCACGGCGGCGCGCGGAGACATGTACGTCTACCCTCTGCACAGCCAACCCCTGCTGGACGGCTATCGTGACGATTGGGGAGTGGCGGCGGATCCCACCCCATTGCCGACCACGACCGGCTACGCGGCGCGGGTGCAGGCAGGTGCCGACGGTCGGTACCTTTATCTATATATAGAGGTCGACGACACGCACTTCGACGCCGAGCCCGGCGATGTGCACCCCGAACACGATCGCTTCGATCGAATCGACCTGACGATGCAGCGGCCGGACGGTACGCGGGGGTCGTACTTTTTTGCCACCGGTGCGCAGGGCCCGATCGCGGCTCAACGCATCGTCCACGGCGGCAATGACCGGGACGAAGCGACGGAAGAACCGCGCATCCAGGCATATTGGCTGCAGAGCTCGGCGGGCTACCACGTCGAGGCGCGCATTCCCTTGAGCTTCGTCGGCTCCCGGCTCTGGATCGAAGCGCAGGACGGCGGCGCCAACGGGAAGGCCGGCTCCGACTCCATCGACGCGCCCGATGGCGGGCGGCTGTTCTTTATGACGGAGGGGCTGGATGAATTATTGGGCACTTTCATCCGCGGCGGCACCCGTGCCACTGTCATCGACACCAATGCGTTGAAACTTGGGGTGGCGGGCAACGTAAGCGCGGACCTGCCGGGCGACCCCCAAGAAAAGGCGGAGTCCTGGTATCGGTACTTGATGGCCGTCGACACATCGAGTTTACCCCAGCAGTCCTCTGCGCCCGGCCGGCTCGCCGGCAACAGCGTCACCGCCGCACTTGCAGGCCAGCCGCACGCGGAATGGGTGCGCGGCGCCGGCACCCAAGAGCTGCTGCTGACCGCCGCCGCGCCCATCGTGATCGACGGCCGAACTCGAGGCGCGGTGTTTCTCGAGCAGGCCGGGGATCAACTGCTGGCCCTGCGCGACCGGGCGGTGACCCGCTTGTTCAATCTCACCCTTCTGGCCACGGCCGCATCGGTCATCAT
>Ga0208193_1000869_pt1 | contig 14210 bp, 14 predicted proteins | sample June2015DPH_17_2_FD_184716 | JGI IMG/M metagenome (GOLD analysis project Ga0208193, IMG submission 184716) | Peatland microbial communities from SPRUCE experiment site at the Marcell Experimental Forest, Minnesota, USA - June2015DPH_17_10... | ecosystem: Environmental > Terrestrial > Soil >... | reverse complement strand
GCTACGTGTACTCCAATCCGGATTTCCGGATCCGCCTGCGCGCGCAGGAATTGTGGAAGGCGGCCGCCCCGCTTGCACCCGCGCGAACGCTCCATGATGGCCGGGACGGCTGACATGGTGGGGCCGCCGTTGGACGACGCGACCCCACCTCCGAGTCATTTTACGCCGGGCAATTTATCAGCCAATACTTCGGCGTGACGAATTTCAGGGGCCTTGGCGAGCAACTCCGCCGCGTGCTGCATCAGTGCGGCTGCGATGGGCCCTTTGAGATGCGCCTGCCGACCTTCATCGGATTCGAAGGCATCGAAGATGCCGAACGTTTGCGAATCGAAACGAACGGCGAACCATGTAACCGTCAGCGGCTCCGCCACGGCCAGCCCTCGCGCGCCTGCCAGGAAGGATGCAACTTCGGCCTCTTTGCCGGGCTTCGCCTTGAGCTCCACAAACAAACCGACTCGTGTCTTGACTGTCATTGATTTCTCCATGATAAACGTGGGTTTCACGCGGGCACACGACACCTATTGCAGCCGCAGCGTGCGAGCGTTTCCCAAAGACAGACCGGCGATGGAGCAAGATCATTGCTCGCCTGCCGGAAAATAATTAGTACACGATCAAGTGATGGCGCAGCCGGCGGGCTGGACCAGCCCCGCCGGTCTACGAGGGCGGCAGATCGACAACGGGCTGTCTTGAACCTCCGCGTTGTTGAGCGGTATTTGACATGTGATACACATGCAACTATCATATCCACATGTCTAAAATGATCCAGCTACGCCACGTCCCCGACACGCTGCACCGCCAGCTGAAGGCGCGTGCGGCGCTGTCCGGCCTGCCGCTTTCCGACTACCTGATCCGCGAAGTCCGCAAAATCGCGGAATACCCCTCGCCGGAGGAAATGCGTGAACGCCTGCGGTTGCGCGAACCCTACCGAGGAAAAACCTCGCCCACCGACATCGTCCGATCGGAGCGCGATCACCGTTGATTGTCATCGATGCCTCGGCCGTGTTGGAGCTTCTCCTGAGAACGGATCGAGGCCAAAAAGTGGAAGCCCGAGCACTCGCACCTGACGAACGGTTGCACGCCCCACACCTTCTGGACGTCGAAGTAACGCAAGCCTTACGGCGCCTCACCCAACTCAAGGAAATCACCCCGGCCCGTGCCAAAGAAGCACTGGGCGACCACGCGGCCTTACTCGTTAAACGCGCCCCTCACTACGACATGCTGCCGCGGATCTGGGAGTTGCGAGAATCCGTCACCGCCTACGACGCAGCCTACGTCACCCTCGCCGAAGCATTGAATGCGCCGCTGCTGACCTGCGATGGCAAGTTAGCGCGTTCTCACGGTCATCGGGCAAAAATTGAACTCATCGAATGAGCGATTTTGTCGCCCACACCCTGCACCGCCAAATAAAAAAGGGCCTGAAAGACGGGCCCGTTTTTATTTGGCGGAGAGGGTGAGATTCTCCGACACTCCACGGAAATGCCTGAAAATAGCTGAATTGCAGAGCACTATTTCCGCTGGCGTACCGGTTGAGTGTACCAGGTTAGGCCCGCGCAATATCGTGTTTTCCGCCAACCACCAACAATGCCCAGGAAGCTATCCGCCGGACGACGAGGATCCTACTGCGGGAATTCTAAGTTCACGGAACGAAAGGATTGGACGGCAATTGGTGAAACTCACAAAATGAGTTATCCACAGGAAACCGTTACTCTTGGCAGGTTTCGGTAAACACCCCTCGAAAGTAGCGAAAAACGTGACAAACAGGTATCGCATTGGACATGGCCCACACGAAGAGAGGCTTCGAGTATCTCGAGGCAACTCGCCATTCTCACGAGGTCGGCCAGCGAATCCGCCTGCATTTTCCGCATCACGTTCGTACGATGGATCTGATACGTGATCTCGCTGATGCCAAGATGTGCGGCGGCCTGCTTGTTGAGAAGTCCGCTGACCACCAGCGGTAGTACCTCGCGCTCACGCGGTGTCAACAACCGGTAGCGTTCCCGCAGCCGGTTAAGGCCGGCTTGATTGGCGCGGCGCTCGCGATCCTGAGCGAGCGCCGCGTGTACGCGCTCCAACAGCTCCTGCTCAATGAACGGTTTTGTCAGAAAATCTAGAGCCCCCCCCTTGATGGCGCGTACGCAGGATCGTATGTCGCCGTGACCTGTGACGAAGATGACCGCTGGATGATTCTCATCGCCCATCTGTTGCTGCAGGTCCAGGCCATTACCGTCTGGGAGCTCGGCGTCCAAGATCAGGCAAGTGGGTACATCCCGCTGGGAGTGAGCAAGGAATTCGGCTGCGGAGCCGAACGCGACGGCACACAAGTTGGAGGCCGCGAAGAGTTCCTGGAGCGCCTCGCGAACGCGATAGTCGTCATCTACGATTATTACGACGTGCTCTCCGAGCATTGAGGCCCGGTCCACGTGCGAAAACGGTGTCCGCACTAACGTACTTACTGATCGAGGTTCATGCGCGTAGTGCTTCGAGGTATCAGCAATATTCCCAATGCAGTTCCGTATCATTGCAGCCTCCGAGATGCATTCCATTCTGGCCACGAAGCAATCGGCTGACAACCGTTACCCCACCCCGCGCTGCATATCCGTTGCAATGACTCAACCTTCCGTGACTCCTTTCGCAGAGTTGTTCGCAGTTGTTTTTCAGCGGGTGATAGCGATTTTCGCCCGGCCTCAGGCGGGCCCGGTAGATTACTTCCTCGTAATGGAAATCACTGGATCCATCGAACCGAACGCGGGTCTCGCGCCCCTGCGTGAACTGTGAAAGGCATACTTCTTCCACCGGCCCGCGATGCAAAACCAGAGAAAGGCTGTCGTACTGCACGACTCGCCTTTCGCCCATATAGATGCCGTGATGCGTGTAGCCCCGCCGGTGCGGCACGATGTGGGATCCGATCGGAAACTCCCGCGCCGGATCGAGTACATGATTGGCCGGTCTCGACTCCACGCGACAGCGTACCTGTACGTCTTGCGTGGCAGCCTCTCGCGCGGGCCAGCGCGTTGCCTTGATGCGTCGTCGCAATTCGACCAAGTCTCGCTCAGGAAAATTCACGTGAAATAGATGGAGGGAGGCATTGTCGGCGCACGGCTGTACCGCGACATTCATAGGTGTGCTCCTTTTCGGCAAGAACCAAACTGGGAAGACCTAAGGTGCTCGCGACAGCGGTTGCGGCTGCAGCGCCAACAAAATGACGGTGACTACTCCGGGTGTTTCCTTCATGACGACCTCGCTGGCGAGCTGTTTGTTGGCGGCGCGACCGGGGCCACGAGCCGCAGGTATTAAAGCAGGACGACGAGGTTCGGTTGTATTGCGCGAAGGCTGGTCCTGGCTTAACCAACGATTGGCTAGGGTCTGTGCACTGGATTTTGTATTAGTGCATTACTGGAAGCGTAAAGCGCAAGGCCGCTCCATGCGGCTGATTCGCATCCGCCCACAGGCGCCCTCCATGGCCTTCGATGATGGAGCGACAGATCGACAATCCAATCCCCACGCCGCCTTCCTTCGTTGTCATGAAGGATTCGAAGACGCGAGTGCGATCTTTGGGCGCAATGCCTGGCCCCGAGTCGGCGACTGTAACGAGTAAGCCTTCCGAGCGTGATTCGGTACTGACGAGCAGATCTCGCTCCGCTTCGCGGACGTCAATCATCGCCTCTATGGCATTCACTATCAAATTCAGCATGACCTGCTGAAGTTGAACACGATCCGCCATCACCGGCGGCACTTCATCCGCGAGCCGCATCTGCACCGAAACGTGATTCTTCAGCAGCTCGCCTCGCACGAGCGCGATCACTTCTCCAATCGCCTCATTGAGATCGAGGCGACCGGTCCGGGGCGGCGCCTTCTTAATCTGATCGCGGATGCCGGCGAGGATCTCTCCCGCTCGGTAGGTGTTACTGACCACGCATTCCAGCGCCTCCTGAACTTCCGCCAGATCCGGCGGCTCCGCGGCGAGGAAGCGCAGTGCGGCATGGGCGTTATTGCGTACGGCGCCAACGGGTTGATTGACCTCATGTGCGATGGAGGCGGCCAGTTGCCCCATCGTCGCCAGGCGACCCGCATGCGTCAGTTCCAATTGCAGTGCGTGCAGCGCCTCCGCGGCCCGTTTGCGCTCAGTCAGGTCAAGCACGAACGCGACCCCTTGCGTTACGTCGTCTTCGAAGGTTGCCAAGCCGATCAGTACAGGTACGCGACTGCCATCCTTGCGGTAGAACTCCTTTTCGAACGGCTGCAAAGTACCCATGATTCGCAGTTCAGGCACCCAGGTTTGCTCGTCGCGGTCCCGCCATTCGGGCGGCGTCAGGTCGGTCCAGTGCACACGTCTGGAGAGGACATCTTCACGATCGTAGCCTACGATGCATAGGAAGGCGTCATTGGCCTCGAGGATCTGTCCTTGAAGATCCCAGATCATGATTCCAATGATGTTTGCATCCACCAGCCGGCGGATCCTGGATTCGCGCTCCGCAAGGTCCCGGTACAGACGAGCATTCTCGAGCGAGATCGCGGCCTCGGAGGCCAGAAGCTTGAGGATAGCCATTCGTGCCGGAGTAAAGGCATGTGGCGTCAGGTTGTTCTCCAGATACAGCATGCCCAGCATCCGAGTCTGCTTGAGAATCGGGAGGCAGAGAACGGATCGCGCGTGGTGTTGGCGAACGTAGTCGTCGGAGGAGAACGAACCCTGAACGGAGGCATCGTGTAACAGGACGCTCTCGCGGGTGCGTTGGGAGTAGCGAAGGACCGAGTGGGGCAGATCCGCCCCGGTCACGCTCGCCTGCCGCAGTTCAACTCGCACGCCGTTGCTACTCGTGGCGACTTCCGCTTCTATCCGGTAGTCATCGCCGCGCGCAAGGATCAGCAGGCCTCTTTCGGCGCCTGCGTACTCGATGGCCGTACGCAACACCGTGTCGATCAGCTTCTCCAGGACGATCTCGCCTGACACGGCCTCGGACACCCTAAGCACAGTGGCAAGATCCAGCTGGTCGACCGGGGTGTGTATTGTCGCCAACGCATCGGAATCTGCACTGTCGGATCGAATCTGCGGGAAAAGCTTGTCCAGCTGTCGAACCTTGCCATCCGCCCCCCAACGAACGTAGCAGCGGCGCGCTTCCCGCAAGTAAGTCGTGGCGATCTTCTCGTAACCGCGCGACGCATAAAACATTCCGGCAAGTTCCTGGGCTAAGCCTTCATTGTGGACAAAACCATGCACCTGCGCAGATTGGATCGCCTTCTGGTAGAGTTCTTGCGCATCCAACAATCGTCCGTCAATCCGCGCAATCTCCGCCGCTACCAGCGCGGCGCGATTCTCAAATGTCGGAGGGGAGTGCTCGGCCCATACTTCGATCTGCTGATGATGGTCCACCAAGGCCTCGAAGTGTTTCGGTCGGTCATCCGCCGACGCTATCGTCCAAGCCCCTGCATGAGCAAGTGCCGCATAGAAGCGAAAGTCCGCGGTTTCGAACATCGCCGCTGATGTCCAGTACAGCCGCTTCCCGTTGAAGGCGGCCTCGGCCGCGGACGCATAATCTCCAGCAAAAACACGAGCCTGCACCTTTCGGGTCCAATAATAGAACTCGGCAAATACCAGATTCGGATTTCCGGCGAGATAGCGCTCGACCTCCGGTTCTCTGTAGTCGTCATGATCCAAGCACCCGAGCGTCGGTGTGACACCGCGCAGTGTGCGAATCAGGCCAAGCTGTGACCCGCAGAGGTGAATAACCAAACCGAAACGCACTCTTTTTGCGAAAGCCAGGCCGTTTTCGCACTCCGTCTGAACTTCCGGGAGCGGATCCCCAACCGCGAGACAGATCGTGATCAGCTGGTCCCAGCTATAGGAAGCGAACGTAAGATCGCCAATACGATAGGCGGCATCGAATGCACGGCGTGTCAGTTCGCGTCCGCTGGCGACGTGCTGCGACCAAGGCAGGACCATGGCACCTACAGACATCCAAGTTCGCGCCTGGTAGCGCGTCAGTCCACGCTTTTCGACCAGGTCGTAGCCCAGTTGCCCGAAGCGAAAGCCGTCTTTGTAGTTGCCGAGACGGGGCCCTGCGAACATGGCGAGCCAGACGTAGGCGAAGGCCCCCGCGTCGCTGTTACCGTGCTCTAGGCTGAGCGTCACCAAGCGACACACGACTAAGGTCGACAGATGCTCGTCAAAGAGAATCGACGGCGTGACAATCTCCGTGAAGACATCGAGCGTGTCGAGGACGTCCGGATCGACAACCAGTGGCTGGTCTATGAGCTCTTCAATTTGTCGGCTCCCGAGCAGCGCCCAGATTTGCCCATATTCTCGTAAAACGTCATCGCGAGTTGGCCGATTCGACCATGCCGTGCCTTCGCGGCGAAGCCACTCCAGGAACACGTCGACGGCGCGGTCGCACCGGTCCTGTGTGGTGTACAGCGTGAGCCGCAAGCGCGTAGCGAGGCAGAAATCGTGCCGATTATTCGCGCGCTGTGGCAACAGCCGGAGTCGCTCCTCCGCAGCATCTTTGTCTGCGGTCAGCAGTTCACATTCGCCCATCAGATACTCGGTAGAGAAAATAAGAGGATAGTTGCGCTCCCACGTCTGATCCTCCAGCAGTACTCGGCCGGCGCCTAGATATTTGAGCGCCGAAGCGTATGCGGTCGATGCTTTGGCGCGCCGGCCGGCGATGAGATTCAGCTCTGCGACGCGCTCTTGGTCCTCCACCGAGGTGAGCAGGTGAGCACCGCGGTTGAGTTGGTTGACGATCTCGAAGATGGCCTCGTCGCGCTTGTCCGGAGGCGTGAGCGTAGCGAGGAGCATCCCAATGCGCAGATGCGCTGCCGCACGCAGCTTTTGCGGAATCATTGAATAAGCGGCTTCCTGCACCCGATCATGCAGGAATCGATATGAATCGTCCGAGCGGAAGATAACACCGGTTCGTACGGCTTCCCAAAGGTTTTGATGAAGCTCCTCGATGGGCTGCTCGTACGCCATCGCCAGCACGCCGAACTCGGCGGTGTTTCCCATGCAGGCGAACTGCTTGAGTGCCTCCTGCGTATCGTTCGGCAGGCGGTTCAACTTTCCGACTATGAGCTCTACGACATTGTCCGTGTAGGCTGCGGCGTGAATGCGATTCAGGTCCCATACCCAGCGACCTTCGCCGTAGTCAAAACTGAGCAAACCTTCCTCTGCCAGGGTGGAAATGAATTGAATGGCGAAGAAGGGATTGCCCGTCGTCTTCTCATGAATAAGGGCAGCGAGGGGAGAGGAGCTATCCGGTTCGCAGCGCAGCGAATCTATCAGCAACTGGTGCAGATCATCGCGCGTAAGCGGTGTCAGTACGATGTCTTGCACGGACGCCCCTGCCTGTCGGATGGCATCGAGCTTGCGCATCAAGGGATGGGTGGCACTGACTTCGTTGTCTCGGTACGCCCCGATGAGCAGCAGGTGCTGCAGATCAATACCGGTCAACAAGTCCTCAAGGAGGTCTAGTGTTGCGGCATCCAGCCACTGCAGATCGTCGAGAAAGAGAGCAAGGGGATGCTCAGGTCGCGCGAATACGCCGATAAACCGCCGGAAGACCAATTGGAAACGCCGCTGGGCTTCCTGCGGCGGCAGCTGCGGCACCGGCGGCTGTTCGCCGATGACGTGCTTCAACTCAGGGACGAGGTCAACGATGAGCAGTCCATTGGGTTCCAGCGCTTCGCGCAGTGCATTGCGCCACTTTTGCAATTCCTCTTCATTCTTGCTGAGCAGTGGTCGAATCAAGCTCTGAAACGCCTGCGCTAGGGTGGCGTAGGGTATGTCACGTTTGAACTGGTCGAATTTCCCCGACGCGAAGAGGCCGCGAGGAGGGACGAGCGGCTTGTGCAGCTCGTTGACCACGGCCGATTTGCCGATACCGGAATAGCCTGAAACAAGCACCAGTTCCGGCTTACCACCGGCGACGATCCGATCGAACGCGGTCAACAGCGTATCGATCTCACAGTCTCGTCCGTACAGCCTCTCGGGAATCATTAGGCGATCGGGTGTGTCGCCGGCCCCCAGGCTAAAATCATCGATGCGTCTCTGGGATTGCCATTCGTGCAGGCAGCGCCGAAAGTCGCTTTCGACGCCCGCGGCCGTCTGGTAGCGCTCTTCAACCGTCTTGGAAAGTAGCTTCATCGTGATTGCACAGACCGATGGCGGGACGCTCTTGAGTCGTTCGCTCGGTCGCACTGGCTGTCTGGCGATGTGGCAATGCACCCACTCCATCGGATCGGAAGCTGTGAACGGCAGGTTACCGGTCAGCATTTCGTAGAAGGTGACACCCAATGAATATAGATCGCTTCGAGAATCGATCGAACGATTGACGCGTCCCGTCTGCTCGGGCGACATGTACGCCAGCGTGCCTGCGAGAACTTCGGGAGGTTCGGGACGTTGCCGCTCTCGTGGTAGGCGCGAGGCAATTCCGAAGCCTGTCAGCCAGACGTGCCCAGCCGCGGCATCGACAACCACATTTGCAGGCTTGATGTCTTTGTGGACGAGCCCGCGCCCGTGGAGTTGCCCCAATGCAACCGACAAAGAAACCGCAAGCGGAAGAAACAGCTCCATTTCCATGGGCTCGCCGATGAGGCGATGTAGCGGCTCGCCGGTTGCGTATTCGACGACCAACATAGTTCGCCCCGGCTCGCGCAGCAGTTCCAACGGACGGAGCGCCCAAGCACCATCCAGGTAGTTCTTTAGCTCGTATTCTTGTGTGAGCCGCGTGACGCTCTGGAGAGTTGGACGCTTGCCGTCGAGTATTGGTATGAACGCGTGCCTATGACCCTCGGCATCGCTGCGCAACAGTCTGCAGAAAACGCGTTCGGTGTCTTCCCACAGCACCTGCATAGCGTCACTGGGGCCACTTCCGTCCGTGTGAGGGGATGCTGCGGTCATCGCTCAAGCTCCGTCGCGAGGTGACAGTCTGAAAATCATTGTAGGATCATTGGGCGCTGCCCCTCGCCCTGCCGCGGGCTACCGCTGATCGAAGGCAGTTGATCAAGTCTGCTTCCTCCAGTGGCTTCTGTAGGTAGCACTGCGCACCACGATTGACCATGCGTTCCTTGACGAGATCGTCCGGATAGGCCGTGACGAGGATTGTGGGGATCGCTTGTCCCCGTTCTACCAAATTCTCGTAGAGTTCCACCCCGGTCATGTCAGGCATATGAATGTCCGCGATGAGACACGCGGTGTCTGCAAGCTGCGCAGACGCAAGAAATTGCGCCCCAGACGGAAAGACCGCGACGGCATAGTTCAAGGACCGCAGCAGCCTTCGCATGGAATCGCCGAATGACTGGTCGTCATCGACGATCGAGACCAGTGATCGCGCGGACAAATTCTGCCTCCCGGTTTCCGCTTTTGGCCATCAAGCATGACGCTGTTACAATCTTGTAACCCTAAACCTTGGTTTAGAACATCGACTCCTCGTGAAGCGTGATTGTACTGTCCAACCGGTTTCGTTTGGGCTAGGATCGGCGCAAACAGGAGGGAGGGGACCGGATGCGCTTTTCCACGAACCTTCAATCGGGAGCGAGAGCCGTGCCGGAAGCAGACGCTCGCGTCGTTGTGATCGACGATGATTTGGAGTATCGCGCTTCACTCGGCCGACTCATGCGGTCCGTGGGCCTGCGCTCTGAACAGTTTGCATCCATCGCTGAATTTCTCGAATCCGAACCCGCCGACTGCGCCACTTGCCTCGTTCTCGATGTGCGATTGCCAGGGCGAAGTGGACTGGATTTTCAGCAGGATCTGGCTGCGGCAACCGTCACACCCCCGATCATCTTCATTAGCGGGTATGGAGATATTCCGATGAGCGTGCGGGCGATGAAAGCCGGCGCCATCGAGTTTCTCACGAAGCCATTCCGAGACCAGGACCTCCTCGATGCAGTGTATGTCGGGCTCGCCAAAGACCGTGAACACCGCAAAAATCAAGCAGTGATGAGCGCACAACGCGCGCGCTTCGACCTGCTCACGGCACGCGAGCGTGTCATTCTGACTCAAGTCGCGACGGGTCGGCTGAACAAGCAGATTGCCGCTGATATAGGCATCACTGAAACCACAGTGAAGGTCCATCGCAGTAACGCGATGCGGAAAATCAAAGCGGCATCGCTCGCCGAGCTCTGCAGAATGGTGGATAACCTCAAACTCACGGCGGAGCCCCCCCAGTCTTTCGTGCCGCCGGAAATCGACTAACGCCACCCTTAAAGCCCGACCCGCCAAACTGTGCTCGGCAATAGCAATCTTTGGCCAAATCCGCGCTGTATCCGCGTCTCCCCAACAGCCGTCACTGCTTATTTCAAAGCGCATTTATTTGCCTGCTAATCGGATTGGCGAGAGACTTGTGAAAAAATGGCCATAGAATACTAAACTCGACACATGCCGCCTCGCGAGGCCAACACCCCTTCTCCGTACCACATCGGCGTTCGATGCGATTTCCAGGGTCTCGCCGGCATCACGGACGCGAGATCAATGTTAAGCGCAATAATTGCCCTTAACTAATCTTTATGCCGATGACTGAACGAATGTTCAGCTCAATAAGGATGTTCTCGATCGTGCGGGGGTCAAGGCGGGGGCGCTGCAAGTGCGCTTCAACGGACTCGATACCGGCGTAGTCCCGCAAACGCCCGATTTCATGAAATCGCTCGACATCGATCATGCGCGCGATGGCGAAGTCATGATTGCCTACGCGATGAACGGAGCGCTGTGACCGCTCTGGAATGGCTTTCCACTGCGATTGATGGTGCCCGGCTGGTATGCAACCTACTGGGTCAAAATGCTCAACGACATCGAGGTGCTGGAGAGACCCGACGACAACTTCTGGACGACCAAGGCGTACCTCATTCCCGACACGCCGTTCGCCAACGTCGTGCCAGGCCAGAAGGACGTGAAGATGGTCCCCATCAATCGAATGCTGCCGCGGTCATTCTTCACCAACGTGCAGGACGGCGCCGCCCTGAAAGTCGGAGAAACTACGATTGTGCGGGGCATCGCTTTCGGCGGTGACACCGCGCTCGCCAAAGTACTGTTCTCCGCCGATTCCGGCGGTCGCTGGGAGGAGGCCCGGCTCGGGGCGGATCATGGCAAATACAGCTTCCGACAGTGGCAAGTGCCCTTGCGCATTTCGTCCCCGGGTTCGCGCAAGTTGATGATCAAGGCGGTGAATTCGGCAAGCAGCGCCCAGCCCGATTATCCCAACTGGAACGGCGCCGGCTTCATGCGCAACATGATCGAGTCGGTGTCCGTGCGAGCGGCCTAATCGTTGAAGGGGAACCTCATAAATACGAGCCTGCGTAACTTTGTTCTGATCCCCCGCCTTGATGGGGATCGCGCTGGCCGCCGGTCTGGCGTGGCCGCGCACAGTCAATTCCGAGCCGGAGCCGAAAGAGGCAGGCAACGGTTCGGTCCCAAAGTGGGTCACGGTCAGTGTTGACCCGCCTTCCAGCCATATCTCGTTCCCAGCGGGTAACGGCTCGGTCATCGCCAATGCCTATTGCCTGATCTGCCACTCGGCCGGCATGGTGCTGCGTCAACCCCCGCTCACGCAAGATGAATGGACCGTCGAAATCAACAAGATGCGCAACTCCTTCGGCGCACCGCTCCTGCAGCAATGGCGATTCCTGAGTTCGCGTCGAAGCGTTGTCCGCAGATCACGCAACAGTCGAGGAATCCTATTAATAGCAGCAACTCCAGTAGAAGGAGCACTTGAAGAGTCGCAGTCCCTGCCTGTTCTAGCGCGCTTGCGATCATTCGGGTGAGCAGCAGTACTAGCGCGAATTCAGGAACAACCAAAACATACGAAATGATTGCAGGATCGCCGTTGATGACGTGGGCGGACAAGACGACCGGGAGAATTGAAAGTCAACTGAACCCGCCATCGAGTGCCGCCGGTTGCGAGCGCCGTTCTGCCCAAGGCATCTTAAGCGGATTGTGCATCGTCCGTGCATGATTCATTGGCTCTCGGCTGCGGCTTTGCTGAAAAGGCGCGCGAAGACGATGGTGACCACGAAGTTGCACAGAACACCCATGCCAACACCCACGAGGGTATCGATAAAACGCAGAAGAGGTTGGTTGCGCGGATCCGCACTTAGCATGGCAACGACCATCACCACAATCGTGGTAATGCCGGTCGTAATAAGTTCCTGGCGCTTTTCCAAAAGTATCATGATCAAAGCGCCAATGGCCAATAGAATGGCCATTCCCACGGCGCTGGGAGGAGCCACGAGCAGGTAGGCGAAGCAGAGCACAATGCTTACGAATGTTGCCACCAATCGGGAAGTGCCGGCTGCAATGCTGTTAAACCGCGCTTCGCGAAATACGAACGCCGCAGCGACTGCGGCCCACATTCCCCCCAATAGATCGTCATCTTTGGCAACAATGGGATTCAACAGTCGCGTCATTATCCAAAAGGATGCGAGGCATGCGAGGGACATGGTGATCGAATAGATGAGATTCCAGGCCGAGAGTCTGCGAATAAGTTTCATGAGGCGGGACTCCTCACGCTCCGCCGTACCCATGCCCGACGAGTCGGCTCGGATTCACGATCTCATCGAAGCGCTTGCCGTCGATTGCACCGGAAGCAATTGCCGCATCGCGGAGGGACAGATCGTGGTCGTTGGCCGCGTGAGCGATCGCCGAGGCTTTGTCGTACCCGATGATGGGAGTGAGGGCCGTGACCAGCATCAAGGAGCGGCCGACCGTCTCATCAATACGCTTGCGATTTAGCCGCGCGCCTTCCACCGAGAAGGTTCGCAGCTTTTCGCAGGCATCGCCGAGAATACGCGCAGAATGCAGGAAATTATTGATGATGATGGGTCGCATCGCGTTCAGCTCGAAATTGCCCTGGCTGCCGGCGAAGGCGACCGCGTTGTCATCGCCGATCACCTGGATACAGACCATCACCATCGCCTCTTGCTGGGTCGGGTTGACCTTGCCGGGCATGATCGATGAGCCCGGTTCGTTCTCCGGCAAGAGCAGTTCTCCCAGGCCGCAACGCGGTCCGGAGGCAAGCCAGCGCATATCGTTCGCGAACTTCATCAGCGCGACCGCCAACCCTCGCACTGCCGCCATCGCCGCGACCATCGCATCGAGCGAGCCCTGGGCCGCAAACTTGTTGGGCGCCGTCACGAACGGGTACCCGGTCAGCTCCGCGATCTTCGACGCAATATCGCGGCTGAAGTTAGGCGGCGCGTTCAGACCCGTACCGACCGCGGTGCCGCCGGCGGCCAGTTGGCGCAAACCACCTTCCGCGGAGCGGACGCCCGCAATCGCATCGCGCATTTGCTGCCCGTAGCCGGACCACTCCTGCCCGACCGTGAGCGGCACTGCATCTTGAAGGTGCGTCCGCCCCGTCTTGACGATGTCGTGCCACTCATTGGCCTTCGCCTCGATCGCTACCGCCAACGCCTCCGCCCGTGGCAGCAGGTGTTGCTCCAGTTCCAATACAGCGGCGATGTGCATCGCGGTCGGGAACGTGTCGTTCGAGGACTGACCCAAGTTCACATCATCATTGGGATGCACCGGCGACTTGCTGCCTATTTTCCCTCCGAGTAGTTGGATGGCCCGGTTCGACAGTACCTCGTTGACATTCATGTTCGATTGCGTGCCGGAACCCGTCTGCCACACATAAAGGGGGAAGTGTTCGTCGAGCTTGCCAGCGATTGCCTCATCAGCGGCGCGCGTGATTGCCTCGGCCTTCCATTGTGCGAGACGGCCGGCGCCGGCATTCACCAGTGCGGCCGCCTTCTTCACATAGCCGTAGGCATGGTAGACGCTCTTTGGCATTCGGTCGTTGCCGATCGCAAAGTGCACGAGGCTGCGTTGGGTTTGCGCTCCCCAGTACCGGTCAGCCGGCACTTCGATGCCGCCCATTGAATCGGTTTCGTGACGCTGACCGACGGCATCGATTCCGATCGCGACGTCGTGGAAGACGGGCTGCGTTTGATCGTTCATTACGTAATCTCCTGAAGTCTGACCGGGTTAACTAATAGTGCGCCGTATACAGCTGGCCTTCGATCCATTTGCGGATATCGGCGGGCTGCTTTACCGTCGCCAGACCCTTGTCGAACATGAACTGGGCAATGCGAGTTGCCGTCGTAACCTCCAACTCAAGGATCTCGGACTGACTCGGGAATAACATGCCTCTGGCGCGAAGTTCCGGTCCCACCTGGTCGGCGCTCGCTTGCGCTGCAACGATGAAACACTCATCCGTAATGCG
>Ga0208193_1000867_pt1 | contig 14238 bp, 11 predicted proteins | sample June2015DPH_17_2_FD_184716 | JGI IMG/M metagenome (GOLD analysis project Ga0208193, IMG submission 184716) | Peatland microbial communities from SPRUCE experiment site at the Marcell Experimental Forest, Minnesota, USA - June2015DPH_17_10... | ecosystem: Environmental > Terrestrial > Soil >... | reverse complement strand
CAGACAAACGTCAGCAGCGGAACCAGCGCCACATTCCAGCAAAACCCAGGCCATGACCGGCTGGTCTTCCCCTTTTCCGCGGCAAGCCGTCCGCCCAGCGTGCTGTAACGGTTCATGTGCTCCAGATAAATCTCAAGGTTGGGATATCCATGGTGAAGAAAATCCCTCTCCATCGTCTCCACTCGTCCCGCAACCTGCACCGACTCATGCACCGGCCGCTCCGTAAAATGAGCAGGCCCTGCCGCGGTCACCCTCCGGAACAACCGCAGCTTCAGATCCGGATAGTACCCCCCATAACGCATCCACCGTCCGAGAAAGACATGCCTTAGCCGAAGCCGGTACCCATCCACCGGCGGCGTTATCTCCGCATCGGCATCCAGCGTATTTCGAATCTCCGCCTGCAACTCCTCCGTCAGCTCTTCGTCCGCATCGAGCGACAGCACCCACGTCCCCACGCACTTGTCGATCCCCGAGTTCTTCTGCCCTGCAAATCCCTTCCAGGCTTCCACGAAGACCTTCGCCCCAAACGACTTCGCAACCTCCACCGTGCGATCCGTCGACCCGGAGTCGACCACAATCACCTCATCGGCAAACCGCACACTATTCAAAGTGCGCAAAAGGTTCTCTTCCTCGTTGTAAGTAATGATGGCTACGGAAAGTGTCGATCGGGGCATGCCTTGCCTATTCTATTTGCCCTCCTGGCCTCGCCAAACCTTAAAAAGCACCCTTCGCAAGCGAAAAACGAGCCATTTCCCTCGATCCGCTGACACATAGGTTGTATTGGCCGTGTCGATTCCCCACTCTAAAGTTATTCATGGCAAGGCATATGCAGGTCACAGCCTGTTGCTGCCGCAATGCTTTTGCTAAGCAGTTCAAGACACCCATGACCGAATTGATCCAACGGTACAGGCACGCGGGTTCCGGAATCGTAGCGACTTCAGCCACCCTCATCACTCTGGTTGGCTGCGTCGCACTCTTCCTCCAGTCGCGTCTCGGCGCGCTGCACTACCCAGGCATGGCGCTGACGACAAGGCTCACGTCCAGCATCGCCTTCGAAAAAATCATCTGGGTCGCCTGGTTCGCCCTGGGCGTATCGCTTGTGCTGCTCGTCTACGAATGCCGCAAAGACAATCTCATCCGCTGGGTAACCGGGTCCTTTCTCGTCTTCCTCATCGCCGATCTTCTCGATCGCGAGCTGGCCATGAGCGCCCTCTCAGCCAACTATCCCTGGATCGTCAGGCTCTGCGCCGCAGCAGGCTCCATCGCCGCCACAGTCTTTATCGCCGGACTTCCCATCTCCGTCCGCCGGCTCACTCTCATCGTCCGCGACACCACACGCTCGCGCGACAACGAGCTCCGCCTCATCGCTGCCGCGGAGTCCAGCGCCGACGCCGTCATCCTCTACGACAGCGTCTACGACGCCGCTGGCGAAATCTCTGACTTCAAGTTCATCTTTCTCAACGGCAACGCCGAACGCATGATCGGCATGCATCGCGACCGGGTCCTCGGCAAAAAACTTTACGAAGTCTTCCCCAATATCCGCACCGAAGATCTCTTCGATCGGCAAAAGCGCGTAGCCGAGACCGGAGAGCCCGCTCTCATCGAGACCACCAGCTCAATCTTTCCGTCTGAAGCCCCATCCGGCCATTATCAGATTCAGGTGGTCCAGCTTTCGAACGGTATCGCCACGACGATCACCGACGTCACCGCACATCATCAGCACAAGGAAGATCTCACCCGCGCCCTCAGCTTCAATAAATCCATCATCGCAAGCTCCCCTTTCAGCATCATCGTCACCGACAAGGCCGGCATCATCACCTCCGTCAATCCAGCCGCCGAAAAAATGCTCGCGTATCAGGAGAGCGATCTCCTCGGTCGCAACAACACAGAACTGCACGACACAGATGAGCTCCGCCAGCGCGCCCTTGATCTCTCCGTCCAATTCGATACCGAGGTCGAACCCGATCATCACGTATTTCGCATCGGACCGGAAAAGGGGATCATCGACGAAAGAGAGTGGGCCTACATCCGCAAGGACGGTTCGCGCATCCCCGTCCAACTCGTCGTCACTGCTCTTCGCGACAGCGACGAATGCATCACCGGCTTCGTCGGAATCTCCTACGATCTCACCGAGCGCAAGCGCGCAGAAGAGTACATCTACCACGTCGCTCACCATGATCATCTCACTGGTCTTCCAACGCGCACCCTGCTTCGCGACCGCCTCGAAGTCTGCATCGAACGCGCCTCACGTTCCCAGGACAAGCTCGCCGTTCTCATGGTCGACCTCGACAACTTCAAGCGCGTGAACGACTCTCTCGGCCATCAGGCCGGCGACACCGTCCTCTGCGAAATCTCCAAACGCCTCAAATCCTGCGTCCGCAAGTCTGATACCGTCGGCCGCATGGGCGGAGACGAGTTCGTCGTCCTCCTCCCCGACCTCCGCTCCGACAAGGACGCAGAAGATATCTGCCAGAAACTCCTTGCCACCGTCGCTCAACCCATCCGAGTCGGCAAACACGAGATCATCGTCACCTGCAGCATCGGCATCAGCCTCTTCCCCATCTGCGAGGACGTCGACAGCCTCTTCAAGAACGCCGACTTCGCCATGTATCGCGTCAAGAACAACGGACGCAACGGCTCTCAGGTCTTCACGCCCGGGATCGCCATGCAAGGCCTACAGCAGTTGCAGATGGAGTCAGCTTTGCGCACTGCTCTCGAAGATCAGGAGTTCGAGATCCTCTATCAACCGCAGATCTCCTTCGCCGACGGCCGAATCCTCGGTGTCGAATCCCTTCTGCGCTGGAACAGCTCCGAGTTCGGCCTCGTTGGCCCAAGCACATTCATTCCCCTCGCCGAAGAGACCGGCCTCATCGTCTCCATCGGCGAATGGGTTCTCCTTCAGTCCTGCAAGGAGATCGCCGCCCTCCAACGCCGCCTCGGCGTCGAGTTCACCGTGGCCATCAACATCTCTCCCCGCCAGTTCCAGCAGAGAGACTTCCCCGCTACCGTCGAGCACGCCCTTCAGATCAGCGGACTCAAGCCCGAACAACTTGAGCTCGAAATCACCGAACACCTCCTCATGGTCGACTCCGAAGAGTCGCTTGAGATCATGCGGCGCCTCCGTAAGCTCGGCGTCAGCTTTGCCATCGACGACTTCGGCACCGGATTCTCCAACATGGGATACATCACCCGCTTCGCCGTCGATCGCATCAAAATCGACCGCTCCTTCATCTCCAAATGCGACGTCGACGAGAACAGCCGCGCCGTTACCGCCGCCATCATCGCCCTTGCCCACGGCCTCCAGATCGAGGTCATCGCCGAAGGAGTGGAAACGGAAGAACACGTCCAGATGCTCCGCCAGATGTCCTGCGATCAGGCTCAGGGATACTTCTACTCACGCCCCATCAAACTAACCGACCTGCAAAACTTCTCACTTCGCAATCTCCACGAACACCCGCAACGCAACATCTCAGCTCCCCGAAAGCCGGAGCGCAACCCGCTCGCTCTCTCAGCCATGGCCTCCATGGCCCAGGCCTGAACCTTCTCCACCGAAAGCACAAAGACACAAGGAAATTTCGTTGAGCGAACGAAACCAGAAGCAATGTATCGTCCTGCTCCCCGCCGGCCCGCACTACGAACGGCTATTCAACGAAATCCTCCAACCCGTCTTCGCAGACATCGGATTCGTCCCCCGTCGACTCCAGCCCAGCCCGCAATCCGCAATTCCAGTCGACCTCTTCGTCGATGAGATCGAGCAGGCCGACGCTCTCTTCGCCGACGTGTCTGAAAACATCCCGGAACTCTGGATCGCCGCAGGCTGTGCCGCCGCGCTCGGAAAGCCCCTCTGCCTCATCTCGTCCACGCTCACCTCAGCATCTCCGCTCGGAATCCAGTACCTGCCCCTCATCCCCTACCGCGCCCACGCCTTCCCCAGCGACTACCTCCAGCTTCAGCACAACATCGCCGCTCGACTCTCTGCCATCTCCTCACCGCGCACCGGCACAGCGGCGCCGGAAGCTGAGTTCCATCCCCAATCCCCTACGTCAAGCCCAATCTCCGACGACCTCGCCGCCTACGAAGTAATGGCGCTCTCAATCATTGACCTCAAAGCCTCCGATCTGGGCCTCAGCCCACGCGATCTCGGCATGGAGATGAAGATGCGCGACTCCGCTCATCTCACCAGCCACGCCATGAACGCCCTCAGGCACAGAAACTTCATCGAAAAAAGGCCAGTCCAAATCAACTATGGCAACGAAATCCATATCTCGGAGAACCTCTTCCTCACCCGCGCGGGTAAGGATTGGCTGATCCTCTACAACAGACGTGGCACCACGCATCGCTCCACCGCGCGCACCCGCGACATACTTATCAATCGATAATTCCGGCATTCCCTCAAGCCAAAGTCGAAGCCATCCACGGCGGCTGTCCCACGGACACATGCCGATACTGCGGCTCATACCCAAGCTCGCGCGCATAGCCCAGAATCCGCTCGAAATCCAGGCTGATCGTCGCTCCCGCCTTCTGCGTCACCTCATCCTCGATCGGCAGATCGAAATCATCCGCGCCATAATTCAAACCCTCCAGCGCCCGTTGGTTCTGCGTCAGCACCGACGTCCGAATCCGCGGAATATTGTCGAGATAAATCCGGCACAGCGCCAGATGCCGCAGATACTCCGCTGTTGAAATCTCAATCCCGCCAATCTGCGTAAAGTAAGGCTTGAACGTCCAGCACAGAAAGCTAGCCAACCCGTCCGTCTGGTTCTTCCCAGTTTGTTCCTTGGTAGACAATAGCTGGTCCTGAAACCGCCGCGTACGTTCCAGATGCTCCAGCCGCTCCTCAAGACTCTCGTCGAACCCGATCACCATCGTCGCCGTCGTCTTCAACCCCGCCTCAACAATCGCCCGCTGAGCCTCAAAGTACTCCGCAACCGTGTACTTGAACTTCGAGTGCCGTGCGCGAAACTCCTCCGTCAGAATCTCCGAGCCCCCGCCCGTAATCCACCGCACTCCCGCAGCCTTCAGCCGCGCAGCAGCCTCCGCGTAGCTCAGCTTCGCGTGATCGGCGAGGTACAAAAACTCCGCAATCGTCAGCGCATAGAACTCGAGCCGTTCCCCATACCGTTCGCGAATCGCCGCAAACAAATCACAGTAGTAGCTCAACGGAAGATGCGGATTGAACCCTCCATTGAACGCCGCCAGATCCCCGCCCAGTGCCAGCAGTTCATCCAGCTTGGCGAACACGGCCTCCTGGCTCAGCACGTACCCGCCCCCCTGCGAGGGCAGCTTATAAAACGCACAGTAGTCGCACTGAGCCACACACACATTGGTGTAGTTGATAATCCGCATCACCATATACGTGCACGATCCCGGCTGATGAAACCGGTCCCGCACACTCCCGGCAATCGTCTGCAACTCGGCGTCCGAGGCATTCTCCCAAAGCCAGCGCGCCTCATCCCGGCCAACTCGCACACCCTGCGCGACCTTCCCGGCAATCGCAGCCACCGTCATGCCCACCGAAGCAGAGAAGGAGCTCATGCCTCCAGTGTAGCCCGTTAAGCCTTCCTCAACCCCGGCTAGGCTTGCTCCCAATTAACTCCCGGGCAATCACCATCCGCTGAATCTCGCTCGTCCCCTCCCCAATCGGGCACAGCCGCACATCGCGATAAAACTTCTCCGCCGGATAGTCCTTGATAAATCCATACCCTCCATGAATCTGCACACCCTCATCGCAGATACGGCAAGCCGCCTCGCTCGCATACAGCTTCGCCATCGCGGACTCCTTCGTCACCTTCATCCCCGCGTCCTTCATCTGCGCCGCGCGCATCGTCAACAACCACGCCGCATCCAGCTCCGTCGCCATATCCGCCAGCTTGAACTGAATCGCCTGAAACTCGCTGATCGCCTTCCCAAACTGCCGTCTCTCCTGCGCATACTTCATCGCCGCATCCAGCGCCCCGCGCCCCATCCCCAGGCTCAGCGCCGCAATCGAGATCCTTCCTCCATCCAGCACCCGCATCGCATCCTTGAACCCCTCACCCTCCTTGCCCACCATATTCTCCGCCGGAATCTCGCAATCCTCAAAGATCAGCTCCGCCGTATCGCTCGCCCGCAACCCAAGCTTGTTCTCCTTGCGTCCCGGCCGAAACCCCTTCGTCCCCTTCTCCACCACAAACGCCGAGATCCCCCCACTCGCGCCCTTCGACTTATCCGTCACCGCCAGCACCACCGCGCAGCCCGCATAGCTTCCATTCGTAATAAAAGTCTTCGAACCATTCAGCACCCACGTATCGCCCTTCTTCACCGCCGTAGTCCGCGCCCCGCCTGCATCCGAACCCGATCCCGGCTCCGTCAATCCCCACGCGCCAAGCCACTCCCCGCTGGCCAGCTTCGGAATCCATCGCTTCCTCTGCGCATCATTGCCCGCCAGCATAATGTGATTCGTGCAAAGCGAATTATGCGCCGCAACAATAATCCCCACGCTGCCATCCACGCGCGACAGCTCCTCCACCGCAATCACGTACTCGACATAACCCATCCCCGCGCCGCCCAGCTCCTCGGGGAAGATCACGCCCAGCAGACCCATCTCGCCCAGCTTCTTCACCACCGCATGAGGAAACTCGCTCTTCTCATCCCACTCGCTCACATGCGGAGCGACCTCGCCCTCCGCAAACGCCCGCACCGCGCTCTGCAACTGCTTCTGCTCTTCAGTCAACCCAAACATTTTCTGACCCTCCGTTCACATAATCCACCCTTATACATCTATCACAAAAACGCATACTCGTGCAGCCGTGAACTGCCGAGCAACGCGAGGCCCGCTAAAGCCCGCATCGGCGAGACAAGGTATACCCCCCACGAAGTGGGCGCCCCACGCGCAGTGGGCCCGTCCGGCAGGACAAGAAGCTCTAAATCCGATCCAAAGCCTGTCCCAGGTCCGCCACAATATCCTCCACATCCTCAATCCCCACCGACACCCGCATCAACCCATCCGTAATCCCCAGCTCAGCCCTTCTCTCCGCCCCAACCGCGGCATGGGTCATCGTAGCCGGATGGCAGATCAGCGTCTCCACCCCGCCCAGCGACTCAGCCAGAAATCCCAGCCGAAGCGAGCTGGCAAACCTGTTCGCATTCTCGAGCGACCCAAGCTCCATCGAGATCATCGACCCAAACCCACGCTGCTGCCGCTTCGCCAGCTCATAATGCGGATGCTCCGCCAGCCCTGGATAAAACACCTTCCGCACCTTCGCATGGTTCTTCAAAAAATCCGCCACCACCCGCCCGTTCGCATCATGCTGCTTCATCCGCACCGCCAGCGTCTTCACTCCGCGCAGCAGCAGATAGCTATCGAACGGCGACAAAATCCCACCGGTACACTTCTGCACATACCGAAACCTCTCTGCCTGCTCCGGCTTCGTGCACACCAGCACGCCACCCAGCCCATCCGAGTGCCCATTCAAAAACTTAGTCGTCGAGTGCATCACAATATCCGCGCCCAGCGCGATAGGATTTTGTAAATAGGGCGATAAGAAAGTGTTATCGACACTCAGCTCCACCCCACGCGCATGGCAGATCTCCGCCACCGCGCGAATATCCGTAATCGACATCATCGGATTCGTCGGCGTCTCGATATGCACCAGCTTCGTCTGCGGCGTAATCGCCCCGGCCACATTCTCCGCCACGCTCGTATCGACATACGTAAACGTCAACCCATAGTTGGTCAGCACGTTGTCGAACAGCCGCCCCGTCCCCCCATACATATTGTCCGTGCACACCACATGGTCGCCCGTCTTCATCATCGTGCACATCGCCGTAATCGCAGCCATCCCGCTCGCAAACGCATGCGCGCTCGTCCCGCCTTCGAGCGAACACAGGCTCTCCTCCAGCGCATCCCGCGTAGGATTCGTCAGCCGGGCATACTCATGCCCTTTATTCTTCCCAATCGCCTCCTGCTGATACGTCGACGTCAGATAGATCGGCACATTCACCGCGCCGGTCAGCTCATCCGGAGCCTGCCCATCATGAATCGCCCGCGTCGCAAATCCCATCCTCTTCTTCGCTTCCATCGCTGCCTCGTCTCTCTTGAAATTACTTCTTGCCCTTAGCCGCAGCAGGCCGCCGCGGCCGCTGCTTCGTCGAAACCGACTTAATCACCAGCCTGTACTTGGTCTTCTTGTCGAACGGCACCTTGGCCATCTCCATCGCAGTCGCCATCATCGCCTTCACATCAGCCCGATCCAGCGTCTTCTCATCCTCTAAAGGCACATACCGCACTAGGGAACCCGCTCCATGCAACATACCGTCAGGATCGGGAAGCTTCGCCCCTTGCAAAAAGAAGAAATTAATATTCTTCGGATACACCGCAATCGAAAAAATTCCATCGGAGGCCCGCTCATTCGGTGCAAATCCACAAGCCAGAGCGTTGTAGTTGTCATACACAAGTTCAATCGCATTCGGCAGCCGCTTGCGAAGCCTTGCCAGAGCGCTCCTCGCCAACGCAGCAATCTCCGGCGTAAACGCGTCCAGGAAACGATCAAGCTGCTTCTCCGCACTCTCACTCGTCATCGCGTCCTCGCTTGGTCAGTCAAACAAACCTTTGCTCAAATACCGCTCCGCCGAATCCGGAATCACCGTCACCACTCTCTTCCCCACCCCCAGCTCCCGAGCCACATCCACCGCCGCGCACACCACCGCGCCCGCGCTCGACCCCGCAAACACACCCTCCTCCGCCGCCAGCCGCTTCACCATCGCCAGCGCCGGATCGTCCATCACCTTCATCACGCGATCGCAAACCGAACGATCGAACGTCGCAGGAATAAATGAAACCCCGATCCCCTCCACCTTATGCGGCCCCGGCTCACCGCCTTCAAGCACGCTGCCCTGAGGCTCCACCGCCACCGTCAAAATCTCCGCTCGCTTCTTCTTCAAAAACCGCGACACCCCCGTAAACGTACCCGCCGACCCCACCCCCGAAACCCACGCATCCACGCGCCCCTCCATCTGCTCCCAGATCTCCGCCGCCGTCGTCTCCTCATGAAAGTCCGGATTCGCTGGATTCTCAAACTGCAACACTGCAGACGCGCCAGGCGTCTCCATCTCGAACTCCAGTGCCCGTCGAATCGCCCCAGCCATGCCCTCCGCCTCAGGAGTCCGCACAACCGTCGCGCCCAGCCCGCGCATCAGCTTCACCTTCTCCTCAGCAAACTGCTCCGGCACATACAGCATCACCTTGTACCCGCGATTTACCCCAATCAGCGCCAGCCCCACGCCGGTATTTCCCGCCGTAGCCTCCACAATCGTGCCTCCGGGCCGCAACACCCCACGCCGCTCCGCATCGAGCACCAACCCCAGCGCAGCCCGGTCCTTCACACTCCCACCTGGATTCAAAAACTCCAGCTTCACCCAGATCTCCGCGCACGATCCGGCCCCACTCGCCTCTTCCAGCCTTCGCAGCCGCAGCATTGGCGTCCGCCCCACCAGCTCCAGAACACTCTCAACAACCCGCATCCAATCAACCTCACACACAAATTCGATCCGTCCCGCCACTTGAGGGACGCAAAAACACACTCTGCCTTTGTACATCAATCACAACAGAACTGGCTCCGCCCCAACCGGAGTCACGCATAAAGCTCAGGGCTTCTTTCCCTCATCCAGCAATCCAACATCCCCACCCTTCGCCGCACCCGCAACCACCCTCGGATAATACCCGCTCCGCGTCCGCACCGAAAGCCGCCCCATGCTCTTAGCCTTCGCCTCCACATGCACCTCGCGGTATCCGCCCAGCGTAGGCGACTTCGTCGAGTGATACGAGATCGTGTACTGCGTCCGGATATCCTGCGCCACCTCCGCCGCAATCTCGTCCACCTGGTTCACCGACTTCGGAAAATACGCCGCCCCGCCCGTCTGCTCCGCCAGCGTCTCCAGCACCCGCCGCGCATGACGCGACTCGCGCTTGTCCGTATCCTCGCCAAACAGCAGTCCAACACAGTAGATCACCGGCCCATCCAGGTCCTGAATCCTTCGGATCGTCTGCTCCAGCGTCGCGCTCGAAGCATTATCCTCGCCATCCGTAATAACCAGCAGCACCTGCTTCGGATGCTTCGCATTCTTTGCTAGGTAATCCGCCGAAGCCACCAGCGCATCGTAGATCGCCGTCCCGCCGCTCGACTTGATATACCCCAACCCCTCGCGCAACTTCTCGATGCTGTTCGTGAAATCCGTATCGATGAACGCCTCCCACGAGAAGTCCACCAGAAACTCTTCATCCTCAGAATTCGACAACTTCACAAAGTCCACCGAAGCCTTGTCCACCGCCACCCGCTTGTCATACATCGAACCCGAGCTGTCGATCAACAACCCCAGCGAAACCGGCAGGTCCTCATGCCGAAACGAATTGATCGTCTGCTGCACGCCGTCTTCATACACCGTGAACGCACTCTTATCCAGCGTCTGAATCGACTTGCCGCTGCCATCGAGAACCGTCGCGTTCAGCCGAACCTCGTAGGCATCCTCGCGCAGCGTATACTTCCCGCCCTCGCGGCCAATCGCCGCCTGTCCAACCCCCTGCGGAGCGCCCGTCTGGGCCTTCGCCGGCGCATCGGGATCGGGCGAAGCCACAGGATCGCGATCCACCGTCAGCGAAGGCTGTGCCTGTTTCACTGGAGGCTGCGGAGCCGCCGGTTGCTGAGCCCACCCGCTCAACGCGCCAGCGATCATCATCAACCACCCTGAAACGGCCACTCGCGGCCACAGACGTTTACTGCGAAGGTGCATAGTACCCCTGGCGATTGTGTACCGTCAGCGCAGGAAGTCCCGGCGGCGGCACCAGTCGTATCTTCAATTTACGCCAGTTCCCATCCTGCTTCACCTCGGACGGCCTGTACCCGATCACATACTCGTTCCGCAGCTCCGCGCTGATCCGCGACGCGATGTCTCCCAGGTCGTTCATATCCATCACCCGGAACATTCGCCCACCCGTCATATCGCAGATATCGTTCAACAGGATCGGCCCCAGCTGCTCTTCCGTCGTCGGAGCATACTGGTCGAAGATCCCGATCGAATAAATCTGCACATCGCTCTCCCGCACCACGCGCCGCAGCTCATTCTCCGTATACCGGCTCCGGTTGTCTCCCCCGTCCGAGATAATCAGCAGCGCCTTCCGCTCAAACTTCGCCTGCTTCAGCTTATCCACCCCCAGATAAATCGCGTCGATCAGCGCCGTCCGGTTCTCCGGCTTCAGCATCACCATCCGCGCTTCAACATCATCCACATCCGACGTGTAATCCACAATCACCGCCGGCCGGTCGTTGAACCCCACCACAAAAAACTCGTCCTGCGGATTCGAAGTCCTCAGAAACTCGCTCAACGCCTTCCGCGCCCGCAGGAACTTCGACGACATGCTCCCGCTCAAATCGAAGATAATCCCAATCGTCACCGGCGCATCTTCCGTCGAGAAGCTCTTGATCGTCTGTCCGATATTGTTGTCGTAGACCTCAAAATTCTCCTTCTCCAGGCCCGTCACCAGGCGGTTCATCGGATCGGTCACCGTCGCCGGCACCAGCACCAGGTTCACATCCACGCGAATCTTCGCATCCCGTCTCGACGTCGCCAGCTTCGCCGCATTATCCCCGCCTTCGATCACCGGCTTTGCATCCTCAGCAGTCTTCGGCGCCGGCGGAGGCGCCGGAGTATGCACATTGCTTAGCGGATTCTCCTGCGCAAAACACGCGCCGCTCCCTGCCAGCCCCAGAACCGCAACACTCGCCATCACGGCAAGCCCCAACACCGCTCGTCGCAACCCGTTACCTCGTTCCCCTGTACCTTCCTTGTTTTGCATATCGACCACCTATGCCATTCCGCGCCGTCAGCGTCCCTCTCTGCGTCGCACCACAAACCGAAGACCACGTCCACCAATCATCCACGATGCAGACCACGTAGCCTATAGCCATAAGATGCTTTGTTCAAGAAAATAATAGACCTCGCATCCGCACCGTTTGTCATACTTTTATCTCCGCCTGTTTCCCGATACATTGCAATACGTTACTTCTGCCCCGCCGGATCCCCCAATCCGGCCTTTGACCTGCCTTTCACCCCCAACCCCGTACAATCGCTACATACTAAGACGTCTGGAGAACCCAAAAGCATGGCTCGTCTCTATCCCTTTCGCGCCCTCCGCTACGATCCCGCCCGCGTCCATCTGGAGGCTGTCGTAACCCAGCCCTACGACAAGATCACCCCGGCCATGCAGCAGCGCTACTACGAGTCCAGCCCCTACAACCTCATCCGCATCATCCTCGGCAAGCACGAGCCCGGCGACGACGACCAGAACAACGTCTACACCCGCGCCGCTAACTACCTCCGCGACTGGCGCCGCGAGCACGTCCTCGCCGAAGAACACGAGCCCGCAGTCTACGGCTACTCCCAAACCTACGTCGTTCCAGGCACATCCGAGACCCGCGAGCGCCGCGGCTTCATCGCCCTCGGCCATCTCTACGACTACGCCGACAAGGTCGTCTACCGCCACGAGCAGACCTTCCCCAAGCACAAGTCCGACCGCATGGCCCTCTTCAAGGCTACCCGCGCCTACTGCGAGCAGATCTACATGCTCTACTCCGACCCCGCCTTCACCGCCGAAAAACTCATCTTCGAAGGCGCATTCCCCAACGGCTTCGACGACAACCCAGCCGACCTCGCCATCACCGACGAGTACGGCGTCGTCCACAAGCTCTGGAAGCTCACCGACCCCACCCTTATCAATCTCCTGCTCACCGCCATGGCCGACAAAAAACTCATCATCGCCGACGGCCATCACCGCTACGAGACCTCCGTCGCCTACGCCAAAGAGCGCAGCGCCCAGCTCAAACTCCCCCTCAACCAACCCCTCGACGAAGACGAACGCGTCAGCCCCGGTTCCCTGCCCGTCCCAGCCTTCCCCGAAGCCGCAATGATGATGACCTTCGTCAACATGGACGCACCCGGCATCACCATCCTTCCCACCCACCGCGTTGTCCAGGGCATCGAAAACTTCTCCTCACCCGACTTCATCACCAAAGCCAGCGCCTTCTACACCATCTCGGAACTCGAAGACGAAGCCGAAACCCCTGCTCTCATCGACGCCCTCACCAAATCTCCCGGCGACTCCTTCCTCGCCGTCACAGGCGATGGAAACTACCTCCTCACACCCAAACCCGAAGCCATCGCCCCGCTCCTCGCAAACCTGCCCGCAAAACAACGCCAGCTAGGCGTAGCCCAGCTCCACACCGTGGTCCTCGACCAACTCCTGGGCCTCACCGAAGACAAGATCCGCGCACTCGGCAACATCCAGTACCTCCGCGAAGCCGCCGAAGCAATCTCCCTCGTCGAATCCGGCGAAGCCAACATCGCCTTCCTCATCAAACCCATCACCCTCGACCAGCTCAAAGACGTCTCTCTCTCCGGCGAAGTCATGCCCCAAAAATCCACCGACTTCTACCCCAAACTCCTAAGCGGCCTGGCCATCTACGCCCTCGACTAACGCAGCAATCGCCATTTCTCAAATTTGACTATCTAAAATAAAAAGAGAGGCGTCATCTCGACCGAAGCAGCGTACAGTTTTATCGTGCGATGATGCGCTCAGGAAGGTCTAATGCCTAAGTCCGGTATCGAGCAGTCGGTCAAACTGTTGTGGTCTGTGGGTCTTGTTGTCTGGTGCCCAATGGTCCTGCTCCTTTGGCTTCGTTTATACGAGGCTCAAACCTTCGCGCAGGCATCGCTTGGCACCAGGCGGTTAGAGTTCGTCGCAGCGATCGGGATGTTTTGGTCACTCGCCGGATCTTTGTGGCTGGCGAGACTCAGAAAAGCGGGCAAATCCTGATTCATCGTGAGGCTCGCTCTTTGCGATAGCTGTTTTTTTCCTTCTAATACACACGATTAGAACACCAACACTGTTCCTGCCAATAAGGATTGACGGACATAGAATCGCCTCATCAACCTCCGTTTACAATCAAAACGCAACCCGACATTCCTTTGACCCTCCTCGCCAGAAATCTCGCCGTCTGCCTTTTTGTCGCGCTACTCACCGGCATAACAGTCGCACAGCAACCCCGCACCATCATCTTCCTCGATCCCGCCCACGGAGGCCCCGACCCCGGCGCTCATCTCCCCAACGATCTCCTCGAAAAAAACTTCACCCTCGCCTTCGCCACCCGCCTCCGGGCCCAGCTCTCCACCAGCGGATTCGCCGTCATCTCCACCCGCGACGCCGAC
>Ga0208193_1000865_pt1 | contig 14257 bp, 14 predicted proteins | sample June2015DPH_17_2_FD_184716 | JGI IMG/M metagenome (GOLD analysis project Ga0208193, IMG submission 184716) | Peatland microbial communities from SPRUCE experiment site at the Marcell Experimental Forest, Minnesota, USA - June2015DPH_17_10... | ecosystem: Environmental > Terrestrial > Soil >... | reverse complement strand
GGAGCACGAAGACCCCGAGAGCCGTTGGAAGAAACAAGAAGATGAAACCGACTATGTGGACGCCGGATCTCCACTGCCAAAGCCCCGAAACTGCCATACTGGCTAGCATGAGCGTCCTCACGTACCCTGCTGCGAAATATAAGCGCCTGCCACACCTCCCGCACGGCGATCCGTCCTTGAATCCGGAAAGAGATCTGACGAGGAACCGATTGTGGCACTCGGGGCATTCCAGTCTTATTTGTCTGGCTCGCTCGGCGAACCGGAGTACTGGCGCGACAATCGGCGCTAGTTGGTGCATGCGCTCACGAGGATATTGATCGTATTTGCGGTCGCCGCAAGTTTCGTGACCAGGCCCGGTTGGGCATTGAACGGCGCTTGAGCTAACTGGTTTAAGATCGTGCTAGCATTGGCCATGTCTTGTGCCAGCTGGATGAAATACGCGAAATTCGCTATGGCTGCGCCGCCCGTGCCCACCGCAGCGGAGCCTCCGAGGAACGTTAAAGCCAGGCACCCATTGGTGACTGAGGCCGCTTGCGTACCGACAGCTTGGAGGGTGGTGGCGGCGCCCGGATCCATGGCCACGTCGTAGGCTTGGCATGGCGCACCGTCGATCGACGCTTGGCCCGTGGGACAGGTCCCCGTGCCCGTCCCCGAGCTCGACGTCGTCGGGGCGGGGTCCGCGGTAGCCGTCACAGTGATCGACGCATAACAGCCGCCTACCGTGGCATCGCTGAGAACCGTACAATTCTCGAGGTCTCCGTTGCCGTCCCCGCCTCCGCTCTGATCAGGGTCCGAGTCGTCAACGCCTCCGCAGTCTTGGTCGTCAGAATCGCATAATTCCCGGCCGTGGGGGTCGATAAAACTGACCGGGTCACCGGCCACGTAAGCGTAGCGGTTCCATGTGTCTGGATTCCTCGGATTTGCCGTCTTAATCCCGCCCGGGTCCGGACTCCAGAACGCCCCCATATTGGCGTTGTAGTATCGCTGGTCTAGTTGGTCCGACGCGGATCCCGGGTACAACGCCGGCCATCCCCAGGCGAGAGTTGAAGTTACCGGCCAGGAACCGCCGACGCCGTTGTGGTTACCGGGCGGTAACCCCCAGACGCGAGTTTCCATTTGCGGGAAGACCGCGCCGCCGAAGATCGTTTTTTCTTTAGCCGCCAGCACCGCCCCTCATTGTACGATTCGGAGCACCGGAGCAGAAGCCCCTTTCCCTCATCTCAAGGATGTCTTCGCAGCGGCCCGGAGCGGTCGAGGGCGCGCCGCTTTTTGGCGCGGCGAAGCGAACCCTTGACGGCGAGGACCGCTGTGGAACTGAGGAGGGAGGGAAAGGGGGCGCGGCCTCAGAGGTAGATGACGGCCAGGTTGGGAACCATTTGGAAGTGACGGAGATTCCGCGTGCCGACCGCATAGCCGAAGTGAAGAGCGGTCGTGCCGATCAGCAGATCCGCAAACGGTATCGTCCGGCCGAGCTTCCGGGCCTCGGCATCGATCTTCGCCGCAAGCTGGGCCATCTCCCTGGTGAACGGTTCCACCGGGATCGCTGCGAAAACAGTATCCAGGTATTCGCGCCGCTTCCGCGTCTGCTCAGTGGTCTGGGCGCGATGCAGGCCGTGCTCCAGCTCGATCACCGTGATGGAAGACAGCACGATCTCGGTTTCGCCGTGCTCGTGTTCGAGTGCGGTCAGCAGTTCGCTTACCGGCTTAGCGTCGCGCTCGGCGGCGATCAGCATCCCGGAGTCGAGAACTAATCCCATGCCGGCGGATTCAACGGCTCGCGGTGGGCGTCGATGGCTGTTTGCACGTCCTTGGCGAAGTCGGCGTCTGGCGTCGGAGCGTAGCCCAGTTCCTCTTCATGCGCCTTCGCCAGAGCGATGCACTCGCTGATCTTGCGGCCTGGACCTCGCGGCGTTTTGATGACAGCCACGGGACGATGGTCCTGCTCCACGATCACCTCGATGCCTTCCTGGACCTTGGCCAGCACGGCGTGGATATCGCGGGCGAGTTCGGCTTCTGTAATGCGGACCGTTGCCATCTCTTCGATCATAGCGTCTCTCCCCGTTCAACGTCCTGCCGGGCGGCTGGGCGCCAGGCGCGAACGATAGCCTCGAACTGCTCGCCGTAACCGATGGTGTCCGGGTACCGTTGGCATCCGGCCAGCAGTGCGAACACCCGCAGCATGTCCACTGCGATTGCCGTATCCACTCCCCACAGGTCCGTGAGATCGAACCCGCCGCACTCTTCCGCGTTCCACCAGGCCAGCAAGAAGTTCGCAACCTTGCGGCTCTGCCCGGTATCGCCTTGCGCGATACGAATCAGGCGATCGAGCGCGGCTCTGGCGGTTTCGGGAAACGCGTCACTCACCGTCTTCTTCCTCCGCTTCGGCGGCTAAAGTGGCGAGCAGTTCCGCTTCGGCTTCAGCGTTGCGTTCCGTCACCGGCACTCCCGAGGGCCTGCCATTCGCTCCGGGATGTGTGGCAAGATAGACCTGCTTCAGCAGATTAATCGACACCCGTGTGTACAGTTCCGTGGTAGTGAGCTTGGCGTGGCCGAGCATCTCCTGAATCACCCGGATGTCGGCGCCGTTCTCCAGCATCAGCGTGGCCACCGTGTGGCGCCACAGATGGCAGCCGCCCATCTTGCCGATTTTCGACTTCGCCAGATAGACGCGCACCAGCGTGGTGAGATGAGCGCGATGGAACGGCTGACCCAGATTCGTGAGGAACACCGCGCCATCCTCGACGCTGCCCAGCAGTTCGGGCCGCGCCTCGCGGATATACTTTTCGATCCACGCCACGGCTCGCTCGCTGATCGGAATGTAGCGGTCCTTCTTGCCCTTGCCCTGGCGGATCATCACCGCGCCGCGGTCGGCGTCGATGTCGTACAGCTTGAGATTGGCTACTTCCATGCGCCGCATGGCCGTGGAGTAGAACGTCTCCAGGATGGCGCGGTCGCGCAAGCCTGCTGGCGTAGTGAGGTCGGGCTGCTGCATCACCACCTCGGATTCCTCGGCCGTCAGGATGTATTTTGGCAGCCGGTTTTCCAGACGCGGCAGCAGTAGCTCGGAGGCCGGATTGTGCAGCATGTAGTTTTGCCGGGCCAGCCACCGGAACCAGCCTTTCAAGGCGCGCAGGCGGCTGTTTTGTGTGCGGAAGGTCAGCGGGTCGCCGTTCTTTTTGCGGTAGTGGTAAAGCGCGCGTTGATAGCGTTCCAGGATGAGCCTGGTGATCTCGGCGGGATTCTCCAGAGCGCGATCGCGGCACCAGTCGATGAAGTAGCCGATACAGCTTCGCCGCGTGGTCACCGTATCCGCGGAAAAGTTCTGCGTTTGCATCCACACCAGGTGCTCTTCCATCAGCGCGTGCATCGGGTCTGCGGCCACGACAGGCCCGGACGTCTCGGGTTTTCGGTTTTTCGGCAAGCGGGGCATGGGCTATCCTTCTTTTATTCGTACGACTACAGTGGGTTTGATCTTGGGGCTACCCCCGGTATCAGTCTTTTTTTCGGGAATCTGGTGAAAACCGTTTTCCGTGCCTGTCTTCATTAGCTCTGGCGCACCCGTACCACCCCCGAACATGGGCCGAACATGGGGCATCCTTGACCCGTCCTTCTCCCCTTTTTGCCCATCCCGGTTTCCGTCGTAGCCACAGATCTGTAGCTTTTCGATATCGATCAGGCCGGGGAGAAAGGGCTGGCTCGGATCGGCCGGCCTCTCGAAGTAGAGTTCGTAAACCATGCTCTGGCCGCGCCCGCCGTGGTGCACGATCAGGTATTCGAGCTCCTCCAGCTTGTGAAGATGCCGCTTCACCTGGGCGTCGCTCCAGCCCGTGTGCTGGCGAACGTCACGGCGACTAAAGCGGTAATCGGTGCGCTCCATCCGGAGCTGTTCACACTGAGCTTTCACCATGTCATCGATGAGCAACAGCAGGCGCCGCGTCTGCGGCGGCAGTTCGTCGAGTGATCGGCCGAGGACCTGCTTAATCAGCTCCGCGGCCATCTCGATGTCGTTCAGCGTGCATTCGATGTACTCCAGGAGCTTGTCACCGTTGGCGGCGGTTTGAATGGGCCGTTGGTATTGAAAGAGCAACGTGACGGCGCGAATCAGCGTGAGGAATTTCATGTGATCGCGGCGCGTGCGCGTCAGGCCATCGGGAAAGCTGAGCTTATCGGCAAACGGATTCACCACCGCGATCGGCTTCAACAGACGTTGCGCGTTGCGATGCAGCGTGAGAATGTCCTGGCGCTGGCTCCGCGCCAGCAGGCCTGCAAGAGTCTGCGCCTGGCGCTGTATCCGATGGATGGCCCGCGTCTGCTCGCGGTCTTCGTCCACCGTCAGGACCAGGCACCGGTTCAGCAGTTCCTCATCGACCTCGATGGCAGTGGTGGTGAGGAAGATCATCACCGGGCCTTCTACGCGGTATTGATGCGTGACGAGCTTTCCGGTGGCCGCGTCCTTACCAGTAGATGCGATGGTGAGCGCACCTTCGCTCTGCAACAGCTTCAGCGCGTAGGAGGCGCGATGCGCACCTTCCTCTTCGACGATGGCGAGGATTTTATTTTGCAGATCGTGCTCGCCCATGTAGAAGAGCGATTGTCCGGTCATGGCCGAGTACTGCACGCGATGCTCCTCCGGCATCAGCGCCAACACGGCTTCCATGAGCGAGCTTTTGCCGGCGGCGGAACTGGATTGGACGATCACCGCCAGCGGCGCTTCCATCAGCCGGGATACCGCCGCGAGATAAGCCACCTTCTTGTTGGTCTCTTCGCCCACCACGCCGCAGCGCGCGAAGTCTTCCAGAATGCGGTCCATCAGGCGCGGATCTTCCAGCAGCTTCATCGCGGCGGCGTGTTGTTCGGCATTGATGGCCGCGGCTTCGGATTTCGGCTCCAGCGTTTGCGTGATCTGCTCGTGCTGGATCTGTTCCAGCTTGCCCAGCAGCCGCTTCAGGTCCTTGCGGATCACATCCTCTTTCAGGCCCATCTCCATCGCAGCCTGTTTGATAAATGCTGTGCACTGGTGCGCCGCGTAGAGATTCAGCGTATCGACGTGGAAGCCGTCGCCCCGCGAGGCCATCAGGTTCACTTTGATCGTTTCGTAGCTGAGATTCTTGGCGAAGCCGCGCACACGGTAGCGCCGGTCTCCACGCGAGAGGATCATCTCGTGGGGACGGATCTCGACCGGCATGTCATCGGCTGGCGGCGCTGTGGATTGGATGGGGTAGAGTGGCGGGTCGGGAGGGGCAACATCGGCGGCTAAAGGAAAAACAGGTTCCTCCGGTGGTTCCGATTCGGCCGCCAGTTCTTCTTTAGCCGCTGGTTCTATCGGCTCTTCGGCCTCTACAGGCGCGGGATCTGCCTCGGCAGCCGGTTCGCTTTGGACTGGCGCCGGGCGGATCTCGACCCTCTCCCGTTCCGACGGTTTTCCTTTGCCTAGCCAGTGAGCCTGGTTCAGCAGCATGCCCAGAGTTTTGGATGCGGGTTGCATTTTCAGCCCGTACTCGTTGGCGTCCATGCGGTGCGGAAACTGAATGCGATAGCATTCGATGCCCATTCCCATCAGCTCGTCGGCGAGGGTAGCCGCGGCTTTCTTTCCGGCCTCGTCGCGGTCGTAAGCGATCGGCACCCGCTTGGTCTCGTACTTCTTCAGCGCGACCCGATGGTCGTCGGTGAAGCCGTTGACGCCATAGCTGGCCGTCACATTGCGGTAGCCCGCGCACCAGAACGTCAGCGCGTCGATGATCGATTCGCACAGAATGATCTCTTTTGAAACCTCCAGCGCTGGCTCGTTCCACACGCCGCGGTGTGGACCGGGCAGGTAGAGATGCACCGGCGTACCGGCCGTCAGATGGCCGTCGGCGATTTTGCGGCCGTAGATCTCGACCACCTGGCCGGTGCGATCGAAGATGGGAAACACGACGCACCCGTTAAAGTGCTCGTGGCCGCTCTCGCGGATAATCCCGAGCTTCTGTAAGCGCCCGCGCAGCTCCGCGCCGGCTTTGCGGTTGTTGGGCGGCAGGCGCAAGCCCAGCGTGCGATTGGCGAACCCCAGCCGGAAGTGGCCGATCATCTCGGAGGATTGCAGGCCACGCTTGGCAAGATAGGCCTGCGCCTCGGGCGTCTGCTTGAGAGTGTCGTGATAGTAATTCATCACCTGCGCCAGGGCCTCGCCGTCGCCGGCATCGCGGTCGATGGGCGGCGGCAGCTTGCGCACGGTCGATTGCCGCACGGGCGCGGCGGATTCGGTGAGTGACGGATGATCGGCGCGGAGCAGCTCAACAGCATGACGGAAGCTGACACCCTGGCACTTCATCACCCAGTCGATTACCGAACCTCCGGCCTGGCAGGCTCCGAGGCAGTGCCAGAGATTATTCTTCGGGCTGACCACCAGCGACGGCTCGTGATCGTCGTGAAAGGGGCACAGGCCGATCAGGTCCGCGCCGTACCGCTTCAGCGCGATGCCCCGCGCTTCGACCAGCCGCTGAAGAGAGACCTCCTGCTTTAGCCGGTCGATCACTTCATCCGGGATGCGCGCCATCAGGTCTCCTTTTGTGGCCTTTTGAGGGATCTTAACCGAAATCTGTCAAGTCCCATATATGGTATCTTTGTGGTACCACATGGAGGCCAACTTGGTCAACGTGCTTGATTCGCGTTTTTATGCTGTCTACATGCCCCGGCAGTCCAAGGATGAATCTGATAACAATGGTTTCCCGCAACGGCTTTCCACGCTGCGTAAAGATCGCGGACTAACGCAACAGGCCCTCGCGGATATGGTCCCGTTGGGAATCACCCAGATGAAACGCTATGAGGCGGGAACCTCCCAGCCCACCCTCGACGTGATCCGGAAACTATCCCAAGCCTTGCGTGTGAGCGCTGATGAACTACTCTTTGGAAAAGCCGAGCGGGGACCAGATGAGGACCTTCGTTTGCAGTTCGAAGCCATATCGCGCTTCAACGAGGAAGAGAAGAAGGTAGTCAGGTCTGTGCTCGAAGGTTTGCTGCTGACGCATGAAGCGCGCAGATGGTCGCCGGGCGCGGCTTCTGCGGCTTCCAAGGGGAACACGCGATGAGCGACCGCGATCACGCTCACGAGTTGATTGACCGATTACCGGAGACGCAGCTTTCGGCCCTGATTGGGCTGCTGGAAACCATCGTCGATCCTGTAGCCGCCGCTCTGCGCAACGCACCCCTCGATGATGAGCCGGAGACCGAAGAAGAAAGACAGGCCGTCAGTGAAGCCCGCGACTGGCTCGCCAAGCGCGGCGGCAAAGGTATCCCGCACGATGAAGCCATGCGCCGCCTGGCGCTGGAGTGAAACAGATCGAGTGGACCGATGCGTCGCTGGAGGATATGGCGGCGCTCGATAAAGGGATTGCCCGCCGCGTCAAACAAGCTGTCGAGCGGTTCGCCGAAACCGGTGCTGGCAGCGTAAAAAGACTCCAGGGCATCAACCCGCCCGAGTATCGCCTTCGGGTCGGCGACTACCGCGTCCGTTTCGAACTGGACAGCGAAACCGTTCGCATTCTCCGCGTGCGGAACCGCCGCGAAGCTTACCGCTGAACGATCAGTGCTCCATCGCCATCGCCTGGCCGTGATCCTCGGCGGGTAACTGCGCCTGGCTGTGTTCCGCTGCCGGCCCTGAGTCTTCCGTCCCCACCGCTGCCGCGTGCGACACCTCGCGGCTGAGCAACTTCCCGAGATTGCCGGCGTCATTAGTGTAGATCTGCGCATCGTAGCGGGCGCGGGAAACGGCGACATACGCCAGTCGGCTGTTGATGAGCTTCTCGTGAGCCTCTTCGGTATCGACGTTGACCAGCACCTGGTCGGCTGTCGCGCCCTGGCTGCTGTGGCTCGTCACCGCGTAGCCGTACTCGAGATGGCGACTCTCTTCCAGGTTGAAGCGCACCTCGCGGCCGGAGTCGAGTTTGATTTCCACGTTGCCGCGCTCATCAATGCTCCCGATGGCGCCCAGTTCGCGGTTGGCGATCCGGTGCTCTTTGTCGGGCCCCGTAAACTGCACGCGGTCGCCTTCGCTGAACGCCTGCTCACTCTCGCGGTACACCGTCACGCCCTGCAAGCGGCGCGGATCGTAGGTCAGCGTCTCATTGCCCCGCTCCACCGTGAGCAGGTTCTTTTCATTGTCGACGCTTGCGACCTTGGCATATGCGCCGGGGCTGATCCCCATCGACCTGCTGCCCTTCGTTTAACGCACTACGTCGCCGGCTGCATACTGCGCCGCCCAGGCGCGGTCCGCGCCCGTCATGTCCTGGCGCGGGATCAGCAATTTCACGGAATGCTCTTCGCCGCTCACACTGCCGCGCTCCTGTAATTCGCCGTGGATGGCGCGGTTCAGTTCCATGCGGGATTTGTTGTCGGGCGAGATGACCAGTGTTCCTTCGGGCTGCTCGGCATAGGTCCGCGCGATCGTCTGCACACGCTCGGCACGGTCGCCGATCTCATGTACGCGGCCTTGTTCGTCCAGCCCGGCGATGGCTTGCCGCACTTCGCCACGGGCAAGCTGCTCCACCGTCTCTTTCAGCGCCGGGTCTTTCTGCCGCACGATGTCATCGAGCCGCGCCGTGCGCATGCCCGCCTCTTGCAGTTGCTCGAACGGTCTGCCGGCGTCCACCGCCTGGTGTTGCCGCGTGTCGCCCACCAGCACCACGCGCTCATTCTCCTTTAGCCGCTCGAAAAACTCGTGCACCTGTTTGGTGCTGGCGAGGCTCGATTCATCCACGAAGTAGAGATGCTTTCCGCCATCGTGCACACGCTCGCCCTGTGCGAGATGGTGCTGCAACGTAGCGGATTTGATGCCAGCCTCTTCGAGCTGATACGCGGCCCGCGACGTGGGCGCGAACCCCTCCACCGTGTAGCCTTCTTTCTCCGCCGCTTCGCGGAGGGCGGCTAAAGAAGTGGTCTTGCCGGCGCCGGCCGCGCCCTGTAGACCGGTGATCTGGTCGCGGCTGTCGAGGATCGTTTCCACTGCCTGCCGCTGGCTGTTGCTCAGATGCTCGAAGTGAGCCTGCTGCTGAACTAACGGCGCGTAGCGCTCCTGGCCCGCGCGCATGCGCTCGATGTTGTCGCGTTCGAGACCGACCATCTCCGGCGTGGTGAACGACCGGCCGATAGGCGCTTTCACTTCGATCAGGTCGCCTTTCTGCACGCGCTCTTCAAAGTGGCTGCGCACTTCCTCGAAGCTGGCCTGGCCCATCGACCGTTTCAGCGCATCGCGCATCAGGGCGCGTTCATCCACCACCGCCTCACGTTCCAGGTTACGGTCGCGGGCGAACGTCACCGCCGATTGCGCATGCCGCATCCGCCCGTCGTGGCTCTGGTCGATGGCGTGCATTTTTTCTTTAGCCGCCTGGACGATCTGCTCCGGTTGATTGCCGAAAGCCTCAGCCATTTCACGATGCCGCGCCAGCATCTGTTCCGGTGTCAGCGCCAGCTTCGCATCCCGCGTCCGATGCGCCGCGATCTGCGCCGCCCCCGCGCCGTCCACTCCCTGCTCGGCCATGTGCTCGCGGATTTGCTGACTCCGCGGGCTGCTCGCTTCCAGATACTCGGCGCTGTAGCCGCGGATCTCCGGCGCGCCGTTCTTTCCTGGCTCGATCTCATAACCCAGCGCTTTCAGCCGCATCGCGAGCTCGCTCTGATACACCGCCGTCCCGTACTGCTGGCTGCGATAGAGTTCCCGCGGCTGCACCGCGTGCGCCTTGCCGTCCGCGGTTTCGGTCACATTGAAAAACACCGCGTGCGTGTGAAGCTGCGGCGCGGCATAGCCGTCCACCGGCCGGGCGCTGTCGTGCTCGAACTTCGCCACCGCCCATTTCCCGCCGGTCTCGGCCGGCGCGTTGCCGTCGATTCGCGCCTGGACGTAGCGCTCCATTTCATTGAGGGCCACGCGCACGCTTTCCCGGTGCGCCTCCCGCACGCGCTCGTCGCCGCCCACCAGCGCTGTGAGCGAGACACTCTTGGGCGCGCTGAACGTCGCATCCCATCCGGCCCGGTGCTCCATCGTCTTCACGGTCCCGCCGGCATCGTTCACATACTCCCGTGCCTGCTGGTAACGCACGAGCTGCTCGGCAGTCTCCGGATGCTGCCCGGCGGCTAAACGGGAAAAGCTTTCCGCGCTGACTTCGCTCGTCAGGCCCCACTCGGCTGCGAGCTTGCCCTGCCACTCGCCCCGGATCTGGCTGCCTTGCGTGTAATAGCTCTGCTCGGCATTGGTAAATTCACTGGCGTGGTACGCCGCGGCCTGGCCCGCGCTCAACGGTTTTGAGATCGTCAGCATAGATCGCCTAATCGAAGAACCCGTGCTCCGCGGCGCGCTGTTGCTTGCGTTCGAGCTTCTGCTGTTTGCCGCCCTTCGGTTCCTCGGGCGTACGCGGCGGTTCGATGGCCGCCACCGTTTTCCATTCCCGCTCGATGAAGCCCGGCTGCACCTTCGGCCAGTCGAGATAGGGGAAGCTCATCTGCACGACATCGTTGCCGTTCTTCAGATACCGGTGCAACGCGGGCAGCCCGCCGATTTCCGCCGGCAGCACCAGCGGCGCCGTCCGTTTCTCAACTACGTACGTCTTGGTCTCGCGCCCCGCGCGCTGGCCCGCCCATCCCTGCGGCGTGGTCCGGCTCTCCCGCAGCCATTCCCGGTCCTGCTCGCCGATCGCGTCGCTGACCCACTTCGCCGCCCGTGGTTCGCTCGTCTTCAGAAAGATTTTGGTCCACGGCTGCGAGAGCATCGCCTCGGCCATATGCCCGTAAATCGTCTCCATCTGCGCCTTGCCCTGGATGCCGATCACTACCGGGTTGTTGCTCTTCCGGTTCTCGGTCAGCGCCGTGGCAAGCTGCGGCAGCTTCTGCAGGCTGGCCAGTTCGTCCAGCACGAACCACACCGGCCGCGATTGCCCACCCTCCTGGTTCATCAGCCGCAACACCAGGATGTCGAGCCACAGACTCAGCAGCGGTTGCAGCGCCGCCCGCAGCTCCGGCGTGCTGGTGAGAAAGATCCAGCCCCGCCGCTTCGCCGCCCACTCCCGCGCTGTCCATGTCGTCTTCGCTTCGCTTTTCGTCTTCAGCAGCCGCAACGCGTCGGCCACCAGGTTGAGCGAGGCCCGCACGCCTTCCCGCTGCGACGGCGCCGCCTGGCTGATCATCGACGCCAGTTCCGTGCCTTCCACCATCCGGTTGAGCGCTTCGCCGTCGCACATCATCGCCACCATCTGCTGCGCGTCCATCCGCCGCCGCAACATCTGCGCGAAAATCTTCCGCGGCGTCTGCGTGAAAAACGGCGGCTCGTGCGGCTGGTCCGGAAACACGCTCTCGGCGAGGCTCCGCGCCTCGGCCTCGTTCGTCAGCTCCTCGCCCGGCGACCAGTACGGCGACCGCGCATCCAGCGGGTTCAGAATGATGTCGCCGCGCTCCGGATGGTAGAAGCGTTCGATGTACCCCCGCGCCGGATCGTAGACGATCGCGGTCTGCTGGTCCGCCGTCAGCCGCCACAGCATTTGCCGGATGAGCGCGCTCTTGCCGGTTCCCGTGTCGCCCATCAGCAGAAAGTGCTTCGGCTCGTCTTCCTCCGGAATAAAGATCATCGGGCCGTGACTGTACTTGATCCACACCCGCTCACGCAGATTGCGCGGTTCCAGCGTGAGGAACCCCATCCCGATTCCATATTTCCGCTTGCGGTTGAACTCGTCTCGCGTGACCAGCTCCGCGCCGCGCACCCGTCGGCCGTTCTCAAGGATGTCCCGCGCCTTCCGGTCCTGCGGCCAGGCCAAGCACAGCCCCGCCACCATCACTCCGAGTCCCCACCATATGCCGGGCTTGGCCAGGTCGGTGAGTGTCTGCCCTTCGTACACCCAGTCCCGCAGGAACGCGGCGAAGCGCGCCTTGTCCACCGGGATCAGCGGATTCGCGAGACGCACCGCGCCGCGTTGCAGCGCTGCGTCCGACAGCCGGAACGGAATCGCCCCCTGCGGATAGCTGGCCATCCGGATCGGCGCCACTTCCGCCGGCACGGTCGGATGCCACCGCCCCTGCCGGTCCACCGTGTGCAGCACCAGGTACTTCTGAAACAGCCCGGCGCTCGACACCACGTAGTGCGCCAGGTAATACCGCTGCATCCCGTCCCACTGGTATTCGACCTGGAAGAACCAGGCCGCGAACATCGCGACGATGCCGAAGAAAATCGCCCCGCCGCGCTTTTGAAACCCGTGCCTCGGCCAACCCCTCGGCCGTGCTGAAATCCACATCCCGCTCATACGTTTTACTCTCCTCGACCGGCTGCTGTCTGAAGACGCGTCAGGGCCTTTTCCCGTTTGTCGCCGTCGGCCTTCTCGATGAGCGCTTGCATACGCTCCCGGTTCGGCGGCTCGCCGCTGGCCACATCGTAGAAGAGATTGAGCAGGATCATGCGGAGTGCGAGGAGTTCGGATAAGAGCGTTTCTTCGGTGGGCGTGGCGAGCGGCGCCGGCTGGCCGGATGCCTTGAGCAGCACCTCGCGGCGCCACTCTCCGACTGTCAACCCGCTCGCGGCGGCGCTGGCCTCCAGGCGCGCGTATTCCTCGTCGGAGATCTTGGTCCCGACCGAACGCGTCCGGCTTGTCCGTCCCTCGGATGATGAGCCGGCCAGGAGGCCCCTCGTGCGCTTCTCATGCCGATTCTACCGCTTTTGTGTTTTCAACGGTTACCGGCCGGCGCCGGAACCCGGTAACCTGCAGCACCCGCTCCGGGGTGACGTGTCACCCCTTCTGCCGATGCGAAGCATCGTGCTTTTCTTCGGGGCTTGGATACCGCTCGGTAACCCGGCTGTCGTTGGGGTGGCGGTGCGAGCCGGCTCGCCTCGGGCTCGGAAGCCGATCCGACCGACAGGAGCAACCGCTAACCATTAACGTAAAGGTATAAGCGCCAGCTACCTTGCAGCGGCTTCGAGACGTAATAACCTCCAGACCCCTGCCTGTCATTCTCCGAGGTTCGGTAACCATCGAGGCTGGCCTTTGGATGTTCTGCCGGATGCGAATTATACTCGTAACCCTTGTACGAATCCCCGTTAAGAAAGGACCCAATATCAACCCGGAATTCGACGCCGCCATCCGATTTAGTCACCAGTGCTAATCCTAGTTCTCGGAGCTGTCGCTGATAGTCTGCCCATCGCTGGGCCGTTAAACCAAGGCGCTCGATCTCGGAAAGGTCGCTCGGGACGGATAGCGTGCGGCCCGCATAACAAATCTCGTGAGGGCCAATCATCGTTAGCTTCTCGTCCGCTTGCACGTCGGCCAGAAGTGTGTCGAATTCCGCCTGATGCTGAAAGAACCTCTGCTCTAGTTTCGAGTCGGACGTGTGCCGCGGGCCCACGCTGCACGCGTTAGCCAGTAGAAAAGACATCACGACATAGACCGCTCTTTTGGCTTTCATTTGAGTACGACCTCCACGCCGATGTAGTTCAAAGTGTGCTGGCTCTTCTCACACGCTCGAGCAACGCCAGCGGGGTGTCCAACGGGGATTCCACCGCTGCCGCTCAACGCCTCGCGTCCAGCAATAGGCGTGTTGCCTACTTGTTGGGAGCGCACCCAGCCTGCACCGCAGTCTCGTAGTTGAAGCCTTTTTGTACGTCGACAGCATCGTTAATTTGGTCGCCGTATGGATACACAACACCCGGAATCCCAGTACCGCAGGCGCCGCCCGCAAGACAGATGCCGATCTGGGCGATACCGGCAGCGTTCTGTGTGAAGAAGTAGCTGAAGCCGAAGGACTCTAGGACAGCACCGAAGTCGAAGTTGCCGAAGACTCTCGCTGCTTGTTTGTTCTGTTTGCCGCTAGCCTGCTTCTTGTAATCCCACGCGCCGCCAGGCTCAAACTGGGCTGTAAAGAATCCAAAGAGCGCTGACATAGCGGAGTTCGGGTCGGCCTGCATCGCAGCATTGTAGAAATTGTGCGCGGTGGTTATGTTCTGCTGCACCGTTTGCGCAGCGTTGCTCCCCGGAAGACTTGGGACTGGCGGACATGGCGGTGCGGTACTGCTGTCGTTTCCGTCTGTGCTTCCGGAACTGCTGCCCGGCAGATCGTTACAAATCGGGTCCTCCGGATTGAGGTCGCAGTAGCTCTCTTCGCTCTGTTCATCGCACTCCCCGTCATCATCGTCGCAGTCCTCCAGCCCGTGCCGGTCGATCCGGCCGATTGGGTTGCCCTTCGTATACGCGTACCGATTCCAACTAAGCGGGTTCCTGGGATTCGCGGTCTTGATTCCGCCGGGATCGGG
>Ga0208193_1000864_pt1 | contig 14275 bp, 14 predicted proteins | sample June2015DPH_17_2_FD_184716 | JGI IMG/M metagenome (GOLD analysis project Ga0208193, IMG submission 184716) | Peatland microbial communities from SPRUCE experiment site at the Marcell Experimental Forest, Minnesota, USA - June2015DPH_17_10... | ecosystem: Environmental > Terrestrial > Soil >... | reverse complement strand
TCGAAAGTAATCAACTGTGCCCGCGTAAGCGGGCACAGTTGTTTTAGGGGGTAGGAAATTTCAGGTCGGGTACTCTCATGAATAAGAAACGCCGCGCCGCAGAAGCCGCTGTTGCATACATAGAGAGCGGCATGGTGCTGGGCATCGGCACCGGCTCGACGGTGACCGAGCTCATAGAGGTGCTGAAAGACCGTAAAATCCAGCTCGCGGGCGCTGTTTCGAGTTCGAGCCGAACCTCCGATAGCCTGCGCGCCATCGGCGTTCCGGAACTCGATCTCAATGCCGAAGGACCGTTGAGTCTGTACATCGACGGTGCCGATGAAGCCACGGCCGACGGCGCGCTGATCAAGGGCGGCGGCGCCGCGCTCACCCGCGAGAAGGTCGTCGCCGCCGCCTCGGCGAAATTCGTTTGCATCATCGACGACAGCAAGCTGGTCGAGGTGCTGGGCAAGTTCCCCCTCCCCGTCGAGGTGATCCCAATGGCGCGCTCCCATGTCGCGCGCCAACTCGTGAAGATGGGGGGCCAGCCGGTGTGGCGCAACGGCGTGGTGACCGATAACGGGAATGTAATCCTGGACGTCCACAACCTGCGGCTCGATGACCCTGTCGCCTTCGAATCCGCCGCGAATCAGATAGCCGGGGTGGTGACGGTGGGCTTGTTCGCCCAGCGGCGCGCCGACGTACTCATCGTGGCGGGCGATGACGGCGTTCGGACCTTGAAGGCCGGATCGACCTAGATTTCCAAGCGGGTGCCGATTTCGATGACGCGGTTCGGCGGCAGACCATAATAGTCGGCGATCACCTGTGCGTTTCGCGCCATCTGCATGAACGCCCTGCGCCGCAGCGGGGACAGGTCCGATCGCTGTCCCGGCAGCAGTTCTTCCCGGCTCAGAAAGAATGTCGTGAGCTCGGGCTCATAGGGCACCCCAAGGGCCGCGGCGTTGCGCAGAATTTCCGTGATGTCCGGGTTCTCCATGAATCCGATCTGTGCCACCACCCGCACGATGCCCTCGCACAACGCGGTGACGGTCAGGCGCTTGGACTGAGCAATTCGCGGCTGCTCGCGGGTCACCACCGTCAATAAAACCACCCGCTCGTGTATCACGCGGTTGAACTTGATGTTGTTGAGCAGCGCGCGCGGAATGCCCGAAGCCTTGGCGTCCAGGAAAATGGCTGTGCCCGATACCTTTACCGGCGGATCGCGCCTCAGGTCTTCGATGAAATCGCGCACCGGCTTCTGTTCGCGCAGCATGCGCGCCATGACCGAGATGCGCCCGCTCTGCCACGTCTGCATCAGCCAATAAATGATCAGCCCGGACGCCAGCGGCAGCCAGCCACCGTCCTCGAGCTTGGTCAGATTCGCCATCAAGAAAGCAATGTCGATGATGAACAGCAGCGACAAGCCCGTGCGCAATGCCCGGCTGTCCCGTCCGGTCCGTGATTTGATCAGGCTCAAGGTCAGCGGAGTCACGATGGTCATTGCGCCCGAGACGGCCAGGCCGTATGCGCCGGCCAATGCCGCCGAGCTGCCGAAACCCATCACCAGGGCCAGCGCCGCGAACATCAGGATCCAATTCATGGTCGGCACATAAATCTGTCCCACGTTATCCGCGGAGGAGTGCAGCACTCGCAAACGCGGCAGCAATCCCAGACTCACGGCCTGAGTGGTCACTGAGAACACACCGGAAATCACCGCCTGCGAGGCGATGACGGTCGCCGCCGTCGCAAGCATCACCAAGGGCCACAGCGACCACGAGGGCGCCATCAGGTAGAACGGATTGCTGATGGCCGCGGGGTTCTCTATCAGCATCGCGCCCTGCCCGAAGTAATTGAGAACCAAGGCAGGCATGACCACGCAAATCCAACCGAGACGAATCGGCGCCTTGCCGAAATGGCCCATGTCGGCGTACAGAGCTTCGCCGCCGGTCACGCTCAGGAAGGCGCCGGCGAGAACCGCGAGCGAGCTGACCCGGTGCTCCGCCAGCAGCCGCAGCGCGCGTGTCGGATCGAGCGCCAATAGCACTCCGGGCTCCCGCACGATCCAACTGACGCCCATCACGGCCAGGATCATGAACCAGCCCAACATCACCGGACCGAAAACCTTGCCGACCGAACCCGTGCCGTGCCTTTGAATCAGGAACAATCCGACCAGCACGAGAACGGTGATGGGCAGGATCGGGATCTGCGCATCCGGCGCCGCCACATGCAGACCCTCCACCGCGCTCAAGACCGAAATCGCCGGCGTGATGGCGCCATCCGCAAAGAACAGCGAAGCGCCCAGTATCCCCAGCATTCCATAAATCCTGCGGCGCGGACTTTCGCGCGCAGTGTTGATGACCAGCGCCGTGAGGGCCAACACCCCGCCCTCGCCTTTGTTGTCCGCGTTCAGCACCACGCTGACATACTTGAGCAGGATGACCAGGACCAGGGACCAGAAAATCAGCGACAGCAGGCCGAGCACATGTTCCGGCGTAACGGCAATGCCCGGACCCGTGAAGCAGGCCGACACGGTATAGAGGGGACTGGTGCCGATGTCGCCGAACACGACGCCGAGCGCCGCAAGCGCCATTGGCGCCAGCCGACCGCTCGAATTTCGTTCGCCCGACATTTAGATCCGTGTATGTGGGGAAGGGGTGGGGAAAAAAGGGCCCATCGTTGGGCCCCGTTATTTGGCTGGGGGACTAGGATTCGAACCTAGGTAAACGGTGTCAGAGACCGTTGTCCTACCACTAGACGATCCCCCAAAATGTTGTCGATGCGCTACGCGCGAACCTACGGGGTCGAGGCGACCCCGCCTTCTCGATGCGCTACGCGCGAATCTACGGGGTCGAAGCGACCCCGTCCGAAAAGATTCGTTAGCGTTTGGAGAACTGAGTGCCGCGACGCGCCTTGCGGCGGCCGACTTTCTTACGTTCTACTTCACGCGCGTCGCGTGTGACGAAACCCGCCTTGCGCAATGGCGACCGCAAAGTTTCGTCGTAGGCCATCAGCGCGCGCGTTATGCCGTGGCGAATGGCGCCGGCTTGACCCGTGATTCCGCCGCCCTCGACGTGGGCGTCGACATCGAATTTCCCATCGAGCTGTACGGCGCCGAAGGGCTGCTGGACGATCATGCGGCCGGTTTCCCTGCCGAAGAATTCGGAGAGGGTTCGGCCGTTGATCGTCACTTTGCCCGTGCCTTGACTCAGGTAGACCCGCGCGCTCGAAGTTTTGCGCCGGCCCGTGCCGTAGAAGGAATTGACGGCTGTTTTGGATGCCATTTGTTTTCTGTCCTCGAGAATTCTTAGATTTCCAGCGCCTTGGGCTGCTGTGCTTGATGGGGATGCTCGCTGCCGCCGAACACATGCAGCTTCTTGTACATGCGCCGGCCCAGCGGGCCCTTCGGCAGCATGCCCTTCACCGCGAACTCGATCGCGCGTTCCGGGTGCTCCTTCAGCAATTTACCGAGCGAAATGCTCTTTAGATTGCCTACGTAGCCGGTGTGCTGGTGGTAGTGCTTGTCCGTGAGCTTGGCGCCTGTGACGCGCACGGTGCCCGCGTTGATCACCACGATGTGATCGCCGAGGTCCTGATGAGGTGCATAGTTCGGCTTGTGCTTGCCCTTCAAACGATGCGCGATCTCCGAGGCCAGGCGCCCCAGAGTCTTGCCTGCGGCATCGACCAAGAACCAGTCGCCGCGGGTCTCGTCAGGCTTTGAAAATACGGTATACATGAAAATACTCAGCTGTTTCAGGTCGTTAACGAAAGGCGCGAAAGTGTACAGAAGGGCGGCCTCAGATGCCAGCCCTGCGCCATCGAGGGACCCTATAATATAGTGTGGGGATGGATAATCGCAGTTTTAGCCTGATCGATCTGGGATTGGGGGAAATAGACAAGGCAATCAAGACCTTAAGCGCACCTGCCGTTGCGTCACGGCCGGAACCCGCCGCCCCGGAGGCTGAACCGCTCGAGGAAACTCAGCGGATCGAGTCCGCCCGCCTCATGCGGGTCAATCATTCCGGAGAGGTGGCCGCCCAAGCGCTATACCAGGGTCAGGCATTGACCGCGGGCGACGCCGGTATTGCGGTCACCATGCGCCAGGCAGCCGCCGAAGAGACCGATCACCTCGCCTGGTGCGAGCTCCGTCTACGCGAACTGCGGGGCCGAACCAGCCTCCTGAATCCTTTATGGTATGCCGGTTCCTTTGCAATAGGCGCCCTTGCCGGAGCGTTTGGACGCAGCACCAACCTGGGGTTCGTTGCCGAGACGGAGCGGCAGGTGGAAGCGCATTTGCGAGACCATATGGAACGCCTCGGCGCAGCCGATCCACGCAGCCGATCCATTCTCGAACAAATGACCCACGATGAGATGCGACATGGCGCAAAAGCGGCTTCCTTGGGAGGTAAAGACCTGCCTTTTCCCGTGGGGGCAGCGATGCGGCTAACCGCGCGAATCATGACCCGCAGCTCCTATTGGCTGTAAACTAACCTAGGACGGGTGGCTGGGGGCCACCGTGTGCGCGCCTGGATAACACTTGCGATTCCAGGACTTATGTAATAAAACGTGCGCCAGAACAGGCGTTTAACAAGCGATACATATCTCGGGAGAGACCATGGAAGAAGGGGCAAAAGCCTTAAGCGATATCCCAGCGATCAATCGTTTCTTGAGCTACTGCCGGATCCGGACAGTCCCTTCCAAGACCGTGATCATCCACGCCGGCGATTTGCCGGACATTTTGTACTACATCATTTCGGGCTCGGTCGAAGTCATGATCGAAGACGAAGATGGCAACGAAATGGTGCTGGCTTATCTCAATAAGGGGCAGTTTTTCGGCGAAATGGGGCTGTTCTACGAGCAGCCGACCCGCAGCGCCTGGGTGCGTACCCGCCAACAATCCGAGTTGGCCGAAATGACCTATCCGCGTTTTCGGCAGATAGCCGCGGAAAGCCCCGGGCTGATCTTCGAACTGGCCACTCAGCTCGCGACCCGGCTCGATCGCACCAATCGCAAGTTGGGGGACCTCGCATTCGTCGACGTCACGGGCCGTGTTGCGCACGCCATCATGGATTTGTGCGGCGAGCCGGATGCCATGACGCATCCCGAAGGCATGCAGATCAAGGTCAGCCGTCAAGAGCTGTCCCGCCTGGTGGGCTGTTCGCGTGAAATGGCCGGGCGCGTCCTCAAGGTATTGGAGGAACAGGGCCTACTGCGTGCGACCGGCAAGACCATCGTCGTGTTCAACGCCCGACCGAAGGTCAAGACGCGCCCATTGATCGTCCCGGTCAAGGCCGGTGCCGGCACCGGCGCGGCCGCTGCCAAGAGCTCGCGGATCGAAACACGCGACGATGATGATGACGACGATGACGATGAGGACGACGAATAGCGGGGCGGTGCCGTTGGCACAATGATGTTGTGCCGATTAGTGGCATTCGCCCGGAAGGCTAAGTCGCGGCCTGGCAACAGGGAACAGTTGCCAGGCCGTGACTTAGCCTTCCGGGCGAATTATTGTACCGCTCCACACCCCTGTGCCAACGGCACCGGAGCCATTCCCTTTGCGCGGTGATGTACGCCGGCCCAGTACAAACGGTCAATTCATCTCTGGCGCCGACGTATCAGTTCTGCTTGCGACCTAGGTCGATTTGCGCACGCATGGCCTTGATGGTGGCAGCATAGTCGGCGCTGCCGAAAATGGCTGAGCCTGAGACGAAGGTGTCCGCACCGGCCCTGGCGATCTCGGCGGCATTATCGACCTTGACGCCGCCGTCGATTTCGAGGCGGATATCGCGACCGCTTGCCTTGATGCGCGCCCTCGCCTCGGTGAGCTTATGCAGCGCCTCGGGGATGAATTTCTGGCCGCCGAAGCCCGGATTCACCGACATCAATAAAACGACGTCGATCTTATCGATGACATAGTCCAGCCAATTCAATGAAGTTGCGGGGTTGAAGACCAGTCCCGGCTTGCATCCCGAATCCCGTATGTGCTGAATGGTGCGATCCACATGCTGCGTGGCTTCCGGATGAAAGCTGATGTTGGTGGCGCCCGCCTTGGCGAAATCCGACACCAACGGATCGACGGGCGACACCATCAAATGCACGTCGATGGGCGCTTTGACCCCCGCCTTGCGCAAGGCTTCGCAAACCAGCGGCCCGATCGTGAGGTTGGGGACATAATGGTTGTCCATGACGTCGAAGTGGATCCAATCGGCGCCGGCGGCAAGCACCGCATTCACTTCCTCCCCCAGGCGGGCGAAATCGGCGGATAAGATCGAGGGCGAAATAATGATCGACATTGTCACTCCTTCATCGCATGCCGCGCGCCGCGCGTATTCCCTCATAAGCTTCCTGGATGCGCTGAGTCTTCTCTTTGGCCATTTGCGCCATCGACTCCGGCAAACCATTGGCCACGAGTTTATCAGGATGATGACGGCTCATTTGCCGCCGATAGGCCTTGGTCACTTCCTGATCGGTGATGTTGGCGTCCACTTCCAGCTCCGAATAGTATTGCGCCAGCGACCCTGCGCCTGCAGCGGTGCGGCCGGTGCCGGCAGAGTTGCTCTGGTTTCTCTGCCGCGTGCGTAGCGAAGCCTCCATGAACGCAAATTCGAGGCCGGACATGCCCAACCGCTCCGCCACCCGCGCCAAAATCGCCCGTGCCGGCGGCGATATGCCATTGCCGGCGAGCGCCGCACGCAGTTGCAACTCCATGAAGGCGCGCAGCAAGTCATGGCGCTGCCCACAGGCCTCGCGCAGCCGTTCCACCCCGACTTCTGCATCGTAGGCCGCCGATTTGCCGGCCCGGAAGCAGCCGATGGCCACGCTGATCTCGCGCGGCCCGAGCTTCAGTTCCTGCATGAGCCGCCGCGCTGCATCGATCTCCGCTTCGCTCACCCGGCCGTCGGACTTGGCCACATGACCCATCAGCTCGAAAGTCGTGCGGAAGAATTCCTCGGATATGGAAATCGAATGAGGTGCTCGTGCATCGCCTGTACCCGCGAAGGCGCCGCTCTGATCGATCAAATACCCAATCAGTGCGCCGACCAGCGCCCCCAGCACGCTGCGCGTGGTCAACAGACCGATCACACCCCCTAAAAATACGCCTCTCCAGCTCATTCGCGTTGACCTATCCGCCGTGTCCCGCCACAATCGCCGACCTTCCGCTACAATGGTAGCAGTCGGCAGGCCGCACACGCATGCAACAGGTTTCGCAATCGGCACCGCTTTTCGAGTCGCAGTTACGCGGCCTGAAGAAAATCCACCAGGGAAAGGTGCGTGATATCTATGATGTAGACGCAGGGCACCTGCTCATCGTCACCACCGATCGATTGTCGGCGTTCGACGTCGTGCTGCCGGACCCCATCCCATCCAAAGGGGAGGTTCTGACGCAAATCTCGCTGTTCTGGTTTGCCAAGACGCGGCACTTGGTGGCCAACCACATCTCCACATTGAAGGTGGAAGATGTCGTCGCCGACAGCGGGGAACGTGCGCAACTGGCCGGCCGGGCGATGGTGGTCAAGAAACTCCAAGCACTGCCCATCGAAGCCGTGGTGCGAGGCTATCTGATCGGTTCCGGCTACAAGGACTACAAGCTGCACGGTTCGGTATGCGGAATCGCCCTGCCCGCCGGGCTGCAAATGGCGGATCGCCTGCCGGAGCCATTGTTCACGCCGGCCTCCAAGGCTCCCGCGGGCCAGCACGATGAAAACATCGATTTCGACGCCATCGTTAAATTGGTGGGACGCGAATACGCCTCCGACGTCCGGCGCATCGCGCTCGACATCTATCGATTCGCGGCCGAACACGCCCGCGCGCGCCAGATCATCATCGCCGACACGAAGTTCGAGTTCGGCGTCGACAAGGCGGGGGACCTGATGCTCATCGACGAGGCCCTGACTCCGGATTCATCGCGTTTCTGGCCTATGGCGTCCTACAGGCCCGGCATCAGTCCGCCGAGTTTCGACAAGCAATTCGTGCGTGACTACCTCGAATCCCTGCATTGGAACAAGAAACCGCCGGCACCTCATCTGCCGCCGGACGTCCTGGCGCGCACCAGCAATAATTATCGTGAGGCACTGCGTCTGCTGACCGCATAAGGCCCTCGCGGGCCCGCCTCGCCGATCTTGCCATACCCCCCTCGCCGTGTAAGGCTCGGCGCATGCTCACCCAGCTGAAACACCTCGAAGACGGATTGTTTCAAAAGTCACGCAGCATGGGCCCCCCCTGGGGGGCGACATTGCGCTGGCTGCGCTATCCCGCGGCGCTGATCCGCGACTGGCTGCGCGGCGATCTCGGCATCCGCGCAATGAGCCTGGCCTACACCACCCTGCTGTCTCTCGTGCCCTTGCTGGTATTCAGTTTTGCAATACTCAAAGGCATCGGCGCACGCGGCGACATGCGATTCATCATCCACGAATTCCTCCGTCCCGTGGGCGGCGCTGCGACACAGCTGACGGAGAGCATCATGCAATTCGTCGCGAACATGCGCGGCGAATTGCTCGGCTCCATCGGCCTGGCATTTCTCTTGTACACCGTGATCGCGACGATCCAGAAAGTCGAAGGCAGCATCAATTTCGTGTGGCGAGTCGAGCGCCGGCGAAACTTCGGCCGCCGTTTCACCGAGTACTTGAGCGTCATGATCCTGGGACCCATCCTGCTCGCCGTGGCCGTCGCGCTTCTGGGGTCTGCCGAGCACAGTCCCGTGGTGCGCTGGCTGAACGCGGTTGCGCCGCTCGCGGCCGTACTCGGCGCCTTCGCTCACCTCCTGCCGTACGCCCTCGTCGCCGCCGTTTTCACGTGCATGTATTCATTCATTCCCAACGCTCATGTGCAGTTTCGCGCCGCACTCATCGGAGGCGTAACCGCGGGCATCATTTGGGGACTCGTGGGCAAGATATACACGGTCCTCATCTTGTCTTCCTCGCAAATGGTGGCGATATACACCGGTTTCGCGATCGTCCTGACGACCCTCATCTGGGTGTACCTGAGCTGGCTCATATTGCTGATCGGCGCGCAGCTCGCGTTCTACGTGCAATTTCCCCAATATCTGCGGCACGGCCAGGAGACCGTCGAGCTCACCGGCAGCGACCGCGAGCAGGCGGGGCTATCCATCATGTACCTGATCGGGCGCGACTACGCCGCCGGCAAAAGTTCCTGGGACGCGGGCCGGCTCGCGGCCGAACTCGACGTCCCCGGCATCGCGCTCGCTCCCGTGCTCGAGCGTCTGGAGCGCAGCGGCTTGATCGTGGCGACCGAGAAAGAACAATTCGTTCCCGGCCGCGCCCCTGAAGGCATCCTGCTGGCCGACATCGTAGACGCCGTGCGCACTCTGCAGATCAACCGCTTGCCGATCGAATTCCACGCGGTGGCAACCGCAGCTCCGGTGATGCGCGAGGTGGAAAGCGCCATGCGGGAGCGGTTGGGCGCTCGATCGCTCAAGGATTTGATCGCTAGCAAGGATGGGGGCGACGCCCAGACCTGAGCGCGCGATCAATCGCCCGCGATGGTCATTTCAGGCAGCAAAATCGACCCCACGCGGGTGGCGCCGCGCTCATCGACATCGTCGCCCACGGCCGCGATGCCCTTGAGCATGTCGCGCAAATTGCCGGCGATGGTGATTTCCGCCACCGGATACTGAATGGAACCGTTCTCGACCCAGAATCCCGCGGCGCCGCGCGAGTAGTCGCCGGTGACCATGTTCACGCCTTGCCCCATGAGTTCGGTCACCAAGAGTCCGGTCCCGAGCCTCGGCAACAGCGCCCCCATGCCGCCGGCAAGGTTGGGCCTGACCAAAAGATTGTGAGGGCCTCCGGCGTTTCCCGTGGTCTCGAGTCCGAGCTTGCGCGCCGAGTAGCTGGAAAGGATGTATCCCGTGAGGACCCCGTCGGCCACCAATTCGCGATCCCGGGTGGCGACGCCCTCGTCATCGAATGGCGCACTACCCACGGCCTTCGGTATGTGCGGCCGTTCGGCGATGAAGAATCCGGGGGGAAACACCTGCTCACCCACCGAATTCAAGAGAAATGAAGATTGCCGATACTGGCTGCTGCCGCGAATTGCGGCCGTGAAATGCCCGATCAGGCCGCGCGCGATTTCCGGCACGAACAGCACCGGTGCGCGGCGCGTGCTCAGGCGGCGCGGTCCCAGGCGGGCGATCGTACGGCGCGCGCTCTCGCGGCCTATGGCCTCCGCCTGCTCCAATTCGTGCCAGTCTCTAGAAGAGCTGTACCAGTAATCGCGCTGCATGTCTTCTCCAGTGCCGGCGAGCACCACGCAACTCAGGGAGTGCGAGGTGGTCGGGTAACCGCCCACGAAGCCATAGGTATTGCCGTAGACATGCAGCCCCTGGTGGGTTCCGAGCGACGCGCCCTCGGAATTGTTGATCCGCGGATCGAACGCCAGGGCCGACGCTTCGCAGGATTTGGCGATTTCGATTGCACGGTCGGCGGTGATATCCCAAGGGTGCGAAAGATCCAGGTTCGAGGGCGCACGCGCCATCAGCGCGGCATCCGCGAGCCCCGAGCAGGCATCCTCCGCCGTGAAGCGGGCGATGCTGCAAGCCTTGGCCACCGTCGCCCGAACCGCGTCCAGCGAGAAATCCGCCGTGCTGGCCGAACCCTTGCGCTGCCCGAAATAGACCGTGATCCCCATGCTGCGATCGCGCTGATGTTCCAGGGTCTCGACCTCCCCGAGACGCACGCTGACCGAAAGGCCCGTATCCTGGCTGACGGCCGCCTCGGCCTGCGAGGCCCCTCGAGCCCGAGCTTCTTCCAGGGCACGCTCGATGATGGATTGCAGGTCGGCCTGATCGAGGCGAACCGGATTGCTGGATACGGCCATCAACATCTCCAAAACTCTCTTTAAGGATTCCGAGCGGCGATTCTACCGAGGTCCAGTGATAGCATGGGCGATATGACGCAAGAGACCGAAAACGATACTTCCGGGGAAACCGAGGAGCAGCGCCTCAGCAAAAGCGCCCGCAAGCGGGAAGCGGCTTCATTGCAGGAGTTGGGTGTGAAATTGTCGGCCCTCCCCGACCAGGAGATCAAGGCGCTGGATCTGCCGGAGAACCTGTTCATTGCACTGCGTGATTTACGCCGTCTGCCCTCTCACGGAGCGCAGGTGCGGCAGCGGCAGTATATCGGCAAGCTGATGCGCACGATCGATCCCGAGCCGGTGCTCGCCAAGCTGGCGGAGCGCAAGCAACGCCACGATCTGGAGATCCGCCACTTCCAGCAAATCGAACGCTGGCGCGATCGGCTGCTGTCGGACCCAGTCGATGGGCTGAACGAGCTTCTTCGGGAATATCCCCACGCGGACCGGGCAATTCTGAGCAAATTGCTTGAAAAAGCCGAGAAAGAGCGCTTGGAACAGCGTTCACCGGTGGGCGCCCGGGAGCTTTTTGCGTTTCTCCGCCAGTTATTCGGGTAGATTGCTAAACTAGCCTCATGAAGCCCTTGGTCGGAATCATTATGGGATCGTCTTCCGACTGGGAAACGATGCAGGGTGCCGCCGACATCCTGAATTCGCTCGGCATCGCCCACGAGGTTCGCGTGGTATCGGCCCACCGCACGCCCGACCTGTTGTTCGAATACGCAGCCTCCGCGCGCGAACGGGGCCTGAAGGCCATCATTGCGGGCGCCGGCGGCGCTGCCCACCTGCCCGGCATGACCGCGGCAAAGACGCCGGTTCCCGTGCTGGGGGTGCCCGTACAATCCAAAGTCCTGAACGGCATCGATTCATTGCTGTCCATTGCGCAGATGCCGACGGGCATACCCGTCGCCACCTTCGCCATCGGCAGCGCCGGAGCGAAGAACGCGGCGCTGTTCGCCGCCGCGATTCTCGCCAATGAGCACGACGGCATCCGGACGGCCTTGGATGCCTTCCGCAAGGCGCAGACCGCCGCCGTGCTCGCAAAGCCGGATCCCCGCGCCTCTTGAAGCTGTCGCGCGTCGGCATCGTCGGAGCCGGTCAATTGGGACGCATGCTCGCGCTGGCCGGTTATCCGCTGGGAATACGCTGCGTGTTCCTCGATCGCAGCGCTGCCGCGCCGGCCGCGCAAGTGGCGCCGATTCTCACCGGCGAGCTCGAGGATGCGGCGCAGCTCTCCGCGCTGGCCGCGTGCAGCGATGTACTCACTTTTGACTGGGAGAACATTTCCGGCAGCGCGCTCGCACCGCTCGAGAAACTGACTCTGGTCCGCCCGCCCCGGGCGGCGCTCGAAGCTTCCCAGGACCGCCTAGCGGAAAAGGCGCTGTTTTCCAAGCTGCGCATCCCCGTCGCCGCGCATGCGGCGGTCGACGACAAACGGCAGCTGATGCTTGCGATTCGCAAGCTGGGGCTTCCCGGCGTGCTCAAGACACGGCGCTTGGGCTATGACGGCAAGGGCCAATTCGTCCTGCGCGACCCGGCGCACATCGACGAGGCCTGGACGGCCATCGGCGGCACCGGTTTGATTTACGAGAAATTTCAAAAATTTTCGCGCGAAGTGTCCATCGTCGGTGCCCGCTCCGCCACAGGCCAGACCGTATTCTATCCGCTGTCCGCCAACGTTCACGGCGGCGGAATCCTGCACTATAGCATTGCGCCTTTCGCGAGCAGCAGACTGGAACGTGCCGCCCAAACCTATTTGAAGCGGGTGATGCAGGCGCTGGCCTACGTGGGCGTGCTCACCATCGAATTCTTCGTCGTCGAGGGCCGATTGGTTGCCAATGAGATGGCCCCCCGAGTCCACAATTCCGGGCATTGGACCATCGAGGGCTGCGTGACCAGCCAGTTCGAAAACCATCTGCGCGCCATTTGCGGCCTGCCCCTGGGCAGTACGCGCGCCCTGGGGCACGCGGCCATGATCAATTTCCTCGGAAAAATGCCGGACCCCGAGCGGCTGCTGAGCATCGATGGCCTGGCTTACCACGATTACGGCAAGGAGCCGCGCCCGGGGCGAAAAGTCGGCCACTGCACCATTCTCAAAAACCGCACCGTGGAGCGCAATTCCGCTCTCGCGGATGCATTAAAATCTATTCGATGGACCTGAGCGTGGGTGACTTGACACAGGCTCCTCGCACCCATTTCCCATTTCACGGATAGGCGACCAATCCCGTAGACTGGCTAATGTCATGTATCTAGAACTCTTCAAACTCCATGAACTGCCGTTCCGCCTGAGCCCGGACCCGCAGTTCCTGTACCTGAGCAAGCAGCATGCTCGTGCCAAGGCGTACATGGAGTCGACGATCTGGTTTACCGACGGTTTCGTGGTGATCACTGGGGAAATCGGCGCCGGCAAGACCACCTTGATCGAAACATTCCTGCGCGAACTGCAAACCGACGCCGTCGTCGCGCAAATCAACCAGACCCAGCTGTCGCCGACGGCGTTTCTGCAAACCGTGCTCGTGCAATTCGGGTTCTCGCCCTTCAATATGAAGAAGCCGGAGGTTCTGGCCACGCTGAACCAGTTCTTGGTGGAGCAGCACATCAACGGGCGCAAGGTGCTGCTGATCGTCGACGAGGCACAAAACCTCAGTCACCGCGTGCTGGAGGAAGTGCGCATGCTGTCGGGCATCGAGACCACCAAGGACAAGGCTCTGCGCATCATTCTCGCGGGGCAACCCGAGCTCAACGACAAGCTCGATTCGCCCGAGCTGGTCCAGCTCACGCAGCGCGTACGCCTGCGGTTTCATCTCACCGCGCTCAGCAAGGCCGAAACGGCGGCGTACATCGATCATCGCCTCGAAGTCGCCGGCTCGCAGGGGCGGCGCATTTTCGCGGACGAAACCTACGCCACGATCTACAAGTACACGGGCGGCGTTCCGCGCCTGATCAACACCCTGTGCGATACGTGCATGATGGCCGTGTTCGGCCGCGATCAGGACACCGTGACCGCGGCAGACCTCGACGCCGCGATCGCCGAGCTGCAGTGGGTCGAATTCGCCGCAGGCACCAATCGCATGCGGGTTCCCAACATCGAAACCATCCTGCCGCCGCACGGCGAGGCCGCGCATACGGTCGCGCGAGTACTATTGGCGACCGAGGGCAGTACCGTGACAGAGCGCGAGCTCAAACCGGGCCGCATGGTCATCGGGCGAACCCCGGACAACGACTTGCAGATCGACAGCAAATTCATCAGCCGGCATCACTGTCAGATCGTGACCCAAGCCGACTCCTGCGTCATCGAAGACCTCAACAGCACCAACGGGATTTATGTGCAGTCCAAGCGCGTGCGCCGCCACAACTTGAACGACGGCGATGTGGTGCAGGTAGGCCAGCATGAAATCATGTACATCGACGAACGGGTGCCGCGATTGCG
>Ga0208193_1000860_pt1 | contig 14311 bp, 16 predicted proteins | sample June2015DPH_17_2_FD_184716 | JGI IMG/M metagenome (GOLD analysis project Ga0208193, IMG submission 184716) | Peatland microbial communities from SPRUCE experiment site at the Marcell Experimental Forest, Minnesota, USA - June2015DPH_17_10... | ecosystem: Environmental > Terrestrial > Soil >... | reverse complement strand
CACTCGCTGCTCCAAAGAAACATAGCTGAACATCCCATCCTGAACCTGCTCAGTTCCACGCATAATCAGTAGACGAATCTACGCACAACCCCGTTGCGGAGAGCTGCCTTTTTCAACAAGTTCCTAGGAGGTATTTTCGTGCTCTTCGATTGGCATGGATGGATTGGTTCGGTCCTGCTCTTCGGCATTATTTTCCCTGCTCCGTTCTTTCTGCATCGGTTCTGGAATGAAACGGACTCCTACATGCGGCTCAGCGAGTTCGCGCATATGTTGAAGGATTTATCGCTCGCCGGTGCCGCGATACTGCTGCTTTCCTGACGCCTGCACGTAACGGGCGTCGAGCAAGAATCAACTATCTCTCAATTCCCTTTTAGCTTCTACGCCTCGTAGTCGCAAGCGCACAGACTGTGATGGGTATCACATACAGAGGCTCTTTCCGGGAGTAAGTTGTTCGCTAGCGCGTCGTGGCGCTGCTCTTCGAGTCTTGTGAAACCAGCAACGGCAACCCTCGGCTCATGCTCCGAAACTGCGTCATTGGAGCGGATACGTAAACCGCACCTGCGGAGGAGATAGAGATGGCACGTGTTGTGATTGATCCTGTGACGCGGATTGAAGGACACCTCCGCATCGAAGTCGAGGTCGACGGCCATACAGTGAGCGATGCCTGGAGCTCGGGCACGATGTTCCGCGGTATTGAACTGATCCTGCGCGGACGCGATCCGCGCGAGGCCTGGATATGGGCCCAGCGCATCTGCGGGGTCTGCACCACGGTGCATGCTTTGGCTTCGGTCCGCGCTGTCGAAGATGCGCTTGGAATCGAGGTGCCGCAGAACGCAAACCTTGTTCGCAATATCATTGCCGGCACGCAGAATGTTCACGATCACATCATTCACTTCTACCATTTGCATGCGCTCGACTGGGTGGATGTAACGCTTGCGCTGAAAGCTGACCCGGTGAAGACTTCGCAGCTCGCCCAATCCATCTCCGACTGGCCTAAATCGAGTACAAGCTACTTCAAAGGCGTGCAGGATCGGATCAAGGTGTTGGTGGCGAGTAAGCAGTTAAGCCTCTTTAGTAGTGGGGACTGGGGACATCCGGCATATCTGCTGCCGCCCGAAGTAAATCTGCTGGCGGTTGCGCACTATATCGAGGCGCTCGATGTGCAGCGTGAGTTCGCTCGCGTTCAGGCCGTCCTGGGCGGCAAGAATCCACACCCGCAGACTTACCTGGTGGGAGGCATGGCGACGGCCATGGATGGGAATGAGCCGGATGCTGTCATCAATCCCGAGCGCATCACCTTACTGAACCAACTGGTAGCGAATGCTCAGGCTTTCGTGCAACAGGTGTACGTGCCCGACGTGCTCGCCATTGCCGGCTTCTACAAGGACTGGTTCCAGCACGGCGCAGGTCTCGGAAACTACATGGCATATGGCGACTATACGAATGGCAGCATCAAAGATCCGGCAGGATTCATGCTTCCGCGCGGCATCCTTCTTGGACGCGATCTCTCGACCGTACATCCTCTCGACCCCACCCACGTGTCGGAGTATGTCACGCACTCCTGGTACGCATACAAAGAGGGCGATCAGGTCGGGAAACACCCCTCACAAGGGGAGACCGACCCTAAATATTCTGGGCCAAAACCACCCTATGAGTTTCTGAAAACGGATGAAAAATATTCGTGGGTGAAGTCGCCGCGCTACGACGACACGCCGATGGAAACCGGACCGCTGGCGAGAACACTGATTGCATATGCGTCGGGCAAGCCAGATGTCAAAACGGCGGTCGACGGCGCGCTCGCTAAGCTCAATCTGCCGCTGTCTGCCCTCTATTCCACCATGGGCCGCATTGCCGCACGGGCACTTGAGGCAGAGATCATGGTTGGTCGCCTTTCGGGTTGGGTCGCTCAGTTGGACGACAACATGGCCCACGGAAATATTCGCATTCACAACGGGGAAAAGTGGAATCCGGATACGTGGCCGAAGTCCTGTCAGGGCTCCGGATTCCACGAAGCTCCCCGAGGCTCGCTGGGCCACTGGGTGGAAATCGAGAACAAGAAGATTGTGAACTACCAGGCGGTGGTTCCGTCGACCTGGAACGCAGGCCCTCGTGACGCGAAAGGCCAGCGCGGAGCTTATGAGGCTGCGCTCCAGGGAACCCCGCTGATCGATCCGGAGAGGCCCCTGGAAGTTCTCCGAACGGTGCATTCCTTCGATCCGTGCATGGCATGCGCGGTGCACGTCGTTCAGGCGGATGGACGAGCTTACGGCAGAAAGGCTCTGGTGATCTGAAAATGACCGGGGCACATATGGCAACCTGCGTAGACGCGACTTCTTCCTGTGGCGTTACGGCCAAGAAGTTGGAACGGACAGCGCCTGTGCATGTTAGTCCTAGTGACGCTCCGGCGCCTGGTCAGCAATCCTCGGAAGGCCGCTTATGAGTCGAACTGAGCTCCTGCAGATCGGCGTTCTCGGGCTTGGCAACCTGATGCGCACCGACGATGCTGCCGGCATGCTCGCGCTGCGCAGGCTGACCGAGAATGGCCGGTTGCCGCGTGGAATCGAGGCCATCGAAGGCGGAACCCTCGGTCTCGATCTCCTGCATGCGCTCCACGGCATCTCCCACTTGCTGGTGCTCGATGCTGTGGATACAGGCGCGGATCCGGGCACGTTGGTGCGGTTTCAGGGCCAGGAGCTGGCCAATCTCCCGACTTCCAAGAGCGTACACCTGCTTGGATTGGCGGACCTGATGGATGCTCTGCGCCTGATGGAGGCCTCGCCCACGGAGGTCGTTCTCCTCGGAGTGCAGCCCGAATCCACAGATTGGGGGACGGTTCTCACACCAGAAGTTGAGGCGGCACAGAGCGGTCTGATCGAAGCTGCATTAAAACAGGTCGCACAGTGGGACGAAGATAGGTCTGCTCTCATGGCGATTCGGTCGTTGGTCGTCCCATAAAGGAGGCATCGCTCCATGTGTCTTGCAATTCCCGGCAAGGTCATCTCTATCGGAACCGAAAACGCCCTGCGTATCGGACGCGTGCAGTTCGGCGGCATCACGCAACCTGTGTCCCTCGACTTCGTCCCGGAAGTTGTCGTGGGCGATTACGTGATGGTGCATGTCGGGTTCGCGATCAGCCAAGTGAATGCGGAGGAAGCGGAGCTGACCTATATCGCCTTGGAACAGATGGGACTGTTGCAAGGTGAATTACCGTCTGGGGAAGAAGCCGAAGAGACAGAGGAGCGGCTATGAAATATCTGGATGAATACCGCGATGGCCGGCTGGCCGCGCGTCTGCTAAGAGAGATTGAACGCAAAGTGGCGCACCCGTGGGTGCTGATGGAGATATGCGGCGGTCAGACTCACACCATCATGCGCTACGGGCTCGATGAGCTGCTCCCGTCATCGATCGAGCTGGTGCATGGTCCAGGCTGCCCCGTTTGCGTAACGCCGGCGAGCATTCTGGATCGCGCTATTGAACTGGCGCAACGCGACGACGTGACCCTGGTCTCGTACGGAGACCTGCTGCGGGTGCCCGGCACAAAGATAGACCTTTTCTCCGCAAAGGCCCGCGGCGCCGATGTCCGCATGGTCTACTCTCCGCTCGATGCTCTGAGGATTGCCCGTCTCAACTCGAATCGCAAAGTAGTCTTTCTAGCGGTCGGATTCGAGACTACCGCCCCGGCCAATGCCATGGCGGTGTATCAGGCGCACCGCGAGGGGCTGGACAATTTCTTTCTGCTCGCTTCCCACGTTCTTGTACCTCCGGCCATCCGTGCCCTGGCGGCTTCGCCCGATAACCGGGTACAGGGCTTTATCGCTCCGGGACATGTCTGCACGGTCGTGGGCTGCTCGGACTACGAAGACCTGGTCCAGGAGTTCCATGTGCCGATTGTCGTCGGCGGATTTGAACCTGTCGACCTGTTGCAGGCCATCCTGGGATTGGTCACCCAACTGGAGGAGGGTCGCGCCGAGTTCGCCAACGAATACACGCGCTCCGTAAGCTACCGTGGCAATCTCGAAGCGCAGCGCATTCTCCGCGAAGTGTTTGAGGTCGCCGATCAGTCATGGCGCGGTCTGGGAGAAATCCCACAGAGCGGCCTACGGCTGCGGGGGAAGTTCGCAGCCTGGGATGCGGACAAAGTCTTCGACTTGCAAGTTCCGCAGGCGGAAGCGCCCTCTGCCTGCATCAGCGCCGAGATACTCAAGGGTCTGCAGAAGCCCACGGACTGTTCCGCATTCGGAAGTGTCTGCACACCGGAGAGCCCGCTCGGCGCGCCCATGGTTTCTTCCGAAGGAGCTTGCTCTGCGTACTACCAGTACCGCCGGCACAGTTTGGTGACTATCCAATGAACCCTCTTACCTGTCCTCTTCCTGTTTTCGACACAGAGACAATTCTGATGGGGCACGGTGGCGGCGGCAGGCTCTCGGCCGACCTGTTCCGGAACATTTTCCTGCCGGCCTTCGGCAACTCGATTCTCGGCAGAGCCGATGATCAGGCTCTCGTTGAAATCGGAGGCGCCAGGCTTGCATTCACTACCGATTCCTTCGTAGTCAAACCGCTCTTCTTTCGCGGCGGCGACATCGGCTCGCTAGCCGTTCACGGCACAGTGAATGATCTTGCGGTCGGGGGTGCGACTCCGCTCTTTCTGAGTGCCGCGTTCATTCTCGAAGAAGGCTTTCCGCTCGAAAGCCTGCGACGGATTGTCTCGTCAATGCGGGAGGCTGCCCAACGCGCCAGCGTGCAGATTGTTACGGGCGATACGAAGGTTGTCGAAAAGGGCAGCTGCGACGGGATGTTTATCAACACAGCCGGCATCGGGATCGTGGATACCAACCTGCATCTTTCCGCCGATCAGGCCAGGCCCGGAGATGTCGTGCTGCTCAGCGGACCGATAGGCGATCACGGGATTGCGATTCTCGCGGAACGCGAAGGGCTTTCGTTCGAGACAGATATTGTGAGTGACACCGCGCCCTTGCACTCCCTCGTCGCCGATCTGTTGGCGGCAGGAGCGACGATTCGCTGCATGCGGGACCCCACCCGGGGTGGCGTGGCCAGCTCCTGTAACGAGATCGCCCAAACCTCCGGAGTTGGCATCCAGTTGGAAGAAAAGGCTATTCCCCTGCGTGACGAGGTGCGCGGAGCCTGCGAGCTGCTGGGGCTCGATCCTCTTTACATTGCGAATGAGGGGAAGCTTCTCGCGATCTGCGCTCCTGAAGATGCCGAGCGCCTGTTGGATGCAATGCAACGACATCCATTGGGAAGGTGCGCAAGCAGGATAGGCAAAGTCACTAGCGAGAACTCCGGCCTGCTCACGATGCGCACTGCCCTGGGGGCTACCAGGATCGTGGACATGCTCGCAAACGATCCTCTGCCTCGGATCTGCTGACGCCATGCATGAAATCGGGATTGCCAACGCGATTATCGAAGTCGGACAGGCAGAGGCCGCGCGCCGGACAGGCTCGAAGCTTGTCCGCATCGGCATTCGTATCGGGACGCTCGCCGGAGTGGACAGCGACGCGTTGCGCTTCGCGTTTACCGCGCTCACGCAGGGCACAGAACTGGATGCGGTCGCCTTTGAAATTCAAAGCTGCCCACGGCGCAATCGATGCCTCGATTGCGATCATGAGTTTGAAACCGCCATCTACAGCGACCCATGTCCATTCTGCGCGTCGGAAACGATCGCGCTAGTGGGCGGCGACGAATTGGATCTGGCCTACGTCGAAGTGGAGGAAGCATGACTGTCATCCCGGTTGAGAAGAAAGTGCTTAGTGAGAATCAACGAATTGCCGCGTCCCTTCGCGATCGTTTTGAAGAGCGGGGTACGCTTTGCCTGAACCTCATCAGTTCGCCGGGCTCGGGTAAGACCACGCTGCTCGAAGAGACTCTCGGCGGCTTCCGTCCAGAGGAAAGAGTAGCTGTGCTGACAGGAGATTTGCAGACCGAGAATGACGCGAAGCGCCTGGCCCGCTATGGATTTCCGGTGCAGCAGATCACAACCGGCGGAGTCTGCCATCTCGATGGCAAGATGATCGAGCGCGCGCTCGAACGCTGGTCCCTTGATTCGATCGATCTGCTGTTCATCGAAAATGTGGGGAATCTTGTTTGCCCATCGAGCTATGACCTGGGAGAAGAAACAAAGGTCGTCCTTTTGAGCGTGACCGAAGGAGACGACAAGCCTCTCAAGTATCCGTCCATCTTTGCCAAATCCGAGCTTCTCGTATTGACGAAGATCGACCTGCTGCCGCACGTTCCGTTCAGCATGGAACAGGCACGGGCCAACGCCAGACTTGTTCACCCGGGCATCGAGATTGTAGAGCTATCCTGCACAACCGGCCAGGGATTCGACGGGTGGCAGGCGTGGCTGTCGCGCCGTCGTGAAGCACGGTTGCGGCGCGCATCCACCGCACGGGTTTAGCATGCAGGCGCGCAAACGGATTTCGGTCTCCGGCATTGTGCAGGGTGTGGGATTTCGTCCGCACGTCTATCGCCTCGCCTATCGTTACGGGCTCAGCGGGCATGTGAGGAACACCGTCGCAGGTGTCACGATTGAAGTACAAGGTCCGGATGACACACTCGGGAGGTTTCTGCGGAGCCTTGAGACCGAAGCCCCGCCGCTCGCGAGAATCGCGGCGCTTTCTGTCGAAGAAGTTGCATGCCTGCCGGACACAGATTTCACGATCCATCGCAGCGAAGCCGGCGAGCACGCGGATACGCTGATCGCTCCAGACATCGCCACCTGTGCGGACTGTTTGCACGAATTACTCGATCCCGCCGACCGCCGTTGTGGTTATCCATTCATCAACTGCACCAACTGCGGACCTCGATTTACGATTCTCAAACGCATTCCCTACGACCGCCCCAATACCTCGATGGCGGCATTTGGCATGTGCGCTCAATGCCAGGCCGAGTATGACGATCCATTCAGTCGCCGTTTTCATGCGCAGCCGAATGCCTGCTGGAATTGCGGCCCGCAGCTCGCCTTCCTGGATGCGGAGGGAAACGCTGTCGGCGGCGATCCTCTCGCCCAGACAATTGACTTTCTCAAGGCTGGTTGGATCATCGCCATCAAGGGGCTCGGAGGATTTCATCTCTGTGTGGATGCGACCCAGGTTGCTGCTGTCGAAGAGCTGCGGCGACGCAAAAGGCGCTTTGAAAAGCCGCTGGCGGTGATGGTTCCGGACGTTGCTCAAGCGGACAGCTTGTGCGTTGCCAGCGAAGCGGACCGGGCATTGCTCGAATCGCCCCAGCGGCCCATTGTGTTGATGCGAGCCAGGAGCTGCTCAGGTCTTCCAGAGAGCATCGCTCCACGAAGTCCCGACCTCGGGATCTTTCTCCCGTACACCCCAATACAACACTTGCTCTTTGCGCGGGGGAGCTTCGCGGCGCTGGTCATGACCAGCGGCAACCTGTGCGAGGAGCCAATCTGCATCGAGAATGACGAGGCCATCGATCGGCTGCGCGGCATCGCCGACTATTTTCTCTGCCACGATCGCGAGATCCTCCTGCGCTGCGATGACTCGGTGGTCCGCAACTTCCAGGGGCGCACTACGATGCTGCGCCGCTCTCGCGGTTTTGTTCCCGTGCCGGTCACCATCGAACGTGGGCTTCCCGGGGTGCTCGCTGTTGGCGGAGAGTTGAAAAGTGCCGTTTGCATGACCAAGGGAGAACACGCCTTTGTGGGACAACATATCGGCGATCTTGAGAGCCTGGCAGCCTACCAATTCTTTCAGGAGTCCATCGCCCACCTCGAAAACATCCTCGAATGGAAGCCATCGTTGATTGCCCACGATCTTCATCCAGGCTATCTCTCGACCCAGTGGGCTACCCAACAGCAGGACGTTCGAACCATCCCCGTGCAGCACCACCACGCGCACATCGCCAGTTGCATGGCGGAGAATCAGCTTGCAGGGCGGGTCATCGGCGTGGCTCTGGATGGCACCGGCTACGGCACGGACGGCCAGATTTGGGGCGGGGAGATCCTGATCGCAGACTTCCGGGGTTTCGAGCGGGCCGCGCATCTAAATTACGTGCCGATGCCGGGAGGAGCGCAAGCCATCCGAGAGCCATGGCGCATGGCAGTTGCTTATCTCGATCACGCGGGTGGGAACTGTCTGGAAGAGGGCCTGCCGTTCCTCGGCTCGATACCGGCCAGTCACCTCGAAACGGTGCGGCGCATGACGGTTCAACGCATCCGGTCTCCGCTCACCTCAAGTTGCGGCCGGTTATTTGATGGTGTTGCTGCCCTGATCGGTCTGCGCACAGAGGTGAGCTTTGAAGCTCAGGCGGCGATCGAACTGGAGGCCTGCTGCCAGGACAGGATGGAGGGCGGGGAGTATTGTTTCTCCGTCAAAGAGGGCGAGTGCCGCGAGATTGGGACAGCGTCGCTTTTTGAACAAATTCTCGCTGACCTGAAGCATGGCGTCTCGCAGGCAACCATCAGCCGGCGGTTTCATCAGGGCCTTCTATCTACGCTTGCGGATGTCATTCACAGGATTTCTCTGAGTACCGGCATCCAGGATGTCTGTCTCAGTGGAGGGTGCTTTCTGAATACGCACCTCACAGTTGGCCTCGATCGCCTGCTGAGAACGGAAGGTCTACGGGTTTACACACAGTCTCAGGTCCCCTGCGGTGATGGCGGCTTAAGTCTCGGGCAGGCCGCGATTGCTGGTCATCTGGGAGACGTCTCCTGGCGGTGAATGTTCAAGGGTCGCTCTATAAAATACAGCGGCTGAGGTTCCTCCCAATTTCCTACTAATCTTTCACTGGTCTCGGCGAGCGCCTTGAACTTCCGTCGACTCGTTGCGGCGGCGAAGCGGTGTAAAGATGGCTTGCTCGACGGGTAGGAAGAGTGAGAAACATGTGCCCGAGCGACCCGGCCGACGTGTGCTCCAGACACGTATCGAACCACCAATGCGGTCGAGGATACCCGCGCTTACCCATAGGCCGAGACCCGTTCCTCGTTCCCCTTTTGTGGTGAAGAAAGGCTGATAAATCCGTGCTCGATCTTGCGGCGTAATACCACTTCCGGAATCAGCAATCGAGAGGCAATAACCGCATGAAGCGCGAATGTCACAGAGCCAGCGTGGAGCAGGATATAGATGAATAATGACCTGTCCGCCAGCGGGCGTGGCATCAAGCGCATTGAGCAACAGGTTCGTAACGACCTGTACGATTTCGCTTCTGAAGGCTGAAATGGCTCCATCCGTCTCAAGCCGTTGATGAAGAACGACTCCTTGCTTCTCGGCCTGGGGGCGGTAAAAGTCCGATACCTCGCGGAGCAGCGTATTTAACTTGAATACTCCAGGCTTGTTGGCATCGCGATGAAACTTGAGCGCCTGGGTAGCAATGCGACTCAGACCCTGCAACTGATCTTCTATTGTGGCGATGTAAGCTCGTGCCTCGGGACTGGTTTGGAGAGCAGCCAGCAGATATACCAGATTCGTCATTGCTTCTAAAGGATTGTTAATCTCATGCGCCATGGTTAAGGCGAATCTTGCCGTCACCGCCAGCTTTTCGCTGGTCACCAGGGCACGCTCCATCTTCTTCGCTCGGCGATTTCAAGTTGTAGTTGCGCGTTCAGCTTCTCTGCCGTTTCTCTGAGTTCATGCTGGCGCACTCCCGACAACAGCAATTGCTCATTCACGGCGATCGCCCGCTGATGGAATTGTGTAGTCTCCGTCACTTGCATCAAAACTCCCACCGGGTGATCGTCTGCATCAAGGATGGGCCACATCGTATACGACCAGCGCGCGGAATGAGCTTCTGTCTCTTTCGGTTCAATCTGGATTTTGACTTCCCCCGTTCTATATACGAGGTCCAGCAACGCAAGGCAGCCCTTCCGGGGCACGGCCTCTACGAAAGGCTTCCCCGTCAATTCAGCTTCAGTCTTCGAGACCAGCCGGCAGAAGGCGGGATTCGCGTAGCCCAGGATGTGATCAGATCCCTCCAATGCAGCCATCGGCAGGGGTGCGGTGTCCCAAATCAAACGGTCGATATTTAACGCATCCGACTTCCAATCAAGGCGAACGTCCGCGTCGGGCTCTGGATTCTCAGACGATTCCCTACGTTTGCTTCTTGGTTTCCAAATCATGGGAGGGCTCTTCCTCCTGGGCGGATCGGTCCGAATGCACAGGAATCCCGGTGATGAGTCCCTGATAGTTTATGAGGCGTTTACCGAGGATGGCGACGCCCTCGGATGTGATTTCATATTCGCGAATATCCTTGGCATGATTGCCACCGCGCATCTTGATCACCACCATGATCTTGCGAAGCTGGCCATCGATGGATACGTACCGCAGCCGGATGATGTCATCGCAAAGGAAAGAGATTGAGTAGGTACTGAACGGGAATTCGGTGAAAGACTCATCCACTTCAACCGTGCTCAGAATCGTCACTCCGATTCCTGTCAGGGCGAAGATCATCCGGTAGAGCGATTCGCGAAAATCAGCACGGAAGCCGGGCGACAGAGCCATCTCAAAGCCTGCCAGGGAATCGATCACCAGCCGCTTAGCGCCAATCTTCTGTACAGCGTCGAGAATCGACTGCATGGTTTCGTCCACCGAGAGATCCAGGGGGCGGAGATAGAGGATAGAGAGTTTCCCGTCTTTCTGCGGTGTCTCCAGATCCAAACCTAAACTGGTGGCCCGCTCCGCATACGCTTGCGGGCGTTCTTCGAAGACCGCTACGATTCCCGGTTCCCCCTTGCGTATGCCTTCAGCAATGAATTGGGTTGCAAGGACAGATTTCCCGGTTCCCGAAGACCCAGCTACCAGGACGCTGTCGCCTTCGCGCACACCCCCATCCAGCATCTTGTCCAACTCCGGGATACCGAAGGAAAGGCGCCGTTGGCCGATAGGATTTCTCACGCGCGCGGTCAACCCAAACGTGCGCGAAAAGGCCTGGATACCGGCTTCAGTTATGCGGAACGTGTGCAAGCCGGGCACGGAAGCCTGGCCACGCAGCTTGATGATCTGCAACTTCCGCACAATGGAATTTCGTTCCGCAGTCTGGCGTAACCAGAACAGCCCATCGGCGACGGTAAAGATGGGGTTATCACGCAGTTCCTCCTCTGCGTATTCGCCGATCAGAAATGTTGTAGCTTGCCAACTGGCCAGAAACAGAGCCAACCGTTGAATGAAGGATTGCAGGTCCATTTCACTTTCCGGTTTCCGCACCATGGTGCGAAAAGAGTCAACCACGACGACAGCAGGGTTGGCCTTTTCAACTTCCTTGGTAATCTCCTCCAAGACCGCGCCCAGGTCTTTCTCTAAGACAACCTGGCTCAGATTGATAAAGCGGATGGAGTCCGGCAGCTTGGCCGGGTCGAAGAACGTGTACTGCTGCTGGTATCGCAGCATTTTTATGGCGGATTCGCCGAGCACAGTGAAATAGAGGGCAGGACGCTCCGGGGTGGCATTGGCAAACACGAACTGGTGCGCCAGCGTCGTCTTCCCGCTGCCGGGGGCGCCCGCGATGATGTTGAACGAGAATTCCGGGAGACCACCGCCCACGATTTCATCGAGCCCTGAAACTCCAGTCGGTAGTTTGTTTATCTTCACTTTGTCTTGGGTGCTCACGTTTTTCTCCCGTCCTGCGAATTGCCGTCATCAGATGCTGCATCCGGCCACACATCCCGTACCAGGTTCATCGTTAATGCTTCGCCAAGAAAGATAAGAAGCAGCCCGAGTAAGCGAGAAATGAGGATGACTCCCCCCTCGTCAACCCGATCCTTCTCGATGTCTGTCGGAAGCCCAATCGTACTCATCCCCTGCAGATTTCCATCCGCCGCCACCTGCACCGCGCTAAGGCTGGGAACTTCCGATCTCGCCAGCGTCAAAGCACGAGAGGCTAGCGACTGAAAGCCGGCAGCTCCAGCCAATTCTCCAAGACTCTGGCGCAGCTTTTCATAGACGCGGAGGGTTGTAGACTCCACTGGCTCGGAGGTGTTGCCCGCATTGGCTTCGTAAGTAAGAAGCCGTTGAGCCAAATCTCGCGTTTCCGGCAGAGTAGTCATATTCAACGCCGCATCGCTCCAAGCGGAAGATTCCGATATCTGCCAAACGCTTCGCAGAAGGATCAGGTCGACGATAGTCTCTTTTCGTAAACGACCCGCAGTTACGTTGTTCTACATCAAGGTCCAAATCCAAACATTTCGGATCTGGGTGGAGCGCAGGCGGAATTCAATTCACATAGCCTTTCGTTTGTGGGTTCGGTGCGTCTTCCACTGAGTCGCCAGCCTTGCTTCGGATGAGTGTGAAAACGTCTAAAACCGTAGCAATATTGCGAATGTTCCCCGCAACACTCACGAGTCCATCTTCCATGCCGGGATGTTTATCCACCAGGCTTTCAATGCGTTCGCTCACGCTCCTCAATCGATCAATCTCTACCAAAAGGTCCTCGAAAGCCGCAGCCATTGCCGCTCCATCAGCCGCAGTGCCTGTCATGCCCGCTGTGGTCGCGTCCGGCTCCGCCCTGACGTCGACCTGAAGGCGTAAATCTTCGATTAAACGCAGCGTTGTCGCCTCGCCAAGGAAGGTAAGAAACAGTCCGAGTAGCTGCACAATCAGAACGATTCCAGCCTCGCCGGCCTCATCCGTGTCTGTTTGGGATTCAACCTCGCCGAGACCGCGCAAGTCTCCATTTGCTGTCAGCTGCACCGCGCTGAGCCGGGGAGATTCGGACTTGGCGAGAGCCAACGCACGAGAGGCGAGCGCCTGAAAACCATCAACTCCCACGGGTGCGCTGAGCTGTCGGCGCAGCCTCTCATAGACGCGCACAGTTGCAGGCAGTGTTTTCCGGGAGGCCGTACTTGCATCGGCCTCTGAAGCAACCAGACTGAGCGCCAAATCACGTGTTTTTTTGTGTCGAGGGAGCATCGGTTCCATTCTTTCTTCGCACGCCACGCCCCACCTTGAGTGTGGCCGTCTCTCGCGATGACACTTCTCGCCGGTTGCCTCATCGATGAGATTCCCGACACGCTTCATAGACCCCATTTTGGCATCACTTAAATCGAACCATACTGCAAACATTTCCTAAAAGGTGACCACAATTGAACAGTTCGATTCTACCCTTAAGGAGCTGATCGACCAGATCGATTTCGCAAGCTCAGCTTGATCGACAAGAATGGCCACACGCAAGTTCATAGGTCTCGACTGAAATTTGTTCTGCACAATCTACTACCGGAACACAATGCAGAACGGTCGTCTATTTACGGGCAGTCGGGGCAATGATCCGCAGTTACCGATAATTCTCCGGCCACATCAATTCTGAAACAGTACGGCGCCCGCGAAAGCCCGCCAATTTCGCGTTCACTCATGGTTATCAGGCTTCTAAGGTAAAGGCTACTTCCCCAGACTGAGGAACGATGGGTAAATGTCGCGGCCCAGTGAGAGACCCGGACGCATTCTCGCTCTGTGGAGTTTCTGAGCACTGGCGACAGATTCGGTTGCTGAGGCAATCGAACTCCAACCTGAGCAATATTGGCCAGACGGGATCGAGAACCTGTTTCTACCTTTACTTGATTGGGCCTTCGCCCAGAAGCTCTTGAGTGGACTGCCAGCCGCTCGCGAGCTCACAACAGAGATGCTGCCCCATACCGGCTGATCACAGAAGAAGGAGAACAAAATGAACACAGGGACCAAGGACGAATTAAAGGGCATGGCACATAAGGTGAAGGGCGCTGTCAAAGCGACGACAGGCAAACTGACCGGCAATTCGAAGCTCGAAGCCGAAGGCCACGCTGAAAATGCAGTTGGAAAGGTTCAAACGAAGGTCGGAGAGGTTGAGAAAAAGATAGCCAGATGAGTGCTCATCCGCCTCGTTGAAGTTCAGCGTGATTCGGTGACTCGAAAGGGCCCGAAGTCGCCCATCAATGCGCGATCCTGATGGAGCCATTTCTATGGCTCATGATTGGATAGCGATGACACATACCTCACGATCGAGGGGCCGTGACCTCTCATAGGACTGCTCTGAGTACCGGCATCCAGCATCTCTGTCTGAGTGGTAGACGCCTTCTGAATACCCACTTCGCGGTTGGCCTCGATCGCCTCCTGGAAACGGACGATCTCGAGGTTTACGCGCCGTCTCAGGTCCCCTGCGGCGACGGCGGCTTCAGCCTTGGGCAGGCCGCGATTGCCGGTCGCCCAGGAGATGTGTCCAGGCAGTGAGTGTTCAAGCGTGCTCTAAGGAGACTCTGCACAAGTTCTGCGTCCACAGCCTGATTGCTTAATCACATAGTTATGAGGAGTGCGCGATGAGGCAGCGGAGTCTTGCGAGTCAGAGTATGTTCGAGAAGTACGGTCGGAAGTCCCGT